>Ga0326727_10004914_pt1 | contig 39079 bp, 35 predicted proteins | sample MB2enrmetagenome_FD_207643 | JGI IMG/M metagenome (GOLD analysis project Ga0326727, IMG submission 207643) | Lab enriched peat soil microbial communities from McLean, Ithaca, NY, United States - MB29MY | ecosystem: Environmental > Terrestrial > Soil > Wetlands > Peat | place: USA: New York...
CGTCCATTGGGCAGGCGGCCGTGGTGGCCGATGTGGTCAAACACATTCGGGGGGTGAAGACGGTGGGGTTCAAGATGAAGCGGCGCAAGGGGTATCACCGCAAGGTGGGCCACCGCCAGGAACTGACTGTGGTGAGAATTAAAGAAATTAAAGCGTAGGAGAGAATTATGGCACATAAGAAAGGACAAGGCAGCGTTCGGAACGGGCGGGACAGCGTGAGCAAGCGGCTGGGCGTCAAGGAGTTCGGCGGCCAGCAGGTCACAGCCGGCAGCATCCTGGTGCGCCAGCGGGGCTCGAAGTTCATCGCGGGCGAGAACGTGGGCACGGGACGCGATTGGACATTGTTCGCCTTGGTGAACGGGCGGGTCTTGTTCGACAAACAAAGCCGCCGCATCAACGTGCTGCCGGAGGCGGCGGCCAAGCCGGACGTTGGAAAGAACTGATTTTCACGGGAAATCGCGCAGGGCGAGGCCCACGGCCTCGCCTTTTTTATTGACCGAGTTGCGCGGCGCAAATCTCCTGATGCCATGTTTGTTGATGAAGTGAAAGTCCATGCGCGCGCCGGCCACGGCGGCAAAGGCTGCGTGGCCTTTCTGCGGGAAACCTTCCGGCCCAAAGGCGGGCCGAGCGGCGGCAACGGGGGGCGCGGCGGCGACGTCGTTCTCCAAGCCGATCATGATTTGAACAACCTGGTGGCGCAATTCTACAACCCCAGGCTGGTCGCCGAGGATGGCAAGCCCGGCTTGGGCAAGGGCATGGACGGCCCGGCGGGCAAGGATTTGGTGGTCAAGGTTCCGTGCGGGACACTGGTTTGGCAGCTTGCTTCTTCGGAACCTGCCCCGGCTGAAGAAGCCGGAGAGCAGCCGGACCGGGCCGCGTTGCTGGCCAGTTCCAGCCGGCGCCCCATGCTGCGATACGCGGGGTCGGAACGCGCCGTCGAATTGGATTTGGAGAAGGAAGCCATGCCGGAGCGGGGCCGTGGTGCGAAAGGGGAGTTGCTGGCGGATTTGACCCGCAACGGCCAGCGATTTGTCCTGTGCGAAGGGGGCCGGGGCGGGTTGGGCAATCGTAATTTTGCCTCGGCCCGGCGCCAAACGCCGCGCTTTGCCCAACCGGGGGAGAGGGGCAAGGAGGGTGAGTACCTGTTTGAACTGCGCCTCATTGCCGATGTCGGCCTGGTCGGATTCCCCAATGCCGGCAAATCGACGCTTTTGACCGCCATTTCGCAAGCGCGCCCCAAGGTGGCATCCTACCCGTTCACCACGTTGCATCCGCAGGTTGGAGTGGTTGAGTACCCGGATTACGGGCGTTTGACGGTTTGCGACGTGCCGGGGCTGGTGGAAGGAGCGCACCGCAACGTGGGGCTTGGGCACGAGTTTTTGAGGCACATCGAGCGGTGCAAACTGCTGGTGCTGATGCTGGACATGGCTGGGACCGACGGGCGGAAGCCGTGGGACGATTACAAGCAACTGCAGCGGGAACTGGAGTTGTACGATCCGTCCTTGCTGAAACGACCCCGGCTGGTTGCGGCCAACAAAATGGACGAAACGGCAGCGGAGCAAAATCTCAGGCAATTCAGACGGCGCTTGCCAAAGGTTGCGACACTGCCCATGGCGGCGGCCTTCGACCAGGGCATAGGGAATTTTAAAAGAATTCTGCGCAAGGCCGTGCTATCGGCAGGGGACAGATAACCAGAAATTGAGTTATTTTGGGTTGGGATCCATTGCAGAATAAGAGGTTTTCAGGCGAAATGTGCGTGTTTTTTTCACGCAAGATGCGTGGAATTTTCGCGCATGCGGGGTATTCGAGGAGAAAAGACGCGCTAAACTGCTTATAAAGGCCCTGAATTGGCCGTTTTTAGCCTTTGGCATCGTCCTTGCTGATATTCAAGGTCAAATCGAGTTAACACTGGCAACCAAGAACAGTGCGCGCTCCATTGGCAGTTTGCAAACAGTTTAAACATATGAAAAACATCAGGAACAAAAGAATAGGAGCTTTCACTCTCATCGAGTTGTTAGTTGTAATCGCCATCATTGCCATTCTGGCCAGCATGCTGTTGCCTGCGCTGGCACGCGCCAAACAGAAGGCGCAACGCATTTCCTGCCTCAACAATTTGAAGCAGGTGGGAACTGCCTATCGTATCTGGGAGAACGACAATGGCGACAAGTTCCCGCAGCAGCAGGCACAGTCCTTGGGCGGCTGCACGGAGACGGTGGGCGCCGGCACCTCCACCCCGACCTCGACCGCAGCCAAATGCGGGTGGCTTCCCTACGCGCTCATGGCCAATGAGATGGGGCAATCGCCAAAAGTTCTGTTGTGTCCGGCCGACGACTGGGCGGCTGCCAACACGAATTTCTACTGGGGTACGACGCAGAACAGCTATCTTCTGCCCACCGGCCAATGGCCTTCGCCTCCCGCCTACACGGGTTCATTCGACAACACCAATCTTTCCTATTTTGTGGGCATCGGCGCTTGCGACACGCAGCCGCAATCCCTTTTGGGCGGGGATCGCAACTTGGGGTGCGGCGGCGTCGAGACTCAGGCGACCTTGACTGTGTCTCTACCGATGCAAGATCCGTACTACGGCGTTTCCGGCTCATCCACGCAAGAGAATTCAGGTAGCAGCGGGGCTGATACGGTGATCAGCACCAACGGGTGCTGGTTTTCGGTCTACATGGTCGCGGCGGGAACAGGTAATCAAACCGGCGGCAGCACTTCAATGTCTGTTGGCTGGAGCGCGAAGCTGCATTCTTCGGGAAACATTGCCGGCTCGGGCAACGTCCTGTTGGGGGACGGCAGCACCCAGCAAACCACTTCGGCCAATCTGCGCAAGACCTGGTTGGCCAACGCAGAGGACGCGGGATATTTCGACCTGTTGGGCGGCACCACCAGCAGTGGCGATATTCATTTGATATTCCCATGACCCGTCCAGACGTGGTTCGGTTTTAATCAAGGCGCCCGCAAGGGCGCCTTTTTTATGGGGCGGAGGCGGCCGTCCATTCCACGATCTGGCGCAGGGGAGTGGCGGGCTGAAAGCCGACGTAGTGGGCCAGCTTGTCCAAGACCGGTTTGCGGCGGAGCATGTCCTCAAAACCGGGCGGATAAGCCTTGGCGTAGGGAACATATTCAATGGACGAGGTGGAGCGCAAAACGCTGATGACCCGCCCGGCCAATTGGGCGATGCTGATTTCCTCGGAACTGCCCACGTTGAAAATCTCCCCTTTGGCGGCGGGACAATTCTGCAGCCGCACCAGCGCCTCGACCGTGTCTTTGACGTAGCAGAAGCAACGGGTTTGGGAGCCGTCCCCGAACACTTTGAGGGGCCGGCCCTGTTTGGCCGCCTGGATGAAACGAGGGAGGACCATGCCATATTGGCCGGTCTGGCGGGGGCCCACGGTATTGAACAGGCGCGCGATAACGACCGGCGTTTTCCTTTCCCTGACGTGCGCCAGCGCCACAAACTCATTCATCAATTTGGAGCAGGCATAGCTCCACCGGCTTAAGTGCGGCGGGCCAATCAGCAGATCATCCTCCTCCGAGAAGGCGGCCTTGGCGCTTTTGCCATAGACCTCGGAAGTTGAGGCCAGCAGCATGGGCACTCCCGCCGCGTCCGCCGCCTCGAGCATCAACCGCGTCTCCGTCAAATTGCTGTCGATCGTTTTGAGGGCCGAATCCATGACCAACTCCACTCCCACCGCCGCCGCCAGGTGATAAATGGCCCCGCTTTGGCGGGCCAGCTCCACCAGGTTGCCGCATTGTGAAATCCTGGACTGGATCACGGCAAGCCCCGGGTGCCGTTGCACTGATTGCAGGTTTTCCAGGCGCCCCGTCGAACAGTCGTCGATCACGGTGACCGATTTGCCGTCGCCGAGCAATCGTTCGACCAGGTGAGAGCCAATGAAGCCGGCCCCGCCTGTCACCAGGATGTGTTGAGCGCGATTTGCCATGGGCCCATTCTGTGACAGAATCGGCCTGACTCAAGCTGGAATCATTTGGCGGCGAGGGGAGCGGCCGGCTCCAGTGGATTGAGTTTATTCCGATCCAGGATAAGCCCCCGGCGCGCGGGAAGCCTGCGCTCCCCAGCCCAACGCCTTCCGCACCTCCGCCGGGACAGGCACCGTTGTTGGATGCTTTATGTTGCCGTTCAGAGTGAAATTCCCCAATTCCGGCCCATTGAACCCCGACCCATACCAGTTCGAGAGATAAATTCCGTGTGTTTCAAATTCAGGATGGAGGCGCCTTAACTCATCCAGATTATTCAACTCAGTGACGCAATCGGCCCCCTCCACCGGACTCCACAACAATAACGCCCCTGGGCCGGCGCTGCCGCGGCGCACATAGACATTGTCGTCCAACTGCGCCACCTGCGGCTTGGTCAGCTTGCCGCACAGCGTATTGGCCTGATCGAATCGAAGCAACGGCTTGTGGAAACTCTCGTCCGCGGTCAGAAGGTTGCCCACGAAACAGTGCCCGTCCCGGTCCTCGACCGCCGGCCCCGTGCTGGGATGCCATCCGAAATGATCGTTCACCGCGCTCCGCGCCGTCCGCTCGAACGACGCCACCGCATTGACAAAGGTGTTGTGATACACTTGGGCGTTGGTGCTGTTCAGAATCCGCGCCCCCCTATCGCAATTGACGAACACGTTTCCCGCGCAGACCACCCGCTTGGAGATCTCGAAGAAGAAGCCGTCCACGCAGCCTTCCACCCAATTATTGACGAACACGCCGTCCTGGTTCCCCACGTCGTACCAGATGCCGTTCGAGTCCGGCTGGTCCACCACCACGTTGTCGCGGCACACCACCCGGCGCGTCTGGTTGAAAATTTTCACCGCCGCCGGGAAGTATCCCGTGATCTTCTGCACATTGTTGCGCGCGAAAATATTCCGCTCCAGCAGACAGTCCGACGACGCGATCAAATAAATCCCCTCCGTGCTCGTGTCACTGATCCGGCAATTTCGAAACACCGTCCTGTCCCCGCGAAAATATCCCGCCAGGCGCGAGCACTGCGAAATCGTCACATTCTCGAAGACCGATCCCACCACATCCTTGCCGAAGGTGGATTCGTCCGCCGGACCGTCCGGCTCATGGCCTTCAACCTCCAGGGCGCGATACGCGTATTGCGTCCACGTCAGCCCGCGCATCACCCAGCCGCGCCCGTCCGATTTCTTCCCGTGCACGCCGCCTGTCGTCCGGACCAGCCCGCTGTCGAATGCCGTGATCTCCATCACGTGCCCGGAAGGATTGAATCCGATGAAGACCTGCTTGCGGTCGTAATCGATATAGAAGTTGTTGGTGTTCAACTCACCTTCCCATCCCGCCGAGATCAGCCTCCGGCCATCCACGAACACCATGTCGTTGTTAAACCGGTGCAGCGGCGTGCGCATTCCTTCCCGTTCCCGCCGCCACCAATCGGCCGGCTTCTGCGGATACAACGTCGGCCAGCTCGTCCGCCAAACGTTGTCGCGCAAGGCCTCCCAATTCGTCGCCACCCGCGTCCCTTTCAACACCACCAGTTCGTCGCGGTAGGGCTGAATGGTAATCCCCTGGTTCAATCTCAAATCCCCGGTCCGATACGTCCCGCCACGCATGACAATCGCGTCCCCGGTCGCGACCCGTTCGATGGCCGACTCCAGGCTGGTTGGCTCCCCGGTGCGCGCGCCTGAGCCGTCCGCCTTGCCATGCGGCGCGACGTAATAAACATGCGCGGCGTCAGCCGGCACGGCGTAGGTTTGCTGTACTGGCCCGTAGGGGCCGCCGGACGGCTGCCCCAGGCACATCCATGCGCCTGATGAAGCCAGCAGAAACAAGGCGGCCCGGCACGGCCGCAAAGAGACAGAATCGAAGATGGTCATTCGCATATGTATCGTGGAGCTTTCTTCGGCCCCCGTCAACGCAATCCCAAGGCTTCTGCCCGGCCAATCCGCGGAAGCCGGCAGGAGATAGGGGAAATGACAAAAAGTATGTATGCGTTTCAAACCCGCAACATCCGCTACATCGTTGGCGCTCAAGGACTTAATCCGCAACAAATCCTCAACAAGGTCGCAACAACCCGCTACAATGTTGATGGTCAAGGACTTAGGTATGACATTTTTTGGCGGCGGAGAGGCAAGATTCAGTTCATCATTGATAGTCAAGGACTTACGTTAACCACATGGACCACAAAGTTCACAGAGATAGGAGGAGGAATTCCCATTTCGAGGGGAGAGCGAGAGCGAGGGAAAGAAGCCTATTATGCAAGGGAGTTGGCGAGTTAAAGCTCCGTCAGGAGGGAGCTCGTCTGCAAACAAACGGAAGAGCCGACAGCCCCTTGAGTTTACAGTTGGTTTGTCCGAGTTGCAAAACCGCAAAATTAGTCAAGCGGTCCGTAAGGGCGTTTGCTAACTTAGCGTGCAAATGAGCGGCGCACGGCCAAAGCATAAGACAACGTGGAATGATTATCAGGAGCGCATTCTGCGGGTGTTGAGGCATATCCAGGAGCATCTGGATGAGGCGTTGGATTTGGAGGAGTTGGCGCGGGTGGCCTGTTTTTCGAGTTTTCATTTTCATCGCGTCTTCGCGGCGATGACGGGTGAGACGATTGCGGACCATGTGCGGCGGCTGCGGTTGGAGCGGGCAGCGATGGAATTGAGGTCGGGTGCGAAGCAGGTGATTCAATTGGCGCTGGACGCGGGTTACGAGGCGCATGAGGCGTTCACGCGGGCGTTCAAGGCGGCCTACGGAGTTTCGCCGGCGGAGCTTCGCCGCGCGACGGGGCCCATCGCCATTCTCGCCGCGCCGTCCGGCGTGCATTTTCGGCCGGGAGTTCCCTTGACCACATTCAACACAAATCACATCACAACAAAAGTTATGAAAGTCATTACCAAAAAAATCAAACCGATGCGCGTGGCTTATTTGCGGCATGTCGGGCCGTACGAAAATGTCAAACAAACGGGGTTTGACCTCATGGCACGCCTGTCGGCGGACAAGCAGATTCGCAAGCGTTCGGCGTTCATCGGCATTGGGCACGATGATCCATCGGTGACCCCGGCCTCGGAGCTTCGTTACGATGCGTGCTTCACGGTGGGAGAAGAATATGAGCCGAAGAAGCCGGTTGAGTTGCAGACCATCGCCGGCGGCGATTACGCCGTGGCGAAAAATTGCCCGGTCGGGAAAATCAAGGACGCCTACCAGTATCTGTACGGCAAATGGCTCGCGCGAAGTTCCCGGGAGTTGCGGCCTGCGCCCAGCTTTGTGATGCTGATGAATGCCCGGGACGCGGTCGCGCGCACGAAACAGCGGATGGATATTTATATGCCGTTGCAGCCGAAGCGGCCCCTGAATAAAGCGGCGCAAATGAACATCGAAGTGAGGACGCTGGAACCGCAGCGGGTCGCGTATATGCGGCATGTGGGGCCTTACAACGGGACGTATCGGGTATGGATGGATTTTATGACGAGGCTGAAGAAGGACGGGCTGCCCCGCAAGGATTCGTTGTTCATCGGCGTGCCCATGGATAATCCGAAGGTCACGCCGCCAGAGAAATTGCGTTATGACGTCTGCGTGACGGTGGATGAAAAGTATGTGCCCACGAAGCCGGTGCGTGTGCGAACGATCGCGGGCGGCGATTATGTGGTGGCGAGGAATTGTCCGATCGGGGCGATCGCCAAGGGCTATGAGAAATTGTTCCGCTCCTGGCTGCCTAAGAGCGGCCGCAAAGTTCGGAAGGCCCCGTCGCTTTTGGTGGCCGTGAATGGTCCGTTTGGGTTCAGGGACATCTATGTGCCATTGGAGGTGGCGAAGTAAGGATCGGATGAGGGGATGAGGGGTCAAACCGTACTTATGCACACTTTGTTCTCCTCTGCATTTTTTTCCTCCTCGCATAAAGAAGGTTTCTGAGTGCGTTGCTGTGCAGATGCAAGCGTCGGACGAGGGTCAAAAGAAATGTGCAAAAGTACGGTTTGACCCCTATGACTATGATGCGGTTTGACCCCTATGACGGTTTTAATTGCGCAAACTTGGTCCGTTTTTTCTTTGACGACCTTACCAATGCGCGCGTATATTGTCTTTAACTTAAAGACAAAGAACAAATGTAGAACAGGAAAAATGAGAGACATTGAGCCACGGACGAATCGATTATCCGGCACTTTCGCCAAGTTTGCAATGTTGGTTGCTGTTGCTGTGATGATGCTTGTACTGGCCGGATGCCACAAGGCGGCGCAGCAAGGGGGGCTCCCCGGGGAGGCTCCGGAGCACGGCATTGTCACGACGGATCCCGAAGTGGTGACGAACTTGGGCAATTTGACGATGGAATTGCATGGGGCCTTGCACCACCACTCGCAGGGGTTCTCAAACTTCGATGAATTCGTGTCTTATGCCCAGGTGCAGCCACCCCCGCCCCCGTCTGGAACGAAATATGCCATCAGTAAAACGTGTCAAATTGTTTTAGTTCAGGCCAAGAAATGACCCATAAATCGGAATATGAAAAAAATTCTTAAAACCCGTTTTTTACCAAAACGAGCAACGGGACACCGCAACATCCGCCGCGCGTTTACCTTGATTGAATTATTGGTGGTCATCGCCATCATTGCCATTCTGGCGGCCATGCTCCTCCCCGCCCTGGCCAGGGCAAAGGCCAACGCAGCCAAGGTCAAATGTTCTTCCAACCTTAAACAGCTTGGCACGGCCATAGGTCTTTTCGCCGAAGACAGCAATAACCAGTATCCATGTGCCGCCGATCAATACGGAAGCAGTAATCCCGGTGAGCAGATGGCATGGGATACTTATATCTACTACTACATATCCGGTGGCCACCTTACTTACAACCAGATCCATGCGATCTCAATGGCGGACGGCTGGAACCCCAGTGGCACATGCCCCCAGGTTTTGTTGTGCCCTGCGGACAACCTGCCAAATAGTGGTTGGATGACCGGTACGCAGTATGCCCGAAAAACCTATACCATGAACCAATACGGCCCGGGGAATGGCTCGGGCCAATACCCGGGGCCCTCGAGTGCGGGAGGTGCTTACGTGTTTCCTCCACCCATTCAAGGCGTGGGAATTTACTGGAGTCCCGACGACAGCGGGGTTGGGATTTTGAATGTGCCCGGCCCCAAGACGTCAATTGTCCCCCGTCCCTCTCAATTGATCCTGCTCGCTGAGGAAGCTGACGGGCGCAATACGGCCGGGAACGTGTGGCCCAGCATCTGTCAGGCTCCCTACTCAACCACCTCGGATGATGAGGTTCAGATATGTCCGAGTGATTCGAACAATTATGGGGCTGCGCTCTATCAGAATCACGGCGGCAGCTTCAATTATCTCTTTTGCGACAACCATGTGGCTGCCTACCAAATCCAGCAAACAGTCGGCCCCGGCTCCACCAACCTCAGCGGAACGTGGCCGGCCAGTGTGGGTAATGGCACTGGACCGCTCGGATTTTGGGTTATAGTAAATCCGAACGGGCCGAACGGGCCCCAATGAACCTTCGATGCATTGGCGCTTGAACTGGCAGCGTCAGTCCAGGTGGATAATGCCACGATGCAGAGCGGTGGTCGTCGCCTGCAGGCGGTCGGTGACCCCCAGCTTGGTCAATATAGATGAGTTGGCGAACCTGGTTTGGCCCCCAACACTGGCGTAGGATCCTGTGTTGCTTCAACGACAAACGAACCATACCATGGGTCGATCCCTTTTCCTTTTCCGACCGGCGTGGACATTTTTGTTGACTTTGTTCCTCCTCCACGGATTGGCAAGCCTTTTTTCGCAGCTTCTGCAGGCGTGTGCCCGCCGGCGGCGGCGATTGCCAGGGCGGGCAAAGCGATGGGCAGCAGGCCTTTGGCTCGAACGCACGCTGCCGGGTAGAGTGGGTCAAGGAGTGCTGCAGGTTGTGTCCGGCGAGACGCCGGACACGGCGGGCGAGACGCCCGCGCTACCCATGAAAAGCGGCTCCGTTCGGCTACAGTATTGTTTGAATCGCCATAACCGGTGCTACGCTTGGGAGAGGTCGAAACGGTCGAGGTTCATGACTTTGGTCCACACGGCTACGAAATCATGCTGGAATTTTTCCTGGGAGTCCGCAGAGGCATAGACTTCCGCCAGGGCGCGGAGTTGGGAGTTGGAACCGAAGATGAGATCGACACGGGTGGCGGTCCACTTGAGGGCGCCTGTTTTGCGATCATGACCTTCGAAGATGTCCGCGTCTTTGGAGACCGGCTTCCATTCCGTGTCCATGTCGAGCAGGTTGACGAAGAAGTCAATGGTCAGCGCCTCCGGCCGCCGGGTGAAGAGGCCGTGCGTGGCGCCTGCGAAGTTGGTCTTGAGGACGCGCATGCCGCCGATGAGCACCGTCATTTCGGGCGCCGTCAGGGTCAGCAATTGCGCCCGGTCCACCAGCAACTCTTCGGCCGATACGGCATAGCGGGTCTTCTGGTAGTTGCGGAAGCCGTCGGCGAGCGGTTCGAGGACGGCGAAGGAGGCGGCATCGGTTTGCGCCTGAGAGGCGTCCATGCGACCCGGGGTGAAGGGAACCGTCACCTTGTGGCCGGCATTCTTCGCCGCCTGTTCGACGCCCGCGCAACCGGCCAGAACGATCAGGTCGGCCAGTGACACCTGCTTGCCGCCGGACTGGGCGCTGTTGAAGGCGCTTTGGATGCCTTCCAGGGTCTGGAGCACCCTGGCCAGTTGGGCAGGCTGGTTGACTTCCCAATCCTTCTGGGGCGCCAGCCGGATGCGGGCGCCGTTGGCGCCGCCCCGTTTGTCGGAGCCGCGGAAGGTGGAGGCCGAGGCCCAGGCGGTCGAAACCAGTTCCGAGACAGACAGGCCGGAAGCCAGGATTTTGCGCTTGAGGGCGGTGATGTCCCTGGCCTCAATGAGTTTATGATTGACGGCAGGGATCGGGTCCTGCCAGAGAAGCTCTTCGGCCGGGACCTCCGGGCCGAGATAGCGCGCGCGCGGGCCCATGTCGCGGTGCGTGAGCTTGAACCAGGCGCGGGCGAAGGCGTCGGCAAACTGGTCGGGATAATCCATATAGCGTCGGCAAATCTTTTCATAGGCGGGGTCGAAGCGCAGAGCGAGGTCGGTGGTGAGCATGGAGGGGGCGTGACGCTTTGAGGGATCGCGCGCATCCGGCACGGTATTGGCGCCGGCGCCGGCCTTGGGCGTCCACTGGTGCGCGCCGGCCGGGCTTTTGGTCAATTCCCAATCGTAGCCGAAGAGGTTGTGGAAGAAGTTGTTGCTCCACTTGGTGGGCGTGGTGGTCCAGATGACTTCCAATCCGCTCGTGATGGCGTCGCCGCCTTTGCCCGAGCCAAAGCTGCTCTTCCAGCCGAGGCCCTGCTCCTCGATGCCGGCGGCTTCCGGTTCGGGGCCGACCAGTTTGGCGTCACCGGCGCCGTGGGTCTTGCCGAAGGAGTGGCCGCCCGCGATGAGGGCGACGGTCTCCTCGTCGTTCATGGCCATGCGGGCGAAGGTTTCGCGGATATCCCGCGCCGCGGCCAGGGGGTCCGGGTTGCCGTTGGGGCCTTCCGGGTTGACGTAAATGAGGCCCATCTGCACGGCAGCGAGCGGATTTTCAAGCTCCCGATCGCCGGAGTAACGCTTGTCCTCCAGCCACTTGCCCTCGGAGCCCCAGTAAACGTCCTTTTCCGGTTCCCAGACGTCCTCACGCCCGCCGGCGAAACCGAAGGTCTTGAACCCCATGGATTCCAAGGCGACGTTGCCGGCCAGGATCATCAGGTCGGCCCAGGAGATTTTGCGGCCGTATTTCTGCTTGACTGGCCAGAGCAGCCGGCGGGCCTTGTCGAGGTTGGCATTGTCGGGCCAGCTATTGAGGGGCGCAAAGCGCTGGCTGCCATGGCCGGCCCCGCCGCGGCCATCGCCGATGCGGTAGGTGCCGGCGCTGTGCCAGGCCATGCGGATGAACAAAGGTCCGTAGTGGCCGAAGTCCGCCGGCCACCAGTCCTGTGAGTTGGTCATGAGCGCATGGAGGTCCTGCTTCACCGCCTTCAAGTCGAGACTTTTGAACTCTTTGACGTAGTTGAAATCCTGGCCCATGGGATTGGACTTGGAGGAACGCTGGTGCAAAATATCGAGCTTCAACTGGTTGGGCCACCAGTCGCGGTTCGTCGTGCCGCCACCGGCGGTTTGCAGGTGAACTCTGCCCGTCACCGGGCACTTGCCAACTTCATTCATAATGCGTGCTCCTTTCGTGATCTGTCTTCTTTGTGGAAATGCATTAGATGATAATAATATGCAAGCAGGATTTGACCGGAGCATCTCAGTTTTTTCCACAGAATATGCCGCCCCTGAACGGGGCTGGGGTTTTCGTGGCTCTTTACTACAAAGGGGTGCATCTCAAATTCTTGCGAGAACAGTGACAAAGCGGGACTTTCGTCCCCTCTCCACGCGCATGCGGGGGAGGGAAAGGGAGAGGGGAATCGAAAAAGGGCCTCCTCTCCATGAACCCCCCATCGAAAAAGCAGCCTCCTCTCCCCAGCCCTCTCCTCCACAAGTATGTGGAGGAGAGGGAGATGGAACAACGCGCATGGCCCAGGTTCATGGGTTCAATGCGCGAATTTCTTTTTCGGCGAAATCTCTCCCCAGCCCTCTCCTCCACAAGTGTGTGGAGGAGAGGGAGATAGCCGAAATCTGCAAAAAACTGAGATGCGCCGCGTGCAAAGCTTGCGCCGCGCCAGTTGCCGGGGTTCTGAAGCGGCGCGAATCAGGGGGACGGGTTTTTTGGTTTGGGTTCGGAAGTGTCGCGCCACGGGGAGCGGGCTTGGTAGAGGCGCAGCCGATTCTCCAGCGACGCCGCCAGAGCGCTGTTGGTCTGGGCGAGGGCGGTCTGGCAGGCGCGCTTGCCGGCGGCAACGGCTTCGGGGAATTTGGCCGCCTCGGCATAGGCGGCGGCCAGCGTGCCGGTGACGACAGGGTCTTGCCCGCCGGAAAGCTCGTCGGCCCGCGAGGCCAGGGCCACCGCCTTGGGGCCATTGCGAAAGGACGGATCGGGGTGGCAAGCCAGGATCCAGGCCAGGTTATTGCGCGCCTGGATATTGTCCGGGTCGAGTTCAATGGCCTTTTCATACCGGCCAATCGCCTCCGCGACGCGGCCCGTTCGGTAGAAGGCGTTGCCCAGCAGGTAATGGGGTGCGGCGTCAGCAGGTTTGAGGGCGGCGGCGTTTTGCAAAAATGGAATGGCGTCGGCCGCCAGGCCGTTCTGCAGGAGGACGGTGCCCATGTTGTTTTGGGCCTTGAAGTTGGCAGGCTCCAGATTGACCTGGGCCTGGAACTGGTCCAGGGCCTCCCCCGCCTGCCCCTTGGCCAGCAGGGCATAGCCCAGATTGTAATGGGCGTCGGCCAAATTGGGATCGAGAGAAACCGCCTTTTGCAGTTGCGCCAGGGCTTGGTCGTCGCGGCCTTCCATGAGCAGAACGCGGCCCAGGATGTTTCTGGCGTTGGGGTAATTGGGATTGATCCTGACCGATTCCTCCAAGTGGAGGATGGCCTGGTTGGTCTGGCCGTGCGTCCCCTCATATTCGCCCAAGCCGGCGCAGGCGACGAAATTGCCCCTGGTGTTGTGGATGGCGTGGGAAAAAAGGGTCTGGTCGTTCTTCCAGACGGCCGCCTGCCGGGCTGTCAACACAAAGCAAAACGCCAGGCCCAGCGCCGCCAAAATCGCCGGCGCGCGCGCGCCCAGGCGGACACGCCATTGCCGCGCGGCCCAGACGACGGCGATGAACAGTCCGATGCCGGGGATGTAAGTGTAACGGTCGGCCATGGATTGCATCCCCACCTGGACCACGCCGATAACCGGGACCAAAGTGCCCAGGAACCACAGCCAGCCCACCGCCAGCCAGGGTTGGGAGCGGACGCGCCATAGCGCCAATCCCGTCAAGAGCAGCAGCAGCGCGACAGCGCCCGCCACAGCCCACGCCGGCCACCTCAACATGGGATAGGCGATGGCCAGATGGGCGGGCCAGAAGATCTTCGCCAGGTAGCGCACGGCGGCGAGGGGCGCGTTGGCCAGGCGCATGCCGAAGGGCAGCCGGTTCAGCGGCATGACCGAGCCGCCTTGGAGCTGCATGTAAAAGGTGACGGCACACGAAGCCGCCGCCAGGACAAAATAAGGGATCTTTTCGGTGAACAACCCGGCGAGTGGGGTCTGACGGCGTTGCAGAGGCCAATAGTCGAGAAGAAGCAAAACGAAGGGAAGCGTCACTAACATTGGTTTTGCCGCCAGGCCCAGCGCGAAGAGAACCACGGACGAAAATGGGAAAGCGGCGGCACCCGGCCGCCCGGCCCCGCCTTCCTCCACCCAGCGCACATAAGCCCGAATGGACAGAATCCAGAACAAGGCGCTCAAAACGTCCTTTCGCTCGGACACCCAGGCGACCGACTCGACATGCAATGGATGCAGGGCGAAGAAGGCCGCCACCAGGGCGCTGGGACCCGGACAGCGGGTCATGCGCTGGAGCAGCAGGAACAGCAGAATGGAGTTGGCCACATGCAAGGCCACGCTCATCAGGTGATGACCGGCGGGATTCATGCCGAAAAGCTGAAAATCCAGCATGTGGCAAATCCAGGTCAACGGATGCCAGTTGCTGGCGTGGCCCGTGGTCAAGGCCCAAATGAGGCCGGCCCAACTCAAGCCGCCTTGAACATGTGGATTGGCGGTGACATAAGCGGGATCGTCATAGGTGACAAACCCGGCGTTCCAAACCGGCCCATACGCCGCCAGGACCGCCAGCGCCAGCCCGAGGCCGATCAGCCATGTCTGACGTTTCCTCTGTATGTCGTTCATAAATCGGCGCTTAATTTCCATGGACGGTGTCCCTAAATGGCGAACCGGCGCGATAAACGGCCAGTTGCGCGCGCAGAATGCCGGCCAGCGCGGAATCCGTCTCCGGACCGGCCAACTGCAACGCGCGCCCAGCGGTGGCGGCGGCTTTGGAGAAATCCCCCGTCTCGGCGCAGGCCGCAGCCAGAACACCGAGGATCTTCGGGTTTTGACCGCCTGAAAGCTGATCGGCGAGCAGGGCCAGTTGGACGGCTCGCGCGCCGTTGCGGAGGGAAGCGTCCGGGGTGGTGGCCAGCATCCAGGCCAGATTGGAGGCGGCCCGGAGGTGGCGGGGGACGATTTGCAGGACTTTCTCATACTGGCTGATCGCCTCCGCCGCGCGCCCCGTCCGGCGGCAGGCGTCACCCAGCTTTAAATGATAATCGGCCGATTCAGGGCGCATTTGCACGGCTTTTTCCAAATGGGGCCTCGCATCCTCCGCCAGCCCGTGATCCAGGAGAACAAGGCCGAAGTTGTACTGGGCGAAAGGGTTGTTGGGCTGGAGGGCGACTTGGATCTGGAACTGACTCAGCGCCCCGGCCACTTTCCCCTTGGCCAGCAAGGCGTTGCCCAGATTGAAATGGGGGAGGGGATAGTCGGGGGCGAACACCACGGCTCGAATCAAGTGGGGCAGGGCCTCATCCACGCGGCCTTCCTGGAGAAGTATGTCGCCCAGATCATTTTCCATGGCGCCGTTTTTCTCCGTCACGGCCAAGGCGTGGCGATAGAGGGTTTCGCTGTCCTGCCAATACCGCGCTTGGATTGCCGTTGCCGCCAGGCAGCCGGCCAGGGCCAGGCCTCCTGCAACGCCAAGCGCCTGCGGCATCCTCCGCCCGGCCCAGACAACCATGATGAACAAACCGGTATTGGACAAATAAGTCCAGCGGTCGGCCATGGCAAATGAACCAATAGGAACCACCCCGCTGACCGGCGCCAGCATGACGAGAAACCAAAACCAGCCCACGGCAAAATGGGGCTGGGAGCGCGCCTGCGCCAGGACCCATCCGGTAATCAGCACGAGCAACGCCATGGCACCGGCAATCTCCCAAACGGGCCAGTGGCGCTCATAGGGATAAAACACGGCCAAATCGACGGGGCAAAAAGTTTTTGCAATGTAGCGCACGCAGGACAGGGGGATGTTTTCCAGGCGGGACGCCAACGGCAGGCCGGCCAGCGGCGCTATGGCACCCGTATGCCGCGCCACGCGAAACGTCAGGGCGCAGGACGCGGCGGCCAAAATGAAAAACGGCGCCTTCTCGGCCAGCAACAGCGCGAGGGGCGACTGCCGGCGGCGCAAAGGCCAGAAGTCAAGAAGAAGCAAAATGAAGGGCAGGGTGACCAACATCGGTTTGGCCATCAACCCCAGGGCGAACAATACAGCCGAGCCGGCGTAAAAGTATTTGCCCCTCGGGCTTTTCAGCGCGGATTCCTCCACATAACGGACGTAGGCCCCGACCGACAGCATCCAAAACAACGTGCTCAGGACATCCTTGCGTTCGGAGATCCAGGCCACCGACTCGACGTGCAGCGGATGAAGGGCGAACAAGGCCGCCACCAGCGCGCTGGGCCATCGCGCCAGGGTCATGCGTTGCAACAGCAGAAACAGGAGGATGGAGTTCGCCAGATGCAGGAGCACGTTCGTAAGATGAAACCCGCCGGGATTCATTCCGTAGAGTTTGGAATCCACCAGATAAGAAAGCCAGGTCAACGGATGCCATAGGCTGGCATCATCCGTCGTAAACGCCCAGATGAAGCCGGCCCGACTCAAGCCGGCCCGGACGTGTGGATTGGCGGTGACATAAGCGGGATCGTCATAGGTGACAAACCCGGCGTTCCAAACCGGCCCATACGCCGCCAGGACCGCCAGCGCCAGCCCGAGGCCGATCAGCCACGTCTGACGTTTCCTTTGCGCATCGTCCATGAAACGATATTTAGGTGGAAACCGCGGCAAAGAGAAGGCCGAAATCCGGCGGGCAAGAGGGTTTTTAACACTTTTTTAACATTTTCCAGCCGGATTTTAATTAACGCCCACCCGCAACCACATGGCATGGTTGCGAGGACATGGGGCGCGTCGCGCTCCGGAGAAATCTATGAGTGATTTGATCTTTATCGCAGTGATGATCGCATTTTTTGCGTTGGCGGCGTTGTACGCCGGCTTTTGCGAAAAAATCTAGGAATGCCATGGAAAACATCGTCGTCGGGATTATTTCCCTGCTGCTTTTTGGCTATTTGTTCGTGGCCATGGTTTGGCCCGAAAAATTCTAAGGTCCCTTATGCGTAGCATTGATTGGCTGCAACTGGCTTGTTTTGTGGCGGTGCTGGCGGCGCTGACCAAGCCGATGGGGCTTTACCTCTGCCAGGTGCTGGATGCCAATGGGAAGACCTGGCTTGATCCCCTCCTCCGCCCCTGCGAACGCCTGACCTACCGGGTCATGGGCGTGGATGCCCGGCGCGAGCAAGGTTGGATGCAGTACACCTTCGCCATGCTGCTCTTCAGCCTGGTAGGATGCTTGTTCACCTATGCCATCCTGCGGCTGCAGAAATATCTGCCGTTGAATCCGCAGCACTTCGACAACGTGAGTCCGGACCTGGCCTTCAACACCGCCGTGAGCTTCACCACCAATACCAACTGGCAATCCTACTCGGGCGAAACGACCATGAGCTATCTGTCGCAGATGGTGGCGCTGGTGATTCATAACTTCACCTCGGCGGCGACGGGGATTGCGGTGGCGGCGGCGCTGGTGCGGGCGGTGGCGCGGCACTCGGCCAAAACCATCGGCAATTTCTGGGTGGATCTGGTGCGCACGACCTATTATCTGCTGGCGCCCCTGTGCCTGGTCATCGCGGTGTTCCTGGTTTCGCAGGGCATGATCCAGAATTTCAAGCCTTACACCACGGCCCGGCTGGCGGAGCCGATGAAGATCAGCGTCGAGAAGAAAAATGACAAGGGCGAGACCGTGAAGGGGCCGGACGGCAAGGCGGTCATGGAGGAGCAGACGGTGACGGAGCAGACGATACCGCAAGGCCCCATGGCCTCGCAAGTGGCGATCAAGATGCTGGGCACCAACGGGGGCGGCTTCACCAACGCCAACGCCGCCCATCCTTTCGAGAACCCGACCCCGCTCTCCAATTTCATCCAAATGCTGGCCATATTCGTCATCGGGAGCGGGTTGACTTATTACCTGGGCCGCATGACCCGGAACCAGGCGCACGGCTGGTCCGTTTGGGCGGCGATGATGGTCCTGTTCCTGGCGGGGGCGCTGCTGTGCTGGTGGGCGGAAGCAGCGGGGAACCCGATCCACCAGCATTTGGGCGTGGCCGCGGCGGACGGCAACATGGAAGGCAAGGAGGTCCGCTTCGGCATCTTCAATTCCGCGCTGTTCACCACCGTCACGACGGACGCCTCCTGCGGGGCTGTCAATACGATGCACGATTCGTTGACCGCCTTGGGCGGATTCGTGCCGCTGTTCAACATCCAACTGGGCGAAATCATCATTGGCGGCGTGGGGGCGGGATTGTACGGCATGTTGGTTTTCGTGGTGCTGGCGGTGTTCATCGCCGGATTGATGGTGGGCCGCACGCCGGAGTATCTCGGCAAAAAAATCCAGTCCTATGACGTGAAGATGGCCATGCTGGCGCTGCTGGTGCTGGCGGTGTCCATCCTGGGATTTGCCGCGTGGGCGTCGGTCAGCAAATGGGGTTTGGACGGGAGAAACAACGCCGGGCCGCACGGCTTGAGCGAAATCCTTTATGCTTACAGTTCGGCCAATGGGAACAACGGCAGCGCCTTTGCCGGGTTGAACGCCAATACGCCCTGGTACAACACCACCATCGGCCTGGCCATGTTGATCGGGCGCTTTTTGATGATCGTGCCCATCCTGGCCCTGGCCGGGTCGCTGGCGCAGAAGAAGATTTCGCCGCCCAGCGCCGGGACGTTCCCCGTAGCCGGCGGGACGTTTGTGGTGCTGGTGCTGGGCACGGTGCTGCTGGTGGGCGCGCTCAACTTCCTGCCGGCGCTTACCCTCGGTCCCATCGTGGAGCACTTCCTCACCCTTCAGGGCAAATTGTACAGCCTATGACGCAAAAAGCTCCATCTTTATTTGACTGGGACATCGTCGCGCCCGCTTTCGTCAACTCGTTCAGGAAGCTCGATCCGCGGCTGATGGTGAAGAACCCGGTCATGTTCGTCACCATGGTGGGGGCGGCGCTGACGACCGTGGGCATATTCACGTCGAAAACGGAGCAGGGCTTCATATTTCAATTGGCGCTCTGGCTGTGGTTCACGGTGTTGTTTGCCAATTTCGCGGAAGCGGTTGCGGAAGGGCGGGGCAAGGCGCAGGCCGACAGCTTGCGCAAGAGCCGCAAGGAAACCATCGCCCGGCGCTTGCGCGACAAGCGGGAGGAACCGGCGCCGGCCACGGAGTTGCAGAAGGGCGACTTGGTGGTGTGCGAAGCGGGCGACATCATACCCGCGGACGGCGACGTGGTGGAAGGGATTGCCAGCGTGGATGAGGCGGCCATTACGGGCGAATCGGCCCCCGTCATCCGGGAAAGCGGCGGCGACCGCAGCGCGGTGACCGGCGGGACGCGGGTTTTGAGCGACCGCATCGTCATTCGCATCACCTCGGAAAAGGGCAACACGTTTCTGGACCGCATGATTGCCATGGTGGAAGGGGCCCGGCGCCAAAAGACGCCCAACGAAATCGCGCTGACCATCCTGCTGGCGGCGCTGACCTTCATTTTCCTACTGGTCTGCGTGACCCTGAAGCCTTTCGGCATTTATTCCAACACGGAATTCTCCGTGCCGGTGCTGGTGGCCTTGCTGGTCTGTCTGATCCCGACGACCATTGGCGGATTGCTCAGCGCCATCGGCATCAGCGGGATAGACCGGCTGACCCGGCGCAATGTGCTGGCCATGAGCGGGCGCGCGGTGGAGGCGGCGGGGGACGTGGACGTTCTGCTGCTGGACAAGACCGGCACCATCACGCTGGGCAACCGCATGGCCACGGCTTTCATTCCGGCGCCATCGGTCAAACCGGAGCGGCTGGCCGACGCCGCACAACTGGCTTCACTGGCCGACGAAACGCCGGAGGGCCGCTCAATCGTTGTGCTGGCCAAGGAGAAATTCAATTTGCGCGGCCGCGAAGTGGCGCAAACCCACGCGCACTTTGTGGCCTTTACGGCGCAGACCCGCATGAGCGGCGTGGATTTTCCGGCGGTGGACGGCCAGCCGGCGCGAAGCATCCGCAAGGGCGCGGCGCAGGCGTTGTCGGTCTATGTGGATCAGGCGGGGGGCAAGTTTCCGCAACAGGTCAACGAGACGGTCGAGGAAATTTCGCGCTCGGGCGGGACGCCGCTGGTGGTGGCGGAGGGGCGGGAAGTGTTGGGGGTGGTGCAGTTGAAGGACGTGGTCAAAGGCGGCATCAAGGAGCGGTTCGCGCAATTGCGCAAGATGGGCATCCGCACCATCATGATCACCGGCGACAATCAATTGACGGCCGCCGCCATCGCCGCGGAGGCTGGGGTGGACGATTTCATGGCCCAGGCCACGCCGGAACAGAAGCTCAAACGCATCCGCGAGGAGCAGGCGTCGGGGCATTTGGTGGCCATGACGGGGGACGGCACCAACGACGCGCCGGCCCTGGCGCAGGCGGACGTGGGCGTGGCCATGAACACCGGCACGCAGGCGGCGCGCGAAGCGGGCAACATGGTCGATCTGGACAGCAATCCCACCAAGCTCATTGAGATCGTCGAGATCGGCAAGCAACTGCTGATCACGCGCGGGTCGTTGACGACGTTCAGCATTGCCAACGACGTGGCCAAGTATTTCGCCATCGTTCCGGCCATGCTGATGTCCACCTTTCCTGCCATCGCGCCGCTGAACATCATGAAGCTGCACAGCCCGACGAGCGCGATCTTGAGCGCCGTCATATTCAACGCGCTCATCATCATCGCGCTTATTCCGCTGGCCTTGCGCGGTGTCGTGTACAAACCCATCGGGGCGCTGGCCATTTTGCAGCGCAACCTGCTGATGTACGGTCTGGGCGGCGTGATCATACCCTTTATCGGCATCAAGATCATCGACGTCATCATCACGGCGATGAAACTCATTTGAGCTATGAAATCATTCCTTGCTGAACTGCGCGGCGCCATATTCTCGACCCTGATCCTGGGCCTGGTCTGCTGCGGGATTTATCCGCTGATCGTGTTTGGGATCGGGCAGGCGCTCTTTGCCGACAAGGCCAACGGCAGCCTGATTTTCGACGCCAAAGGCGCGGTGATCGGCTCGAAGTTGATCGGACAAAATTTCAGCGCCGCCAAGTATTTTCACCCGCGGCCTTCCGCCGCCGGCAACGGCTACGACTCATTGAATTCAGGCGGCAGCAACCTGGGGCCGACTTCGCAAAAGCTGGCGGATTCGATCCAGCAAAACGTGGCGGATTACCGGGCCCAAAACGGCCTGGCGTCCAACGCGCCGGTGCCGGCCGATGCGGTGACGGCCTCGGCCAGCGGGCTGGACCCGCACATCAGCGTGGAGAACGCCCGCCTCCAGGCGGGGCGCGTGGCCCAGGCTCGCGGGTTGAAAAAGGAGGACGTGCTGGCGCTGGCGGCCCAATACACGGACCCGCCGGACTTCGGCATGCTGGGAGACGCCGGCGTCAATGTCCTGCGCCTCAATCTCGCCTTGGACGGGATGAAGTAAACAATTCCCGCCCTTTGATGGACTTGCAGGAAACCCCGATTGGAATGTCCGGTGCGTGTATGAGGATAAGAAAATGGTTTCTTGCCCGCCGACGCCCGAGAAGGTATCTTGACCTCGTGAAAACAGCAAGCGTTCAACAGGTGCCAGAGCGATGGCCGGACATCTTGAAATGGGTGGCGTCGGGGGAGGAAGTGCAAATGACCGACCACGACAAGGTGGTTGCCAAACTCGTGCCCGCCGATGTTTCGCAGCCGGATTTCCTGAGCCGGGCCAAGGGGATTTGGGGTGAGAATCCTCCGGGCAAATCCCTGAGCGCAATCGTATCCGAGGCGCGCGGAGGCAAATGGTGATCTATTTGGATACCGGGTGTCTGGTAAAACTTTATTACCCGGAATCGGACAGCCAGCAAGTCGCAACGCTCGTTGCGGGCAAGTTGATCTGCTTCAATCCCCTCCATGAGTTGGAATTCACGAATGCGCTCCACTTGAAATTATTTCATCGAAGCGCCACTTCAGCCCAAGTACAGGCGGCAAGGGCGCTTGTGGAAGCGGACGTGAAATCGGGCGTTCTTCTTCCGGTGGTGACAAACTGGGAAAAGATTTTTCGCACCGCTACTGACCTCGCACGTCAGCACTCCGCCTCCTTTGGCTGCCGGTCTCTGGACGTGCTTCACTGCGCTACGGCCTTGGTTCTTGAAGCAGGCGAGTTTCTCAGCACGGACACCAGACAGAAGCAGTTAGCCGGCGAAGTGGGTTTAAAATTGGCAACCATTTGAAACATAATTCAGAAGGAAATGCAGTAGCCGTCCCTTCGGTAGTCGCGGCCTGTTTGGGGCCAGCGTCTCGTGAATAGACACAGGGTCAAAACAGGGGCAACTCCTTCCGATATTCAGGCCGCAGGCCCTGCGCCAAATATTTGTCCACCTCGTAGCGAAGATGCTCCTCAAAGAAATGCTCGGGAAACTTCTCATGAACTTGGAGGAACTTCAGAACGATGCGGTTTAAAAAAACGGCAGGAATAACCTCACCCCGTCGCTTAGATGCTTCCAGGAATGCTTTGCAAACACAGGAATATATCTCAATGATTTTTTCGTCCGAGGTCGTTGTCGAAGGGGCACAACCGTGAGCCGCCGCAATCCTGCGGTAACCGCTGACAATAAGGGGACCCCCTGCCTCAAGAGCCGCCTCCAACACGCTGCCTGGTCTCGGTACCTGCTGCTGCAATTCTTGTTGGGCGGCGAATTTCCCAATGTCGGTCATGCCTTCCAAGGTATTGATTATGTGATACCCAAACGCCATGCCCGGTATGAAATCCAAGTGCGAACCTGCAGCCAGCGGGATCTGCACCAATGCTGCTGCTGGCCAAAGATTTCCTTTCTTAGTGGGTTTGGCAAATTCTGGCATCCACTTTTGCGTTTCATCCCAGAGTTTCCCGAATTCTTCTGGCTCGTACCATGGCGCATGTTGGGCGACATGAGATTTCATTGCCGCGAGAATATCGGTTCTCAAGCGTTCGGAAATCCCCGTCAGGCCACATCCGCGCAGAATCGCCCACAGTACAAGGCATTCGTACGCCATCGTAAAAGTGTTCCGTTGATCAGACCGCACACTGCTCAATTCCTCTTGAAATAAGTCGTCATCCAACGCGGCCAAAGCCATAGCAATGACCCCCTTGTGCAGGGGCGGGCCGGTTGCCGCAGCCATGTGCTCTCGCATTCGGCCGGCCACCTTTTTCTGATGGAGCTTTTTTTTGAACCACCCGAGCATACTTTAGCCAGAATCTGACAGTACTTTCAACATGCCAGCAAGAGCAATGTAGCCGTTGCCTGGTCAATTCTGGTCAATCCCGATTCTTCCTTGAATAAAACTGGCATTGTGGAAACATCGATAGCGGATGAAAGTGACTAAACCAGAATTGCTCAGTCTCGATTTCGATTCGCCCGGTTGGCCGAAAACGGGAGATCAGTTGTTTCGAGATGGTGTTGACTGGCAGAGTGTCGCTCGTCTTGACATGGGCGGAAAGGAGTGGGCGTCGTACACCACGGCGTATAGACTCGCAGCCGATCTTTTAGCAGAACGATTTCTTGAGGACTTTAGTGGAATGGACGTTCTGACGTACCCGATGGTTTATCTTTATCGTCATTACGTCGAATTGAGCCTCAAGCATATGATAGTGTATGGGCAAAGAGTCCTCGTTCAACCCGTTCATCTGCCGGAGGGACACGGACTTGGTGATCTCTGGAGGCTCGCTCGGCCAATTATTGAAGAAATTTCCGCATCTGGCCACTGGCCGAAGGATTCGGGCGAATTGAGTGCCGTGGAATCGCTTATTGGGGAATTGAATGCTCATGATCCCGATGGCGAACGGTTTCGGTATTCTCTGACGAGCAAAAGAAAAGGGCGTCAGCCAGCGCTTCCGAATTTGGGGCGCGTGGATATCAAAAACCTGTTTGCCGTCATGCAACGGTTGTCCTGCTTCCTTGACGGATGTATCGATGGCATGTCCGAGATCGATCTTGAAGAGTGATTCTGCTCATTTGTCAGAGAGTCGTCACTTAGAACGTAACCTTCTTCGCCTCGTTGGCGCTGTGCTCGTCTCGCAGATGGCCGTAGGTTTTCATGCACAGCGCGCCGCCGTCCTGATGGCCGAGCCAGCGTGATACGGTTGGAATATCCACCCCTGCCTTGATACAAGGCATTGCGGAGGTCGTGATGGGTGACCCTTTGAGGTCAGAGTTAGAGCAGTCCAGGCATCAAAGATTTGGCTTTCTTCGGCCTACCTATTGCCGCCGTTGGTTTTGCGCTGGAGCGGGCGTGTTGTTCCATTGCGGTTTCGACCTTGGCGCGGTCGGCTTGGACAAAGTGTTGGAGTTGTTCGGCGGAGGGCAGCAGTGTGAGGTAGCGTGAAACGAAAAGTTTATTGGACATGCCGCCGGTGGCGAAATCAACTTTGGTGTGGTCTTTATCGCTGCACATCAGGATGCCAACGGGCGGATGCTCATCGGCGCAGGTCACGTTTTGCTTCCACCAGTTCAGGTAAAAGTTCATCTGGCCGGCGTCGCCGTGGCGGAATGGACGGGTTTTGAGGTCGAGCAGAACATGACAACGCAAATGGCGATGGTAGAAAATGAGATCAATGTAATCATGCTCGTTACCGACAGTAATGCGGCGCTGCCGGGCCTCGAAGAGAAAGCCCGCGCCGAGTTCGAGGAGGAATTTTTGCAGGTGGTTGAGCAGGGCCGTTTCGAGATCGCTTTCGGTGTATTGCGGCAGTTCGGCGAGGCCGGTGAATTCGAGGACATAGGGGGTCGCGAATCAAGTCTGCGATGGTTTCCTGCGGCTCCTGCCGCCGGGCGCGTTTGATGACGGCGGCTTTGTTTTTGGAAAGGCCGGCGCGCTCAAAGAGAAGAGAGCCAATCTGGCGTTGAAGCTGGCGCACGGACCAGTTGCCCTTGAGACATTCGTGTTCGTAGAAGGCACGCTTGAACGGATCGTCAATGCGGATGAGTTCGAGAATTTGCGACCACGAGAAGTGGAGCACAGCCCCGGGAGAAAGAGGGGTAATGGAGGATGAAGATTTTCGCATCACTGTTGCGGAAATCTTCAATTGGCCAGACAGTGTCTGGCTTATTTCAGGAATCTGCTTGAGGCTGGAAAAGCCAGACAGTGTCTGGCCAATTTGGGGATACGTTTTGTAAAGCTGGCGATAACTCTTCAAATTGCTCAGAGAGAAGCCTTGCAAACCACGTTTGTGCAAGTCATTTGCCAATGACGCCACCAGTCTTTCACCGTAACTGGCCCGGTCTTCCCCGTTCTGTTCAAACTCTACGATGTATGCGCCGACCAGCCAATTGCGGAGGACGAGGGATTGATTGGCGGCGGCAGCGGCGCGTCCGAGCAACTGTCGGCTGGCGGAATCAATCGCTTTGACAAGTTGATTGTATTTCATAGGCGTCAGCGCGTATAAGCGCGGTCGAGTGTTTACCTATGTGGTGAAGAGGTGCCGAGTCTTGCCCCGCCGGTTTTGAATTACGCCGCCGGGGCCGGGGCGGCGGCTTCGGCGCGCTTGGCCATGATGGCGGCGACGATCTTTTTGGCCAGTTCCGGTTTCTCCACCAGGGCCTGGCGGGCGGCATCCTTGCCCTGGCCGATGAGCTCGCCGCCGAATTGGAGCCAGGCGCCTTTTTTCTCCACGACGCCGTGGGCGATGCCCACGTCCAGAATGCTGCCTTCCTTGTTGATGCCGTGGTCGTAAATGATTTCGAACTCGGCCTCGGCAAAGGGCGGGGCGACCTTGTTTTTGACGATCTTGACTTTGACGGCGTTGCCGATGGCGGCGCCGGCGGCGTCTTTGAGGGTGTCGCGGCGGCGGATGTCGATGCGGATGCTGGCGTAGAACTTGAGGGCCTTGCCGCCGGGGGTGGTTTCGGGGTTGCCGAACATGACGCCGACCTTTTCGCGCAATTGGTTGGTGAAGATGCAGGTGGTTTTGGACTTGGCCAGGATGGCGGTGAGTTTGCGCAGGGCCTGGCTCATGAGGCGGGCCTGCATGCCCATGGTGGCCATGCCCATTTCACCTTCCAATTCCGCCTTGGGCACCAGGGCGGCCACGGAGTCAATGACAATGACGTCCAAGGCGTTGGAACGGGCCAGCGTTTCGCAAATGCTCAAGGCTTCCTCGCCGCTGTCCGGCTGGGAAACGAGCAGTTCGTCCAGATTGACGCCGAGCTTCTTGGCGTAGCCGGGGTCCAGGGCGTGTTCGGCGTCGATGAAGGCCGCCAAGCCGCCGGCTTTCTGGGCGCTGGCGATGACGTGGAGCATAAGGGTGGTTTTGCCGGAGGATTCGGGGCCGAAAATCTCCACCACGCGCCCGCGCGGCACGCCGCCGACGCCCAGGGCCAGATCCACCGACAAGGCGCCGGTGGGGATGACCTCGATGCCGGTCTTGGCGCGGGCGTCGCCCAGCCGCATGATGCTGCCGTCGCCGTAGGATTTGGTGATGGACGAAATGGCCGCTTCCAGGTCGCGCTGGCGGGCGGCGGCGATTTTGGGGTCGGCGGATTTGGGTTCGGCGGCGGCGGCTTTCTCGGTCTTGGGCGGCATAATGGTGGAGAGTTTAAATTTTACGGCTCATGTCTGAGAACGCCCGAATTTGCACCGGGCGGGCGGAATTAGTCAATGTCCGGTTCATCAATTTTTCCTCCGCCGCGGGGCATCCGGCTGATGTCCCGGCAGACGCCGCGTTTGGCGGAGGCGATAAAATCGAGCAGGACCCTGGCCGGCTCGCTGGAGAACTCCTGCCGGGCCCTGGCCAGGGCGGCTGAGAGATTTTCCCCGGAGCGGAAGAGCAGATGATAGAGCTTCTTGAGTTCCAAGCGTTGGGCGGGGTTGAAGCCGGCGCGGCGAAGGCCGACGGCATTGAGGCCGCACATGCCATTGCCCCAGCGGGCGATGGTGAAAGGGGGCAAATCGCGGCTGATGGCGGCGCCGCCCTGCATGATGGCCAGGGTGCCAACGCGGACGAATTGATGGACCAGGCAGTTGCCGGAGATAAAGGCGTGGTCACCGACCTGGACGTGGCCCGCCAGCAAGGCGCCGTTGGCCAGGATGACATGGTCGCCCAAGACCGCGTTATGGCCGACGTGGGAATTGACCATGAGGAAATTGTTCGAGCCGATGACGGTGGCCTCGCCGGCCCTGGCCGAGCGATGCACCGTGGCGCCCTCGCGCACCAGGTTGTTGTCGCCCATGCGCAGTTCGGCCGGCTCATCGTTGTATTTGACATCTTGCGGGGCCTCCCCCACCACGCAGCCGGCGTAGAAGCGGTTGTTGGCGCCGATGCGCGTACGGCCGGTCAGATAGACGTGCGGGCCGACGCGGCAGCCCGGCCCCATGGAAACCTGCGCGTCAATGACGGCGTAAGGGCCGATTTCCACGGTGGGATGCAGTTGCGCTTCCGGATGGACGATGGCGGTGGGATGGATCATGGCGGCTTCAGGTGTTGAAAAAGCCCAATTCCCGCAGGGAGACGTAATCCTTGCCGTTTTGGGCGGCGCGGCGGCCGAGGATGATGTGGTCGAGCACCTCGATTTTTAAAAGCTGGCCGGCACGGATGAGGTCGCGGGTGGTGCGGATGTCCGCCTCGGAAGGGGCGGGATCGCCGCTGGGATGGTTGTGGACCAGGACCAGGGCGGAGGCGTTGGCGGCGATGGCGAGCTTGAACACTTCGCGGGGGTGGACCAGGAGCGAATCGAGGATGCCGCGGGAGATCTGCTCCACGCGGATGAGTTTGCGCCGGGTATTGAGGAGCACGGCCTGGAGCTGCTCCACTTTGTACTGCCGGTTTTCCTCGCGCAAGAAGTCGGCGATCTTGTCCGGGCTGTCCAGCAACGGCTTGTCGCCCTGCAATTCATGGGCCAGGCGCCGGGCCAGGGAAAAGGCGGCCTTCAAGGCAATGGCCTTGTCGCCGCCCACGCCCTTGACGGCTTTCAACTCCTCAAGGGAGGCGCGGCACAAGGTGTCGAGGTTCTTGAACTGATGGATCAATTGATCGGCGATCTCGATGGCCGAGCGGCCCTTCATGCCGGTGCGCAAGAGAATGGCGATCAATTCGGCGTCGCGGAGCGCTTCTTCGCCCAATTCAGCCAGGCGTTCGCGCGGCCGGTCTTTTTTGGGGAGGTCCTTGATGCGAATACCCGTCGTCATGATGTGCGCGGATTAAAGCGGAAAGGGAGGCGGCGGGCAATGAAAAACCTCCCTGGCCGGCTTTCCGAGCGGCCGTTCCTGATGGTGGACGCGCTCTGAACCAGAAACCCCTTCGCGCCGCGCGCGGGAAGCGAAGCATTGCCGTTGAAGGGCGCGGGTGGCTCTGCTACAGTGCGGAGGTGAATCAGCCGTTCCCGTATCGGCCGTACCGCCCCGCGGCGCCTGCGCCGACCGCCCGACAGCAGGCGCTGGCCCAGTGGCGCCGCTGGGATTGGAGCGCGGCGGAAAGGGCGCGCCAACTTTCCGCGCGGCCCGCCGCCGACATCATGCCGGGCGTGCTGGCCGACTTGCGGATGGAGACCCGGCAGGCGGAGACGGAAATCCTCAAAGTATGGCATCATCAACTCGATCCCGAGGTTGTGGCCCACGCCCGGCCCACCGGCATCCGCAAAGGCACGTTGTTCGTCACGGTGGACAGCAGCGTGTGGCTGGATGAGATAGTGAGGTATCGCCGCCGGGAAATCCTGGAGCGGCTGCAAAACAGTTTCGGGCGCAGCTTCATCACCCGGATTTCGTTCCGAACCGGCTAAGACCCGGCGGCGGGGGCCGGGGCGGGCGCAACGGGAAGGCCGAGGCCGGTCCGCGTCAGGCCGAGTTTGGTCAGGATGCGGTCGGCGACCTGGGGCGGCAGGCCGGATTGCGGGTCCAGAAGTCTCCGCAGTTCAAACCGTTGCAATTCGGCGATGGATTTCAAGGCGACGCGATCCTTGGCAGCGGGCTTTGTTCTCAACTCATAGATGGCCCGGATTCTTCTGGCCATGTTCATGTAATTCTGGGCCTGGGCATCGTTGTCCCTGGCCAGGCAGATGAAGCCCTGGTCCAACATGCCCAGGATGCCGGCCTGGACTTTGTTCATGTCCATTTCGTTGATGTCGGTGGCGATCTGGCTGACGGCAAATTCCTGCATGCTCATGCTGGCTTCCCGGCCCACCAAGGCGTTGGTGTAGATGGACTTCATATAATCGAACCAGCGCTGCGCCTCTTTTTCGCGGCCGTCCTCGTAGAGGAAATAGATGGCCTGCTTGAGAAAATTCTTGTGGGCCGTCTCCATGTTTTGCTGGAGGCCCATGGGATTATTGGTTTCCTCGGCGATCATCTTCTCGTAAACGGCGCTGATGGTTGGGATCTGGTCGAGATTGGGCCAGAGCATGAAGTTCTCGGCGGTCACATTGGTTATCGACTTGTCGAGCGCGCCGCCGCGCATGCCCATGGCCCGCAGGCTCTGATAGATGGAGCGGCGCAGCGTTTCCTGCTCCTCGGGCCGGCCGTGGAGCCGGCCCAATTCCGCCCAATAAACGGCGTGGGCGTCCGGCAGGCGCCAGTCGAAGGGCCCGTACTGTTCATCGACGCTCTGCACGATTTTGGGGTCCATCTTGTAGATGTCGCGCAATTTGCGCAGGCGCTCCCTGGCTTGCGGGGTGGAGGGGTTGAACAGTTCCTTGAAATCGGGCCGGCCGCCCAGGACGCCCTGCATTTCCTGCGCCCAGCGCAATTTGTAAAGCATGTGGGCGTCATCGAGGTAGGCGCCGATTTTGTGCTGGAAGAGCCAGGAGAGATCGTGATAGAGGACGGTTTCCCTGGGGTTAAAGCGCAGGCCCTCGTCGCGCAGCAATTCAATGCCCCGCCGCACCCACTGCCAGCGGTCTTCGTGGTTTTTGAAATTGACGGAGATGTTGTAGGCCATGTTCCAGGCCTGGAATTGCCAGACGGCCGACATGTGCGGCTGGAGCTTGGTGATCCAATCGGCCAGTTGCACCATCTCGAAATACTTGTTGTCCTGTTGCAGGTCGTTCAGGCGCATCCAAAGGGCGTTGGCGATGAGGCCGCGGAAGCCGCCCAGCGCCACAGTGGTGAAGGCCAGCACGGGCGGCGCATTCTGCAGCGGGTCCATGCGGGTCAACCCCATCTCCTTGCGGTCCACGTTGAGCCGGTCCTGCATTTGCGCGACGGCGCAAAACAGGATGGCCGCCAAGGCCAGCAAGGCCGGCTTGTACCATCGCGTCCTGAAATTCATCCAAACGGCAACATGGTTGCGCTGATTAGACAATCTGACAAGCCTTTCGCTCGAAGCACCGGCGCCGGGCGGGCGGGAGCCGCCGCCGGGAAAGGGCCAAGGCCAAATCTGCGACGGGCGGGTTTCAAAGCCCGGGACGGGCGGGCGGCCGCCAATACTAGTATTGACATTCGGCTACTTGCCGGGGGAAGACAGGCCGGCCTTGCATTCCTCGAAGAGCCAGGCCCGGGCGTAGGCCCACCATCGCTTGGCGGTTGGCTCGGAGACGCCCAGCACGCCGGCGGCCTGCTCCAGGGTCAGTCCGGCAAAGAAACGCAGCTTGACCAGCTCCGCCTTGGCGGCATCGAGGGCGGCGAACTTGTCGAGGGCGTCGTTGACGGCCAGCAGTTGCTCCTCCGGGACGGGCGCGGCGATTTCAAACTCGTCAATATCGACGCGCTGCTGGCCGCCGCCGTGGCGCAGGGCGGCCTTGCGGCGGGCGCGTTCGATCAGGATGCGGCGCATGGCCTCGGCGGCGGCGCCGAAGAAGTGGGCGCGGCTGTTAAACTGCAGGGAGGCGCCGCCGGCCAGTCTCAGCCAGGCTTCATGGACGAGCGCGGTGGGCTGCAAGGTCTGGCCGGGCGCTTCGCGGGCCATTTTGGAGGCGGCCAGCTTGCGCAGCTCCTCATAAACCAAGGGCAGCAGTTTGTCGGCGCTGTCGGCGTCGCCCTTTTCGATGGCCTGGAGCAGTTGCGTGACTTCATTCATTTGACAAGGACGCTCCGCGCCTCATGGGCGAACAACAGGGTGGTCATTTGTTCGTTCCAATCCCCGCCGTTGAGCGTGAATTGCTTGTCTGCGGGGATGGGGGTGTCATCGGCCTTGCCCAGCTTGCAGCGGGCCATGGCCAGGATCAGCCGCGCCTGCATCGCTGTGTTGGTGTTGGACTGGAAATTGAGCGCCTTTTCCAAGCGCACGGCGGCGCGGGCAAATTGGCCCTCGCGATAATCCGCCAGCCCTCGGATGAACTCGGTGGACGGCCAGGGCGGCGTGGCCGCGGTATTGTCAAGCATTGTTATCACGCGTTGCACCACCTCCACCGGCGCCGGCAGGATGAGGCAATCCAAAGCCATGCGCTCCGCCACCTCCGGATCAGCCGTGGACCCGAATTGGGCCAGCGCCTTGCGGCGCCATTCCTCGAAGTCGTTGGTGCGCCCCGTGCGCGCCAGCAGCGGCAGCAGGCAGTGAAAGCCCAGATCATTGGTGCGCTGGACGGTGGCGCATTTGCCGTAGTTGATGATGGCTTTGTCCAGCCTTCCCCAGCGCGCGTGAACCATTCCCAGGACGTTGTAAATGGCGGCGCTCTGCGGAATGGGCGGCACGCTCTTCATCAACTCCTCGGCCTGGTCAAAATGGTCTTGACTGCACAGCACGCCGGCCTGCCACAGCTTGTTGCCGATTTCCGCGTACTCCCGCTGCCTGCGCTCGATCTCCAATCCCGCTTCCGCCTGTTTGCGCAACCCCACCTCCTCCTGTTCGATTTGCAGGGCGTGGCGCAAGGCCGCCTTTTCCTTGATGTACAAATTGAGCGATACGACCAGGCCGAGGGCCAGGGCCGTCACGATGCCGGAAATGGCCGCAAAAGCCACCTTGTTGCGCCGCACCAGCTTTTGGAAGCGGTAGAAGCTGCTCGGCGGGCGCGCTTCCACCGGCTCGTTGTTAAGGAACCGTTGCAAGTCGGCCGCCAGCGCGTTCGCGGTCTCGAAACGCCGCGTGCGGTCCTTTTCCAGCGCCTTCATCGCGATCCAGTCCAAATCCCCCTTCAGGAAATGCACCAGGCGCGGCGCTTCCGCCCGGCGGCATTTGGCCGTCCGTGTCAATTCCGCGTCGGCCATCGAGCTTAAGCGCGTCGAGGGCGAAAGCGGTTCCTGCTCCCGAATCGTCCGCCGCATTTCGTCCAGGCCGGAGCGGAGGAGTTCCTGCGAATCGAACGGCGTTTTGCCGGTGAACAATTCGTAGAGGAGCACTCCCAGGCTGTAGATGTCGGTGCGGGTGTCGATGTCCAACTCGCTCATTTCGGCCTGCTCGGGGCTGATGTAGGCGGGTGTGCCGATGAACTCGAAAAGTTGCGTATAAATGGTCTGGTCGGTGAGCCGGCCTTCGGTGGCCTTGGCGATGCCGAAATCAATCACTTTCGGGACGGGAACGCCGTCGTGGAGGGTGACGAGGATGTTGGAGGGCTTGAGGTCGCGGTGAATGATGCCCTTTTGGTGGGCGTGCTGCACGGCATTGCACACTTGGATGAAGAGGCGGATGCGCTCGGCGGTGTCGAGGTTGTTCTGGTCGCAGTATTCGGTGATTTTGATGCCGCGCACCAGTTCCATGACGAAGAAGGGCCGGCCGGCGGCGGTGGTGCCGGCGTCCAGGACGCGGGCGATATTGGGATGGTCCATCATGGCCAGGGCCTGGCGCTCGGCTTCGAAACGGGCCACCACTGTGCGGGTGTCCATGCCCAGCTTGATGACTTTGAGGGCGACGCGCCGGCGGACCGGTTCGGATTGATCGGCCACATAGACCACGCCGCAGCCGCCTTCGCCGAGTTTCTCGCGGATTTTGTAGCGGCCGATCATATCGCCCGGGTTCTCGGCGGGCGGGGCGCCGACGACCCGCGTGCCTGCCGGCCCCGCCGCCGGAGGCCCTTCCAGGAACCCGTCCGATTGCCCGTATGCCTTGAGCAAGGCCGCCACGCGCTCGCGCAGGGCTGCATCCGCCCCGCATTCCTTGTCAAGATAGGCGGCGCGTTGTTCGGGAAGCAGAGCCAGGGCGGATTCGAACAGCGACTCTTCGCGGCCCGCCGCTGCGCTGTCTCGCTCGGGTTTCATATTATGGAGGAGTGTAGTCATTTTGGGCCCCCGTTGAAAGCAGATTACTGCTGGGGCGCGGAGGCGGCGGCGAGCAGATTTTGCAGGGATTGATTGTCCGGAAAGAGCGCCGCGCCGCGTTGCCAAACCTGCTGGGCGGCGGCCATCTGGCCCGTCTTCTGGTATTGCTTGCCCAGCCATTCGTAGGTCGCGGCGAACTGCGGCTGGGGCGGCTGCTGTTCCTGCTGGGTGATGAGAGTGTTGAAGTTCTGGATGATTTCGTCGCCCTTGTTCAGACCCTCGGGCCAATAGGTCATGGCCACGGCCTTGGTGAAGCGCGCTTCCCAATTGGACGGATCCAGGCTCAGCGCGGTGTCAAAATCCACGTCGGCGTTCATGGCCCAAACCGCCTGCGCCCGAACGTCCTTGGTCGTGGCGCAGAGCTTGAGATAGGCTTGGCCAAGTTCCGCCGGATACATGGCGTTGTTCGGGTCGCCGGCCATGAGTTTCTCCAATTCGGCCGCCGCGTCGGCCAAGCGGCCCGAGTCGGTCAGTTGTTTCCAAGCGGCCTGCTTCTGCGCAAAGGTCATTTTCGGCGAGACCAGGGTGTCGAGGGCGGCTTGGAACGCCACCGCTTCCACGCTTCCCGGCGCGGGGGCGCTGGAGGCTGTGTTGGAGGCGGCAGACTGGGGACGCGATTCGGGTTGGGCCGTTGGCCGCGGCTTCTGCCGGGGGGCGTCCGCCGAGGCTGGAGCCGCAGCAGGTTCAGCCAGGACAGGCGGAACCGGCGACTCGGCCGGTTTGTGAGATTGTGTGGTGTAGTAAACCGCCACGCCACTCAGGGCGGCGAGGCCCGCCAGGATTAAGATCGTTCGCTTCATATGATTGCCTTTCTATCTAACAGTGCGAGATTCCGGGCGAAAAGGGATCATTCCCGGATTCCACGTCACATCTCGCGCAGGGCGGCGGCGATGGGCAGGCGGGCGGCGCGGAGGGCGGGGAACAGGCCGCCAATAAGGCCTATGGTGGCGGCCCAGATGATTCCGCGAATCAATAATTGCGGGGTGACGCGGAAGGCAAAGGCCACCTGGCTGAAGCTCTGGAAGTTCATGGTTGAGGTGTGAAATCCGTTAAAGGCGAAGTAGGCCAGGCTGCCGCCAATCGCGCCGCCCACCAGGGCCAGGACGAGGGATTCAATCATCAAGGCAACGATGACCGCGCCTGCGCCAAAGCCCAGAGCGCGCAGGGTTCCGATTTCCCGGGTGCGGGAGGAGACGGCGCTGTACATGGTGTTCAAAGCGCCGAAGACCGCGCCGATGGCCATGAGAAAGGCGATGAGGAAGCCCAGGGTTGTAATAAGCCGCGTCATGGTTTCGGATCGCTCGACGTAATACTCGGTTTGGCGCTCGACTTTGACGTTCAATTGCGGGTTCGAGGTGAGCGAATCCTTGAATTGTTCATAAGCGCCTGGGGAAATGAGTTTGGCCTGGACGGATTGGAAGCTGTCGCCGCGATGGTAAGTTTCCTGGAGCACGGTGGCACCGGTCCAAATTTCCGATTCCGCCACCCCGCCGTTGGCGGCAAAGATCCCGACCACGGGCCATACGGCGCGCCCGACCTTGATGGCGGAGCCGACGTCCAGCCCGGCGAATTCCTGGGCGGCGCCGATGCCGGCAATGACTTCGTCCTTGCCCCAGTCAAACATTCTGCCGCGGATGAGTTTGACGTTGTCGTGGACTTGGAAGGCGGCGCGCTCGACGCCGCGCAAGGGGACGTTGAAGTCCAGTCCGGTGGCGCGTTTGGGGATGTCGATGATGACGAAAAGTTCGGGGGAGGAAAGCGGGCCTTGGGCGGAGCGGGCCACGCCGGGGGAGTCGGCGATGACGCGGGTTTCGTCGTGCGAGAGGCCGCTGACCATTTCGCTGTCCGCGCCGCTGCGCAGGACAATGGCGATGTCCGGCGAGCCGGAAACGGTCATGGCGTGCTTGAATCCTGTCGAGATGGAGAGGACGCCGACCAGCACCGTCACAACGCCGGCAATGCCAATGACCGTGGCCAGGACCGCGCCGCGGCGGCGGGGAATGCTGAGCAGTCCGAATTTGGCGATGGAGGCAATTTGCAAAAACCAATTGATGGGGCCGGCCATGCTACATTCTCCTCAAGGCATCAGCCACACGCAGCCGCATGGCGGAAAGGGCGGGGAAAAATCCCGTCACCAAACCGAGCGCCAGGCTGATGCCCAGGCCGAGGAACAAATCGGGGATGGGGAGAAAGAACAGTGGCAAAAGGCCGCCGGTGGGATCGCCGCGCGAGGCAAACATCCAGGCCAGCCCCAGACCGAGCACGGCGCCGAGGACGGTGAGCAGACAGGATTCGGCGAGGACGAGCGAAACGATCTGGGCGTTGGTGAAGCCGATGGCCTTCTGCACACCCAGTTCGCCCGTCCGCTCCCGCACGGATTGGGACATGGTGTTGCCGGAGACCAGGAGCATGGTGAAAAAGACCGCGCCCAGAATGGAGCCGACGATCAAGGTGATGTTGCAAATTTGGCTGGCCCAGCCCTGGAGGAACGCGCCCTCCGGCTCGGTCTTGGTCTCCGAGGAGGAATTTTCAAATTCCTGGTCAACCCTTTTCGCGACTTCGGCCGCTTTGGCCGGGTCCTGAACGCGGATGGTGTACCAGCCGACCTGCCCCTTGGCCCAGGAGGAGCGCGCTTCGTCGAAATAATCGTAGCGGAAAAGCATCGGTGTGGTGTCGGTGCCTTTGTCCCTGCCGTCATAGATGCCAACGATGTCAAAGGTCCAAACGTCGCTGCCGTCCTGCTTTGGAAAGACGGAGGATTTAATGGGGATCTTGTCGCCGATTTTCCAGTGGAAACGATCGGCGGATTTCCGGCCGACGATGGCGCCGGTGCGGGTTTGGAGCCAGGCCTTTTTCTGTGCCGGCGGGAGGATGTATTCGGTATGCATTTGGAGGAATTCCTCGGGAACGACCGGGGTTTGCATGAAGAAATTTTTCGGGTCCTGATAGATGCCGCCGAACCAGGTTTGATGGACGGCGAGGGAGACGCCGGGGATCCGCTCCATGCGGGCTTTGTAGCTCACGGGCAGGAACTGGATGATGGAAACCTTGTCGCGCACGATGAGGCGGTCGGCCCCCGCCAATTTCACGCCGCCAGCAAGGGCCTGTTTGATGGCCATCAGCATCCCGAACAAAACGAAGGCGACCAGAATGGAAAGGAGGGTCAGGCAGGTCCGCAGCTTCTTGCGCTTGAGATTGCCCCAGATGAGATGGGCGAATTTCATTGGAGCGGTTCGTTGCTGAGCTGGCCTTTCTCGAGATAGACGATTCGCCCGGCGCGCCTGGATGCGTGCGGATCGTGCGTGACCATGATGACGGTCTTGCCGTGCTCGCGGTTGAGGGCTTGCAGCAGATCGAGGATGCCGTCGCCGGCCTTGCGATCCAGGTCGCCCGTGGGCTCGTCGCACAGGAGGATGGTGGGGTCGGTGACAATGCCGCGGGCGATGCCCACCCGTTGCTGTTCACCGCCGGAGAGGGTGCGGGGATAATGTTTGGCGCGATGGCGCAAGCCGACGACTGCCAGGGCGGCTTGGACATGCTCTTTGCGCTCGGCCTTGGAAAGGTGGGTGAGCAGGAGCGGGAGTTCCACGTTTTGTTCCGCATTGAGCACGGGCATGAGGTTGTAAAGCTGGAAGATGAAACCGACATGCCGGGCGCGCCAATGGGCCAGTTCCCGGTCGGATAGCCGGTCCACCCGCTCGCCGCCCACGGTGACCGTGCCTTTGGTGGGCCGGTCCAACCCGCCGATCAAATTGAGCAGCGTGGTCTTGCCCGATCCCGACGGCCCCATCAGGGCCAGAAATTCGCGGGCGGCGACATCCAGACTCAAGTCCGCCAGCACATGAATGCTTTCGGTGCCGCGATGGAAAACTTTTTCGACGCGCTCCACCCGCACCAGAACGCCGTTGGTTTTTTGACTTTCGCTCATGATTTTTTTTCCTTTACCGGCGTCCCATCTTTCAGAGTGGGCGGCGGATTGACAACGATTATTTCGCCCGCGCTCACGCCCGCGCTCAATACCGAGTCGTCGCCCTGCGTGTCGCTGACGGTGACGGCGCGGCGTTCGGCGCGCCCATTTTGGGCGACGAAGACGACATCGCGGCCGTCCTGGCTGAGCAGGGCGTTTTTGGGGACGAGGACGGCGCGGGTGACGGAGACGGGAGCGGCGGCCGTCTCGCGGAAGGCGACTTTGACCGACATGTCGGGCAGAATGCGGGGGTCGAGTTTGTCAAAACCGACCCGCACCTTGACGGTCGATTTCTGGCGGTCCGCCGTGGGGATAATGGCGATGACCTTGCAGGGGATTCTCCAATCGGGATAGGCGTCCAGGGCGGCCTCAGCCGGCTGGCCAGGTTCGACGCGGTTGATGTAATTCTCGTTGACGTCCAATTCGATCTCGAGCGAATTCATATCGACCACCGTGCCGATGCCCGTCCGGGTAAAGCCGCCGCCGGCGGAAACGGGGGAAAGCATTTCACCGGGCTGGGCGTTCTTGGTCGTAATCACGCCGTCGAAGGGGGCGCGGATGACCATGTCTTCGATCTGCTGTTTCCAGAGGGCGACCTGGCGTTCGGCGGTGGTGATGTCCAACTGCTGGCGGCTGACGCGCGCCCGCAAGGTCATGGCGTCGGACTCGGCCTTGTCGAGATCGGACGGCGAAATGAACTTGGCCTTGGCCAGCTCGGTGTCGCGCGCGAATTCGAGGTCGGCTTGTTTGAGTTGGGCGCGCGTTTCTTCCAGGGTGAGGCGGGTGGACTGCAACTGGGCCTCGGCAACGTCGAGGCTGGTCTTGATATTGGAATCGTCGAGCCGGGCCAGGACCTGGCCTTCCTTGACTTTCATTCCCTCCTCGATCAATACCTCGCCGACCTTGCCCGTGACCTTGGCGGAGACGGTCGCCTGCCTTCGGGCCGTGACATAGCCGGAAGCGTTCAGGATCGTCCGGTCGGCCCCGCCGCCCGCCCTCTGCCGGGCCGGGACGGTCCGCACTTCCACGCCGTCAGCGCGGCCATGCCACCAAAACGCCGCGCCCGCGAGAAGAACGGCCAGCAGGACGATCGCAGCGAGCCATGAATAGGAGGACCCTTTCGATTCCGGGCCGCGCTCGATGCGAAGCTGCTCGATGGAGTCCTGGTTGAAACTCATGTCTCAGACCCACAGCTTTGGCGAATCTCCGGCAAAGTCAAGGCCGGGCCGCTGGCGAAGCGTGAACTGGAGGGTGACTTAACGAAACAAGTCGCTATGGGTTCCAGTTCGCTCGAAACGAACATGGTTTTCAACAAGGGTGTAAATCAGAAACCAATCCGGCTGGATATGGCAATCACGGCTGCCGGCAAAAATGCCGCGCAATGGATGATCTTTGTATTCCGGTGGGAGCGGTTTGCCTTCAATCAAAAGGTCAAGAACCGCTTTGAGTTCCGTTAGGTCCTTGCCGCGCTTTTCGGCGCGTTTGACGTCTTTCTTAAATTGCGTGGTTCGGCTGAAGGATCTCACAGGCCCAGATCAGCGTAGAGATCCTGCTTGCTGGTAAAATGTTTCACATTTTTACCTGACTTGCTTTCGCGCAACGTTTTGGCAGTCAAATGATTGGGAATGGCCACGGCAAATGGCAATCCGCGCCGCAATTTGATTTGCCGATAAAGCAAAAGTATGGTTTCAGAAGCGGTTAACCCGAGGTGCGACAGAATGTCTTCCACTTCGTTTTTCAGGTCCGGCTCAATTCGGGCGCGGATGGTGGCAGTTTTGCTCATGACTTGAATGTAGCCCTTTTGTAGCTACAAGCAAGCCCATTCTCCAGCAATTCTTCTCCGTCGGCATGGGCATTATGCCGTCCAACCCATCCGCGTTGAACGCTTGAGTTCCTTGCGCGTG
>Ga0326727_10004916_pt1 | contig 39070 bp, 38 predicted proteins | sample MB2enrmetagenome_FD_207643 | JGI IMG/M metagenome (GOLD analysis project Ga0326727, IMG submission 207643) | Lab enriched peat soil microbial communities from McLean, Ithaca, NY, United States - MB29MY | ecosystem: Environmental > Terrestrial > Soil > Wetlands > Peat | place: USA: New York...
GCGTCCTTCGAAAGCGTGTCGTGACGCAGCTTCAGGATCACCGAGGCCTTGGCCGCGCGCTGACTGTCCGCGAACGCGGAGTCCGTCGGCATCACGATGTGCACCCGTGCGCTGGCTACATCGGACAACGTCTCGATCGTCCGCTCCAGCTCGCCCTCCAGCGCCCGCTGGTACGTCACCTTCTCATCGAACTCGGTCTGCCCCCAGGACACCTTGTCGAACAGCTCAAATCCCATCCGCCCGCTGTGCGGCGCACCCTGGGTCGCCGTCTGCAGCCGCGCCGCCGCCAGCTTGTCCGCAGGCACGCTAATCGTCTTGCCATCGGCGCTCGCCTGGTGAGGGACACCCTCGGCTTCCAACTGCGCCGCCAGGGTCTGCGCGTCCGCGGCCTCCAGCCCCGTGTACAGCGGCTTGTAGTCCGGCGAACCGATCATTCGCGAAAAGAACGCAAGCAGCAATACGGTGGCCGCTCCGCCGGCCAGAAGCATCGTCTTCTGCCCCGTGCTCCGGCTCGTCCAGAATTGCTTTGCCTGCTGGGTTGCGTCGCTAAAGCCTGCCATAGTCCCTCAAAGTCCTAAAACTGCATCTTCTCGATGTCCTGGTACGCGCTCACAATCTTGTTGCGCACCTGCATCATCAGTTGGAAGGAAACATCCGCCTTCTCCACCGCGATCATCACACTGTTCACGTCGCCGCTTCCGCCCTGTAGCAGGTTGGTTACCTTCGCCGCCGCGTCATCGTTCACCTGATCGACGCTGTGCACCGCGCTCTTCAGCACATCGCCGAAGTTCGCCCCTCCGGCGCCGCCGCCCATATCCAGCGACGATGCATCCGGCACATACGAATTTGCGAGTCCAGCTAAACTTACGTTGCTCATCATCCGCCTCCGGAACTACGAGGTTTTCAAAATATCAATCGATTCCTGAATCATCTGCTTGGCCGCGCCCACCGCCGACGCGTTCAATTGATAGGCGCGCACCGCCCCCATCAGGTCCACCATCTCGCTCACCGGATTGATCGCCGGATACGCCACATACCCGCTCTTGTCCGCATCCGGATTGCCCGGCTCATACCGCATCACCGGCGGCGTCGTGTCGTTCACCACGTTGGTCAGTTGCACCGAGCCGGCCGGCGCGCCCCCGCCCACCCCATTGAATACGGTGTGGAAGGGAGACCCGCTCGACTCGCTGAAGACCACCTGCTGGCGCACATAAGGTCCGCCCGAATCGGTATGCGTCGTCTCCGCGTTGGCCAGGTTCGCTGAAGTTACCTCCGCCCGCTGCCTCTCCGCGGAGAGGGCTGAGGCGCTGATGTTCATCATGTCGAAGAGACCCATGGTTAGCTCTCCTTGATCGCGGTCAGCATCGTGTGAAATTGTGACTTAACCAGTTGCACGCCCATCTGGTACTGCAACTGTGTCTGCGAAAGCATCAGGCTCTCGCGATCGATGTTCACGTTGTTGCCGTCCGGCCGCTCCGGCAATCCTTCTACCTGCAGCGCCGCCGGCTCCATCGTCGAAGTTCCCTCGTCCATCACCTGTTGCATCGCCTTCTGGAAGTCCAGGTCCTTGGTGTGATACCCGGGCGTGTCGACGTTGGCCATGTTCTGCACCACCATCTGCTGCCTCTGCGTCGTCAGCGACAGGTAGCCTTGCAACTGGTCCAGCATTGGAATGTTCGCCATCTATGCATACCTCCGTGGTGGGAGTCCATACTCCCGGATTTTGTTCCGCAGCGTGCGCAGGCTGATGCCCAGCATCTCCGCGGCATGGGTCCGATTTCCGTCCGTCAGCGCCAGCGTGTTCTCCAGGTGCAGCCGCTCCACCTGCCGGATCGGCGTGCCCGCCAACGCTCCCGCGCCCGCGGCCATTGGCTGCTGAGAAACAATGAACGGCTTGGCCGAGCCTTGAAACTCCATCTCGAAGCAGCGCGCGTCGATCTCCAGCGTCTCGCTCAGGGTCAGCACCCGGCGCATAAAGTTCGCCAGCTCCCGCACATTTCCCGGCCACGACTGCAACTGCAGCCGCTCCAGAAAATCCGGATGGAGCCGTGCCGGCTTGGTCTGCAACTGCGCCGCATACTTCTGCGCAAAGTGCTGCGCCAGAATTGGAATGTCCTCGCGCCGGTCGCGCAAAGGTGGTAGTGAAAGCGGAATAACATTCAGCCGATAGTACAGATCGCCGCGGAACTGGCCTCGTTCCACCATCGCGGCAAGCGAGACATTGGTGGTCGCAATCACGCGAATGTCCACATGCACCGAGCGCCCTTCGCCCAGCCGTGCAAACTCGCGCTCCTGCAACGCGCGCAGCAGCTTTGGCTGCAGGTGCAGCGGCATCTCGCCAATCTCATCCAACAGGATCGTCCCGCCATCCGCCAACTCGAACTTGCCCGGCTTCGCCCCAATCGCGCCGGTAAATGCTCCGCGTCCGTGGCCGAACAGCTCGCTCTCCAGCAGCGCCTCCGGCACCGCTGCGCAGTTCACCGCAACAAACGGCTTGCGGCAGCGGTCGCTCGAATCATGAATGAACCGCGCCAGCAACTCCTTGCCCGTCCCGCTCTCCGCCTCGATCAGAACATCCGCGCCCGTGCCCGCCGCGGCCCGCGCCCTCTGGATCGCGCGTATCAACAGCGGTGACCGTCCCACAATATCGCCCGCGGCTGCCGGCTCGATCGCCGCCATCTGCCTGGCGCGGTGCATCACTTGCGCCGCCGTCGCCTGCAACTGGTCGAACGAGATCGGCTTGGTCAAATAATCCAGCGCCCCATCGCGCATCGCGCTCACCGCATCCGGCACCGAGCCGAACGCCGTCAGCAGAATCACCGCCGTCCCCGGAGACAGCTCCCGCACCGACCGCATCACCTCCATGCCCGTGCCGTCCGGCATCCGGATGTCGGTCACCACCAGGTCGAACTCCTTGCCCTCCAGATTGCGGATGGCCTCGCGCACGCAGCTCGCCGTCTCCACCCGCCAGCCGTGACGCAGAAAGTTCGCCTGCAGCGCGGTGCGAATGCCCGGTTCGTCGTCGACCACCATTACCGAAGATGCTGTTGCATGCGTCATAAAGTCGGAAACTCCAATTCAAAGGTGCTGCCCTGGTTTACCCGGCTCGATACGCGGATCGCGCCGCCGTGCTGCGTCATCAGCCGCTTGCATACCGCCAGCCCCAGCCCTGGCGTATTGCCGTCCGCGCTGAATCCCGCCTCGAACAATTGCTCCAGCATGTGCGCCGGAATCCCGCATCCCGTATCCGTAATCTTTACCAGCGCAGTTCGTCCCGGCTTGCGCTCCACCGAGACCGTAATCTTTCCGCCCGCCGGTGTGTGCCGAATCGCGTTACATACCAAATTCAGGATGATCTGGCGCAGTCCATTCTCGTTGCCCTGAACGGTCAGGCCGCTCAGGCTCTCGTCGGCTGTTACAAATTCGAGCGCCACCCCCGCCTGCTCCGCAATCGGCTGCACAAACTCAACGCCGCTGCGCACGCATCCAGTCAGGTTCATGGGGACAAGATGAGAGCTGCCTCCGCAGTGAATGCTCAGCACATTGTTCACCGTGCCCGACAGCAACCGAATTCCCGCGCGCAGATTCGACACCCACTGCGCCGTCTGCTCCGGGTCCTCCGCAATCAGCCCGGCAAACAGCTCCATGCTCGCTAATGGGTTTCTAATCTCGTGCGCCAGGATGGTGGAAATCTCCGCCAGCGCCATCGCGCTGCGCGCAGCCTCGCGCTCCTGCTCCGCCTGCTTGTTCGCCGTGATATCGCGCAGAATCCATATGCTCTGCAGAGCCGCGCGCGCATCTCCGGCCTGATGACCTGTCACCGCGCACGACAGCCTGCGGTTGCCGATCGCCAGCCAGCGCTTGACGGCGCCGGATGACAGGCACACCTCGTTGTCGAGATTGCCCTCCGGCCCTGCCATCAATGTCTCAAAGTTGATCCGGCTCGCCGCCGACAGCTCACGCAAGCTCCTCACCCGCGCGTTTCCCAGCTCCAGTAGTCGCCGTCCCTCCGGATTGATCATCACGATGGTCTCGGCAGTATCCAGCACCAATACGCCGCAGGGCATCGAATCGATCATCTGTTGCAGCGCCGCGCGCATGCGGTCGTTCTCCGCCAGGCTCTGGCTCAGCGCTGCATTGCGCTCCGCCAGCTCCAGGCCAAGGTGAGCGACCTCCTGCTGCAGGTCGCGGTACGAGGCCTCCAGCAGCGACGACGCGGAGATGAACTCCGAGAACGCGTCCGCCAGCATCCGCGGGCTATGTAACACCTCGGGGCCGGCTTCGTTTATTGGAACAACATGAGAACTGGGCAGCATCTGCCTATTGCAAATGCACGATGAGTGCCAAACTGGAACAAATTGCCCAATAGGGGCAGACAGACCTACAAAACGATGTGCTCGGCCTTGATCTCGCGCCCATGGCCGACTAAGATCGTCGCCCGCTCAATTGCATTGCGCAATTCGCGGACGTTCCCCTGCCAGCGGTGTTGCCCCAAGATCCCCAGCGCCTCGCGGCTCAGCGAAACTCCAGGATGGAACTTCGCCGCAAACGCCACCGCCAGTTCCTCCAGATCGCCCATGCGGTCGCGCAGTGGAGGCAAATGGATCGGAAACACCGCCAGCCGGTAATACAGGTCCTCGCGGAAGCGCTGCTCCGACACCAGCTTCTTCAGGTCCGCATTGGTCGCCGCAATCACCCGCACATCCACCTTCAGATTGTCGTTGCCGCCCAGCCGCTGCACCTCTCCCTGTTCCAGAAAGCGCAGGATCTTGCTCTGCAGCGACAGCGGCATGTCCCCAATCTCATCCAGAAATAATGTTCCGCCGTGCGCCGCGTGGATCCTTCCAATCCGCGACTGCACCGCGCCCGTGAACGATCCCTTGGTGTACCCAAACAGCTCCGCCTCCAGCAGCGTCTCCGGAATGGCCGCGCAGTTCACCACCACCAGCGGCTGCTTCCTGCGCGTGCTCATCAGATGGATCTCTTGCGCCACCAGGTCCTTGCCCGTGCCGCTCTCGCCCGTGATCAGCACCGTCGTGTCGCGCACCGCAACCATCTGGATGGCGGCGTAGGTGCGCTGCATCGGCTCAGAATCGCCAATCATGCTGCGCAGTTTGAACTTGCCTTCCGGCACATACCGCGGGCCCTCGCCGTCGCTCAACGGAGCGGGAAACACGCTGGTCCGGATGGCCCCACTGCGATTGATTGCATCCACCAGCCGGGTCGACTCCGGAGTCGGCGACGCGCTCCCGATCAGCAACTGCCCGGTCTGCGCGTTCAACATCAGCACCTGGATATTCGGATAACGGTCCCGCACCATGCCGTTGAACTCATTCGACTCCAGGTCCGGCAGCATCGGGTCCAGCAACAGCACCCCATCCTCCGCGCCATCCTTGCGCAGCTTTTCCAGCGCACCCGCGCCGCTACCCGCCTGGATCACATTCCAGCGCGGAGGCCCCAGCTTTTCTTGGAGTTCCTGGCGAAGGCTGCTGTTCGGACTCACCACAAACACGTTGATCGGCGCCCGCTCTTCGGAGCGTTCCAACGGAACTACGGGCATGCGCATGGAATTCATAGAATGATCGCCAGCTTATTGCCAACTGCCTTCAATCGCAGTCAGGCGCTACTAGACCGAACTGCACCTAGCTTCAACTGTATCGATACCCGGAATGGATATTCAGAACATTGGTATCCGCCCTGTTGACTTCGGATGTTCGCCTCGGCCAGGGCCAGGCTCAACCGCTCCGAGGAGTTCAGCGGCCTTCCCTGGACGCCCCGGTTCCGAATCACCAGGTCAACCAACCCATTGCTCGCCGAAATCGACAGTTCCACAGCATCGCCGGGCGAAGCGACCGAGGCCGCAATCTTCAGCGCCGCAAACAACGGCTGCAGCGTTCTGGCTACGTCCCCCAGTACGAGCGGCATCACGGCGGGCACGACCACGCAGAATTCAATATTGGACGACCGCAGCACCGCCCGCTGGTCTTCAATCACTGGCGCAACCAGCTCCAACAGGTCAAACGGCTCGCAATCTGCTTCCGTCTGATGCGCAATCACCAGGTCCTGCAGGCACTCGAACAGGCTGCACGCCCGCTCCACCTGCTGGTTCGAAATGTCCAGGTAACGCCGCTGGCTCGTCGCCTCGACCTTCGGCAACCCCGCCGCCGCAACCGCCGACCGCAGAATCGTCAGTGGCTGGGCCAGCGCATGCAGTCCCTCCGCCATGTCCGCGCACAGCCGGCTCATCGCTTCGCGCTCGCGATCCGGCCTATCGTCCTTCAGCGTCTCGCTAAGCATCCCGAAGCTCGTATCCAACCCCGCGAATCGTGTGGGTCAGTTTCGCCTCCCCCGGCAGGTCCACCTTGTCGCGCACGTACTTCATGTAGACGTCGACGATGTTGGTCGAGGGATCGGACGGCATATTCCATACTTCTTCCAACAGCGTCGCTCGCGACACCGGCCGTCCGGGGTTGCGCATCATGAACTCCAAAATCGCAAACTCGCGGGGAGTCAGATCGATCCGCCGGCCGTTCCGTTCCACCCGGCGCTCGTCCCGGTACAGCATCAGGTCCCCCACCTTCGAGCAGTTCGGGATCAGTCCTGAATTGCGCCGCAGCAGGGCCTGCACCCGGGCCAGAAGTTCCGCAAACGAGAACGGCTTGGTCAGGCAATCGTCTGCACCGTTTTGCAGGGCCATCACCTTGTCTTCAACCCTGCTTCGCGCCGTCAGCACCAGCATCCGCAATCGCGGATTCGTCGGCTTCACCCGTTGCAGCAGGCTGATCCCGTCCAGCTTCGGCAGATTCAGATCCAGGATCAGCAGGTCGTAGCGTTGCTCGCCCTGCAGCGTGGCCAACGCCTCTTCTCCGTCGTGGACCATCTCCACAACAAAGTTCTCTGCCTGCAACTCGCCGCCAACGAATCCCGCCAGCGATACATCGTCTTCGACTATTAGGATGCGCCGTCCGGAGAGTGAATTGAAAGCAGCGCTTCGACCGGAATTTGTCATGGGTCGATGTGCTGCGGTCGCGCTAGTTCCGGAGGAGGGCCAAGGCGAACATTCGTCCATTTGTCTAACTCATTCCCACTTTGGAGATATATCTTCTATTACTTTAGTATCTGTCCCATTTGGGGAATTCAATACCTATTTAGGGCCATAGATGTCCTGTGTATCTCGTCTGCCAATGCAGCCAAGTTGCCGATAGAGTCCAAACACTTCGCTTCGGAGCGATGTGTTAGCCTGTCGCCGTATCGATGTGAACCCTCGCGCCAGCCTGCCTCTTGACCCCAGCCTGCCTCTTGACCAAGGAGCGCCTTTGCAGAAATTTGACTATCGCTATCCTCGATTTACCGTCGACCTTCCCGCCCGGCTCATCACCGGGGACTCCACCCGGATGGGTCGCTGCGTTGACATCGGCAAGGAGGGCCTGAGGCTGGAGCTTGACCAATCCCTCCGGCCCGATGACAGCGGAACTCTATCCCTGTTCTGCCGGGGGCAGATTTTTGAACTCAGGGTTCGTGTCGCGCCCGCCGGAGCGTCCCAGGGCAGGATGGAGTTCATCTACACCTGCGAGAGCGAGCGCGCCGTGGTGCAGGACCTCCTGGCATCGCTGGCCAAGCCGTAGCCTCGGCGGCGCCGCATCCTCACTCATGTCTCGAATCGACACCCTACTTCGATTTGGTTGAATTCAGCGCGGCGGGACCCGGCCCATTGAGACCTGGCGCAACTTCAGTCGCCGCGGTCGGACCCGGCTGGTTCGGACCTTGTCCGGCCGGAGTGGTCATTCCCAGCCGCGTCAACGCGTCAGGAGGGGCCACCTCGGAGTCCTTGTCGAGCAGATACTGCACAATCAATGAGATCCGCCGGTTGGAAGGGTCCTCCGGTTGCTGCGGCAGGCGCAGGCGCTGGTCCGCAAACCCGCGCACCTGCGATATCTGGTCGGACCGGACCCCCTCGGCCTGCATCAGTCGCCGCGCCTCGTTGGCCCGCTCCGATGATAGGTCCCAGTTGTCATACGCACGCACGCCCGCGAAAGGCTTGGAGTCCGTATGCCCCTCAATGGAGATCTTGTTCGGCAGCTTGCCCAGCTCTTCCGCCAGCACCTGCAGCAGTTCCCTCAGAGCCGGAGTCGGCTCCGAACTGCCCAGTTCGAAGAAGGTTCCCTTCGCCGATTCCATCAGCTCGATCCGCAGTCCCTCCTGCGTGATCGTGATCTCAATCTGGTCCTTCAGTTTGTTCAGCGGATCGAGGTGATGGATGGACTGCAGCAGCTCCTCTTTCAGCTTCTGCATGTCCTCCTTCTTGATGGCCACATAGTCCCCGGCGCCATTCTTGTTGGTTCCCACCACCTTGGCGGTGCCCCGCGGGTCCTTGAAGTATCCGCCCACCGCCTCCTGCACCTGTTTGCTGGCGTTCATCATCCACAGCACGATAAACAGCGCCATCATCGCCGTCACAAAGTCGGCGTAAGCGACCTTCCACGCGCCCCCATGATGTCCTCCGTGGGCTGGTCGCTTCTTAATGATGATGACCTGCTGTGAATCAGGCACGATGGCAATCCTCTCTCAGCCCGTTATGCCGCAACCGCTGCGCTGGACTCGTCCTTCTGGCGGCAGGTCTTCTCTACTTCCTGGAAGCTGGGGCGCAGATGCTCCGGAATCGCCCGGCGCGCCATCTCGATCGCCAGCATGGGAGACATGCCTTTGATGAAGGACAGCATCACCACCCGCAGCACGTGATAGTACGAGTGCTCTTCATCGATCAGCTTGGATAGATTCGAAGCCAGCGGACCCACCATCCCGTAGCAAAGCAGGATGCCCAGGAAAGTGCCCACCAGGGCGCACGCCACCTTATGGCCAATCTCCTCGGGAGGCCCGCCCAGCGAGCTCATGGTCACCACCACCCCCAGCACCGCGGCAACGATGCCCAGGCCGGGCAATGCATCGGCCATCGTCGTCAGCGCCGAAGCCGGTTGACTCGCCCCGGCGTGATGCACGTCCATGTCCAGCTCCATCATCTGGTCGACGTCGAATGTGCTTGCGCCTCCGGTAATTGCCATCCTCATCGTGTCGCACACAAAGTCGCGAATGTGATGGTCCTTCATGAAGGCTGGGTATTTTGAGAACAGCGGGCTCTTCTCCGGTTCTTCAATATCGGTTTCAATCCCCACCAGTCCCTCTTTGCGCGCCTTGTTGAAGAGGGTAAACATCATCTTCAGCGAATCCAGGTAGCGCTGCTTGGTGAACTTCGATCCACTTAGGATCTGGGTCAGGCCGGACGCAATCTTCTTCAGCACGTGCAGCGGGTTCGCCGCCAGCATCGTGCCAATCCCCGCGCCCGCGATGATCAGGAACTCCGAAGGCTGCAACAGGACCAGCATCGGTCCCTTTTCCATCAGGAAGCCGCCGAGCACCGCGCCAAATACGATGAGAATTCCAATAATCGAAAACATGTGCCTCGTTCCCCCGCAACCGCGTGCCCGGAAGGTGGATTCGCTTGGCTCGGACGCTTATCAGGCTTCGGCCGCGCGTCCAGATCGTCCGCATTCTATCGGCATGGGCAGCAGAAATTTCTAGCGGCATCCACGCCAATGCCGAGCCGAAGCGGATTTTCCTTGTCGGCGGCCCCTGGCCCGCTTAAAGGCACGTGACCTGAAAGTTTTACCCCCACCTGCCGATAGAGACCATCCAGTTGACTGTGTGCCTGAGTTGACTTCGCGACCGGAATCCGAGGAGGGCTGGAGCATTTTCCCGACAGGACTAGACCGAGACCCTAACTGCAAACGCTGTCTCTTCCAGAGAAAGACCGCACGCCTTTGCATCGTCCGGTTTACCGGAATAGGGAATTGGTCGGGGTCCGCCAATCATGTGAGCGCGCCGCGGCCCTCCAGCGATTCAGCCCGGCTTCCCGCTCACGCAGCGACGAATGGACGTCATGAAGATGGCATTGGATAAGAGCACCATCGGAGGCATCGCCCTCGCCCTGGCCGGGATTGGCGTCGGCTTGGTGCTCGATGGCGGAAAGCTGGCGCAGGTGCTGCAGCCCACCGCGGCCCTCATTGTGATTGGGGGCACGCTGGGGGCAGTCATGGTGCAGTTCCCCCTGCGTATCGTCCTCCAGGCCCTCGCCCAGCTCCAGCACGTCTTTCTCGATACCGAACCCGAATCCGATGCCCTGGTGCAAAACCTGTTGCGCTACGCGTACAAAGCCCGCAAGGAAGGGCTCCTCTCCCTCGATGCCGAGTTGGCCAAGATTCAGGACCCCTTCCTCCGCGAGAGTCTCATGCTCGCGGTCGACGGCGTCAGCTCCAAGGACCTGCGCAAAATGATGGAACTGCAGCTCGACTATCAGGGGGAGAAGGAGGAGCGCATCCCCAAAGTCTTTGAAGCCGCCGGCGGCTTCGCGCCCACCATCGGCATCATCGGCGCAGTGCTCGGTCTGATCCAGGTGATGCAGCACCTGCAGGATATTAACGAAGTGGGCAAGGGCATCGCGGTTGCCTTCGTCGCCACCATATACGGCGTCGCTTCGGCCAACCTTCTCTTTCTGCCCTGGGCCGGAAAGCTCAGGATCCGCATGCGCGAGCGGCAGGTCATCCAGGAGATGACCCTCGAAGCCGTCCTCTCCATCATCGAAGGCGTCAATCCCCGCTCCCTGGAGCTGCAACTGGGCAGCTACCTGGCTGCGCCTGCCAGGCGTGGTCCGCAGAAAGTAGCTGCGCGATGAGGCCGAAGCGACGAAGGCCCGCCGATGAGCCGGTCCATCATGACCGCTGGCTGGTCTCTTACTCAGATTTCATCACTCTGCTGTTTGCCTTTTTTGTCGTGCTGTTTGCATCCTCTTATCGCGACAAACAAACTCTTCAGCGAATCTCTCAGGCCATCCACGTTGGCTTCCAGCAGATGGGTGCATTCTCCGGCGGCGCAAGCGCCAGCGGAGTCGCCTATCCCAATCTTCCGCCAGACCCATCCACTTATACGCCTCAGGTGCCGCATCCAGCGACCGGGAAGAGCGACCCATCTGCCGCTGCAGGCGTCAACATCGTCGAGTTGCGTCAACAGCTTCAGGCGGCTATCGGGGAGGAGTTGAAAAACCACGAAGTGGACACCCGGGTCACTCCCGAAGGATTCGTGATCAGCCTCAAGGAACTGGGCTTCTTCAACAGTGGGCAGGCTGTTTTGCTGCCGGGGGCCGCGGCCAAGATCGAGCGCATTGCCAAAGTCCTTACCCAACATGGTTTGGATCTGCGCGTCGAAGGTCATTCTGACAACCAGCCCATTCATAACGCGCAGTTCCGCTCCAACTGGGAACTCTCTACCGCGCGCGCCATGGCGGTTGTGCAACTCCTGGTCGACGACGCCGGCTTCGACCCGCATCGGATCTCCGTGGCAGGCTTCGGCGAATACCGGCCCATCGCCGACGATGCAACCCCGGAGGGCCGGAGAATGAATCGACGCGTCGATCTTGTGGTGGTAGCAGCTACCACGCCACCCGGAGCCGCCCAACCGAACTAAAAATATATAGGGCGCGGCTTGCGTTCTCCCTAACTCCCGGCCCGCTAACTCGATATCTCGATAACTTTCCAATTCACTAACACGCCGCCTCGCTAACTCGCTTGCTCTCTATGCCACAAAGGTCGCAATGGCCGGTAACACCAAAGATTGCTAAGCCAAGATGTTTTTTCCTAAACCCCTAGAATCCCCAATACCACTAACCGATAGATTGCCTGTAATAACCACCACCTGCTCCAAGTACCGATTCTGGACTTCGATGTAGACGGACTAGTTCGGCGCAGGCGGAATTCGATATAAGGAGCAATAAAAAATGTTAAGTGTACTGAATAGCGTTTCTCAGTTGGGCGCGGAGAATGCGCTCTCGTCCACCCAGGCAAGCTTGCAGAATACCCTCCTCCAGTTGTCCACCGGTCTGAAGATCAACTCCGGATCGGATGACGCGGCCGGCCTCTCCATTGCTGCCGGTTTGGGCGCCAGCATCTCGGCACTCACCCAGTCCAGTCAGAACGCGTCCAACAGCGTCGGCCTCCTGCAGACCGCCGATGGCGCGCTCTCTCAGGTCACCTCCCTGCTCAACCGCGCTGTTACCCTGGCGACCGAAGCCTCCAACGGCCAGCTCACGGCAGCGCAGAGCACCGCGGCGGACACCGAGTATCAATCCATCCTGACGGAAATCACGCAGATTGGTTCCACCACCAACTTCAACGGGACCGCGGTCTTCAGCGCAACTCCCATCACCACCTTCACCAGCGACGGCACCGCCGCCGGCACCACTACCACGTCGACCACCACTGGCGCTCTCTCGGCCGCCTCGTTGCTGTTGACTGGCGATCTCACCACGGTTGCCAAAGCTACGAAGTCGTTGGATGCAATCACCGCTGCCATCGACACCATCTCCGCAACCCGCGGTACCATCGGCGCTTCGGTCAACCAGCTGACCGCGGATGAGAACGTGGAAAACACCCAGGTCACCAACCTGACCAGCGCCCAGAACGATGTGCAGAATGCTGACATCGGCAAAACAGTCGCCAAGATGACCCAGTACAACGTCCTTGAGCAGACCGGCATGGCCGCCCTCTCGCAGTCCAACCAGGCACAGCAGGCTGTGCTCAAGCTCCTCCAGTAACCCTCTTGATTCGCTTCCAGGGGTGACGCCTCGCGGCGCCACCCCTATTTCTTTGCCACCCTGAAAATCGCCGCCCGATATGCCGATATCGTATTGCGCTTGGAAATCGATACCACCCGGGACAGCGAGAACGCACCGCTGCCGCGCAAGGAATAGGCAACCGCTATGAGCTCAGTCTCCGCCTTGAATTCACTGTTGGATTCAACATCCTCGACCTCGGGCATCGACCTCAGCCAGATTCTGCAGGCAGCCACCGGTGCGTCCTCCGCCGGGATCGATGTGACCTCCGCCGTCAACGCGGCTGTCACCGCCGCCCAGGCGCCCGAGACGGCATGGGAAAATCAGGAATCCACCCTGCAAAGCCAATCCTCCGCCCTCACCCAACTCCAGACCGACGCCACCAACCTCGACAATGATATGCAGTCCCTCAATAGTCTCACTGGCCCGTTGTCCGCCAGAACGGTAAACTCGTCCGACTCCACCCTGGTCACCGCATCCGCAGCCGCCGGCGCTGCTGTCGGCAATCACACCGTAGTCGTCAACGGCCTCGCCACCACCGCCTCGTGGGCCTCTGATACCGTCGCCAGCGCCACCACCGACCTGGCCGCCGGCAGCTTCACCATCACCGATGCCACAGGCAACACTACTACGATCTCCACCGGTACCGGGACCAGTACCCTCACCGACGTCGCCAACACCATCAATGGCGACGACCTCGGCGTCACCGCCAGCGTCATCACCGACGCCAATGGCGCGCGTCTCGCCATCGTCAGCAACACCTCAGGCAGTGCCGCCAACTTCACCGTCAGCAACGGCAGCCTCACCTTCTCCCAGGCCGTCACCGGGGTCAATGCCTCGCTTACCGTCGATGGTATCGGCCTCTCCAGCGCATCCAACACTGTCACCGGCGCGCTGCCCGGCGTCACCCTTAACTTGCTCAACGCCAGCCCCGGGACCAACGTCGACCTCGCCATCGCGCCCGACACTTCTTCGGCATCAACCGCTATCAATCAGTTCGTTACCGACTACAACACCGCGATCAAAGATCTCAACACCCAATACACCGACACCGGCAACGGTGAAGGTCCGCTGGCCGCCGATTCTGATGTCCGCAGTCTGCAATCCACCCTCCAGGATGCGTTGGACTACACCTACACCCCCGCCTCGGGTACAACCACCATGCCGAATCTGTCTTCGATGGGGATCTCGGTGCAGAACGACGGCACCCTGACCGTGGATAGCGGGACCCTCTCCAGCGCGCTGCAGAATAACTTCTCCGACATTCAAAACTTCTTCCAGGGCGCGTCGCTCAATGGCTTCGCCAACACCGTCGACCAGAGCCTGACCAGTTTCATCAGCCCGGCGGACGGCGCCTTTACTGTGGATCTGCAAAGCATCAACACCGAATATTCCGGCCTGCAGACCGATATCAGCAACTTCGAAACCAACTACATCACGCCATTGAGGACCCAGCTGCAGAGTGAATACAGCCAGGCTGAAATCCTGCTGCAACAGCTCCCCACCGAGATGCAGCAGATCAACACCGAACTTGGCTTGAACAACAACAACTCCAACGGCGGCTAGAGCCGGCTCCGTCGCAAAAGGTATCGCTCCCGCGGAGCGCGCGCCGCCGCTCGCCCGCTCCGGACAAACCCGGCGCCCCACTTCCGCAAGGCCGCAGCCGTTGTATAACCGTTTCGGCCGGAGAACAAATATATGAATCCGATGGAACTGGCCTACCGAAAAACCGCAGTGGAAGGTGCCAGCGGTTTCGGGTTGTTGATCGCTCTCTACGACACCCTTGCCGGCAATCTTCGCCGCGCGGCAGACGCACAGCGCAAGAATGACATCCAGACGCGGTGCCAGGAGATCAACCACGCTTTGCTCGTGATCGGATACCTGGAAGACTGGATCGACCGCGAAGGCGGCGGGGAACTGGCCCAGCAACTCATCGCCTTTTACGCGACCATGAGGACCAAGTTGATCGAGGCCCAGGCTAGGCAGTCTGCCGAAATACTGGAACAGCAGATGGCCAAAGTCGTCTCGATTCGCGGCAACTGGCAGGACCTTGAACTCCGCGCCTCCTCCACCCTGGGAGTCCCGCCCTCCTCCGGCCCGCAAAAGTATCCCAGCGCCTCGGAGTCGCCTGACGAACGCAGCGTTTCCAGTTGGTCGGCCTAGCTCTTCCATCGGCCGCCCCCACAGCTCACCCGTACCCTCGCTTGGCGGCGGCAGCCGCGTCGGTTTGACCCGCCCTCCTATAATGGAGTATGGCAATCACTCCAGCCGCGTCCGACGTTCCCGGAACTCCCAGGGAGAGTTCCGCGGAGCATCTGGCCGGCTCCAGCCCCGCTGTGGTCGGCGAGGTGGACGCAAAGTTTGCCAGGCTGCTGCAAGAGGTGCATGAGAACCGGCCCGGCGATGACCTCAAGATCATCCGCCAGGCTTGGGAGTTCTGTTTGCAGCAGCATGAAGGGCAGAAGCGCGCCTCGGGTGACCCTTACGCCGTGCATCCCCTGGAAGTCGCGCTGGTGCTGGCCGAGCTGAAGATGGACTCCACCGCCATCGCTGCGGGCCTGCTCCACGACTCTGTTGAGGACACCCACGTTACCTCGCTGGAGATTGAGAAGCTCTTTGGTGAGCAGGTGGCCCACATCGTCGAAGGCGTCACCAAGCTGGACAAAATCAAATTTGCCAACCGCGAGGACCACCAGGCCGAGAACATCCGCAAGATGCTCCTCGCCATGGTCACCGACGTTCGCGTCGTCATTATCAAGCTCGCCGACCGCCTCCACAACATGCGCACCCTGGAGCACCTTCCCCAGGAGAAACGGCAGAAGATCGCGCGAGAGACACTCGACATCTTCGCTCCGCTCGCGCACCGCCTGGGCATGGGCAAGTTGCGCGGCGAGCTCGAGGACCTCGCCTTCCGCTACACCGATCCCTTCGCCTACCAGGAACTCGCCAACGAGGTGGAAAACCTCCGCGACGCCAACGAGACCTTCCTTGCCGCCATCGTCAGCGACATTGAGAAGATCCTCGAAAGGAACGGCAAGCCGGGCCGCGTCGAGGCGCGCATCAAGCGTCTCTACTCCATCCAGCAGAAGCTCAACGACCAGAAGATTCCCGTCGATCAGGTCTACGATCTCCTCGCCGTTCGCGTCATCTGCCAGACGGCAAGCGATTGCTGGGCCATCCTCGGCCTGCTCCACGCCAAATGGCCTCCCGTCCCGGGTCGCATCAAGGACTTCATCAGCATGCCCCGGCCCAACGGATACAAGAGCCTCCACACCACCCTCATCGCGCCCGGCGGCCATCAGTTCGAAGTCCAGATCCGTACCGAGGACATGCATCGCATCGCCGAGGAGGGCATCGCCGCCCACTGGAAGTACAAGGCCGGTGACAACGTCACGGCCAAGGATGAAGCGCGCCTCGCCTGGGTGCGCCAGCTCATGGAATGGCAGCGAGAAATGTCCGATCCCAACGAGTTCATGTCGACCCTCAAGATCGACCTGTACCCCGAGGAGGTCTACACCTTCACCCCCAAAGGCAAAGTCGTCGTACTGCCCAAGGACGCCAGCCCCGTCGACTTCGCCTACGCCATCCACACCGAAGTCGGCAACACCACTATCGGCGCCAAGGTCAACGGCCGTATCGTCCCGCTCCGCACCAAGCTCCGCAACGGCGACATCGTCGAAATCACCACCCAGACCGGACACGCTCCCAGCCGCGACTGGCTCAGCTTCACCAAATCCTCCCGCGCCCGTAACAAGATCAAGCATTGGATCAACGAGCACCAGCGCGAGCGCGCCATTGAGATTGGCGGCAAGCTGCTCGACCGCGAGGCCCGCAAATACAAGATGGCGCTCTCCAAGTACACCCATGCCGACTTCGACAAGGTCGCCGGCGAGTATGGCCTCGGTAGCCAGGCTGAACTCATGGCCGGCATCGGCTTTGGCAAGTACTCCGCGCGCCAGGTGCTCAACAAGCTCGAGCCAGGCTCCACCATCGCCCTGGAGCCTCCCGCCCAGCCGGGCGTCGTCGGCAACACCATCGAGCAGATGTCCGATGCGGTTAAGCGCGTCTTCTTCGGCAAGGGCTCGGACTCGCTCCAGGTCGAGGGCCAGGATGACCTCCTGGTCTATCGCGCGCGCTGTTGTAACCCTATCCGTGGTGAAGAGATCATCGGCTATGTCACCCGCGGCAAAGGCGTCGCGGTCCACGCAAGAAGCTGTCCCAACGTGCAGAATCTGCTCTACGAGTCGGACCGAAGAATTCAGGTTGAATGGGCGCCGCTGCCGGGCGATACCGGCGCCGCCGGGGCCCCCAAGCCCCAGACCTACCCCGTCAAGCTCACCGTGCTCTGCGACGATCGCGCCGGGCTCCTCAAGGAATTTACCGCCATCATCTCCGACGACGGCACCAACATCCGCGCCTCCAGCTCCAATGCCACTGCCGACGGCGGCGCCGTCATCGACTTCGTCATCGAGACCATCGACGTCCGCCATCTCAATCGCCTGGTCGACAAGATGCGGCGGGTGCAGGGCGTGCGCGATGTCCAGCGCGTCCAGAAGATCTAAAGCATCTTCCCTATTGCTAGGGAGGAAACAATGCTGCATTACAAAAACCTTCTGGTCTATTGCTGCGAGGGTGTTCAGTTAGTGCTAATGTTTGGTTTTGCTGATTGCCTCGATTGGCCCGGCAATCATCCGCTGGGCGTTCTAGTGTTGGCCTTTGATTATGAGTCGTCTCCGTCATGCGGATTAAGTGCGCTGAAGGCGCGCAACATACCAGCCTAGGCCACAGGCCTAGGTTGGGTAGAGAGATAGGTGAGGGCTGTAAGCCCGACACAAGTTGCGGCCACAAACGATATGGTTCCGACTACACTCTTAGTCGAGCCCAACTAACCTAACTTGATAAACGCAGCCACACCTCTTCGTAAAGCCTTCAACCACCAAAACCGCCCCCAGTCCCTGACCTTTCTCCTCTGCCTCCTGTTCGGTCTGGCTCTGATCGCCGACACCCAAACCGCGGGCGATGGTGGCTGGTTCTGGTACGCCACCTTCTTTCTCGGCGGCCAGCACCTCTACTCTGCCATGCGCCTCGCGCTGCAGCCGCTGTTCGTGCTGGAGACCGCCTCCTTCCTCGCGCTCTTCGGCAAAGGATGGCTGATCTCGAAGCTCCCGGCTGTCCTGCACCTCCTCGCTTATTGCATCGGCTTGCTGCTGTTGGCGCGCTCCTCGACCCTGTCTGGCTGGCAGAAATCAATCATCCTCGCCTGCGCTTTCTTCGCATCCATCGACTTTGTCGCCTACCGCTTCGACGACTACCACGTCCTCGCTGACTGCTTCGAGGTCTACTCCCTCGTCCTCCTGCTCAAGCTCGACCAGCCCGCGCAGCCTCGCCGTCGTGCTATCGCTGCCGCCGCACTCGGCATCCTCTCCGGCCTCTCCATCATGACCCGGCTCAACGATGGCGCTGCCCTCTTCGTCGGCGTAGCCATCGCCATCCTGTTTCTCACGCCATCACGACGCCTCATCTCGCTCGTCCTCTTCGCTGCCTTCGCCGTGCTCACCGTCCTGCTCGCGGTCCACCTCACCGGAGACTCATTCCACGACTGGGCCTCCTGCTCCATCTTCCAGGCCGCGGGCAGCAAGGGTGGCGCCGGCAACATCCTCGCCTATCCCCTGCAAGTCCCCCGCAACGCCCTGCACTTCCTCGCCAATCCCTACGCCATTCTCCTCGTCGCCTGGTTCATCGGCGCGCCCCTTGTCTGGGTCTTCCTCATCCGCCCATTCCTTCGATCCGCCAGCCCCGCAAGCCTCTTCAAGCTCGGCGCCGGGGCAGCTCTCGTCCTTCTGCCCATCCCCTGGCTCGGCCACAACCTGGTCGACGCCGTCCCCACCGTCGTCTTTCCCGCTCTCGGCGCCCTGCTCGCCTATGCGCTCGCATTGGCCATCATTCTCCGCTTCCTGCTTCACCGGTTCGCCCAAGCCAAGCACTCATGGAACCCGCGCGAAATCCTCCTGCTCATCCCGCTCGGCCAACTTGTCTCCGGCTCCATGTCCTCAGGAGGCTCGCCCATCGGCCTCAACGGCCCACTCGCCATGCTCATCCTCCTGCTGCCGGTCGCCTCTCCGGTCCGCCTGCGCCGCGAGCCTGCCCGGGCCTTCGTCTTCGCTCTCCTCGCGCTGCTCGCCGTCGACTGCGCCGCCTGCAAATACCGCTCGCCCTTCCTCTGGCATAGCTACAAAGTCGCCACCCTGTTCACCGGTCGCCAATGGTTCCACCATCCCGACTACGGCCCCATGATCATCGAGCGCGACACCCTCGCCTTCATCCAGCCCATCTGCGACGCGGTCCAAGCCGACGCCGCCCAGCAAGGCCTGCTCTCCTTGCCCTACCCCTATCCCAACTACTTCTGCGCCGTCCCGCCCTGGCACGGCTATATCCAGACCTTCTATGACACCTCCAGCCGCCAGACCATTCAGACCCTGATCGCGGAACTTCAAACCGCGCCGCCCAAGTGGATCGTCTACCAGCGCCAGCCCTACAACCTCGCCCTGCACGAGCAGATCTTCAACCACGGCCAGCCGCTGCCCCACCGCGTCCTCGACCAGCTCATCGAACAGAAGATCGCATCCGGCGAATGGCAGCCCATCGACACCAGCACCTACGGCAGTAACGGCCCCTTCACCGACCAGTGGCTCCTCCTGCGCACCCGCCCATAGCGCTCCGCATTCACTGTGCGCTCCGTGATTCGCTTGTTCTCGCCCCCCGGTTGCGCCCCACTCCCTTCAAGCGCGACAATCGAGGCCTATGGCACAGAACAAAATGATGGTCTCCACCTCCCTTGCGCCCGCTGCGATCGGGCCTTACTCGCAGGCCGTCCGCGTTGGCGACATGGTCTTCACCTCGGGCCAGGTCGCGCTCGATCCCGAGACCGGAGCGCTGGTCGCCGGCGGCATTCGCGAGCAGACCGTCCGCGTCCTCGACAACCTCACCGCCGTGCTCGATGAGGCCGGCCTCGACCTGGAGCACGTGGTCAAGACAACGGTCTACCTCAAAAACATGGCCGACTTCACCGCCATGAATGAGGTCTATGCCCGCTACCTCGCGCCCGAAGGCGTCGTCCCGCCTGCGCGCTCCACCGTCGAGGTGGCCCGCCTGCCCAAGGACGCCCTGGTCGAGATCGACCTCATCGCCATCCGCCCCTAGAGCTTTCTGCGCTGCGCATCCGAGACTTTCCCGCCGCCATCGCATCGAATCAACGAGAGGACCCCTGCCATGGCTGAATCAATACCCACCGAAACCGCCGCGCCCAGGCAAAAGATCCACAAGACCGAGGCCGAGTGGCGCGAGCTGCTCACTCCCGAGCAGTTCCACGTCATGCGCCAGAAGGGAACGGAGCGGCCCTTCACCGGAGCCCTTGTCGACAATCACGACGACGGCATCTACCACTGCGGCGCCTGCAATGCCCCGCTCTTTACCTCGGACAAGAAGTTCGACTCAGGCTCAGGCTGGCCCAGCTTCTGGCTCCCCGTCTCACCCAACGCCATCGAAGCCCACGAAGACTCGACCCTCGGCATGCGCCGCGTCGAGGTCACCTGCGCCACCTGCGGCGCCCATCTCGGCCACGTCTTCCCCGACGGCCCCCGCCCCACCGGTATGCGCTACTGCATCAACAGCGCCTCCCTCGCCTTCGAGAAAAAGTAGCAACGGCTTTGGGCTACCGGCGACCAGCTGCCATCTGGAGGCTTCGCAGGTGCCTCTCGGCTGACCCATCGCCCTGGATCGTGAATTGGTTTTCTTTTGGCAGGTAGATGCCGGCACAGCGGGCGTCAATTAACTCTGCAACCAGCGCCGCCAAGACACCGTACGCCTGCCTCTTCGGCACATCGCGATTCTGCAGATCGAACGCCGCCCAAGCGCGGTGCTCGATCCACGCGCATGCGAGCCGCTCGTCACGAAACCCTTGCGCGACCTCAGCGGGTTCGCCAAGATAAGGCCCCGCCGACTCGAGAATCGTAATCATCGAAGGTCCCGACTTCATCCACGTCATTCGCGTTCCTGCTACCAATGGCTTACCCGGCAGCACGAAATACTTCTCGTCAGAGCCGTTGTACAGCACCCCGTAAGCCTTGCTCCCAGCCGCTTCCAAAACGTCCTTCGACATGGCGAAGGGGCTGCGGAGCAGCATAGCGATCGAGTAAGGCATGTCATCGTCGCTTTGTGGTTTGCGAAACCATCCTCGCAACACATCAACAAGGCTCATCGACATAACCTAAAGTACGGCTTTGCAACGCAAGCCGCCAAACAGAAAAATCCCCAACCACCTGAGCGGTTGGGGTTCTCTGTGTCTTGGCTGGCAGCTAGGAGCTACAGGCTAGCAGCTAGAAGCTCACAGCTAGCCCTTCACGACTTTGCCCGTCTTGATGCAGCTGGTGCACACCCGGACCCGCTTGCTCGCTCCCGCCACAGTCGCCTTCACCGGGCGCAGATTCACATTCCAGCGTCGCCGGGTGGTGTTGTTCGCGTGCGAGATGTTATTGCCGAACTGCGGCCCCTTGCCGCAAATGTCACACTTAGCTGCCATGGTGTTGCTCCAATCTTGGGATCGCATAGGCTCGGGCGGCGGACTTCAGGCCACCATCGACGCCGCAGATGTTCGAGTCGCCAGATCAACCGGCGCACTACCCCTCTGCCGCCGGGACGACGCTCTAACGCTCTATAAGCATACCACGCCCGGCCGCCCAGCGCGGTTGCTCTAAGGCGTGTACTGCACCTGCGTCTCCGTCGCGTTGCCATTGCTGTCCTGCAACTCGATCGACCAGACGTAAGTCGTTCCCGGGGTCAGGCTACCGACCGAAGGCGTACTTCCTCCGCCAGTCGGGTCCGTGTCCCAGGGAATCTGCCCCGTCGGTATTTGCGAACTGGCAAATCCGTTGGCATTGGAGTTCTGCCCGGGGATATCCCAGATATCGCCGCCGGTGAGATAACCCAGGCTGAATTGATACGTGTAATTGCCGGGATTGGCCGGGTAGCTCCAGCTAAACGTGGGCATGGTGTTGGTCCCGGTCTGCGGCGACAGGTTGGTGACAAAGTTGTTCAGCACCCCAGTCACCGTCGCCGTCACCGTCCCGCTCGTCCCGTCGCTGTACTTCACGTTGAAGTTATAGCTGTCGCCAATGTTTGGGGACGTGCTGTACAGCGGGAAGTAGATCTGGAAGCCGTGGTCGCAGCTGCTCCCCGGCCCGCCGCACACAGCAATATCGATCGGACTGATCACATTGGGGCCCGAGGTCAGTTGGACCGCGACCGGCAGTTTGATCTGCCCGGTTACCTTGAAGCTAAGGGCGTAGTACTGACTCGTCACCCCGGAGACAATCGACTGGTAGTTCTGCGTCGTCACCACAGCCGCGCTGTTGCCGCTGGGCAACGTCAGGTTCTGATTGGCCGTGGTCCCACCAATGAACACCAGGGATTGGCTATCCGTGTTCTGGATGTCCCCCGCATCGATGATCCCGTCGTTGTTCTGGTCCAGCACCCCGATTTGGACGTAACTTGCGTTCGGGGGGACCTGGACAGAATACGCCTGCGCGCTCACCGGGTTGGGAAGGTACTCTCCGTAGAAAAAGGAGTTGCTCGGGTTGTAGAAGCCGGCGTACAGCGGACCGGTCGCGCTCCCGCTAAAACTGACTGCCCCGGATACCGAAACTCCGCCAACCGGCGCGGGTGGCCCGATGCTCACCGGGCCGAAGATGTTCGAGAGCGGCCCGGTCGCGGTTCCCGCCGAGCTGCCGTAGGCTTGGAAGTAGTAAGTGCTGCCTGTCGTCATGGTCGGGCTGGTGCCACTGCTCAACAACCACACATCGGTCCTGGTGCCGTTCGCCGGGAACGTCTTGCTCCCCGCGACACCGGGAGGGGAACTGAAGGTCGGGCTGGTGCTCCACTGCAGCGTATACGACGTTGGCTCCTCAACTCCGTTGCCATTGACAACCGGCTTGTACTGGCCGATCGCCCCGTTGTTGAACCCGCCCACGCCCGTGATCGTGGGGGCGTTCGTCACCGTCACCGTCGCTGGATCGACCAGCGTAACATTCGCGCCGCTATAGTTCGCATTGCTCACCGAGACCGAAAGGCTGCCGCTCGGATTGGACGCGTTGGTGGTGCCCTTGCCTAGGTCATCCATAAACGCATTCAGGGTGTAGTTACCCGGTGGTACGCCGTGGATGATGTACGCGCCGGTAGCCGAGATGCTGGTGCCCACCGCGCCGCCGCTGCCGCACTGCGTAGGGTTCAGCACCAGATAAATCTGTCCCGTCTGCGACCCGTTATAAGCCACCGTGCCGCTGACCGTATAGCCCAACAACGCCCCGAAGGTCGCCGTCCCGGTGCCTCCATTCACTACCACACTCTGGCTGCTGGGATAGAAGACGGCACTCGGTCCCGTAATCGAAGGCGTCACTGTATACGTTCCGTTAGGAACGCCCGAGAACGAGTAAGCCCCGCTGCTGGTGGTCGTGGTCCCAATGATCGTACTTCCCTGGCTCAGCGTGACCGTGGTCGGAGGCACGCTAACCCCGCCGCAGCCATTGCTCGGCGAGATGAATCCGCCCACCATATAAGTCGTCGTCGAACCCGTGATGGTGTAGCTCGCCGTGCCTACTGCGCTCGTCCCAAAGCCGCCCGCCTGGGCAATCGCATTGATCGTCTCGCTCGAAGAGACCGTAATCGCCGTCCCGCTAAAGATCGGCGAGGCCGAGGTGGGCGTCGATCCGTCGACGGTGTAGTGGATCACCGCGCCCGACGTCGTATCCGAGAGCGTCACAAACTGGGCTGAGCCATAAGTCCCGCCGGCGACCGAGAAAGTCGGCGTGGCCGCATCCTGCAAAATGGGCAGCGCCCAGCTCGACGGAGCGACATTATCAACCGGCTGGAATTGCACAATCGCCTGGGGCAGGTTGAACAACGCGGAGACGTTCTGGGTCGGATTGTTCAGGATATTCAGCATCGCACCCAGGGTGGTCGTCGGGGCCACGCCGCTCGACTTGGTCAGATTGAAGAGATTGCCGCAGGCGCTTCCATCGCCCGCAACGCCGCCGGTCGAGTTGATGCAGGAGCCAATAATATTGCCAAGCGTATTGATTTCGGTGCTGGACGCATAATATCCGCCAGGCAGACTCGGCCCGGGAGAAGTGCCCGTCGTGGTGTTCGTGTACTCAGACACGTTGCTGAACGCAGTGGCGAACGCTGCCGCATCGCCGGCCCCGTAGCTGAGGTTGGATGTAGACGTCAGGTAGGGGTAGAGCGCCGCCACCGCGCCGACCGTGGTGACCTCGTCGATCCAGACAAAGGTGGTCGCAGCATTGGCCTTCAGCGTATTGCAATCGGTCAGCGCAGCCATCATCAGGATCGCGGTGTTATTGGTGCCCGCGGTCAATCCCGGATTGCCTCCCGAGGCGGTGATGTACACGTCGGGGTCAGCGGCCGGACAGGTGTAGCTTCCCAGCGTAAAGTTGCCGCCAACCGGGGTCGTGCTGGTTAGCAGCGTCGCCGCCGAGCCGTCTCCCATCGTTCCCACCGCCCATAGCGTGATCGTCGCGCCGGTGACCGCTTGCTGTCCGCCATGCACTACTCCTTGCAAGCCCTTCACCGCGGGCGCAACTGGTGTATTGAGGCTGTTGGGGATGGTGCCTGTGCTGCAGCCAAAAAGCACAAATACAAGAGAAACAGCGAGGGAAGCAGCCACCTTACGCATGACATCTCCTCAACTCAAGACAGAAACCCAAGCTATGGAAAAGACGCCGGTAAAGCTCTGAATTGGACAGCGGCCCGCTCACATAAGCCGGTAATCTTGTGAATGATAAGAGATATTCCAACTCGAAAGCAACGCAATTCGCGCGATCCCAGGCGCTTGAGCCAGCCCAGTTATCCTCCGGAATCGCTCAGGCGAGGTGTTTCCGCGATCGTCGCAGCCACCCCTTCGTCCTTGGCGAGCCGCCTCCGCGCAAACACACCCGACGAACACCTGAAATGAAAATGAATGGTAGGCACGAGGAGACTCGAACTCCTGACCTCTACCGTGTCAATTCCGTTGATTCCATAATTTTCAACAACTTAGTAGAACACAGGAACGTCAAAAACAGCCGAAAACAACCCATCGCAATTCTTATTGGACCCTTATTGGACCCACGTTGGACCCTTATTGGACCCACGGCAAGCACTGGAGAGAGCACCTAAAAACGCGGCACGAACGGCACTCCAAGTACCTACGATCTTCTGGCTGGCGGGCGGGCCCATGACCGCCTTTACGTTCGCCTTATTCTTTGGCCTCATACCATGCCGGAGGAACAGTCACGCTTAGGCGTGGCTTCGTTTTCAAAAAACGCCTGACGAACTTGTAAGTGTCCTTTGATTGAAGCAGCGATCCGATTTGTTCGTTCGCATAGGGATTGCGAATGAGCGCTCGCAACACCCTATCGAGATAATCGAACAGGAGCGTGCGCGAGTTGCCAGTGATCGATCCTTCTTCATGGGCTGCACATGCGACTTCAAGCAAGTTCATCAGCTCTGCAAGTTCGTATTCTCGATCTTGTACATTGTCAGAGAGAAACCGATCCCACGCTTGGCGAAAGCCCTCGTTCAGTGTGACTAGAGTCGCAGCAGACGTGGTTTTGTTTGACCTTCGTATGCCATACCAAGAAACGCCTAGAGCTGCCAGCGCGACGGCTAGTGCCGCCGACGCAATCAAGTCTGATGTGCCCACGGGACTACTTCCTCTTATTACCCGACGACTGCCCAGCCCCACCGCTAGTCGCACCGCTTGAGTTCATCGGCCTCGAAATTCCCTTGAGTTTGTTTTCAACATGGGCCGTTGTCACGGTCCTTTGCAAAACATCAAGCTTCTGTTCGAGGTGAACGGTGCTCTGATGGTCCAATGCAATAGCCCTTACGTTTTTCTTATCCTCTGCCATTGATTTTCCTCACTGGGGTGTTCGTCGATGCCGTTTTGCCTTTGTTAGTCGTCTCTACGACGAGCTTGGCAAGACTCTTTTCGATATGGGCGGTAGATTCCTCATAGTCAACTCTCATCCCTGCAATTCTCCGCTCAAGCGGCTCGGTGCTGAGGCTCTCGCCTACGCGCACCCAGAACGTATTCTTACCTTCCTCTGCCATAATCCTCCGAACATCAGCGTGAGCATCTAGCCTCAGACAGTTTTCGTCGAAATGTGACCCGGCTAATTGCTTTCGCTTATTTTACGCCTCACGGAACGGAAGAGGTTCTCAGCAACCCAGCTTGCACTTGATTTTAGATTCCTCTATTGATTCGGTTCATCCACCGTGGTTTCTTGCGATGCCAAGTTCTGAATTGAAAGTGAGTGCTCCTGCCATTCGAAACGCGTGGGATACCCTTTTCGTCCCGCAATAAAGCGTCCCAGGCCCAGGGCGTCCATAGATCGCAGCACTCTAATCACGACTGGCCGCGACAAAGGTGTCTTTGATCGCTGCAAGGCGGAGACAAGAGTGTCGGTATTCGTGACGTGCTGATTCCTCCCCCTCGCTGCAAAGTGATCGATTACCAGTCTTATCTCCTCATCCTGCCTGTATGCATCACGCAAGCCCACGACATCGGTATCCCCGCGTGAGGTAATTTCTGATTCGGTGGACACTGCCTCGTTCTCTTGCTCACCCAATTCGGATGTTACCGAATCAACATCAGCGACCGATTCCGTTTCTTGCGCGCCACTGAACTCATGCGAGGCGGAGACTTCGGCTCCCGGTGCATCAAGGTCTTTTCGAGCTTTTTGCCCTTTGATGAATTCAGAAAGTTCTACCTTGATTTCCTCATCCCGGTTGTCGATTGCTTGCTTGATCTCATCCACAGATGCGGAGTCGGGGTCCAACATGGGCTTTGGAATTCCAAGCGCCGCGCACCACGAGTCTATGCGCAACTTGCCTTTCACAACTTCGTGCGTACCTGAAAGGAACTGTTTGAGAGGGTCGCTACTCTTGGAAATATTGAAGTTCTTCTCCAGCAAGGCACAGTTACCAAGCCTGTTTGCAACTGCCTTTGCGTCGTCCTCGTCGGTAGTCCCGGTCGGTAGTCCAGAAATCAGATCCTTTTCCCAAAGTGAGAACGAGACAATATGGTCAACTTCGCAAGCTGATTTTCTTTTCCCCACACGAAGCTGAATTTGAGACTTTGCCCAGCGATCGGATTCGAGCCTGTGCCAAATCCAGAGCGGGTCCCTGTACACACCCACGCGCTCTCGGCTTGGTGCCACCAAGGTATTAATGTACTCAGTTGCCTTGCCGGTGAGAGTCTCCAGAATCGATTTGAAACATTCGTCCCATGCGTCGTGAGCAGTCGAAAGATCGTTCACAGCCTCCATGTTCTTGATTAACTCGGCAAGTTTCTTCGCGTAGCTTTCGATAGTGGTTGTCGAGGACCCCGACCAGACGCCTGCCCACTGAGAGCACATAATCCAGCGGTCTATGTATTTGGATAGCGAGTCACCGCATCTCTTTTCGAAATCGTCTCGTTGTAGTTCGCCGAGAGAGTGGCTGTGCTTCCAAATCTCTGCCGCGTAAAGCCAAGCCCACAGAACAGCGAGCGCGTAGACGGAGGAAAAATGTCCACGCGGACCATATTCGAGATTTCTCTGAAAGAGCACGCGGCTCCCGGCATCAATGGCGTGACTCACCAATTTCCAGCGGTGCGATAATGCGGATGCCATTGGGCGTGTTTTGTCGCCTTTGAGCAGGTCACTATTCGCAAGCAGGTGGCCTTCATTTTCGGAGACAGACCACAGAAACGATACGGCACTTACCAGTGGGTCGAGTTTAATGTCCAGCTCGCACTCGTGAAGCTCAGCCTGTAAGCTGAGAAAGCAGTCTCCGGCAGATTGTCCATTAGTGTCTCCGGGATTCCAGCCGACTTTCAGCCATGCAAGTATGATCTCTTCTCTCTCCAGCGTTCGCCCAGCAGTATTGAGGCGCGTGAAGATGCTCACAATTGCCTCGTTGTACGTGTCAGCGTCAAAGATATTCGAGTCGAAAGGCTGGAGTTCAAGAAATGCCACCTCAGCGAGTTTCACGTCGCGAAGTGTGCTCATCAATTCGCCCAAAGGCGGTAGCAGCACCCCCATAACATCTGGTGGGACGCCATGTTGTTCCAGCAATGGCTTCGCTATTTGCCGAAACTGTGCTTCCATCAGTGCCGCATTAGGAACAGCCGCAGCCCACAGACGGCTCAAGCGAATGAACCGCCCCTGATTCGCGGGGTCAGTCATCTTCTTAAGAGGGTCTTCGTAATTCAGAGGCTTAGGGAATGACGATTGGCCGTCTTGCGGATCAGTTATCACCCAGAACAGCACCTTTCTGAAATCGACAGCGAGAAGGTGATGGCCTTCGTTGTTGTACTCCTCTAGGAAGCTGTGAAGATCGAAACATAAGCTCGCTTTTGACCAGTGCGGATACTTTGACCGTCGCCCTCTGGGACGTTCTTCTTTGATTTCTTCGACCCACTCACGGTCATCCAGCTTGAATCCCCAATCATCGCCGCCCAGTGCCAAAAGCAGGCTCTGGACGCGCTGTTGTCCATCTAAAACCATGTGATACTGAGCCGGTGGATTCATCTGGCCGACCTGCCCACCATTCGCCCCTTCGGTTCTGTCAACGAGAGTCCAGAAGGCGCGAAAAGGAATACCTTGCAATTGTTGATCGTTGACCTTCCAAAGCAAGAGAGTGCCAAACGGCCAGCCCCGAATGAGAGAGTCGATCAAAAGCGTCACTTGATTGGGAGTCCACACAAAAGGGCGCTGCAAGTCGGGGATTAGAAGCGTCGCCCCGTTTCCCGTGTTCCCGGCGCTTGCCTTGTCAAGAAGTTCATGTAGCAGTTGCGAGCCTTGCCTGTAGACATTGCCCATAAGCTGGTTACCTACCTTTCACTAGGCGACGAATCATCCCTTTTGCCTAGTATTACTCCGGTTCTTGAGGCCGTGCGTTGGTGATTCAGCGCGAGCAAGCGCTCCAGGACTTCCGCATCGGTCAGCGTCGCAGGCCAGCCGTAGGCGGCGAAGACGGCCTCATCCAATGCGCGGTGAGCGTCCACAAGCCAACTAGGGCGCTCATTGTAGAGATTGGTTAGAGTGCGCTTGCTCAGTATCTCCGGCGTCGCGTCTGGCGGATTGAGCCACGCATCGCGCTTCGTCACCAGCTCGCTCGCAGCTTGTGCGATGGCTTGCACCAGCGGATCATCTTGAGGTTCTTTACCCGGTGGCCACGGAAAGGGAAACGTCTCAAAGGTGCGGGCGGATGAGTAGCGAGGATCGTTGCCCATCCCCATCCATGCGCCCTGTGAGAGCGACCAAAGCTCATGCGGCTTGGATTGAAGCAATCCAAAAGCGTAGTCATCCGCACGCGCTACGACGTGGCAGGTGTGGTCCGGCACTATATCCGTGCTCATCCAAACAAATATGCGGTGCTTCGCAACCTCTGGCGTCACGATGCAGCGATTCATTCCCGAAATTGCCCTTCGCATGGCCGGGCGGTATCGCCCATGTAGCCACCAGTTTTCGCGCATGAGTCTGTCTCGGCTTACGTCCCGCAGCGGCTTGACCTCGCGTCGCACGTACTCGAAAGGGAGTTCATAGAGAGCCGCTTGCGACTCTGGCATCTCTCCGAAATCAATCAGCCACCCATTTTGGCTCCGCTGCACGATGTCCCGGCCTATCAAGCGGCGCTTTACTACATCGGAGTTCGGCCTTCCGTTTGGATTCAGGGGAGCACCTAGCATTGCGCTGGCCTGCTCCGCTGTTATGTCGAACGGTCCGCCCTTCATTACGCCCAAAAAGCAGAGGCCATCATTCTCTTTCAGCTTCGCCGCGCTCACCACGTCGGATGCTGCGCTCAGATCGGCGTGGATAGTGTCCACCGGCGCACCATCCAACACAGCGTTTTTCTGTGATCCATCATCGAAGCCAACCATTGAGACTCTTACAGCCGCTCCGTCCAAGATCCAAGCTCTATCGCTCCATGCCATGAAAATCCCGCCCGAGGCTTTGATTCGCTCCAGTACGGGACGATTTCCCACCATGCGAATTGAGTTGGTCGCTAGAAGTCCGGCGCGCTTCGCCGTGCCTGCTTCAATCTGTGCCCGCGCTTTCTCAAACCAGTACGTCACCAAATCGGCTCCGCCCGGTACGCGCTCCGCATATAGCGCTCTGAGTGCGCTCACATATTCGTCTCCGAGTTCGGCGCGCATTTTCTTGTCACCCAAGAACGGCGGATTCCCAATGATGAAGTCCGCCTCTGGCCATTGCGCCTCTACCGGCCTGCCGTCGCTGTCATGCGCGAGTATCGCGTCCCGGTGTTGGATGTTATCGAGCTTGCGGAGAATCGGCTCCGTGGGAACTCCCATGCCGTGCTCTTGGAGCCATTGCAGGTAGCCAATCCACACCACCACGGAAGCTAACTCATGCGCGTAGACATTCAACTCCAGGCCGTAAAGCTGCGAAGGATGAACCTGCTCCGGCAGGACCGTTGGGAGGCCGTGATCCGCCGCGAAGATACGCACCTCTTGCCACAAGTCCAGCATCCGCTTGAGCGCCAGGTACAGGAAGTTTCCGCTCCCGCAAGCGGGGTCCAGGATGCGGACGTGCGCCAGCTCTTCCACCCATGCGTATAGCTTCCCTTGCATCTGCTCTCTAAGCTTGTTGTACGCGGCTCCCTTGGCCTTGCTTGCGGCATCTGCGAGCGCGGTGGCCTCTGCCTTCACCTCCGCCCAGCGAGCTTGCAGCGGTGCCATTACAACGGGTTCCACGATGAGCAGAATGTCTTGCGGGCTGGTGTAGTGCGCACCAATCTGCGAGCGTTTGCCGGGATCGAGACTCCGCTCGAAGAGTGTACCGAAGACAGATGGCTCTACGTTGGACCAATCGAGCGCGGCGGCCTTGCGAAGCGTCGCCATGTCCGGCACAGAGAGTTCGAGCGCCTCATCGTCGGCGAATAGGCCGCCATTGAACCATGCAATATCAAGCGCACCGAAGTTGTTTCCACTGGTGCTCATGGCGCTGAATAGCTGGCGGAGTTTGCGGGCGAAGCTCGCGGGCCGGCCCGCATCTCGCGCAATCATCTGGCGGAAGAGATGCTCCGGCAAGAGGCCGATGCTGTCCGCGAAGAGGCAAAAGAGAATACGCATGAGGAAATGCGCGGCGCGTTCCGGGTCCTCACCCCTCGCAGCGAGACTAAGCGCCAGAGCGCCAAACTCGGCTGATACCTGCTCCGTGACGCGCAACGCGGCCCGCTCAGGCTTGAGCTGCTCCGGCGCGGTGAAGACGGCGCGAAGCACCTCCAGGGGCGGGAGAGCGCAGTTCGGCGTGGGAGACGTGGAGAGCAGATCGTCCAGCGTGAAGCTGTAGACGTTGGGAGCCGTCCCGGTGAAGTTGGTATGCACCTCGAAGCGGTCTTGGTCGCAGACCGCCAGCAAGGGCGGATTCTCCAGGTCTTCCCGGTAGTCCGCTAGTTGCAGGTATGCGGCTTGCAAGTCGCGGTGCTTGCCCTTGTACTCCCACGCGAAGAATCCGCGCTTCCACACGTCGGCAAAGCCCTTGCCGCCTTTTAGCTTGGAGACGTGCTTCTCAAAGGTGAAGCTGTCTCCCGTTTGATCGGCGGCGGCGGGATGTGGCTGGCCTAGCACCTCGCACAGATCAATAAAATGCGATTGCGCGGCTGCGCGCTCTGTGAGGGTGCTTGCCTTCCAGCGGGCGACGTATTCCGGCAGAGAGAGCGGCATTGGGTCGCACCCATTGTTGCAGGGTTGCCCGATGCTGGCGAGTGCAAAGCAGGATTCCATTTTGGGGCAACCATTGCATCAGACTCGCAGTATAGAAGCTGGGGTCAGATAATGCTGGTAAGTGATGCGATTGCGCCAAAGCCAGCAGCGAGCGCGCTCCAGATCGAAGCAGTCTTGTTGAGCCGCGAAGGCATCGATCAAGACAGCCCTAATGTTGTAAATTTCAACTTGCTCATTCAGGATGAACCCAACTTGATCGTCTTCGATGGACGCCATAGGTCCTAACCGTGTTTTCGGGGGTTGGCCGACTAGACCGATACCAGTAGTACGCCGCAAAAAGGCCACATATAAACGTTGCGAATGCAAAGGTCAGAGACACCATTCGATGAAAGGTCACGCGATTCCTCCGAGCTTGCGGTTTTGAGTCGGTAAAAAGATTAGAGCCTTTCGTCCACTTCCATCGCGAGATCGTGCGGGCTGCGAATTGCTGTTCTCCGGCGATACTCGGCATGGATTCTGTATGGGATAGACGCCCGTGGTTGCTCTAGTTCGGAAACGGTCAGGATTGACAATCGCAAGTAATACCAGTCGTCTTTGAGCTTGCGAACCTCGTACCTCCCGCCGTGTTTTCTGTCTTGCAGATAGGTTTTTACTCGGCTAGCAGCCACTTCCGCACTTCGCGGAACAGTCCGGAGAGCTTGCGTCAATTCCTTACAAGTTAGGTAGCCTAGCCCCGGAAGGGGTTTCTCTTTGAGGTTGCGACATCGCAGGACGGATTGACGCCACGCGATGAATGGTACCCCTGCCATTGCGTTTGCGAGGTTCAGCGGCGTGATGGCGTAGCGCTTGCTGCGAACAAAGTCCAACAATTCGGCTTGAGACAGATACGCTCCTTTGGCGCGGATGGATAGATTGACTGTTGCAAGCTTCGCTCTGAGTGACCTTATGAGGTCATACGCTGAAGCTTGCTTTGCCATGATCTCCGCGCTAACGCGCTCCCAGTGAATCTCCTGCCCAGGCTGTCTCTGAGCGTTCCGTACAAGGTCCAAGCGCTCTTTGCAGACTTGCTCCTCATTCATCGCGACTCCCAGCCGCCTTCTTAGTTCGTCCGCCTCCCGTCGGCATCGACGCAATTCATCCGAGCTTGAACTCTGGGGCGACTCAAATACCAGATCATCAAGCCCAGAACAGTCGCGGAGCGGCAGTAGCGCTCTGCGGATGTCGGGAACATTCCTAGCTCTCCCCAACTCCCAGGCGAACTCACTCCAGTGAGCATCGAAGGACGTAAGCAAATTGCTTCGTCTTTGACGAAGAGCTGAATCTTCGATCTCTACTCGCCGTCCTGGCCGTGGCTTCGCTGGAAAGAAAGAAAAGTCAAAAAGTTCCTCACCAGTCAACTTATCGTCATTTCCGTCTATTGCCATGCAATTGGCTGAACCTGTCCGTCTATTGCCATGTAATTACCGCAAACCATTGGTTACGCCTGTCTTGAACGATATATAGACACGTCAAAATCGCGGCTGTAGATTCGGCAGAAGAAGAGATGAAATGGGCAGCTCCAGGGGACCATGATCCAAGCGGAAGACATAACGGTTGAGGTTCGATTGGCAAAACCCGGCGGAGCGACACGAGCTTTCGCAGACGTAACGCTCGCGCTTGGCGAGAGTGGCGCGATCAGCGTGTTCGGGTTCTCTCTCATCGGCGAGCCGCCCAGAGTGGTACCACCCGCTCGCAAGGGCAAGCAGCAGTATTTCGACTCCGTGCTGCTCTCTGGGAAAGTGAAGACGCTTGTCTGCACGCTGATTGGAATGGCTTACAAGAAAGCCGTATCGGACGCGGCGAAGGAGGCGCTATGAACTGCGTCAACTGCGGAGGCGAAGCGGACATATCGGTCTGCGCGGTCCTTTCAACGAAGAAGCGACAGCCCCGGATTCAGAAGTCGTCCAAGGCAATTCAACTCTGCGGAGCCTGTATACGCAAAGCCACTATACCGCAGGCTTCTCACATATACGGCGGCATCCTTGCGGCGCTCCAGGAAGCGTATACGTCCGTTGTCAGCCAACTCTAGGGGGTGTTGAAACCAATCCAAGGCAACTTTCCAGTGTGGGCAACGAGTTCCTCCCTTTCTCGACCCATGACGCGACAGGCACCTTGGATTGGTTTGAGCACCCGCACAAATGCCTAGAGCGGGCGCAGAAAGGGAGAGAGGCGGTGTCCGTTCCGTCTGTCTCCACCATTGCTTGAAGAGAGGGGTGCGTCTCCGTGTCGAGTCCGTTGTCTGACAGTTTCGGGGAATTCCTGGCAGAGTTCCATTGGGATTGGTTCGTTACTCTCACCTTCGCAGATGATGTGAAGACCTTCACCGCTCACCGGCGCTGCGAAGCGTGGCTTAAGAGCCTTGAGAAAGCCGCAGGCCAACCGATTTCATGGTTCAGGGGTGACGAATACGGAGAGAAGTTCGGCAAACTCCACATCCACATGCTAATCGGTAACGTTGCGGGTCTCCATCGATTCACTTGGATGGAACGGTGGAAGGAGTGGGTTCCGAAAGATCGGGAAAATCGCAATGGGTTCGCCCGAATCTTCCCGTTCGATCCAACCAAGGGCGCAGCCTTTTATGTCGCGAAGTACGTAACCAAACAGTTCGGAGATTGGGATATCAGCGGGAATGTTGATGCATTTCGAATCCAGCAATCGATTCTCCCGCTAACAGGTCAACTGGGAATTAACCGGGGTGCATCGATGCCAATCGATTCCAAACCAGCTCAGAGGCGGCGAACCAGCCATCAGCTTCCAATTTCGGATTTCAAGGAACCGGACCTTCGGGAGGTCGCTATCGATCCAGTCCTGGCCAGCTTCCACGATCAGACCGTGAGGAGGAGGTAATCGAATGCAACCGAATGCCATTCCATTTGAGCCGTTGCTTTCCGCCGTCGATGCTGGGAACTTGCTGGGCATCCACCCGGTCACGCTTCTGCGGTGGGCGCGAGAGGGACGGGTTCCACACCGGCGCTTGGGGCGGAAGGTCAGATTTCGCGCATCCGAACTCGATTCCTGGAACACGACGCTCTACACTGAGAGAGCCGTTCGTGTCGCCCAACCCTGAAGGGAGAAGGCACATGGACCTAAAACGAACACGCTATCAGCAAGGCTCTTTGACAATCGAGCGGAGAAAGAATGGACCGCCAGTATGGGTTTACCGCTGGCGTGAAAACTACCCCGGCGGAAAGCGGGTCAAACGGAAGCGGATTCTGGGAAACAAATGCCAGTTTCCGACGAAGGCAGCGGCGATGCGAGAGGTGGACGGCCTTCGATTGAATATCAATTGCGAGTCTTCCTGTTCGTCCTCACAAGCCCTCACCGTTTCCGAACTTGTTGCGCATTACAAGACGGTGGAACTCGCTGCGACCGGACCAAAGACACGCTGCACTCGCGCCGTGTACGAGCATCAGTTGAACGCGATCATCTTGCCCAGATGGGGGCAGTTCCGTCTAGGCGACGTGAAAGCGACTGCGGTTGAAGCATGGCTTAACGGCCTGCCATTCGCCCCGGCTACCAAGACGAAAACCAGAAGCGTAATGAGTGCGGTCTATCAGCACGCGTTGCGCTACGAGTGGGCGATATCGAATCCCATTCGGCTGGTTAGGCAAAGCGCGAAGCGTTTGCGCGAACCGGACGTTCTCGCCCCTCAAGAGGTCGCTGCGTTGCTGGCAGAGCTTCAAGAGCCGTGTCGAACCTTGGTTCTGGTTGCGTCCACAACCGGATTGCGTCGGGGAGAGCTATTCGGTCTGAAATGGGAAGATGTGGACTTCAAGCGCGGCGAGCTTCGGATTGTGCGTTCGGTAGTCGATCAGATCGAAGGGCCAACCAAAACAGCCGGTTCGCGGCGGCCTCTACCAATGATGGCGGAGGTCAGCAAAACCCTCCGAACCTGGAAGAGCGCGACCCGGTACAACAAAGACAGCGATTGGGTTTTCGCCAGTCCTCAGTCTTTGGGCAAGAAACCGTACTGGCCTGACATGCTCCTCAAGAGGCATATCAAGCCCGCTGCGGAGTTTGTGGGGATCGGGAAGGTCATCGGCTGGCATACCTTCCGGCGAACGCTTGCGACCCTGCTACAGTCTTCCGGCGCCAGCGTGAAAACAACTCAAGAGCTGATGCGTCACTCTTCGCCTGTAATGACACTTGGCACTTACGCGCAAGCTGTCACCTCAGACAAGCGTGAGGCACAGAGCAATGTAGCGGCGCTCTTCGTGGTGAAAAAGGCTGCGAAGGGAAGAAAAGCGGCATAAAAAGGTCCACTTGGACCCTTATTGGACCCACGCTTTTCTTATTGGACCCAAAACCAGACTCTAAGTGATTGAAAGAATGGTAGGCACGAGGAGACTCGAACTCCTGACCTCTACCGTGTCAAGGTAGCGCTCTAACCAACTGAGCTACGCGCCTCTGGTCGTCATCCCAGTCTAATTGCAATCATTCTCCACGGGCAACCCGCAACGCCTCGCTGCTGCTCCGCAAATGGACTAGGATTTACTTGCCCGCACGCCCATGAACTTCCTCACCCAATTCGGCGCCGCTCCCAATCTGCTCACGCTCCTGCGCCTCTTTATCATTCCATTCCTGGTCATCGCCATCCTCGATGGCCGCTACCAGTTGGCCTTTGCGCTGTTCGTGCTCGCCGGCTTCAGCGATGGCTTCGACGGTCTGGTCGCGCGCATGACCCGGCAGTACACCCCGCTCGGCCAGTACCTTGACCCCATCGCCGACAAGCTTCTCCTCAGCACTCTCTTCCTGGTCCTCACCCACATGGACCTGGTGCCCCGTTACGTCACCATCCTCGTCTTCAGCCGCGACCTGGGCATCCTGCTCATCGCCACCCTGCTCTTCGCCACCGGCACGCTGCGCAACTTCCGCCCCAGCCTGCTGGGCAAGCTCAACACCCTCGTACAGATCTTCGCCCTTACTATCGTGCTGGTCGAGCAGGTCTGGCCCTCCGTCGACATGGGCCTGCTGCGCAAGAATCTGCTGTTCGCGGTCGCCTGGCTCGCGCCCCTCTCCGCCGCCCAGTATGCCTGGATCGTTATCCGCAGAATCAGCGTGCCCGAGCCCCCGCCACCGCGCAGTTAGGCTTCGTCGCCCAGCGCCTCCAGAACGTCCCCACCCGGGTCGTCTTCGTTCAGAATGTCCACGAACTCCGCCGCATCGAAGACTTCGCCGCACACCTGGCACTCGACAAACTCGACGTCCTCCTCGCGGGCGACGACGCGAACTTGCGGATGTTTGCACGATGCCGGCATAAGGGGAGGCAGCTTGGGCTGCAAAAAGTTTGCCCTCGCCGAATCCGCTTGTCAATCGCGAAATTCAGCTTTTTCCATGTCTTTTTCCAGCACTACAAAGTGCAAATCGCCCCGCAATGGCGTCCCATAACGCTCATCGCCATACGGAAATGGCTCGGTCTCGCCCGTCAAAACATATCCTCTTCGCTCGTACCACGCAATCAGAACGTCGCGAACATGCAGCACCGTCATCCGAATGCGCCGCGCGCCACGTTCTCTGGCAAAGCTCTCAGCCGCAGCCAGCAGACCGCTGCCCAGCCGCCTCATCTGCAGGTCCGGCCGCACCGCAAGCATACCCAGATACCACACGCCCACCGCGCGCGGATCCAGCCACACCGTGCCCAGCAGCTCGCCGCCTGGCTCCTCGCGGTAGGTCAGCAGATGCCCCTCCGGCTTCGCCGCCAGTTCCTCGCGCAGCAGCGAGTCGTCGATCCGCTGTCCCTCCAGCACTCCATTCTCGACATTCCAGCTGGTCGCGGCCCCCTCCGTCCCGCGATAAGCCACATTCACCAGCCGGATGATCGCGGGATAATCGGCTTCGCAGGCAGGCGTCAGCAGCATCCTCAACATCTTACGGCACCCGTTGCCGCACCCCGCCGCGCCGCGCCGCCGCGCTCACCCGCAACGGACTTGCATCGCCGCTCGGAACCGCCTACACTGATGTAGGACTAATCCGGTCGGATTACCGAACGCAAGACCGCCGGAGGCGACGAAACTCATGCTGCGTCTTACAAAGAAAGCCGACTACGCGCTCATGGCGCTCAAGTACCTGGCCGAGCAGCCCGGCGCCTCAGCAGGTCAAAATGCCGGAGCGCAGAGCGCAAAGGATATCGCCCAGGCCTACCACATTCCACCGCCGCTGCTGGCCAAGATTCTGCAGACGCTGGCCCGCGCCGGTCTGCTCGTCTCCCACGCCGGCACCAACGGTGGTTATGCGCTGGCCCGACCCGCCTCGCAGATTTCGGCATTCGAGGTGATCCGCGCCATCGACGGCCCACTGTTCATCACCAGTTGCATCACCATCCACGGCGCCTGCGACCTGGCCGGCCACTGCACCATCAAAGAACCGTTGCGCAAGGTAAACGACAGCATCACAGCTCTGCTCAGCGCCATCCACATCAGTGACCTGGCAGAGACAGCGGACACCCCGCACCCAGACGAGAACGCCGCCGTCGCCGCCAGCCTCGTCAGCATTCTGGCCTGAAGGCCCGACACAAAAGATTCGCACCACAGAGGAGAGATACATGAGCACTGAAAACGGTAGCAACGGCAATGGGATTGGCAAGAACGGTAATGGCGCGGTCGCCGGCATACCCAGCACCGGGGTCGTTATCTCCCACTCCGCCACGCCGTTGCCCGAGGGCGTCCACCTTCCCCTCTATATGGATAACCATGCGACCACGCCGCTCGATCCGCGCGTGCTCGACGCCATGATGCCCTACTTCACCGGCAAGTTCGGCAACGCAGCCAGCCGCAACCACCAGTTCGGCTGGGAGGCCGAAGCCGCCGTCGAGATCGCTCGCGGCCAGATCGCCAAGCTCATCGGCGCCACCTCCAAGGAGATCATCTTCACCTCCGGAGCCACCGAATCCAACAACCTAGCCATCAAGGGCATCGCCGAGATGTATCGCGAGCGCGGCAACCACATCATCACCGAGGTCACCGAGCACAAGGCCGTTCTGGACACCTGCAAGAAGCTGGAGAAGATGGGCTACCGCGTCACCTACCTGCCCGTCCAGGCCGACGGCCTCATCGACCTCGACGACCTCCGCCGCGCCATCGTCACCGAAGGGCCCGACAAGACCATCCTGGTCTCCATCATGTACGCCAACAACGAAATCGGCGTGGTCCAGCCCATTCGCGAGATCGGCAAGATCTGCCACGAGAAAGGCGTCCTCTTCCACACCGACGCGGTGCAGGCCGTCGGCAAGATCCCCGTCGACGTGCAGGCCGACAACATCGACGTGCTGTCTTTGTCCGGTCATAAGATTTATGGCCCGAAGGGCGTCGGCGCGCTCTACGTTCGCCGTCGCAACCCCCGCGTCCAGATCACCGAGCAGATCAACGGCGGCGGCCACGAGCGCGGGATGCGCAGCGGCACCCTCAACGTCCCCGGCATCGTCGGCCTGGGCAAGGCCTGCGAGATCTGCCAGCAGGAGATGGCGGCCGAAGCTGTGCGCGAAGCCGAACTCCGCGACTACCTCAAGAACAAGCTCGAGTCCGCGCTCGACTACGTCCAGGTCAACGGCAACATGGAGCACCACCTGCCCGGCAACCTGAACATGAGCTTCGTCT
>Ga0326727_10004917_pt1 | contig 39061 bp, 37 predicted proteins | sample MB2enrmetagenome_FD_207643 | JGI IMG/M metagenome (GOLD analysis project Ga0326727, IMG submission 207643) | Lab enriched peat soil microbial communities from McLean, Ithaca, NY, United States - MB29MY | ecosystem: Environmental > Terrestrial > Soil > Wetlands > Peat | place: USA: New York...
ATAAAAGCAAGGCCTTCCTGCGAATGCGAAAATAGGAAGGGTTAGCTGATCCCCGGCAGAAACGCCGGATCATGCCTGATTACTGGGTTGGTCCCTGCCGTCTCTTCATTGTTTCCGAAGCTGTTGAAAGAACGCCCCGACCTGACGGGATGGGTTTATAATGATTGCCGTTTTCGAGGGCAAAAAAAGAAATCCAATTGTACTTGCTTAAAGAAGTCGTACCGGTGGGGTTACCCGCCACGTGGCGAGATAGAGCCGCCTCTACTTCAAGCAGTAGAACTACCAGGCGTTCGGCCTCTTTGATCTCAGTACTTTTAGGGTGCCATGGAAAAACTCTCATCCCAAGCGCCAACGCGCGAAGCAGCAGCGCCCCATTTACGGCGAGTCCTCTCGCTATGGGACTTGGTCTTCTACGGCATTATCTTGACGCAGCCCATTGCTTCGGTACCCCTTTTCGGAATTGCCCAGAAACTCTCGAACGGCCACTATGTAACCACCCTCCTCCTGGCCATGCTCCCTATGTTGATTACCGCCTTCAGTTACGGCCGCATGGCCGCGATCTATCCTGCGGCGGGTTCTGCTTACACCTATGTGGGGAAGGGGCTGAACCCCTATCTGGGATTCCTGGTGGGCTGGGCGGTGCTCATGGACTACGGTTTGACTCCCCTCGTCAACGGGATCTGGGTAGCCATCGTCATCCATGAACGTTACCTGCCTCAGATTTCTGTTGCGGGGGGAATGTTTCTGGTGGTGGTCATCATGGCTGCACCCAATCTGCGTGGAATCAAAACCTCGGCGCTCTCCGACAAGATTCTGCTGCTGGCCATGAGCTCGGTGACGGTGGTTTTTATTCTCCTGGCGATTCGATTCCTTTTTCATGGCCAGGGGTTGGGCGGCCTCTTCTCAACTGAACCCTTTTACAATCCCAGGACCTTCCGCGCTCGTACCGTGTGGACGGCGACCTCCTATTCGGTGCTGACCTATTTTGGCTTCGAGGGCGTTACCACGCTCGCTGAGGATACCGAGAATCCGAAGCGCAACGTTCTGCTCGCCATCGTCTTGGTTTGTTTGTTCACCGGCGTATTCGGCGGATTCCTGGCTTATCTTGGCCAACGGGTTTGGCCGGATTGGCACACTCTGCCGAACCTGGAAACGGCCTTCATGGACGTCTGCGCGCGCGTGGGGGGACCTTCCCTCTTTCACGCTATGGGCTTTACCATCCTGCTGGCCGATATCGGAGGCGGCCTGGCCGGCATTCTGGGTGCGGCCCGATTGCTCTATGGCATGGGCCGTGACAACGTGCTGCCGCGAAAAGTCTTTGCCCACCTTAGCCCCGGCACGAGCACTCCGACCTATAACATCCTGATCATTGGCACGATTGTTTTTGTAGGGGCCATAGCCCTTCAGCATGTCGGCAACGCCTTCGAGCATGCGGGCGAACTCCAGAACTATGGAGCCTTTTTTGCTTTCATGAGTGTGAATCTGGCGGCCTTCTGGCAATTTGCTTTCGTGCGGCCCCACAAGAGCAAGGTGCGGACGATTGCCGATTCCGCACTGTCGCTGTTCGGCGCCGTCTTCTGCGGCATCATGTGGTGGAATCTGGACAACGTCGCCAAAGTTGTCGGAGGCGTCTGGTTCGTGATTGGGATTATTTATCTTGCCATCGCTACGCGGGGCTTTCGTTCCCCCCCGCGCATGATCGGTTTGGGCGAGCAAGGGTAACGTAGCGCCTCTACCGCCCTGTGAGCCCCCAAGGGGCTCAACAGTCGACGGCTTTGTGGCGAGAGACGGAATTGTCGCGAGACCCACTTATGGCTCCTGGCCTCACGACGGATTGCATACCGGCCCGAATCACCTGCTGTGCACGTACTCCGTCCCTCTGCGATACAGGGAACGATTGGTTGGACTGGCAACATGAAATGAAGGCTGCGAGTTCTGCTTTATACGCTAAGCCGAAGCGTTCTACGAATTCGGGCACGGATCGGCCGTAATCGCGCATGGAAAAACTCCGGTACGCAAGGGGTTCCGTTCGACCGCGCCGCCCGTAGGCTTGCACAATAACCTCGAGCGGCTGCTGATGAAAGCGATCCACCTGGATTTCTCCCTCCTCGCCGTAAATCAACGTTTCGGTCCGGTAGCCCGCGACGTGGTTACGCCCCACCTGGATCTCCGCCACCAGTTCTTCCTCGAACCAAAGGTAGAGCAGAGCGTCGTCAAAATCCTCCTCGCAGGTGGTCAGGCGATGGCTGTAAATGCGCGAGCCGATCATCAGCGCGGCACGGGGCATTTTCCCCGTTAGCCACAGGACCTCATCCACGTTGTGGATGGACATATCCGCCAGGATCCCCCCGCTCTTGAAGCCGTCGGGCGCGGGGCTGGAGTCTTCCATGGCCGAGTAAACCTTGAAGATCCGCCCGATGGCGCCGTGGCTTACCAGTTCCCGCGCGTAGGCGAGAGGCGGGTCGAATCGGCGTTGGAAAGCCAGCATGAGAGCGTGGGGGTGGGTCGAGTCAAGTTGGGCCTCGAACTCGAGGTCCGTTTCGAACATCTCCGTCATGGGTTTTTCCAGTAGGACGCGCTGCCCCTGCGCGATCAGCGCGGCGGCGTGTTCCCGGTGAAAGGGGGTGGGGGTCGCAATCACCGTCGCGTCCGAAACCCGTGAGTCGGCAAGCTCCTCAACGGACCGGAAAACTGGAACATCTAAGCCCATTTCGGCGGCCAATCGCTCGGCCTTCTCCGGAGCGACCGTACATAGCGCGGCGAGTGTACAATTTCCAGTTTCCCGGGCCAATTCGTGAACATGAAGGGCATGGATACTCCCCATCCGGCCCAGGCCCGCAACAGCAATTCTGATCGGTTGGTGCATAGGCTGATTCAGCCTCCTTGGGTTGCAATAAGTACCTCTTCATGGGGCGTGCTCGAATTCGTTTGACTCATCATGCCCGGAACAGCCTGGACGGCTCGCCCGGGATTCACTGATTGAGGCGTAGCTTTACGGTGCTGATTTCGTAAGGTCCCAAGCGGAGGATGTCCCCTTCCTGCATCGGGCCGGCTTCCTCCAAAAGGTTTACCGTCGAAAACCTGCGCAGCTGTCCCAGGAATTGCACCGGACTTTCGGCCTTGTCGCCGCGGATTTCGAAGATGCGCAGCACGATTGATCCGTCCGCGTCAGCCTTCTTCAGCGCCGTGATGACGAGGTTGTCCGCATCGAGGGAACAGAACGAACGCACCGGGGGAAGCGGTTTCTGCGATAGTTCATTCGCTGAAGTGACGGGAATCAACGGCGTACTGAATGCCATCCCGGCACGCCAGGATTTCGCCGCGGCCCAGTCGCCCCTACCGGAGGTAAAGGAGTAATGGAAAACGTATGTATCTGTCGGCGGCCACAGGTTTTGATACGGCCGGCCGCCCCGCACGACATTTACCGGGCTGAAGCGCGTGCCGCGCAGCATACCGGCTCGGATCTCGCTATCGCCCACGGTCAGGAATTGATGGTCGGCGCTGAGGGTGAACCCCCATTCTCCAGTGCCGGCGAACACCCAGTCCTGGATCTGGCGCCACCGCTTCCAGGTATCCATTGGTATCTCGTCGCTATTGCGGGGTCCGGTATTCGGCATTATGTCCGTGGCGGCCATCGATCCGAAGGGAGTGCCGTTCCGAACCTCCATGTTCTTCTGCGGCAACGGAAAAACCTGTTCGATGTTCATCGACCGGCCTGGTTTCCAATCCACGCGGTCTTCGATGTCGATCCTTTTCAGTCCCTGGTACAACGTGAGCCGCTGGACGATGGGAACGCCGGCGACATCCCCGGTGATTCGCATGACCGTCTGGACGGGGCCGTTCTCGTCAAGTTCCACCCCGCCAATCACGTTGACGATGGTGCGTCCGGTAAGCGGGATAATACTGAGGTCATCTCCACCGCGCTCTTCCGCAGCCGCGATTTCGATGTCGTTGGCGACCGCGTGGTTCAATTCCTTATCCCAGATGCTAATCCGGCCAGTGGCCCGGTCTGCGCTGACACGGTAGTACTCATTGTCCAGTACGTCGGATCCCATGATGCGTGTCGATTGGTTTAATTCACTGTCACTTTCCAGCTTGGTCTGGCAGGCATTGGGGAATACATCCGGCTTATCCGCCGGAACCAGGTAATAAGTCTTGTAACCAAGCGAAGGTACGCCGCGCGCGATGAACACCAGGTCGACAGCGCGTGAAAACCATTCGGTGTATTCCTCAACCTGAAAGGGAATGGAGGCCCCTTTCTCATCGAGCAGACGCATACCCTTCCTGTAATCATCGATATCGTTGGACTCGATATCGCCGAAGAGCGTCACGTGGGTTTTGACGATGTCGTCGCGCGTCCAACTGAGCGGGTTGAAAACGACGATGGGAGTGCTTCGAGGAAACGGGTGCTGCACACGCTCGGCGATGTTCCGCAGTGAGTCGCGCAGAATCTGGCCGGCGCGAAGGGAGACCACCTGCGCATAACCGAGCTTGCGTTGGTCTCCGGCTTCGCCTCCCTGGCCATCGTTGTTGTGGTCCATCGACTTCAGGACGTCCTTCCACAGGGAGTCGAATTCTGCGCCCGGATACGGAGCGTATCCCAGCGCATAGTTGATGGCGGCGAACTTCTCGGAGTTCAACAGGGTATCGGTGGCGGCAATCACCGGCGGCCAGAGCGGCGTCAAAGAGGTCGTCAGATTGGCCCAGGACGAGGGAATCTCGCCGGAAAGTACCGGAATCTCCGCTGCATCCTTCGCCGCGCGAAAAAACTCGTCGGGGGTCGCCAGGCGAAAATGACGTGGAGCCAGCCGCTGATTCAGCACCGCCACATTCTCAATGAGCTTCTGGCTCGGGGCCCAAAGGTCCGTGCCCCAGCCCAGGTACACGGGGCCGGCGGAGGTGGCTTGCACACTGTCCACATCGCCCGAGATATCTGCCAGCCGGGCATCATCCAGGTCGCGGTGCAAGCCGATATCTGCGCCCCAGCCGTATCCCTTGATGGTGTTCCAGACCAGAATGGCCGAGCCATCCGGCGCCTTCCAGTGGAACAGCGATTGGTCGGGTGGGCCCATGCGGGTCATAACCATGTAAGGAGTGTCGGCCTTGCGCAGGATCTGCGGGTACTGCCGGGTGAAGCCGGGAATGTCCCCCAGATGTGCCGTCTGCGGATCTACCCCGAAGACCTCCCGCGCATAACGCTTGCCCAGCACCACGTTTCGCACCAAGGCCTCGCCGCGCGGCAGATTCTGGTAGATCGCCGCCCACTTGGGGGCGATCTCGATGCGACCCTCCTTCACCAGCCGCTTAAACGCCTCGAGTTCCGGGGCGCCGCGATGGCCATCCACAAAATCCGCGACGAAATCATCATCTTCCAGGAGAAAGCGAAAGTCGGGGTAGCGCTCGGCCAGCCCCATCGCCTTGGTGATAATGCGATTGCCGCGGCTCAGGCATTCCTCCTGCGTGCCCGCCCAATAAAGGTCGAGATGGGAAAACGGCACGATGTAAACTTCGCGTCGGGCGGGGGCAACCTGTTGGGCACTGAGCAGGGTTGGATAAAGAGCGAACAGTAATACACAAATACTTACACACCTCTGTCGCATCCTACTCCTTTCTGATCGCCGCACGGTTCGCTGTCGCTTGGTCGGACACATTGGGGTTGCCTGCCAACCGCAACTGCGTAACTTAACGGACGCTTCGAATGCTCAACGCGTCTCTACCGCTCCGCGGTTATGAAAATAGCTGCGCCCAAGGCGCTAACGGTGCATATAAACGTAGCATATTACCATTCGCCGACGAGGGGGCTGAACTTCTAGTGCAGGCCGCGCTCACGCACCCCCCGCGGGCGGGTCCCCCCCCGGCAGTCCGGGGTGAATCCGCCTGCTCCATTATCGCCCGCGTCGCAAAGTTACTGTCGACATATTGACGGCCGTCAATATGGCAACGGTCAAATCGCAAACAGGCTCTTGACAAAGAAATCGTTTCATGATATCCGGACAGAATAAGGATGTAATAGGGCTTTCATCGATTCTAATCATATCCACTTGGCACTGCCACTTTTAGGTGCCGGTTTGGCCTCATAGCGTTGAAAGGAAGCGCTGACGCAGTGCACGCACTGCCTTTCCCATTTTGGATCCAGGAACAGGCCATGGCGCCTGCATGCGACAGTTTTTCCGGATCATGCTGAACTGCATTGGGTCGGGGTAGACGGGTCGAACAAATGGAACGTTCACCAATTCAAATCAGGAGGGGGAATTCACTATGAAAGGCAGACTCGGAACCTTGGTATTAGTGTTATTGCTCGCCACCGGGACGGTTTGGGGCGACGTCACGGCAAGTATTTCCGGAACCGTGAACGATCCCACGGGGGCGGTCATCCCAGGAGCAACGGTGACTGCGCTCAACACCGACAAAGGGATTTCGAATTCGACCCAAACCAATGCCCAGGGCTTCTACTCTTTTCCCGCCCTCCCTACGGGGAAATATGAGGTGAGCATCAGGGCCGCGGGATTCGAGGAATACCGGCAGACGGGCCTGGTGCTGGACGTCGACACCGCCTTGCGTGTTGATGCCGTGATGAAGGTGGGCGCGGTGACCCAGGAGGTGAGCGTCTCCGCCACCGCCGTGCACGTGGAAACCAGCAACACCCAGATGGGCGAGGTGATCACGGACACCAAAATGACCGCTGTCCCGTTGAACGGCCGCAGTTACACCGACCTCATGTCCCTGCAACCCGGCGTGGCGCCGGCCTCCAGTGGAGCGGCTAGCTACAACTCGGTGTCAGGAAATCTGGACCCGGGGAGTATTTCTATTAGCGGGCAGCGCGAATCTGCCAACGGATTCATGATCAACGGCGGCAATGCGGAGGAAAACTTCTATATGGTTGCCGGGATCATTCCCAACCTGGATTCCATCGCTGAGTTTCGCATTCTCACGAACAATGCCGACGCGGAATACGGCAACTACGCGGGGGGGTTGGTCAATGTCATCACTAAGTCCGGCACCAACCATCTTCATGGCAGCGCTTTCGAGTTCCTGCGCAATACTTCCTTGGACAGCAGGAACTTCTACTCCTACAACCAAACCAATCCCCTTACGGGAGCGGTGATTCCCGGATCGGCGATCGGCGCCTACCATCAGAACCAGTTTGGCGGCACGGTGGGGGGGCCCATCCTGCATGACAAACTCTTCTTTTTCGCCGACTACCAGGGAACGCGCCAAGTGCAGGGCCAGGATAGCGGCCTGAAACCTGTTCCCTCCATGGCCGACCGGCAGGGCAACTTGTCGGACGGCATCCTCGGACAACTGACCGGCACCGTAAACGGCGCTGCCTGGGCCAACACGCTTTCCACTGAGCTCGGCTACCCGGTCACGGTAGGTGAGAATTACTCCAGCGTCTTCCCAGGGTCGATAATTCCCCAATCGCTGTTTCCCGCTCCCACCAGCTTCCTGATGAAGTACATTCCCCTTCCCAACACGGGTGCGGACTTTTCAACCTCCTCCTACAAGTTCACGCTGGGCGACAACAAAGGGAGCGGGCGCCTTGACGCCAACACTCGCCTGGGCCTGGTGACCGGCTACTATTACTTCGACGATTACTCGGATGTGAATCCTTATGGAGGCGCCAGCCTGCCGGGGTTTGGCGCCACGAACAATGGCCGTAACCAGATGGTCAACGCGGGCATCACCAAATCGCTGGGCGCGAATTCGGTCAACGAACTGCGCTTGAGCTACATGCGCGATGTCCTTTTCCAGGGTTATCCGCAGGGGGGGGTGGGGGTTAGCCTGGCCTCCCAGGGTTTCACGGGCATCTACCTGCAATTGCCTGACCTCCAGAGTGTCGAAAACATCGGCTTCAATAACTACAGTATCGGGGCTTCCGACTCCTGGAGCCAACTGTTTGACAACACCTATCAAGTCTCGGATAACTATTCCAAAGTGATCGGCACCCACACCCTCAAATTGGGCGGGAACTTCCATTACGATCAGGTCACTTTTGACTACATCATTCAACCGAACGGATCGTTTAACTTCAATGGCAGCGAGACGGGCATTGATTTTGCCGATTTCCTGATTGGAGCGCCGTCTAACTACAACCAGGGTTTGGATTTGCCGCTCCATTCCCGCGCCCGTTATTACGCTCTCTATGCCCAGGATAGCTGGCGGGTGACGCCCCACCTGACCCTGAATTATGGGCTGCGTTGGGAAGTCACCACGCCCTGGTGGGAGACCAACGGCGAATTGGAGGCGATAGTCCCGGGCTTGCAGTCGCTGTCCTTTCCGGGCGCACCCGCGGGCTGGGATTTCCCCGGCGATCCCGGGGTTCCCTCCACTCTGGCCCCCACTCGCTATGACAATTTTGCCCCACGCATAGGACTTGCCTACTCTCCCCATGCTGACGGAGGGTTCTGGAGTAAGATAATCGGGGGACCAGGCCGCTCCAGCATTCGGGCGGCATGGGGCAAGTACTATACCTCCTTTGAAAATATCGTCGACAAGCAGGAACAAGGGGACGCTCCCTTCGGATACTATTGGTCCGCTCCGGCTCCCCCTCAGTTTACGACCCCCTTCATCGATCGGGAAACTGAGTTTAACAATGGCCAACGGTTCCCCGTCCCCGTGCCTCCCCTTCATGTCAGCCCCTCCCACCCGGACACTGCCTTAACGGCGGCCGACTGGGTCAGCGAGTTCGAGCCCATTACGAGTTCGCCCGCCGTCTATACGGGGAACCACGTTCCTTATGGGGAAGACTATAATCTTTCCCTCCAGCGGCAGTTCGGGTCGGCCACGATCCTCAGCGTGAGTTACGTGGGCTCGGAGGGCCACAAGCTGCTCTCCACCATCGAAGCGAACCCCAGCAACCCCGCCCTCTGCCTGAGCTTGAGCCAGGCGAGCGAGGTGATGCCGAATACCCCTACCTGCGGGCACTACTCTGAAACCGGTTTGTTCTACCCCGTCACCGGTGGAGCCATCCCGGTACGACAACGCCTTGGTGCGGCTTTCGGCGGCGATGGCTGGTTCTCGACCATCGGAAATTCTGCCTACAACTCGCTTCAGGTTTCGCTGCGGCACTCGGTGGGCGGCCTTGAATTTCTGGCGGCTTACACTTACAGCAAGACGATGGATAACGCTTCGGGCGACGGCCTGGGTCAGGGCGACAACCTTAACCCCGAGAACACCAATATTACGCGCGCCTTGTCCGCCTTTCACGTCGCTCAGAACTTTGTGACGAGTTACAATTACCGCCTGCCTTTTGAAAAGCTCTGGCGGCCCAACCGCCTCACCAGCGGCTGGCAGATCTCGGGAATTACCCGCTTTGCCACGGGCTTTCCGGTTTACATCCAGGCGCCCAACGACAATTCGCTCCTGGGGACGTTCCAATCCGGACAGGGTAATTCCATCGACGAACCGGACTACACGCCGGGTAATCTGGCTTTTACCAACCCTCGGAAAGCGGTTTTCCCCGGCGCCACTCCCGGGTGCCCGAGCGGCTGCAATCCCTACTTCAACACAAGCCTGTTTACCCCCGAGGGAGGGGCACCTAACGTCATCGGGGTGCTTGGCAATGCCAACCGCCGGTTCTTCACAGGACCGGGGTGGAACAACTGGGACATGGCGCTGGTCAAAGATCTCCGGCTGACGGAAACGAAGTCTCTACAATTCCGGGGGGAGTTCTTCAACGCCTTTAACCATACCCAATTTGGGGGGGTTACGGGCAACTACCTCAGCGGCCCGTTCTTTGGTTTTGTGACAAGCGCAAACGCTCCGCGCATCGGTCAAGTCGCCATGAAGTTTATTTTCTAGTCCTTCGAAGCCGCCTGGGCGGGACCGACCCGCCCAGGCGCCGGAGGTCCCAGCCTTTCGAGAAAACCGGGCCTCCCACATCAGGCAAGCTTCATTTGTTCCAGATCCCACTGCACCACACTGCCCCGTTCATAGCTGAGGTTGGCCAGCAAGGCGGCGCCGGCGGCGCGGAATCCGAACACGGGATCCTCCACCACCGGCTTGCGAGTCCGCACGGCTTCGAAGAAATTATTGAAATGATCGTAAGTGTCGTCATAGTCCTGCGGCGCCGCGTAACTCTCCTGGGCGAGATCAGGCTTACCGCCGGCGTGGGTGTCGGGGTATTTCCTTCGGAACTCGCTCAAGAACTTCTGCTGGGTGGCATTGGCCCAGGACTCGATGCTGTAGTCGGGAACGGGTTGGCGAGGCGCGCGGGTGACGGTCACGACCCCTCCCCCGATCTGAAGCGTCCCCTCCGAACCGACGAAGGTGAATCCTTCGTTCTCCGGTCCTCCATTGACGAAATTCACCCGCAGATGCAGGTTGAATCCCTCGGGGTAGTCGAAGAGTCCCAGCAGCACATCGGGTTCGTCGCGGCCGTCGTTCCAGTAGCGAATCCCGCCCAGCGCGACCGCGCGAGTGGGGCCGTGGGACCCGGTGATGAAGTGCGTTCCGCTGAAGAGATGCACGAAGAGGTCTCCCGCAACGCCGCTGCCGTATACCTTCCATTTTCTCCATTGGAAAAAATGTTCGGCGTTAAAGGGTTCGGGCGGGGCGCTTCCGACAAATCGCTGCCAATCAATCGTCTCGGGTGAAGCATCGGGAGGGATGGTGGAGCTGAAGGCCAGGACGGGGTTATTCGGGGTGCGGTCCCACCAGGCGTTGACCACATTGATTTTCCCGATGGCCCTCGACTCCAGCAACTGCTTGGCCTGCTTGTAGACGATGGAACTCACGCGCTGGCTGCCCACCTGAAGAATGCGCCCGGTTCGGCGAGCGGTCTCGATGATTTCGGGGCCATCGCTATAGAGGTGGATCATCGGCTTTTCCAAATAGACGTCCTTGCCCGCTTGCATCGCGTCGATGGCGGCCTGCTTGTGCCAGTGATCGGAAGTGGCAATCAGAACCGCGTCCACGTCAGACCGAGCCAGGATCTCGCGATAATCGCGGGTGGTGAAGACGCCCGCGCCCCACCGTTCCTTGCAATGGGTCAACCGCCCGTCGTAGCAATCGGCGGCAGCCACTAGCCTTACGCCGGGAACCCGTAGAGCGGTTTGCATGTCGTCCTGTCCGCGGCCTCCGGCGCCGATCAAGGCCAGTCCAATCTGGTCATTGGCAGCATAGGTCTTCGCAGGTTCGCCGGTCGTGGCCTGCAACAAGTGTACGGCCCCCCGACGCGCAGGCCAAGCGCCGGACCAAAGCGCGCCCTGCGCCACACTGGTTCGTAAGAACCGTCGCCGGGTCAGATTAGTTGACATGGATATCCTCCCTGGTTTCCGTCTTGGATTTCAATCTGTTGGAATGGCTGCGAGTGTACAGCAACCCAAAGGCGGCTGTAAAGTGTCGCCGCGTACGGAATTCTGCTTGACAGCAGGCCCGGCGGTGGACAAACTTTTGCCAGGCCTGTCCGCCTTGTGAGGTCTGTACTGCGGGGGGCGGCATGTTGTGGCACCGAAACCTTTTCAGGGGCGATACTCAACCAATCCAGCAACGAGGTGGATGACGACGTCATGGACCTTAATCGCAGGGACTTTATCGCGCGCAGTGCTCTCGGAATGGGCGCCTTGGCGGCCTGCGGCGTACCCAAGCTAGCCGCCGACCCGTGCGGCATACCGATCGGACTGCAACTCTTCACCGTCAGCGACCATCTCGATAAGGACCTCTTGGGCACTCTCAAGCGCGTTCATGAGATCGGTTACCGGGACGTGGAGATCGGCGGCACCTTCAACTATTACGGGAAGAAGCCCGCGGAACTTAAACGGATACTCAATGACAGCGGCCTGCGTCCGCTCAGCACGCATTGCACCGACGAGCAGCTCAAGACCCAGCTCGAGAAGAGCATTACGGACGCCCGCGAATGCGGCATCACCTACATCGGCCTCGCCAGCCTCGATGACCAGGACCGGAAATCGCTCGACGCCATCAAGCGCGATGCCGACTGGTTCAACCACCTGGGCGAGGCGGTGAACAAGGCTGGCGGCCGCTTCTTTTACCACGGCCACAATTTCGACTATGCCAACGTCGGCGGGGTAATTGAGTATGACGAACTGCTTCGACGCACCGATCCGAAGCTCGCCAATTTCCAGCTTGACTGCTTCTGGTGCGTGCGCGCCGGCAAAGATCCGGTGGACTACTTCAATCGCTTTCCGGGCCGCTTCTTGCAGCTTCACATCAAGGATCTGAAACCCGGCTATCCGCCCAGCACCGGCGGCGACGACCGTCCGGGAGCGTTCACCGAGGTCGGCCAGGGGGTCATCGACTGGCGCCGGATCTTCAAGGCTGCACCCAAGGGCGGCCTTCAGCACTATTACGTCGAGCAGGATGAATGTGATCGGGACTCACTTGAAAGTGCAAAGATGAGCTACGAATATTTGCACCATCTCACGGTATGAGGTGGTCGTCGTGCCGCGCCCGTCGGTGCAGGCGACTACAAATCGCATGATGGGCGGATCGCGAAGACCTCGCGAGGGGCTATAGAAACTTCCGCGCGACTTGGCGAAACTGTGTTGCGCGCGCGTCTACCGCGTCGAAGCCGTCCCGCATCGTCACCCCAAACGCCGAGCCTAACCCCGGGTCGGATACGCCGATGCCGATATTGATGGCGCGCGCCAGCAGGGCGTCAGTTTGTGGGAGCATTCCTTTCCAATACTTTTGCTCGGGCCCCGTGTACAGCGGGCAATGGAAGGGGCAACCCTCCGCGATGGGGGTGCGCTTCTCCAGGATCTGCTCCATGTTCGAGTACACATGCCAGCCGGATTCAGCCACCACACGCGTGCCCAACTCCTTCGCTACCTGCCGGGCAATTTCCTCGGAGGGGAGAAACACGGTCAGCAAGGTGGCGCATTCGCCCTGGGGATCAGTGATCTCGCGGAACTCGAGTCCGGGCAGATCGGAGATGGCCTGCTTGAAGCGTTGCTTGTTCGAATGCAGGTGCTCCAGGATGGTTCCCAACTTTTTCAACTGGGCCAGCAACACGGCCGCTGCCAGTTCCGTCATGCGGAAATCCAGACCCACAAAGGGCCGGCGACCTATTTCCACCCCTGTGCGCAAAGGCGAGTGCCCCTGGTCGTGAAGGCCGAAGAAGCGACGGTAGGCTTCCTCATCACGCGTCACCAGCATGCCCCCATCGCCCGCCGTGATAGTCTTGTAAACGTTGAAGCTGTATGTGCCAACGTCTCCAACCGAACCTACGGAGCGACCCTTGTAGCTTGCGCCGAACGCCTGCGCACAGTCTTCGATTAGCAGGAGACCATGCTCGTCCGCCAGGACTTTCAACTCGTCCAGTCTCGCCGGGTTGCCGAGCATGTGCACGGCCATGATGGCCTTGGTGCGCGGCGTGATTTTGCGTTTCACATCGGCGGGGTCCAGATTAAGGGTGCGGTCTACCTCCGCTAAGATCGGAACCGCCCTCGCATAGATGATCGAGGAGATACTGGCAATGAACGTGTACCCGGGCACAATGACCTCGTCGCCCGGGCCCACCCCCAGCCCGATCAGCGCCACCAGTAGCGCTGAGGTTCCTGAGTTAACCGCCACGGCGTAGGGCACGCCGACTAGCTTGGCCACTTCCTGCTCAAATCTGATGACTTTGGCCTTGAACCCGGGTTCGTCGCTGCTCCCGTATCGGTACAGGTACCCCGCTTCCAATACCTCCAGAAGTTCCTTCTTTTCCTCTTCCCCGATTAACTCCCTACCCGGACCAGGCATCGTCATCTCTCCTTTGTAGCCCCGGGGTCACACTCCAGGAATTCTTACGTTTTGAATTGGGAAGCCCGGTAATTCTCTCCCCGGTTGGCGGCGTAATTTAGAGGCACGTGAGAACTCAAGGTGCTCCCCCGTCGATCATCTTTCTTCCAATCGCATGGACCTGGAGTTGCTGGCGCTCCCTGGCTCGCCAGAGCCGGACTACTAAACAGATTTTACACCAGTGGCATCCCGCAAAGGCACACAATACTTTGAAACATCGAATGCAAATCTACCGCACGCGGACCAGTTTCCCAAAGCAGAAGATTCGGACTGAAAAGTCGTCTTCCTGGATGGTATCGTGTCGGCCCCGCGGCCACGATATAGCTAGCGTTCCTCTACTAACTTGAGATCGGGTGCTCATGTCAGCTGCCGTTTGCGATGAACCCCGGGATGCCGGTTCCAGTTACCGGATTGAACCTCTGTCGCGTCTGGATGGCATTGATCTGTTCCAATGCGTCGACGGGGAGAAAGGAAAGGTTGAAATTCTCCTTGGCGCGATCAGGAGTCTTCGGCGTCGTTAGAACAGCAGCCCCACGTTGTATCGCCTACGCAAGTAATACTTGGGCGGGAGTCTTGTTGACTCGCTGCGCAATCGCGCGGATAACCGGATCTTCCAGCACCCCCGGCTTGATCCCATGACCCAGGGGCGCAAAGCGGCAGCCTGCAATCTCTCAGACTATCGGATTGCTCCATGATGCTCCTCCGTGATCGAACTCAGTTATTGGTCCCGCCTCCCGCTGCTGATAGGAATTGCAACGAACGCGCAGATGAGAGCCATGGCGAAGATCCAACGCAGATCGCTCCAGCGATCTTGTGATTCCACGCATGCACGCTACGCGCCATCTGTACGGTTTTAAAAACCAGGTGGCTAACAAGCGCGCGGGCGCGCCCGGCCATACCCGGAAGAACCGCTCGCAGCAGGGAACGAATTGCGGGATCAACCCGCAACAACCCCGCGGCAGTCAAGGCCCACCTGACCTGGATGTTCACGGTAGGAGCTGGACCCCGGTGACCCAGTCCACTGTAAACGCTGAGTGCCCTTTCGTGGTGCTGCATCGTGTGGGGGGATTGATCCTTGGCTCCCGAGTATATAAGATCAATCCCACCCTAAATTCTGACAATCCGTATGTGCAGGTCGTCGGGTGGGACGGTCCTGTAAGGGACATCAGCGTGATCGATTCCACGACAGGGCCGGGAATAAACGGCGGAGATCCGGGCAGTAACGATTCGTCACTGGCAGTCAACGGCGATTCGCGATCTCGATGACGAGTACGAGATTTAGTGCGAGGATGCGGTTTGCACAACCTGCTGACAAAACGAGAAGAGATGGCTCAGAAGAAAAACGAGAGCCATATTCACCGCCTTCACCGGACCGGCTTACCCGCTGGCACGATCAAATTGGCAAAATACCTTATCGGTAAGACGCTAGTGCATGATACTCGGGCCGGCAGAGTGAGCGGGCGGATCGTAGAAACAGAAGCTTATGTAGTGGGCGACGCCGCCGGGCATGCCTATCGAGGACCTACACTTCGAAATATGTCTCTATTTCTCGATCGTGGGCACGCGTATGTTTATCGTGCCTATGGTTTACACTTCTTAGTAAACGTCAGCAGCGAAGTTCGCGGGGTTGGGGCCGGCGTCCTGTTGCGCGCTCTTGAGCCGTTGGGTGGAATCCATCTCATGCGCCTTCGCCGCCCCCGAGCGCCCTTGATCGACCTGGCCAGAGGTCCGGGGAGACTCGCTCAGGCAATGGGTATTGGCCTCCGACATGACGGTGTGGACCTGTGCGCCGCCGGCCCATTATGGCTTGGCGACGCAGTTAGGCCGGCGGGGGAAATAGGCAGGAGCGTGAGGATCGGAATTTCGCGAGAAACCCGGCGTTTGCTCCGTTTCTATGAAAGGGGTAGCCCTTTCGTATCTGGCCCCAAACGGTCAAGGACCTGAGAAGTCGGGGATGAGGCGGTCCTGGCCAAAGGGCAAGCCGAAACGAGGGTCCCCGACGATATCAAAAGTAAACTTGCTGTTGCGCCGGGTGTGCGTTAATTGGTGTGCTGGGGGACGTCGCAAGGGAATGCCGCAAAGGACGAATGGTCGGGTGTGGTAGGCGAGTTGCTGCTTGCCGTACCTGCGTTCCTCACGCACGAAGCAGACAGCATCGAGCTTTTTGACTTTGCGTTCCGTGAGACCGAGCGATGGCAGTACGGATTGGACTGATGTAAAAGACAAGGCCTCGCAGCAGCCGAAGGGTGAGGAGTGAACTTAAGGGTTTGCGCATACCTCGGTATGGGAAGCTCAAGCGTCGATCTCTCGCTTCCCCTCCCGGCCTGCTGACTTGGGCATTTGCGAATCGAACTTGCTGCCTCTGACCGTAAATAATCGACCACCAGAACCCCTCCTCATTCTCTTCTTGTATCGCGCCAAAGATTCTCTTTGTATCCTGCAACCCGACCCTTTGGGGTGAGAGAGACGTTGACAGGAGGCCGGTGGAATGCGAGTTCGATATCGGCGAGGTCATCTTCGACTTGGCCGCAGGAAGACGGGACCCGCTTGTTGGGAGTTCCTTTGGTGGGACACTGAGCCCACAGGAAGGCTCGTGCGCCGAACGCCTGCCATTTGAACCGTTCAGCAATATCCCAACGTAGAAAACGCCTGGCAAGCCAGCAACGGCCTACGCATGTCAATCAACGAGGCTCGGAACCGTCAGCGGGAACAAACGATAACAGTCGCGGACCTCGTCGATCATTACAGTGAGACTGAATTGGCCGGCGGTCTGGGATACGGAGGAAAGTCACATGCAACGAGAATTGTGTACAAAGACTCTCTTGCCAGGTGGGTGAGGCCCGCGTGGGGAGGCCTGAACATCCGTGCCGTCCGGACCATGCCGTAGAACATTGGCTCGGCCAACTGCTGCGCAGGGATGGCAGTCCGATGGCACCGTCCACAAAAGCGAAAACACGTAATTTGAGGAGCGTTCTCTCCAATCACGCCATCCGTTATGAATGGCTGGAGCAGGGGAGGAATCCCACCCTTCTCGTCCGGCAAAGTGCCAAGAGGCAGACAATCCCAGAGTGCCTGGATGCGGAAGAATTGCGCGCGCTGCTTCCCCAACTCGATCGGCGTTTTCGTGTGATGCTCTTCCGTGATGCGGTCACCGGACTCCGACGCAGCGAGTTTCTTGCTCTAAAGTGCCGGGATATTGATTTTGGTGGTTTGCAGATCAATGTGCGACATTCGATCTATCTAGATGTCGTCGGCAACTGCAAGACAGAGGCCTCTCGAAAACCTGTACCCATGGATCCGATTCTCGCCACTGAACTCCGCGCATGGAAGCAAGATACCCCCTACGCGCAGCCCGATGATTGGGTCTTCACAAGCCCTCGTACCCTAGACCGACACCCTTACTGGCCGGATAGCCTGCTTTCACATGTCATTCGCCCTGCGGCAATGCGTGCTGGGATTGTGAAACGCATCGGCTGGCACACGTTCCGGCACAACTTTTCCACTTTGCTGATGGCAAACGGCGAGAATGTAAAGGTGGTGCACGAACTCATGCGGCATGCAAATTGCCGATGCACACTTGAAATTTATTCTCAGGCCCCGACCCAGGCGAAAAGGGAGGCACAGCACCGGGTTGTAGAGATGATCCTGCCACAATAACAAGAAGCGTGCAGAGGCGACATGGCTGTGGGGGGACTCGGGACGAGAGCAGGTGGTAGCGATGGGTTTGCGGTCAGAGCTTGAGTGATTCAATGGAGCTATTTGGAGCTTTGGTGAACGTGGTCATGGTGGCTAACTTATTGAAAAACATGGTAGGCCCGTGGGGACTCGAACCCCAGACCTCTACCGTGTCAACGCTGCGATCTTAGGTTTTACAACAACTTACAAGACCGCGGGGACTGCCAAAGTACGCGGAAGTCGTATAAGACATCGAATTTTGTGGGTTGGGTTGTGGGTTGGAATCTTCCCTAATATCTCGGTGTGTTCCCTTCGATATGTCAAGTTTTATTGCAAAAAAACTTGACGAATTTACCCCAGAGACTTATATTGAGAACATGACAACCCTTACCTCATCCCAAGCTAGCGCACGCCCCATTACCAGCCTGGTCAGCCAGCGCATCAAACGAAGCGGCGAACGGCTATGGCGGCTCGAAGACTTCCGAGACCTTCCCTTTGCCGCCGTGGCGCAGGCCCTGTCGCGCTTAACCCGCCAAGGGACACTCGAACGTTTGAGCAAGGGGGTCTACTACCGCACCCGTGAGACTGCCTTTGGCAAGAGCCGACCAAATCCTGCAGCAATCCAACGGCTCGCCTCACGCCGCAAAACCGTCTTTCCGTCAGGCATTGCCGCTGCCAATCTTCTGGGATTCACCACGCAGAGCGCAACGCAAAGCGAGGTTGCCACCAGTGCCTTGAGCCTCCCCCGCAAACTCGTTGGCAGCGACACAGTCATCCACACACGCAGGCCGGAGGCATGGGCGAATCTTTCCGAGGCCGATGCGGCCCTACTCGATTTCCTGAGACGAGGGGGCAAGACGAGCGAGTTGCCACCAGAAGAAACCATCCGAAAAACCCTGAGGCTACTGTCCGAGAAAGGCCGCTTTGATCGCCTCCTCAAGGTTGCTGACTCCGAGCCTCCGCGAGTGCGCGCGATGCTTGGCGCCTTGGGTGAGGAACTTGGAAAGACCTCAACTGACCTTCAGCGCTTACGGGCTTCCTTGAATCCGTTTTCCCGATTCGACTTTGGACTGCTCGCTGGGCTGCCGCACGCCCGGAGTTGGCAAGGGAAGGAGCGCCGCTCACATGAAGTTGTTTGAGCATCCTGATTTCGAGCAGGCGATACTGCGGGCGGCAGAGCATTTTCGCGAGCGACGATTGCGCCCAGCCATCATCGAGAAGGACTACTACGTCACGGAAGCCCTGCGGGTTATCGCCGCCGGCACTGATGACAGGGTGATCTTCAAAGGCGGCACCAGCCTGGCGAAAGGCTGGAACCTGATCCAGCGGTTTTCGGAGGACATCGACATCTTCCTTGACCCACTCGCTTTTCAGCCAAGGTTGGGGAAAAGAGCCATCGATCGCGAACTCAAGAAACTCCGTGACAGCGTCGGTGCCCACCCTGCCCTGACGTTTGTTGCCAGGGAGAGTCAGACCATAGGTGGATTCGGGCGCAGCGACCGATTCTCCTACGCGCAGCGCTTCGGTGGGCCAGGCGAAGTCGCCCCCCGCGTGTTTCTTGAAGCGGGAACCGCCAGCGGTCGCGAACCCACCGCCACCGTCGAGTTGCGGTCCTACCTCAGTCAGTCCCTGCAGGACAATGGCCTGTCAGTGGGCGCAGAGGACGAGGGATCGTTTCCAATGCGCCTGCTCCACTTTCGACGAACCTTCGTCGAAAAGATGTTCGCCATCCACAGCAAGGTGGAGTTGCTCAAACGCGACGGACAGGCGCTGGGGACCTACGCGAGGCACTACTACGACCTGTTTCAACTGGCGGCGCAGGCAGAAGTAATCGCCATGCTGAATTCTGCCGAGTATACGACCATCAAGGTGGATTACGACCAGATCAGCCGCAATCATTTTCCCAGGAGTTACTTCCATCCCGACGACATGCGCTTTGCCAAAAGCGACGCGCTGTTTCCGCCCGCAAACTTGGTGGACATCATCACTGCCGAATACGACGCGCAATGCCGGATGCTTTGCTTTGGCCCGTACCCCTCGTGGGCCGAGGTTCAGGCCCGACTCCTTGAGCTGCGAGAACTGTTGTAACCGGGGCGCACTTAAATGTGCCTGTGCTCCGCAATAATTCGATCCCGAAAGATCCCGCGCTTAACCTGGGGACCGGAGCGGCTACCCAGGATGGATTCAGGGGAAAACCCCGCCCTGTGCCTCAGTCCGGCAGTGCCAATGCCCTCCATGCCGGATACCGCAGCAACATGCCTTCACAGACGTTGCCGACATAGCGACCTTTGCAGCGAAACTGCATGATTCTCTCTCCCGCTTGGGCTAAGGCGGCCCACCGCGAGCTCGTAGCGGGATTCTGTTCAATGCCGATGATGCGCAGATCGCCGTAACTGAACTCTACGCTCCGAAGTTTTTTTGCGCGGAACACCGTGACCGGGTAAGATTCCTCTCCCAGATCAACTTCTTCCTGGCCATCGGCAAGCGACTGTTGCCAGACCGAAATTAGCGTCTCTCCCAGCGTCATAGATAAGTCCGCGGACCCATGTTGATGGGGATTTTCAGCCTGCGGAGCGGTTTCCTTGCCTCCGGCCTTTTCGTGTGCCAGAGTGGGTCAGCATGCTGGAGGTTAACATGGATAAAACAGGCGAGGCCATACGGGTTCTCATCACGGACCCAGTTCTGCAGAAACGACTAGCAAAGTACCTCGCGCATCGGTGCTTTCGCAATTCCGTTCTCGAGGACTTGCATGCAGGTATAGCGCCCGATTCCAAGGCTGGAGATTACTCAGATGTATTGGTAAATACACCCTTCGGGGAAATTCCCTGGCCCAAACTCTCGCGATTCGATGACGAGGAGATCAAGACACTCATGATCGATGTCGTCCAGAAAACATACGAGTTCATTCAGGAGCTGTTCGACGAAGAGAACGGCGGTGAGCTCCTTCTTCGATTGGCCGCGCGCGACCCGCTGCCGCGGTGGGAAGACCCGAGATAGGATTCGAAGAGGCGGTCTGCCTCAAATAAACCACGCGACCTCTTCAGTGCCCGACGGCTGGTAGCGAACGCACATAGCCATAATCCCACTGGACCGGCAACCAACGCGGAAGCGAAATCTCCTTGCGACGGGGTTGAGGCTCCTTTCCGCAACTGCCTTGACAGCCATTCGTGCGTTACGTAGAGTGGGGGCTGAACGACGATTTCGACATAGCAATCCTTAAAATCCAACGTAGAGAGGAATAGTAGAACCAATGATGACAAAATCTCAGATCGTTGCGCATTTGGCCGAGAAGGTGGGGATCCCAAAAAAGACGGCCGCCGCGGTTCTCGTAGAACTCGTCACGCTGGCCACGAAGGAAGCCAAAAGCAGCGGGCAGTTTGTGGTTCCCGGGCTGGGCAAGGCCGTGAAGGCAAATCGCAAGGCTCGAACGGGTCGCAATCCTCAGACCGGCGAGGCCATCAAGATTCCAGCCAAGACGGTGGTGAAATTCCGTTTGGCGAAGGCGTTCAAAGAAGCTGTGGTACCTCCCAAAAAGAAGTAGCCGCCATCGAGGCCGACTTTCCTCTAGGGACGGAAGTCATAGAATCCCGGTTTTCCGTCCGCAACGCGTGTTTCAATCTGGCGAACGGCAGGCATGAAAATGGAGATCCTCAAGGGCTATTGCGTCACTGTTCCAGGCCAGCAGAAATGGCAAAATACCGGATTGCAGGATGAACTGTTTGCCTTGTTCAAATTTGCCTGGCTGGAGAACGCGAGGCTCCTGGCCAGAAGAGAGGGCCAGAATTACTACTTTCTGGCATCCTTCCTCAGCGAAGTGGAAGCCGCTCACTTCACGGAGAACTTCGCCTGCCGTAAGCCGACTGTCCCCTGGCTAAGACCTTTTGAGGCAGCGGACGAAAGAGGATTTGTTCCGTGGGGTCAGGTCGTCCCGAAGGACGTTGGAGTCTGCCTGACGGCTCGGCTCGCTCCCGATGAAGATTTAGAGGATGCGAGTATCGCTTCCATAATTGAGCGCGACAGCGAAGATCCTGATGGAGATTATCTTTTCACCCTCCCCGAGAAAACCAAGGAAAGGTGGCTGGAGCGAAAGCAACAGGAGGAAAAAAAGAAGCTGTAGAGGCGAGTACGCTTGTAAGGCGACCAGATCAGATAACTGCGCTGCCATCCCTGGGGGGTTGTTGGAAAGTGAACTTTTTGGCCACGAACGCGGGGCCTTCACTGGTGCGATCACTCAGAAGACGGGCCGGTTGGAGCTCGCCGACCACGGCACGCTGTTTCTCGATGAAATTGGTGATATCCCGTTGGAGCTACAACCGAAACTCCTACGTGTTTTGCAGGAGCTGGAATTCGAGCGCTTGGGTAATACCCGGACGCAGAAAGTTGACGTTCGGATTGTGGCCGCTACCCATCGTGCCCTGGAAGAGATGATCGTAGAGAAGCAGTTTCGCTTGGATCTCTACTACCGGCTGAATGTTTTCCCGATTTCCATTCCTCCCTTGCGCGAACGCCCGGAAGACATTCCGCTGCTCGCACGGTATTTCGCCCAGCAATTCGCCCTACGCATGCATAAGACCATTGAGGCGTTTTCTGCCGAGACTATTCAGGCGCTGATTCGATATCCGTGGCCCGGAGACATTCGGGAACTGCAAAATGTTATCGAGCGGGCTGTAGTGGTTTATGAAAGAGGGAACCACTCGGTCCCGAGAAGTTGGCTCGCTCGCCAATGCTTCCCAACCGAACGAGCAACGCACCCGCTTTTCCGAAGGTCGGCGATAGAGGAGCGGGAAATGATTGGCGCGGCCTTAGCCGAAACGCGCGGCCGAGTGTCGGGGCGGTTGGGCGCGGCGGCCAAGCTCGGTCTTCCGCCCTCCACCCTGGAATCGAAGATTCGAGCGATGAATATCAACAAGTATTGCTTCCCCGCCGTTTAGCATTGCCCGTCAGAGGTATTGGTATTTGTAGCGCCGGGCTTCGAATCGTGGTTTGAGCCCAGTCGTTTCACTCCGGGTAAATTCGTCCGAGGATTGGCACGTGCTGTGCTGATGGTCTTTGAAGTTATATAATCTTGATTCTTTCCCTGCCCCAACCCTCCAAGCAACCGCTCACCCGGTCCCCCAACTAGGGGGACCACCCTGCCCTGTGAGAGGAAAGGTGATTTCTCCTTCAAACAGGCCCAGCGCGAGCCGGTTAGGTAGGTCGGCAGCTCGCTCCCAATGGCCATGGAAAAGCCGCGGACCTACAATACTGGTCGGCGCTACACTTCTTCTAACCGAGACGCTCTCCCCTCCATACTCCAACATTGGCATTCGCGAGGTTCGCGAATTCGCGAAAGTTTTGCGCCGCCGGGTGTTGCGAGCCCGAGTGTTTTGAACCGCTTACCTATTGGCACGTGCCTTGCAGTTATGGGGGCGGAGAATTGCAGAAAGGAGCAAGGCCTTGACGACCATCGAATCCACCGCGACTCCCGGCTTAAGTATCAGCGTGACCGATAGCGAGGGAGGCCCTGTCGTTTGTTTGAGCGGCCGTGTCTCCGTCGACTCTTCGCCCGACCTACGCGAAAGGCTCCACGCGGTACTCAAACGGCAGCCCCTGCCGGAGCTCACGATTGACTTGGCGGAGTTGACTTACATCGACTGCTCCGGAATTGCAACGCTGATCGAAGCCCTCCGGGTCGCGCATAAGCGCAAGACCCTATTGCAGTTGAGGGGATTGCACGGTGGGCCTCGTCATTTGCTTGAGGTCACGGGCTTGGTTCGCCTCTTCCAAGCAGATGAGCGGACAAACGGTTTGTCCGTCTCCGAGGTTTCCTGATGGCAACTATTACCGAACGAGTCGGAAAATCAACCCTCGAGCATCTCGACTACGTCGGAGGGTTAAGTATTCAGTTGTGGGCATCCATCCGCGCACTGGGCGTCGCGTTGCCCGTCACTGGAAATCGCTATCGCTGGAAGGCGTCCATCGTTCAGATGTTCCAGATCGGCGTGCAAGCGATCCCCATGGTGGGCCTCATGGCGTTGTGTTCCGGCTTTATCCTCGCCATGCAAGGGGCGTCAGAGTTACGGCGCGTCGGAGCCCTGGGGCTGGTTATCGATCTCGTCGCCATCGCCTTCACACGGGAGTTGGGGCCGCTGCTCACCGCCATCGCCGTGAGCGGCCGGTCGGCGTCCGCCTTCTCGGCCGAGATCGGAACGATGATGGTAACCGAAGAGGTCGACGCACTGCGCGTCATGGCCTTCGAACCGGTCGAATTCGTGCTGGCGCCAAAGTTCCTTGCCGCGCTGATCGTGGTGCCCTGCCTCGTCGTCCTCTGCAACGTCTGCGGCATTGCTGCCGGCGGGATCTTCATGTTTTTCAGCACCCATCTTGGTCCCGGGCAATATGTGCACGGGGTGATGACCTCGATTCACCTGCGCGATGTGATCACCGGGTTCATCAAAAGCGTGGCGTTCGCCGTCATCATTGTGCAGGTGGGTTGCCTGGAAGGATTCCGCGTGCGCGGAGGGCCGGAAGCCGTAGGCCGCTCCACTACGGCGGCGGTGGTCAAGTCAACTTTCCTGGTCATTGTCGCCGATGCGGTTTTCACCGCCATTTTTTACTTCACCGGGGGACACTGATGGCGATCATTTCGATTCACGATCTGGTGGTCGAGTACGGCGGACGCCGGGTGCTGGACGGGCTAAGCCTGGACATCGAACCGGGGGAGACGATGGTGTTGCTGGGCGGCAGCGGCTCGGGAAAGAGCACTTTGATGCGGCACATCATCGCCCTGGAACGCCCGAAGTCGGGCAGCATCTCGGTGAAAGGGGTTGATATTACTCGCTGTTCCCAGGCGGACCTCAAGCGGGTCAGGCGCTCCATGGGGGTGGCATTTCAGGATGGAGCCTTGTTCAACTCCCTCTCGGTAGAGGACAACGTCGCCCTGCCACTGCGCGAGCACACCTCGCTGGCCCCCTCGATCATCAACCTGGCAGTTTGGATGAACTTGGCCGCCGTGGGTCTGGCCGATTTTGGAAAGCTACTTCCGCAGGAGCTGTCGGGCGGCATGAAGAAGCGCGCGGCGGTAGCGCGTGCCCTCGCCCTCGATCCCGAAATCCTGATATTTGACGAACCGTCGTCGGGCCTCGATCCGATTGTTGCGGCGGAGCTGGACGAACTCATTCTGTTTCTGAAGCAGGCATTCCAGATGACCGTCATTGTGGTGACCCATGAGCTGCCGAGCGCCTTCCGCATCGCCGACCGCATCGCCATGCTCTATAACGGTTCGTTCATCGCGGTAGGGACGAAGGAGGAGATCAAGGGGAATCAAAATCCCCGCATCCGGCAGTTTCTTGATCGCATACCTGATAACAGCGCCCCCGCCCGCGCGATTGAAGCTTACTTCGAGAAATACGTGCAGTCCCCGGAGGTAAAGCCGTGACTACGGAAGCAAAGGTCGGAGCCTTCGTCATCGCATGTCTCACCGTCCTGACCGGTACCGTCATCTATCTGTTCAACGCCGGGTCGCATGGTGGGGGCGTACCTTATCGGACCTATCTGCGTTACGCCGGCGGGCTTGATTCCGGTAGCGATGTTCTGTTCGGAGGCATCGAGGCTGGCAAAATTACGGCGGTGAGACCCTGGGCGGCGGACCCGACGCGTATCGAGGTTCTGTTCAAACTCAAAGAGGGAATACCGGTGAATGAAAAGTCCGTGGCCAAGCTGGGCGCGACAAGCATGATGAGCGATACGGCCCTTGAGCTCAGCACCGGCAGCAGCGCTGCCCGCCGCCTCACGCCCGGCGCCACGATCCCTTCGGAAGAGGCGCCCAGCCTGGACGATATCTCTGCCGAGGTGGCCGCCGTCGCCACCAACGCCAACGGCCTGATCACGGAGGCGCGGGGGGAACTGGGCGGGATCAGCACCGACACGCGAACACTCCTCGCCAATCTCAACACCGTGACCGGCCCCACTAACCAAAAGCAGATCGAAACCTTATTGAAGCAAACGAACGGACTGTTGGCCGACGAGCGACCGAAGATCGACCACATTGCGGATCAAGTACTGGCGCTGAGCCAGCACGCGGATGCGGTGATGGGAAAGGCCGGCCCCGTGGTCGATCATGCCGATGGCGCCATTCAGAATGTGAACGCCACGCTGGGCGATCTGCACGAGCCCATGCGCAAGGACCTGGTGGAACTTCAGAAGACCTTAACCGAGGCCAGGGGCCTGCTGGCGAACATGCAGGTTATGGTAAAGGCCAATGATAATAAGATCGGCGACACGATTGAAAATCTGCGTATTGCCACCGGCAACCTGGATCAGTTGACGGACTCGCTGAAGCAGCGTCCGTGGAGCCTGGTCCGCATTAGACAAACGAAGGACCGCAAAATTCCGCGGTAGGGAGAAGCGAATTATGAGGAATCGTCTGACCGCAATTTTTATCACGCTCACAATTTCAACCTCTCTGATCGGCTGCGTGAATAGAGTCACGTATCCATCCTATTACACTCTCCATCTGCCGGCGTCCATGGATCCGCCCATGGCGGCTAGGGGCAAGGCCACCGTTGCGGTGTGCGAGTTCCGATCACCGGCTTACCTCCGGCAGGGTGCCATTGTCTACCGCGCGTCGCCCGAGGAGGTAGGGTTTTATAACTACCAGCGCTGGGCAGTTGACCCGCGCGAATTTGTGGCCGACGCGATCGCGGATCGGCTCCGTGCATGCGGCAGATTCGCCGAAGTAAAGATGTATGATGGGCGTCCAGACGTCGATTTCATCCTGAGCGGACGCTTGGAAAAGCTGGAGGAAGTGGATTACGAAGGCGGGGTGAGGGTCGAAGTGGCGCTCTCCGCGCAGATGATAGAGCTTCGTTCCGGTAAAACGGTTTGGGCCAACGTCGCGTCCGAGACCGACGAGGTGAACAAGCGAACCATACCTGCCATGGTGGGCGAAATGAGTCACGCGATGGATGGCGCGATCGGCAAACTCCTGGCAACACTTCCTGTTTCTACCACAACGAGCCTCGAATCGCACACGGACCCACCCTAGATTTTAGGCTTGCTTCCATACCAGAAATAGGAGGCTCGACCCATCCCTGGCGCCGACGATCAGATCAAGAAAAAACGAGTATCGCTTCAACGCCATCCAGCCGAACTGCGGTCCCCTCAAGAATCCAACCGAGGTTTTCACGAACTTCGCGAATTCGCGAAGAAATTGTCACTCTGAAATACGCAAGGCCCAGCGTTTTGAAGGGCTTACCAATGGCGCTTGCATTGCAATAACAAAGCCGAAGGACTGCTACGACGAAAGAACATCATGAAAAGGAGCAAGGCCATGGACAGAATGCTGGTGGTGGTTTTCGATACGGAACCCAAAGCGTATGAAGGAAAGAAGGCACTGAACCAACTGGAAAACGAGGGCAGCATTGTCGTGTACGCCTACACCGTGGTGGGGAGGAATGCAGACGGCACCACAACAGTGAGGCAAAGCGATGACCCGGGACCCCTCGGGACGTTGGTGGGAACCTCGGTGGGAGCCCTCATCGGTCTGCTCGGCGGGCCGGTCGGCGCCGCGATCGGCGCGGCTGCGGGGTTAGCTATCGGCGGCACGGTGGACATCAATGACGCCAGGATTGGTTATGACTTCATTGATGACGTGAAACAGCAACTGCAACGGAACAAGTTCGCCGTGGTTGCGGAGATTCAAGAAGACTGGACGACCCCGGTGGACACCCGCATGGAAGCGATCGGTGGAAAGGTATTCCGGCGTGCCCTGTCAGAAGTAAAGGAGACGGTTAACGAAGAGGACGTCGCGGCGATGAAAGCCGACCTGGCGCAAATGAAGGCTGAGCATGCCAAGGCTCAGGCCGACCGGAAAGTCAGGCTCCAGGAGAAGATCAACCAGCTCGATTCCAAGATTCAAGCGCGGCTGGAGAAGAACAAGCAGCGGCGCCAGACAGAAGAAGCCCGCGCAAAGGCCAAGGTTGAGGTTCTAAAAGCCAAGGCTGCGGCTTTGAAAGCCAAGGCGGCAGCGACACACGCTTAGGCGGGATTTCCCAACCCTGCGGTTCGGCGAAAGGAAACGGCAATTGCGATGGACACTGGACCTTACCAACTGGATATCGAGAGGGAATTTCGCGCGGACCTTGGCAGGCATTTAAGCCGAAAAATCCCTCTCGTTGCCTGCCGAGTCACTCGATTTGGCCGGAAAGCGCGCGAGGTGGGACCCGTAGCGAAACTTGCAATCCTCTTTCTTCTGCTGGTCCCCGCACTTTCATCCGCGGCAGAGCTCAAGCCGGAGACCCTTCAGGCGTGGGACGCTTACGTTCATGCCGCGAAGATGCGCATGGAGAAGCGGGCCCGCGGACAAGCTCCATTCCTCTGGGTGGATGAGGCTCCAGACCTGGCCGAGCGCGGGCGGGCGAGGTTTTGGTGGGCCCGGTCGACGGCGATAGTCCACGCACGGTGCCGCTTGGCCTGATTCATGATTGGTTGGGCGCGGTGTTCGTTCCCAAAGCCGGGCTCGATGACGTGATGGGTGTGCTCGATGACTACGAACGCTACAAAGATTTCTATCGACCCATGGTGGTCAAAGCGCGGCGGATCGAACAAATGCCTGAGCACGAAAAAGTGACCCTGCTGATGGTGCAGAAGGCATATTCGGTGACCGGCGCCGTGGAGACCGACAACGAAATCCAGGTCGCGAGGCTGGGCGCCGACCGGGCCTATAGCTTGAGCACTTCCGTCCGGGTGCAGGAGATCGCCGACTATGGACAGCCCGGGGAGCGCGCGCTGGCGGAGGATCACGGGCCAGGCTTCGTCTGGCGGACGTTCAGCATCACCCGACTTGAACAGCGCGACGAGGGAGCGTACGTGGAAATGGAAATGATCGGCATGAGCCGCGGCATCCCGATGTTGTTTCGCTGGCTGATCCAGCCGCTGGACGAACGCCTTCCCCGAAACCTGCTGGCGGCCACGCTTGAGGATACGCGGGACGCCGTAAGCCAGGCCACCCAAGTCGCCTCATTGAAGACCCAGACCCTAGTGCAAGCCGCGGGCGAGCCGCTGAGTCCACCCCAGCTCATTTTTAGCGAACTTCGCGAATTCGCGAAGAAATCGCGGCCCAGGGAAGCGCGATCCCTGCGTTTTAAAGCACTTGCAACTGGCGCTTGCATTGCAATGAACAAGCCGAACGACTGCTGCACGAGAGGAAAAAATGAAAAGGAGCAAAGCTATGGACAGAATGCTGGTGGTTGTATTCGATACGGAACCCAAAGCGTACGAAGGAAAGAAGGTGCTTTTGCAATTGGAAGGCGAGGGCAGCATCGTAGTTTACGCCTACGCCGTGGTTGGCAGGAATGCCGATGGCAGCACTGTGGTGCGGCAAAGTGATGACCCGGGACCCCTCGGGACTCTGGTGGGAACTTCGGTGGGAGCCCTCATCGGTCTCCTTGGCGGGCCGATTGGCGCCGCGATCGGCGCGGCTGCGGGGGTAGCTGTCGGCGGCACGGTGGACATCAACGAGGCCAGGGTTGGCTATGATTTCATTGATGACGTGAAACAGCAACTGCAACCGAACAAGTTCGCCGTGGTCGCGGAAATTCAAGAAGATTGGACGACTCCGGTGGACACCCGCATGGAAGCGATCGGTGGAATGGTAATCCGTCGGGCGCTGTCCGAAGCGAAGCAAACGGTTGACGACGAAGACGTCGCCGCCATGAAAGCCGACATGGCGCAAATGAAGGCAGAGCGGGCCAAGGCTCACGCCGACCGGAAGGCCAAGCTCCAGGAAAAGATCAACCAACTCGACTCCAAGATCCAGGCGCAGCTCGAAAAATTCAAGCAGCGGCGCAAGGCGGCGGAGGCCCAGGCAAAAGCCAAGGTTGAGGTCCTTAAGACCAAGGCCGCGGCTTTGAAAGCCAAGGCTACCCACGGGAATTGAACCATGAATGCGCTTGAGCGGGTTCGAAAAGCGCTTTTGTGCGCTTCCGTTGCGGTATTGTGTCTCGGGGGGTTGGGGAGCGGAGGGACCTTTGTACCGGTTCAAGGGCGTAGTCACGACGACGAATTAGCGATGGGTCAAGAGATCTTCAATGAACTGAAGGCGAATGGTGAAGTCGTGGAATCTTCCCCTCTGTACGATCAGTTGCGACCGATTGCTGACGCCATCACCCGCGCGGCGCAACCGCAATACGATCATCCGTTCAAGTTCTACCTGATTCATGAAGATCTACCGGATGCGTTCGCAGCGCCGGGTGGCAATGTGTACGTGGTTGATTCGCTCCTCTATTTCGTCAGGAATGCTGACGAGCTCGCCGGAACGTTGTGCCACGAGGTCTCCCACACGATCCATCACGACACCGTGGCGAAGATGCGGGAACAGCAGAGGATCACGGAGCGGGAAATCCGAGTTGCCAAGCTTCTGGGAGCCGATCGCGCCCAAATGTTGGGTTTTCCCCTGATCGGAAAGCTCCATTCCCTCGGCTACTCGCGCTACGTGGAGTCACGAGCGGACCTGGCCGGCTCCGATATATGCGCTGCCGCGGGATACAATCCCTGGGGCTTGGTGTGGCTCTTCCAGGATTTCGAGAATTCCGATCTGGAAGAATTACCACAGCTATTGTCCGACCATCCCGCCTTTCAGCATCGCGTTAATTCACTCGAATGGCATATCCGCGCACATCCATGGGTTTTTGGGAAGTTCAGCTCTGATCCAAAATCGGCGAGGCCGATTTCGGTTTCGAAAAAGGCCCCGGAGGTGTTCTTGCATTGAGGGTGGGAAGAGTGCCGTCTCACACCTCGATCTGCAAGTCGGAAAAGGCACAATCGAAAATATTCAGCAAACGAAGGGAGAATGACAATGTCGAATCTTTCTGATGTGTTCATGGCGGGGATAGAAGAAGTTAGAAAATCATGGGCTTGGTTCCTCGTGTTGGGGATCCTGCTGATGATTCTTGGCGCCACCTGTATTGTCAAAGCCCAGACGGCCACCACGTTCTCGATTCTGGCGTTGGGCTGGGTTCTGGCGATCAGCGCCGTGTTCTGGTTCATCGGTTCGTTTCAAGCGCTGGGCTGGGGCGGGTTCTTCATATACCTGCTGAACGCGCTCATTCGCGGCGTGACCGGATACCTCCTGATTCGTCACCCGGACGCCGGCGCGGTAGGGGTGACCATGGTGCTCGCTATCCTCTTCATCGTAGGAGGACTGTTTCGCACTGCCGGTGCAAGTGTTATCCGTTTCCCCTGGTGGGGGTGGACGGCCTTTGCGGGACTCATCTCCATCGGTCTCGGCGTCTACCTGTTGGCCATTTGGGCTACCGCGAGCACATTTTTTGTTGGTATCGCGATCGGCGTCGACCTCATTTTCGACTCCGCGGGCCTGATAGCCTTCGCCGCCGCCATTCACAGCTTGCCCTCGGTGCAAAGCTACAAGACTGCCTAATCGCTTACTGGGTACGTGCCGGGCCACGGGCGGGATAGCGCGGACGGCGGAACTTGGGAGTAGAAGAGTATGTTCTCGCTCGACAATCGTGCCGGGAACGTGATGACCACCGTCGCGATCTTCGTGATCGCGGCGGCGATCCTCTATATCGCGCGCGGAGCGTTCCTCATTTTGCTCCTGTCTCTGCTCTTTGCCTACTTGCTCGAACCGACGGTCGTGTGGCTACAGCAGCACTCATGGCTGGGCCGGAAGAACCGCACTTGGGCGATTGCCCAGGTCTACTTGATCGGGATTCTTGTGCTGGGCAGCGTGGGCTACAAGTTAGGCCCGCACGTTGGGGCGCAATTAAGGAACTTGAGTGCGGCGATGCCCGAAATCTTGCAAGATGTTTCCAGTGGAAAGCCTCCCGCTGGTCTGGGGGGCAGGCACGGGTTGAGCGACGCCCAGCAACAACGGATACAGGACTTATTGGCTCGCAATCGTGACGTCATCGCCCGTGCTTTCGAGCGCGGCGCAGCCTCCATCGGTTATATCGCCGCAAGCACGATCTGGCTTTTCCCCATTCCCATTCTGGCCGCCTTCATCTTGAGAGACGGGCGGAAGATGGCGGAGGAAATGCTGGAAGCCCTTGGTCCGGGGCAGGAGGAAACCCCGCTCAAGAAGATCGTGCGGCGGGTTGACACGATGCTGGGCAAGTTCATGCGCGCCCAGTTCGCCCTGGCGGGCCTCTCCTGCTGCTTCTATAGCGTCGCGATGCTAGCACTGAGATTTCCCTATGCGCTCGCGCTGGGCCTCCTGGGAGGCGCGTTGGAATTCCTTCCCGTGGTGGGATGGATCATTTCGGCCGCGGCTATTCTGACAGTCGGTTTCCTGACGCATGCGCACTGGATCTGGATGGCGGGATTGTTGGTGGGGTGGAGGCTGGTGCAGGATTATGTGAACTCGCCCCGCATCATGGGTAACAGCTTGGAGCTACAGCCCCTGACCGTGGTGTTTGCGCTGATGGTAGGCGATCAGGTGGGTGGAATTGCGGGCGTATACCTCTCGGTACCCACCGTCGCGGTACTCCGAATCGTGTGGCTGGAATGTCTCGCGGCGCGGAGATCCTCGACGGCCCTCGCTGATCGGCCGCTCATGCAGGTGAAGGCATAAAGTGCTGTAAGCGCCGGAGCGGTCCTATCTTGGCGGCAGCGCAGCACTAAGGAGCTAACGTGATAACTGTCACTCTATTGGGTCCCGACAAAGCGCAGTCCCTCGTGGAGGTAAGTGAGGAAACAACCGTCCGCGACGTGGCGACTTCCAAGTACCACTTGTTCTGGCGGACCACTAAAAGAAACGGAATAGGCGTTGTTCCTTTTGCGGCAGAAGTTCTTGATGGCGACACCGTGACCGTGGAAAACGCGTGATTATGGTGGAGCCGACAACGCGAACGCGCTACTTCGCTGGGATTTCAAGAAATACCGTTCTTCTGGCATTCAAGAGTTTGTTTGCCGATATGAATCCAGGGAGACAAGTCAATTAACCTGCTACTGAACCCCCGGAGCTGACATTCCCCTCGCATCATTTTAACGAGATTCGCGAATTCGCGAAGAGATTACGACTTTGTGGTCCACGAGTCGAAGTGTTTTCAAGAGTTTAGGTTTGGCCGTCATATTGCCCAATCGTAGGGAGATATCGCGGCGGAAAGTCACAGGCGTGACCAAACCTCCCGATCGAATCCAAGGGCAATCAGTCCCAAGGAGGACTTATGGCAGACAAAGCAAACAAAACGGTTTTCGTCTACGTAGCGACCTACGCGGGTCTCGACGACGCGAACGCAGACTATGCGGCGGTGAAGCAGCTTTATTTTGACGGCGTCATCGGCGTGTATGATGCGGCAGTGGTCAGCAAGGATGCGACCGGTCAGGTGAAGATTCAAAAGACCGAAATGCCGACGCAGTACGGGGCATGGGGTGGCGTGGCAGTGGGGGCGCTGGTCGGCATCTTCTTCCCGCCGTACCTAGTGTGGGAGCTCGCGGTGGGCGCCGGCGCCGGCGCCCTGCTTGGGCACATCTGGGCAGGACTGTCGCGATCTGATCTGAAAGAGATCGGGGACACCCTTCAGGCGAGCACGGCAACCCTGATCGTCATCGGCCGGTCAAGGCTGCAAGAGGCTTTGGCGAGCGCTACCAAGCACGCTGTGAAGCAATTTGAGAAGGAATTGAGCACCGACGTCGACGCGTTTTACAAAGAGCTAACGGAAGCCGTCAGCAAGTCGCTGAAGGCCGCTTAAGGAAAGGCCCTGAGAGACCGTCATGGACACAATGCTGGTAGTGGTTTTTGATAACGAGAGCAAAGCCTACGAAGGAAACATGGTGCTTGAGCAACTGGATGGCGACGGCAGCATCTGTGTTTACGGCCACGCGGTGGTGGTGAAAAGTCCAGACGGCACCACCACGGTGAGGCAAAGTGATGACCGGGGACCGCTCGGGACCCTGGTCGGAACCCTGCTGGGATGCCTGATCGGTCTGTTAGGCGGCCCGGCTGGTTTCGCCATCGGCGGTGCCGTGGGGTTTGTGGGCGGCGCTACGGCGGACCTGAACAAAGTCAGGATTGGTGACGACTTTATTGTCGACGTGGCCAAGGTTCTGTGGCCGAACAGGGCGGCAGTAGTGGCGGAGATTGAAGAAGACTTGACTACGCCCTTGGACGCGCGTATGGAGGCGATCGGCGGCACTGTATTCCGCAGGGCCGTCTCAGAGGTTAAACACACGATCCACGATGAGAACATTGCCGCCATCAAAGCCGACCTTGCCCAGAAGACGGCAGCGCACGCCAAGGCTGATGCAGACCGAAAAGCCAAGCTTCAGGAAAACATCAACGAGCTTGAATCCAAGCTACAAGCTTGGCTGGAGGAAGACATAGAGCGACGTCAGGCGGCGGAGCGCGAGACCCACGCCAAAGCCGAGATACTCCAGGCGAAGGCAGCAGTCGCCAAGGCCAGGGCGGCTGAGACACACATTTAGTTGTGTCGGTTCGATTGAGGAGGTCGCGGATGAAATCCAACATCAAACTGGGAAGAATCCATGGAATCGAGATCGGGCTTCACTATAGCTGGTTCATCATCGCTGCCCTGATCGGGTTCTCTCTCGGCGAACACTTCCGTCAGGTCTACCGGAACTGGGGCACGAGCCAGATCTGGATCACGGCGCTATTTACCGCTGTCCTGTTCTTCGTCAGCTTGCTGTTACACGAACTCTCCCATTCTTTGGTGGCCCAGGCCCGCGGGTTGAAAGTCAAGGCGATCACTCTGTTCGCGCTCGGCGGGGTTTCTCAAATTGAGGGCGATGCCACCGACGCGAAGACAGAATTCTGGGTTGCGATCGCCGGGCCGATCGCCAGCCTGATTATCGGGTTCGGCTGCCTTGCTATTGCGGTCGGGCTTGGCTGGCAACGTCCGGCCGAACCGCGGACTGGGGTGACCGCGATCGTAGTCTGGCTGGGATATATCAACGTGGCTCTTGCGGTCTTCAACATGATCCCGGGCTTTCCACTCGATGGCGGCCGGGTGCTGCGTGCGATCGTGTGGGCAATTACCAAGAATGCAGACAGGTCCAGTCGCATCGCCGCGCGCATCGGCCAATTCGTGGCTTTTTTGTTCATTTTCGATGGGATATGGGAATTTTTTGGAGGCGCTGGCTTTAACGGCCTGTGGCTCGCATTCATCGGCTGGTTTTTGATGGATGCGGCCAAAGCCAGTTACGGCCAGGCGGAGATTACGGCCGCGTTTCAAGGCGTGCGGGTCTCCTCGGTAATGACGCGTGACTGCGTCACGGTGAACCGCGCCATGAATTTGCAGGATTTTGTTGATACCTACCTTCTGACGACCGGCCAGCGCTGTTACGCCGTGGAGGACCACGGCCGCCTGGCGGGCCTCATTACCCCCCGCGATGTTGGCGCTATTCCGCGGGAGCTTTGGGATAGGACTACCGTGCGCGAAGTCATGCGTCCGCTGGAACAATTGCACATCATCACTCCTGACACGCAGGTTCTGGATGCGCTGAAGCTCATGGCCGGCAACGATATCAACCAGCTACCAGTAGTCGCGAATGGCACTTTGCAAGGGGTTGTCTCCCGCTCCCAACTCATGCAGCTATTGCAGGCCCGGTCGGAGTTGCATCTCCCGGCCGGGCACTATCCGCCCATCACCGCGCATGGGTAGACGCGCTGCCATTCGCTTGTCCGAGGAGGCTTGTTAAAAAGGCCGAGCGGCAAGAGATCGAATCGGAGAATGCGAGTACCAACCGCATGTGGCACAAAAGAAGCTCACGGTGCCGTCCTCTCGCGGCAGTTCGCAATTTTCATTGCCATTTTCTTCGCGACTAACATTGTTGCATGGGCCCAATCCATCCCATCTGGCCACGCAATGGGACCCCGTCAATCGGCCCCCGTGCGCACACATGACAAGTTCAAATGTCCAAGTTCCCCCTCACTTTTGACGCCTCTGAAACCGGAGACGTTGGAGACACCCTATCAATCTTTTACACCTCGACAATACCTCCGCTGGTTCACCACAAACACCATGGACCCGGTGAATCTAGAAGGGGGAATTTTCCAGTCGGCCTTCGGAACGGCTCCTGATCGGCCGAAAGAGTATGGACCTCACTGGGGAGGCTTCGCTGACCGCTATGGAATGGGCATGACCCGCAGCGTCACGGGGAATGCCCTTGAAGCAGGCGTGGGCCTCATCCTCCGGGAAAATCCGCGCTATTTTCGCGTGCCGGACCGGCCCTTTAAGGCTCGCGTCGGGAATGTCGTACGCCTCACGTTTGTCTCCCGGGGCGACCACGGCGGCTTCGGGCCCGCCTATGCCCGGTATATGGCGCTTTTTGGGAATAACTTCGTCTCCAACTCCTGGCGCGTTCACAGCGAAGCCAATTCGCACGACGCGCTCTTGCGCACCTCGGAAGGCTTCGGCGGACTCCTGGCGAGCAATGCCTTTGAGGAATTTTGGCCCGACGTTAACAGGCGCGTCTTCCACAAACATCACTAATATCGGCTCGTCCAGCGGAGGTCAGACGCGGACAGAGAGCGCTATATGGCTTTTGCAGTGAGACTGCCAACGTAGAGTAAAACCCCTGGCTGACAACCACCCCAGATTATTTTTTTTAGCGAGGTTCGCGAATTCGCGAAGAGATCTCGAGCCTATGGTTCGCATGTCGAAGTGTTTTCAAGAGTTTAGGTTTGGCCTTCGTATTGCCCAACCAATGGCGATCGGTGAGCGCGCGTTCTTCACGGCCACCGATTAATAAGGCCCAAATCTGCGAATGAAAGAGAAAGGCCTGATGTGATCTCAAGGGCGAGCGACACCGTGAATGAACAGAACGCGGGGGTAAAGTGATTGGCAGAGAAGACGGGCGCGTAGTTTCGGAAAGCCAAGTCGCAAATTGCGGAGATCGAAGCTCATCTCAAAGGAAATGCGAAGCAACGCGGTCCATTTCCAGGCACGTCAAAGTGCGCCCCCGTTGCTGTCCATTCCCGCTGTTCGTCACACTTCTGGCCGTCATTCCCGGTGCGACTGTCCACGCGGAACAATGGAAAAAGCTCAACCCCCAGGGGTACGTCAACGATTTTGCCGCCGTACTCAACGCGACGACGGTGGGAAAACTTACCGAGGTGAGTACGGAGGTCGATCAAAAAGCCAAGGCTCAGATCGCGGTTGTCACGATCAAGACTCTGGAAGGTGATGCGGAGGAAGACTTCGCCAATCACCTTTTCCAAAAGTGGGGCGTGGGCTACAAGGGGACGGACCGTGGCGTGATGGTCCTGCTCGCCACTGACGACCACAAGTACTGGACCGAGGTCGGCTATGGCCTCGAACCCATCCTTCCTGACGGCAAGGTGGGCGGTTTCGGACGCGACATGGTTCCGTTGTTGCGCCAGGGCGATTACAACGGCGCCGTTGTACAAATGGTGAGGCAGATCGCGGAGGTGATTGCGCAGGACAGCCACATTACCCTGGATAGTCTGCCCACCCCTCCTGCCGCCCCCGAGGATGAGGTGCAGGAAATACACCTAACCGAAGGGCAGCGGATTCTTCTTATCATTGCCCTGCTCTTCGGGATGCCCATCTTATTCTGGCTTTTGTCCCGAGCCGCAGGACGCGGAGGGGGCGGTTGGGGTGGTGGGGGTTTTGGGGGAGGCGGCGGAGGTTTCGGGGGCTTTGGTGGAGGTTCCTCGGGTGGGGGTGGGGCCGGCGGAGGGTGGTAACAAATCCCCATACAGAGAAACACTCCGGGAGCGAAAAACATGAAAGCAGAGCAAGACCTGACAGGCCTTGTCACAAGATTGAAGAATGCCGCGGGAGGCAACCTGCTGTCTGTAATACTTTACGGTTCCGCGGCAACGGAAGAGTTCCACGAAGGGCATTCCGACTTGAATATCCTCTGCGTCACGCGGAGTCTGGGCCGGAACGACTTGAGCAAGTTGCACGCTGCTTCCGCGTGGTGGGCCAAGAAGGGGCACCCCGCGCCGCTATTCTTCACACACAGCGAGCTACACGATTCCGCCGATATTTTTGCCATCGAACTGCTAGACATCAAAGCAGCTCACCGCATTCTTCACGGCGAAGATGTAATGGCCTCACTCCACGTTCCAATGGATCTTCACCGCCTACACGTGGAAAGGGAGTTGCGGAACAATACCCTGCGCTTACGGCAGCACTACCTGATGCATCCCGCCGACTCCCGAAAAACCCTGGAGCTGATGACCTCATCCATTTCAACCTTCGCCGCGCTGTTTCGACATGCCTTGATCGCTCTGGGGGACATTCCTCCAACAACCAAGAGAGGTGCAGTGGATCGCCTGGGATCCGTCCTAGGGTTTGATCCTTCCCCGTTTCACACGATCCTCGAGATTCGTGAAGGTCGCAAGCGTGAACGTGACGTGGAGGTCCAAGCAACATTCGATGCGTACCTGGATAGGGTCTCCGAGGTCGCGGAAGAGATGGACCGCCGGTTGGCAACCCCACCGGCAAATGAATAAAAGAGGCAAATCTGGCGGGCGTCCTAAGGCTCTCGCCCGGAACTTAGAGGAGGAAGGTCATGAAAATACTGTTGGCAGTAGTGGGATTCCTGGCGCTGATGGCACTCATAATTGGAGGAGCTTACGTCAGCAGCCGAAACCAAATGGTCCGCAAAAATGAGGCTATCAAACAGGCATGGGCGCAGGTCGATGTGGTGCTGCAACGACGCGCCGACCTGATTCCGAACCTCGTGGCAACAGTGAAAGGCTATGCGCAGCAGGAGGTGAAAGTGTTCGGAGATGTTGACAATGCCCGCGCTGGCTTGTTGAATGCTCGGACTCCAGCCGAAAAGATAGCCGCCAATGGTCAATTGGATGGTGCCCTGGGCAGGCTGCTGGCCATCGTCGAGAACTATCCCAATCTCAAATCCAATCAGAACTTTCTGGCCTTGCAGGACGAATTGGCCGGAACCGAGAACCGCATCGCCGTCGAACGCCGCCGGTATAACGAGGCCATCCAGGATTACAACACCTTCATCGGCCTTTTCCCCAACAACATTTTTGCCGGGTGGGCGGGATTCCAACGGAATAATGACTACTTCGCCGCTTCCGAGGGTGCGCGCCAAGTTCCCAAAGTGGATTTCAGCGCGCCTAAGCAGTGATCCCATTATTTTTAGCGAGGTTCGCGAATTCGCGAAGAGATCGCAAGTTTATGCTTCGGATCTCATTGTGTTTTCAAGAGGTTAGGTTTGGCCTTGGTATTGCCCAACCAAAAGGAGAAATGGAGGAGGAAGGTCACAAGCGTGACGAAACCTTACGATCAAGTGAATGCCCACGGCACTGAGAGGAGAACAAGCATGGCAGAGTTGATTGTGGTGGGTTTTAAGAAAGACATGTACCGTGCATCGAAGGTGCTCAACAATTTGTCGGACATGAACGACGATTGGGTGGTTGATCTGCATGACGCCGTTGCCGTCTACCGGGACAATAAGGGGAAGTTGCGAGTCGATCAAAGCTACGCGTTGACCACGGGCGAAGGTGCTGCGTTGGGCGGGCTCTGGGGCCTGGTGATCGGGGCTACATTGGCGATTCCATTCACCATGGGAGCAAGTGCTGCGGTGGCGGCCAGCGCGATGGCGACGGGAGCCCTTGGCGGGACTGGACTCGGCATAGGGGTGGGTGCCGTCAACGCGGCGTCGTGGAAGGATGAGTTTGGCATCC
>Ga0326727_10004918_pt1 | contig 39060 bp, 39 predicted proteins | sample MB2enrmetagenome_FD_207643 | JGI IMG/M metagenome (GOLD analysis project Ga0326727, IMG submission 207643) | Lab enriched peat soil microbial communities from McLean, Ithaca, NY, United States - MB29MY | ecosystem: Environmental > Terrestrial > Soil > Wetlands > Peat | place: USA: New York...
TTGCAAGAACCCAATTCGACCAAATCGTCATAACCCGCGTGATAAATTAACTCCATCCGAACGGGTGAGATATTTGCTATATCAGAAGAAACGGAGGTGATGATGCATTACCTTAATGACATTGGGCACATGGCCTGGGGGATGGCACGGTAGGTCGTCGTTATTCGGGGTGCCGCAAAGCGCGTTCACGTGTGACGTGGTCGCACGCGGCGAGTGCATGTTTTTCATGCCCCGGCACCCGGATTGACCTGCCGTGGATTTATGGCGATCGCGGCAGCGCGGAACTTGGCAGCCCGTGCCGGTGTTCAAGAATCACCTCCACTCGCGGCTGGTAACGAGCGAGCGTTGCGAGGCACGGACCCGGTGCTCGATTCGTTCACGGGAAGCACGTGGTCATCACAATATTTAAACCAGTGTTGACCACGGAATTTCTGAAATCGTTATCGAATCACCTGACTTCCAAGCCGGACGTGATGAGAATCGGTATCTTGGAAATGTCCAACTTTGTCAATGGTTTATCGAACTGTTAATTAACCCTAATTGCAAGCACGTCACTTTTTCTCCCGCGTGCCAATTACACTCATTATTATCGACGGCACGCATGCAGCCTGCGCCGGGTGCAAAACCACACCTGAATGTTTAAAAGTTGTCCCACTTTTATACCACCGTGGCCGGACGATAGGTGTGCCGGCCACGGGTGTTTTAGGTGACTGGTGATACTCATCTTCTCGGATCCTGCTGATCGGCAGGACATTTTTGTCTCTCCACACATAGACCTCGTTAGGCAGAAGCTCCCTGAGCATATTTTCTTCTTGGATACATCAATGCGCGACGGGGAGCAAACGCCAGAAGTTTCGTTTACCCTAGACGACAAGATCGCGATCGCCCGGCAGCTCGATGCCATCGGCATCGATATCATCGAGGCAGGGTTCCCCGTTTCCTCGCCAGGCGATCTAGAAGCCTGCAGGCAAATCGCGGCCATAGGCTTGAATGCGCAGGTTCTCGGTCTCGCCCGGCTGGCCCAGAAGGACATCGACGCCGTCGAAGAGGCGGGCTTGAACGCCATCCACGTCTTCATCGCCACGTCCGACCTCCACCTCAAGGATAAGCTCCACATGACCCGCGAGCAGGTCTTGGACAAGATCTCAGAGATGGTTGCCTACGCAAAGACTAAGTTCGAGACCGTCGAGTTCTCCGCGGAGGACGCAACCAGGACCGAGCTCGAGTCCCTGATCAAGGCCAACATGACCGCGGTCGAGGCCGGAGCGACCCGGATCAACATCCCCGACACGGTCGGCACGACCATCCCCGCGGCATTTGGCTACATCGTCGCGAAGAACCGTGAAGTCTTGCCCCCCGAGGTGAAGATCTGCGTGCATTGCCATAACGATTTCGGGCTGGCGGTTGCGAATTCCCTCGCCGGCGTTGAAAACGGCGCCGAGGTCGTGCACACCACGTTCTTGGGCATGGGCGAGCGGGCCGGCAACGCCTCGTTCGAGCAGGTTGCCGCCGCCTTGTACGCGCTGTATGGTGCCACGACAAGCATCAACATGCGGGAGTTGTACAAGACTTCAAAACTAATGGAACGTGTATCCGGCCTCAAGATTCCGGTCCAGTTCCCTCTCATCGGCAAGAACGTGTTCCGGCACGAGTCGGGCATACACGCACACGCGGTGATCCAGAACCCGCGCACGTACGAGCCCTTGACCCCCGAGCTCATCGGCTACCCGCGCTCCGACGACCTGAAAGACATCATTGCACAGTCCATCACGCTGGGCAAGCACTCGGGCGGCCACAGCATCAAGGCAAAGCTCGAGGAGCTCGGCCTGACATACAAAGATGATCAATTTAACGAGATCGTGGAACGGATCAAGGCCCTTGGCGACAAGAAGCGCAAAATCAGCGACGCGGACGTGTACGCGATCGTGGGCGACATCACCGGAAACATGGCCGAGCAGGAAAAGAGCATAATCTTGGATCAACTCACGGTGCTCACGGGCTCGGTGACGCCAACGGCAACGGCCAAGATTCGCGTGAAAATTGGCGATGGTTGGGAGGAGCGCATCGATTCGGCCATCGGGGTCGGCCCCGTGGATGCCGCGGTCAAGTCGATCATGAAGGTGTTCAAGGAGATCGGGCAGATCGAGCTCGAGGAGTACGAGATCGAGGCCGTCACGGGTGGAACGGATGCGCTTGGGGTCACCGCCGTGAAAATCCGAGATGAGAATGGTCTGGTGGTCTCGGCCGGGGCGGCCAACGAGGACATCGTCATGTCATCTGTCCAAGCGGTGCTCAACGCGCTGAACAAGCTCATGAAGCTCCGCTCGCGGCAGGAAGCGGCGGGCACCGACGAGGAACCACCCGTGGAAGGATTTTAACCCATATATACCTTCTTTCATTCCTTTTGGTGGCAACCATGAACACGACCGAATTCGAGCTGGAACCGGACGATAATGCTTTCAAGCGACTCATCGGCAAGCAGGTCGACCGGATTATGAAATCGGCCAAGAATATCGAGGCCTACGAGACCGCGAAGCAGGAGCTGGTCGAATTGTTCCATCCGTCGGCGGGCTGGAACACGTTCCCGATCGATCGTTTCGAGGGCGGGCAGGCGATCTTGGAGAACGGCACGGCCATTGGCGGTGGCCGGTTCGAACAGGTGAACTGCGGCGCCACGGAGCTCGTGTTGGGTGCCTGCACCATCGGGCCCGATATCGAGGTCCGTGCGAAGGAGCTCGCGAACGGCGGGGAGATCTTCCACGGCTTCCTGCTCGACGGGATGGCCTCGTGGGCCGTGGGCTGCCTGGTCGACCAGCTCGATTGGCGGATTCGTGACGAATACACCGCGAAAGGATACCACATGAGCATCCACCTCGGCCCTGGTGAATCGGGCTGGCCCATCGATGACCAGCGCGTCTTGTTTGACCTGCTGGCAGCCGAGATGGAAACCGCGTGCATCCGGCTGGAGCCGACGATGCTCATAATCCCCCTGAAATCAAGCTCGTTCGTTATGGGTGCTGGCCTCGAACCGGTCGGCATGGAACACGGCTCATCCTGCGAGTTCTGCAAGGACCGGGACACGTGCCCGCACAGCAAAGCAAGAACTGAATAAAAATTTGAAAGAAAAAAGTGCTGGGCGAGCAAAGACCGCTCGCCTCGAACGATTAGTCATTTTCATTGTGCCAAAATGGAAGCAAGGCTGGCCCGCTAATATGGAAGCGGCCAGCCTTGCGATTCCCTTCAATGTGCCGATGGAAGTACCGTGCTCTTCAAGGGTTTGAAGAGAAGCCATCAAGGAACCGCCAAGCGGCTTACCCTTGAACTTCAAGTCGACGCTATTAAAGTTTGCGTTCAAATAAAGAAATAGAAAAATGGGCCTTTTCTGGTTTAACTCCGGACCCGCCGCGGGTTGAAGAACATTGACAACTCGTACGGGGTCAGTATCATCGAGTACTTTCTCCTGAGCAGGGCGTTCAGGTTCAGCTTGTCGAACCGGGGGTCGGACGTGATGAGCTTGAGGGCGAAGTCGATCCGCTCGGCCGTGGTGCCCGGGCTAATCTTGCCCTTCTTGGTCATGTCCTTTTCCAGATCTTCGACGTACTTGGTCACGGCGGCGCGGAGATCGTCCTCGTCGAGGTCGCTAACTTTCGTCCGGAGCTCATTGTATAGCTTCCGCATGATTTGCTGCATTTCGGGCAGGTAATTCACCATGGCCCCAAACAGCACCAGATTGGACCTGAACAGCGGGTCCCGGGCGAGGACGTCGTCCATGATCTTGATATCGCATTGGTGGCCGATTCGGATCACGTGGCCGTCGATTCGGGCGACCTTGCGGCCTTTGAATATAGAACCCTTCGATTCCGAGGGGTCGATTACCCAAAATGCCTTGGCGATCCGAAACGCTCGCTTCTCGATCAGGAAGAAGCGCACCTGGTAGGCCATAGGTGTCTGCTCGACGCTCTTGATGTCGGCATCCACGCCCTTGATGACCGAGGCTTCGAAGAGTTCTTCCATACTGATGTTCCGCGACACGACGGGCATGACGTATCGCTGGCCGTGGAGGGTGTGCGCTTGGATCAGGGGCACCACGTAGTCGAACGACGGGAGGAAGATGTTCGTGTAGAGGAGCTCGTCCGTCTCGCCGTGCGTGAGCATTGTAGAATTGAGCAAGGTTTGCTCTATCGTGCCCAGCCATTCACCTTTCTTGCTCTGGTCGCTATAGTTGAGCTCGCGGAAGATCTTGATTACGAGTGCTCGGTTGATCGTCGCGTACTCGCCGAACTTGTGCACGAGGTAGTTCTCCTTGGTGGCCTCCTCCTTCTCCTCGCCCTCCTTGTTGACCTCCACGTTCTCTGTCTCGGTCTTATCCTTGATCTTGGCATCCCAGAACCGGCGGTCGACCGCGACAACTAGCTCGCAATCTTCATGTGGAGGTACCTGAGGCAGCTTCTCGTTGTTGGCACTGAGCATAGATTCTTTTTTCGATTTCGGGAGCTTCTTGAAGGGTTTCAGCACGTTGAGCTTGTACGCCTTGGGATCCTTCTTCATGTCCTCGACAGACATTTGCATCGAATCGGCGATCTGCTTCTCGTAGAATGGAAGGGTCTTGATGTCGAGCAATCGGTCTTCGTCGAACAAGTACGTGACCCGCCCAGTGACCCGCATATCGGGGCTGAACTGGCGGCTCTTCGATTCCCATTGGGCCGTTTTCCTGATGCCGATTTCCTCGTGGTGCAGCTCGGTCCTGAAAATCACGACCTTGATATCCTTGACCGGGATGGGTTCGCCCTGCTCGATCAAGAGCCGGGAGACAGCTTCCCGCTCGATGTCCTCGGTCGAGAGCTCGTCCTCGATGAACTTGCCGGATTCGTTCAAATCCTGTTCCGCTGATTGGTCATATGTCATAATTTTTCACCTGATTACATTTTTTTGCTGAAATTTCGGGCTGCCATTTCGCATCGAAATGTCGCTCGAAAAACATACGCACATCGCCAGACGAATTTAAAAAAATACCCGTGGCCGGGGATAACGGATAGGTGATTACGAACCGTTGTTGTACTCCCGACCGCGGCAACCGTGCAAGATGAGGTAATCTTCTTCCTCGCCCTCCTTGGTGATATTGATATCACCAGGTCTCAATGAGATCAGTGTTTCTATCCCAGATCCCGGCGGGTTGCTTCTTGGTAGGCAAAATCAAGCCGGTCGCCAATAAACAGGACGATCAGCGCGAATACGATGCTCATCTCGGCGATCCAGAACGCCGGCGACGGGATCCACATGACCGAGTGCGCTATGACCGCCACTAGTAGTAGCAAGAAGAAGACCACGGTCAGGCCTGATATGGCCAGTCTTTTCCAAGTTGTCCTTCGAAATTCCTTCGGCATTGTTGAGAGGTTCGCTCGCATAGGTTGAATCGGTAGTCAATTGGTGGTAATAAAAAGAGAAAGCATAGAACGGTTACTTGGGAGTCTCCTTGATCCTTATGACGGTCTTGGCACCGATTTCGTTGAACTCGGACGGCGTTATCTCCAGTTCCTTGCCGGTCAACTTGTTGACCAACGAGGCAGACAACAACGCCCACGGGCAGATAGAACCCTTGATCTCATCGGGCGGGATCCGCGATCGCACCACTGAAGTCGAGCAATTGATTGATTCGACCGTGAACGACGTAGCGGATTTCCACTTCACCTGGATCTCCTCGGCCATCCCGATCTTAGCGCACCGGGCCATGAATGCCTCCACCGCGTCAGACACGGCCATATCACGCAAATCATCGACCCGGATGCCGAGCAACGCGGATAATTTGTCGATCGACTTGTAAGTGTATGGGTAGACGTACTTGAACAACACGGGGCTCCCGACGAGCTCCTTCGCGGCATTCTCGTACCCGAACGAGATGCCGTGCAGGATCAGGGCAACCCCGTGCGTGGCCGGCGAGAGCGTTGGCTTGCCTATCTTGTAGTTGTACGATCGAGCATAGAGGAACAGTATAACGCCTATAGCGATCGACGTGAACACGGCCCATGCTATTGATGGCCACACCCACGGGATGACGCCGGGATAAGAATGATAATATCCCGTCGTTGGTGGCACCACCCATGTGTAAAAGTCGATGATGGCCGTCCAGTAGGCCAAACTCCACGCTGTGAACCCGATCGGCCCCAGAACACGGCCGTACTTGTATATCGTGTCCTTGTAGTGGAACGCGGGGACGAGCTTCACCATGAACAGGAAGAAGGGGATGATCCCGCCGATGATGAAGTGCCAGGCAAGCGTGGGATATACCCCGAACGCGATGAGCGCACTCGGATTGCTTTTCAGCCACGACACCGTGGGAAAAGCCAGGCACACGGTCGAAATGGCGTAGAAGCTGATGGTCTCGACGCGTCCGTAGGCCTTGTGCGCCTTGATGTAACCCAGCTGCTGCTTGAACGCGTTCAGGTCCCTGAAGTTGGCAATCCCGATGCTCGCGTTTGCAAGGGCAAACCCGTAGCCCACCACGGCCAAGAATATGTTGGGCTCCCCCATGTGCGTCGAATAGCCAAACTCCATAAGGTACACGAGGACGATGTCAGCTACTCCGACGAGCAACCCATAGCCGGCAATCGTGGCGTGATCTCGGCGGGAAACCCCGATAATGCCCATCACGATTGCAACAGTGGCAAAAGCTAACGAAATGAATACATTCAAAGATGGAACGAGCAATGTTGCAGAGAACATGCTCGCGGCACCGAAGGCCGCGGAAAGAAGTCCGATGATAGAATTGGAGCGTGACATTGAAGCATCACCAAAGAAGAAACGAATGCACACCCCTGCTTTCACAAGAAGATAGCCGGGGCCTGCTAATTGGCTGTTTCACACATGACCAAGGCGATTTTAAACTTGATCGCAATGCGAAAAAACCAGATTAGGCATGCACTAAAAGATTAGGAATACGCCTAAAAGGGACGCATCAGGCTAAGCAACCGGTTATGCCATGAGTTTCTTGATGATGCCAATCATCGTCGCAAACTCCTTGAACGACCCGTAATCTCCACGGATCACGACGAACGCATCCTTGATCGGGATGATCACGGTCGCCCGAGATTCCCCCCCGATAGCGATCGCGCTTGCCTTGGAATTGTAGAGCTTCTGGTTCAGGGAATTGCCAGCGTTGACGAGCATGGTTGCATCCAAGCCGACGGAGAGGGAATACCGTGGGTCCCGGCTGAGTTCATCAAGCATTTTTCCTTGCGCCGAGAAAACCGACATGTACTTGATCTCTGGGAGAAATGCCGGGCTGGCCAGTTTGTCCTTGATCTTCTTCGGCTTTTGCGAAAAGCCCTTGGAGAAATCGAACTGGATCTTGAACTCCTCGGCATCGAGAACGTCGGATCGCACCTGCACGAGCATGGCCCGATCCTTCGCTGACACAACGAGAATCCAGCCGAGCGACGCCTGGGAGGTCCCCTCGAGCACCTGCTCGAGTACGTGTTCGCCTGCCTTGGTAACAAGGGGCACGAGATAGGCAAGGTCTTCCAAGTTCGCATATTGCTTTGCCTCGGAAAGCAGGACATCGCCGGTGCGCCGGTGGAGCAGGACGATAGATTGGCGGGCAGGCTCGTCGCGGAGAGAGAAGGCGGCCCGGTCGGCGATATCCAGACCAAATCCGATCCGGATCCCGCCGAGCGTGCCGGTGTACGATTCGAATGGCGTGACGTTCCCGTCGAACGCTGGAATTTCTTGGGAAAATTGGGCCTCGAACGTCTCGATGATGCGATCCAAGACGTGCTTGATGAGCGCCTTCCCGTTCGTGCCAGCCAGGGTCGTCGTTGCAACGAAGATCAGGGTATCACGTTTTTCGAAGATAAACGTGGTCTGTTCAAGCGTCAGCTCTTTCATAGTCTCGCCTTTTTCTGATTTCGCAAATATATTCAGAGCAGTTAGAAAAGAGGAGATGAGGCTGGAGCTATCACCCGGCGAGGACGAGTAGATCAGAACGCCCGATTCGTTGATGATGAAGAGGTCGGTCAGCACGGAACCACTTGCCATGATACTTACGAAACCACGACTTGGGCATAAATGTCTTGCCGCACAAGTCACACCTTTGTCGCTCAAGGCGATTGGCCAAGCTGTAAGATATGTTGACCGAAAAATCGTATGGCCGACATCAGAAGCAAGACCATTCGGGACGTGCTACATATCGAGAAGTTCAAGGATGGATTCCAAGGATAACGAGAAAAAAAGGAACAAATTCGATTAGTATTCTTCATCCTTGACTTGGTAAAAGGCGTGGGGCTTGCCGCAGAGTGGGCACACGTCTGGCGGCTCGGTGCCCGTCACCATATAACCACATTCACGGCAGACCCACGAGACCTCGCTGTCCTTCTTGAAGACCGTGTCGTTCTCCACTTGGGCGATGAGTTTGTTGTACCGCTCCTCGTGGTGGACCTCGGCTTGGGCGATTGTGCTGAAGATGAATGCTATGTCCGCATAACCTTCATCGGTCGCCAACGAGGCGAAATCGGGGTACATCATCTGGTTCTCGTAATGCTCCCCAGCGGCGGCGGCTTTCAGGTTGTCAAGCGTGCCTCCGAAATCGAGTGGCACACCGACCTCGTCGATCTTGAGATCAGCAACGCTCTCGGATTCCTTGAGCCGCTGGAGCGTCGTGAACAATTTTTTCGCATGTTCCTTCTCCTGATCTGCTGTTTCCCTGAATATCCCCGCGATCTGTTCGTAACCCTCGTCGGCCGCGATTTTGGCATAGAAGGTGTACCTGTTTCGTGCCTGCGATTCCCCGAGGTAGGCACGGGCCAAACATTCCATCGTTTTTGATACCATGATGATTCACACACCTTTGCAGGTAACGAGTGTATTCTCCACCCGATTATTAAAGTTTCATAAAGGCAAAAAAAAATCGATGGCGATCCAGCCCTCGGTCAGGGTCTTCTCCACGATCACCAACAACGCGGGTGCCGTGGTGGTGCTGGTGGTGGGAGTTGCGAGGATATTCATACGGTCTCGCCTCCCGCTGCGATGGTGGTGACCCGCACGTCGATCACGGTGCACAGGCTTCGGACGGCCGCGACGACCTCCTCGGTCCTGATGGAGCCCGGCCTTCTGCAACAATCGGACCCAGTTCCCTCCCGTCAGGGGGCGCGGGTTCCACTAGTAAAAGATCGTGTGTTTCGGGGAGAGCACGTCGCGGCACTGCTTCACGAGTTTGGCCGGCAGGCCGTGGCGGTCGAGCTCGGAAATGTCACCATATTGCGCGTATCGAAGGTCGTGGCGCATGATGCCGTTCTTGCGGCTCAGCATCGCGTGGTTGATATGGTGCTCGGTGCAGAAACGATGGAATGCTCACGAAGTCCCTCGAGCTCAAGAAGCTGGTCAAGGAATTTTCCCGCGGGTGAAGCAATGACCGCCGATGCTCTGCATCGATCTGGACGGAGGGCGGGCTCATGATCGAGAACGAGATCTCGGACCTGACCATGCGCTTGAAGAATATCGAGGCGATCTGCCAGGCGTACGAGGAATGCAGCTTCCCGAGGCAGTGATCCATTCGAAATGACCGAAAATGGTTGGATAGATGTTTATAGAGCCTGAACACCATGAGCAACTCGGTGATAGAACACGGTACCCATTTTCTACGATTATTCAGAGGAACCATTAGAGCAACTAATCATTGCCTTCGTGCTCCTGTACCTCGCCGTGGCGGGCATTATCATCAGTGTCAGGATGATCACCCTGAACGGGCAAAGAAACATGTATCGGATAAAAAATGACCCGCAGGACCCGGCCGAGATCGCCTTCTCGCTGAACATGAATGGTCTCGCGCTGGGCATGCTCATTCTCTCCGCGATTTGCTGTGGAATTGCCATATGGTACATTTTCGAGGATTTCTATCAAATGTTCTTTTCGCCACCGATTTATGGACCGATTCCTGACCTAGAACCATTAATTGCCTCAGCTGTTGGAGGGCATTTGACTTATGGCATTCCCATCGTGGCTGCAGCGGCACTCGTCTCGGCGTGGGGGGTCGTGGCTCGCACGGCACGCCGCGAGCGAACCAGTCTAAAAACGATCACGCAAGATAACCTCATGGGCAACGACACCCGTCGCCGGATGGTGGCCTTGATCGAGCAAGTCCCGGGCATCCATTTCTCGCGAATTAGAAGCACGCTACGATTGAGTCCCCGCACGACTCGTGACCAGCTTTCCATCCTGCAAGCCTTTGGAAAGATCTCGACAGTCCCGATCGATGGCAAGAAATCATATTTCCTGCGCGATGCGGGCAGCTTCGGGTCCCTCGAAAGTGATTCGTGGCTTTCGATGCTCGCTTTTGTTCGCCGAGGCGGAAGGGAAAACCTGCTCCTCGCGATGCTCGAGCATCCGAGCGTGAGCTTTGTAGATCTCGTGACCATCACCGGGGAGCCACGGTCGACGATCCGGCGGAAAATTGGCTCCTTCGAGCAACGAAAGTATATCACGGTTAACCGCAATGGCCGAGAGATGGCTGAAATCCAGCTCGTGCCAAGCATCGAGACCTTGGCGCGCAAGATCTTGCAAAGCGAAAGAAATACGACGATTAATGCATCAAGTGCCTAAAAAAGTAATAGAAATTGGAATACGGAATGTTTATTACCCGAAACTGACCTGCGGGAGCGACTTGAGCGATTCCTTGATCTGGGCAGTCGGGAGCTCGAAGTCCTCGAGATTTCCGTCGAGATATGCTTGGTAAGCGCCAAGATCGAAGTAGCCGTGGCCGGACAGGTTAAAGAGAATGATCTTGTTCTCGCGGTTCTCCTTGGCAGCCTTTGCCTGCTTGATGGCCTCGAGGACCGCGTGGCAGGACTCGGGCGCGGGCGGGAAGCCCTCGGTGCGCGCGAAGGTCACGCCAGCCTCGATCACTTCTGTCTGCTTGAGCATGTCGGCCTCGATGAGCCCCTTGTTGAGGGCCATAGACACGAGCGGCGACGCGCCGTGGTAGCGCAGTCCGCCCGCGTGGATGGGCGACGGCACGAAGCTGCTACCGATGGTGTACATCTTGACGATCGGGGCGAAGTGGCCAGTGTCGCCGTAGTCGAACGTGTACACGCCCTTCGTGAGCTTGGGCGCGGCGGTCGGCTCGGCGGCGATGATGCGAAGGTCGGGCTTGCGGTCCTCGATCTTGTCGATGAGGAAGGGGAAGGTGAGGCCCGAGAAGTTGCTCCCGCCGCCATGGCACGCGATGATGATGTCCGGGTACTCGCCGAGCATCTCCATCTGGGCCTTGGCTTCTTGACCGATGATGGTCTGGTGCAGGACCACGTGGTTCACGACCGACCCGAGAGAGTACCGGGTGTTGTCGTTGTGCTTGATGCAATCCTCAACCGCTTCCGAGATAGCAATGCCCAGCGAGCCTGGGTGGTCGGGATCCTGCTCCAAGAACGTGTTTCCCACGTCGGTCTGGTCCGAGGGGCTCGGCCACACCTCGGCGCCGTACGTGCGCATGAGGATGCCGCGGTAGGGCTTCTGCTTGTAGGAGGCCCGCACCATGTAGACGCGGCACTTGAGGCCGAACAGGGCGCAGGCGTACGACAGGGCGGAACCCCACTGGCCCGCGCCGGTTTCCGTGGCGAGGCATTCGATGCCGTTCTTCCTAGCGTAATAGGCTTGGGCCAGGGCCGTGTTTGTCTTGTGACTTCCCGCGGGGGAGACACTCTCGTTCTTGTAGTAGATCTTGATTCCGTCGGTGTCGGCATCGATGCCGATGGCCTTCTCGAGACGGAGGGCGCGAACGAGCGGCGTGGGCCGGTTGGCATAGTAATACATCTCCCGCAACTCGTCGGGGATGTCGATAGCCGGTTCCTGCGAGACCTCCTGGAGCACGCAGTCCTTGGAAAAGATCATCATGGCCTCCTCGGGGGTGCCAGGCTCCAGCGTTTGCGGGGAGATCAGGGGCAGGTCGTAGCCGATGTACGGCACGAGGTTGATCCATTGCTTGGGCATTTTTTCCGGTGGTAGCAAGACTACCGGGTTCGTCGTTGTGGACATGGTTTGTTTTCTCGTCTGTTGTTTGTTTTACCTATTGAAGCTTGATTTGGATGCGTGAATGTAGTTCACGCACACGTGAATCGCACGTGCTTCACCTGCCCGTAATAAAGTTACGTTGCATGGTGCACTTTAAATCTAAAACACGATTCGTTGCTCGGATAAAAATTCGCGCACGTGTAACCTTATCTCGTGCAGGATTTTCACGCGGGAAACGAAAACAAGTTGGCTCTTAACTCGGTTGGGGAGTCGGTGGCCTAGCAGTTCAAACGCGCCAAACCCATGAAATGGTCCGCGAGGGAAGACTCGGCATCATGTGGTGAACCCATTGAGAGCGTTGATTCAATCATCCAGTGGCAGTATAAAAGTTTGATCGTGGGAAGTTATTCCCACTCAAAGGTTGGTAGATAATGGCCGAGGTGCCCTTTAACAACGGGGTTTATATAGAAGTCTAATTCGCAATTTTTTTTAATCGGTAAAAATTCCCCATTTCAAAGCATTAAGGTTGATTTTATGTCGATGAACGGTAATGTTCCCATCTTGGTCCTGCGAGAAGGGACCGAGCGGAAAACCGGCAAAGATGCTACCAAGAACAACATCGCTGCCGCTGTAGCAATCAGCGAATCTATTAAATCTACTCTCGGGCCACGTGGATTGGACAAACTCATGGTCGACAATCTTGGCGATGTCACGATCACGAACGATGGCAAGACGATCCTCGACGAGATGGAAGTGGACCATCCGACCGCAAAGCTCATGGTGCAGCTGGCGAAGAGCCAAGACGAGAAGGTCGGCGACGGCACGACGAGCGTCGTGTTGCTGGCAGGGACCTTGCTCAAGATAGCAACTGAATTGCTCGATCAGGATGTCCATGCAACTATCATAAGCAAGGGTTACAACATGGCCATGCTGAAGGCAGTGGAAGCTCTCGACGGCCTCGCAACTCAAATCTCGTCCGATGACCATGAGGTGCTCAAGAAGCTGGCCATCACGTCCATGAACAGCAAGGTCGTTGGCGGCGATCGCGACTATCTCGCCGACATCTGTGTGGATGCTGCCACCATGATCAAGGAAATGCGGAACGAGGAGATCATCTGCGACATTAAGAACATCCAGATCATCAAGAAGCCCGGCAAGTCCATGCGCGAGACCAAGCTGGTCAAGGGCCTGATCGTCGACAAGGAAGTCGTCTCGCAGGCCATGCCCACGCGCATCGAAGATGCCAAGATCGCCCTCATCGATGCGGCCATGGAGATCAAGAAGACCGAGTTCGATAGCGAGGTCAAGATCAACGCGCCCTCGCAGATGCAGGCATTCCTTGACGAGGAAGAGGTGATGCTCGGCAAGATGGTCGACTACGTCAAGAACGCCGGTGCCAACGTGATCTTCTGCCAGAAGGGCATCGATGATGATGCGCAGAACTTCCTCGCCCAAGCCGGCATTCTCGCCGCGCGGCGCTGCAAGAAGTCGGACATGGACAAGCTGGCCCGTGCCACGGGTGCCCGCGTCGTCAGCAGCCTTCGTGACCTCACGGAGAGCGATCTTGGTTCCGCGGGCCTGGTGGAGGAACGCAAGGTCGGCAAGGATTCCATGATATACATCGAAGATTGCAACGACCCCAAGGCAGTCTCGATCCTCATTCGCGCTGGCACCGAGCACGTGACCGAGGAACTCGACCGAGCGATGCACGATGCGCTCTGCGTGGTCATCGATGCCATCCAGAACCCGAGCTACGTGCCCGGCGGTGGCGCCGTGGAGTCGGAACTCGCCAAGGTCCTGCGCGCCTACAAGGACACGGTCAGCGGCCGCGAGCAGGTCGCGATCGAGCTCTTCGCCGACGCGCTGGAGGTCATCCCAATCACTCTGGCCGAAAACGCCGGCCTCGACCCCGTCAACGTCATTGTCGAACTACGATCGAAACACAAGGACGGAGAGGTCAACGCGGGCATCGACGTCATGACCGGCCGTGTCGAGGACATGATCGAACTCGGAGTGATCCAGCCCAAGGTCGTGACGGAACAGATTCTCAGGTCGGCATCGGAGGCGGCTTGCATGATCGTCCGGATCGACGACGTGATTTCGATGCGGAAGTCCGGTGGCGGTCCCGGCGGCCCGGGCGGTGCTGGCGGCGGCCCCGAGATGGGCGAGGACATGGATTAAAAATCGTTCTTTTTTTCGTTCCTTCTTCTCTATCTCATTCCCGTTCCTGCTCGTCGCCCATGGTGCCACCTGTTGAATCGGCACCGGGGTGGCCAAGCGTTGTCCGCAACTCCTCGATGAGAGGTTTGTTCAGCTCGAGGAACGTGTGCCCCCACGTGAACTTGGAGAGGATGAACTCGGCCTCGTCGAAGAAGCCGGTGATGATGAGAGCCGCGGCGAGGGCCTCGACCGAGCTGAGCTTCCCAGGCATGGCATAGTTGGTCGGGTTGGCCGCAAGGAAGTCGACGGACAGGCGCCGGTCGTTGCGCAGGCGCATCCTATCGAACGTGGCTGCCGAGGAACGGTTCCACGAGCAATCGATGACCGTTAGCCCGTGCCTAGTCAAGGTCTGACTGTCAGCAGCGCTCAGGACGCGGGAAGCGAACGGGTTCAGCTTGATCGATTGCACCGGCACGGTCTTGAAGGACGCGTGTTCCCGCACGAGCCCAAACTTCTTTAGCTTCTTGGCGGTGCATTTTTTCGGGTCATCCTCGCCAAGATTCACCACGTGCAACGTCACGGGAAAAAGATGAGGGGATGACTGGCGCATGTCTTGCATGGGTTCAGCCATCGCTATTCGCCGGAACTATGTCCTTGAGGTAGGCGAGCACGATGGGCAGCACGATGGTGGCATCGCACACGACCGTCACGGTCTCGGCCTCGGCACTCACCTTTCCCCACGACACCGCCTCGCTCAGGGATGCACCGCTGAGCCCGCCGGGTTCGGGGCGATCGGTCGTGACTTGGATGGCGTACCGGGCGCTGTTAGGTGAGAATTGCAGGGATTGGAACGTGTAATTCTTTGGCACGCCGCCTCCGATGATGAACACGCCCACGTCGACCAAGTCCCACGCGCGGTTGATCATACGCGACAGGTCATCGAACATGTCCAGCTTCAGGCCGCGGTGGTTGAGCATCAGCTGAATACCGAGCCCGGAATCGGTGAACGCCGGGCAGAACAGTGGGATGTGCTTGTCGTGGCAAGCAACCAATATCGAATCCTTGATACCTTCGGGAGGAAGGCGGGCCACCATCTCGCCGCCGAGATAGTCGAGAAAGTCCACGACGCTCATGGTCTTGTCGAAATCGAGGACCTTGATGAAGTCCTCCATTGTCTCGTAAGCAGCATCCGGCATGAACACGTCGAAGATGCGGTTCGTCTTTTGCTCGTGCAGCTCGACGTCATTGACCTCTTCCGATCCTTGGTAGTGGTGGAAGCCGACGGCCTCGATCACGTCGTGGGTCAGGTTAGCGCCGGTGGAAACCAAGATGTCGACGTAGCCGCTGCGGATGAAATCGGCTAGGATGGCCCGCATACCAACCGGCACCATGGCTCCTGCGAGGGTCATGATCTTGACGCACTGGGAATCGTTTACCATGTGCTCGTAAATCTGGCAGGCCTTACCAAGCCGCTTTGCATTGAAACCGGTTCCCGCTAACTGGTTGACCAAGTCGGTGACGCGTTGACCTGCCACGACGGTTACTTGGGTAACTGGGGTTGTTCCGTGATCGCCTTCGTGGTCGTCTTCGTGCATCATTGTGATCGAGGAAGAATAAGGAAGAACGGTATATGGGAATGGTTGGAAAATCTGAATGACCAGAACATCAAGGCCGCGCACACCGCCCCCAGCACCAGCCGCGAATGGTGTTGGACCCGTTGATGGCCAGCCGACCAAGAATTTTTCCTCCCCGGTCGCAGCGGCGAGGAAATTTTACCCGTATTGCGGCGCCGAGGATATAACAGGCGGTGCCTTCTGCACGGGTTGCGGTACGAAGTTATGATGGCGAATGAAAGAGATGAAGTCCGCTTTATTGGGTCTCGATGAGCTTGCCGTAGCCCACGAGCCGCCAGCGATTGTTGAATTGCCGTGAGATGGCCAAAGGCATACCGACGTCGGAACAAATGCGTCTGACGAGCTGCAACCTGACTTGCCGGTTCTTGAGCAATGAAGTCACCACCCCGAGCGTCGTCGTCGTGCCGATGGATAGAAGCAGCTTCTCGCCCTGCTTGATGCCTTCGACTTTGGTCGTTTCCTCGGTTCCCATAACATAATCCAACAAGTTTGCCTCGATAAGGATGCTATCCGCACTGGGCGGGAGCGTGCCTTTCTTGCCGAGAATGTTGCCGATGAGGCCGTCCGACTTCGTGATGCTGGGGTCGAGCTTGGTCTTGAGACCGAGCAATCCACCGGGACCGGCCGAATCAACGAGAGACGATCCCACGCTGATGCTTTCGATGGTCGTGGTGAGTTCCATGAACTTGTCATCGACCTTCACGCCGGGCTTGATCTCGATCTCGTCGCCGACCCTGAACACGCCGCTGGATAACGAACCACCGACGACACCTCCCTGTAGCTCCTCGATGGTGGTGCCGGGCTTGTTCACGTCGAAGCTTCGAGCGATGAAGAACCGTGATGGTTTGGATGGATCCCGGACGGGCGTCGGGACAACCTTCTCGATGTACATGACGAGCTCGTGCAGGTTCACGTGGAAGACCGCGGAGATGGGTACGATAGGGGCGTCTTCGATGTGTGATCCTTGCAGGAACGTCTTGATTGCCTCGTAATTCTCGATGACCTGTTCCTTCGGGGGTGCGTCGATCTTGTTCTGCACGACGATGACGTGGTCGATGCCGAGGATCTTGAGAGCGGCGAGGTGCTCCTTCGTCTGGGGCATGGGGCATCGCTCGTCGGCCGCCACGAGCAACATGGCGCCATCCATGAGCGAGGCGCCGGATAACATGGTCGCCATCAGGATTTCGTGGCCGGGCGCGTCGACGAATGATATCTTGCGGAGGAACTGGATTTCACCGCCGCATGAGGGGCAGTGATTGTAGTCAGGGTCCTGGCCCTTCTGCTGGTAGTCCCACTTGATCATAGCTTTGGTCCAGTAGCAATCGGGCTCAGGACAGGATGTACACTTGGCGATGATCGTGTCGGCGTATCCTAATTTGATGGTAATGCCTCTCTCTACTTCTTCGGAGTACTTATCAGTGCGAACACCGGACAACGCCTCAGTGAGGGTTGTTTTTCCGTGGTCAACGTGGCCGCAGGTGCCGAGGTTGATTTCCGCCTGAAGTTTTTCCGCCTCTTTTAGCGTGATCGTGGATTTGTCGATGGCCGGCATTTCAACGGTCTCTTCGGCGGGTGTGGACTCCGCGCTCTTTGACGGGATTACACTTTCTTCGGCGGGCATAGACTCCTCGTCCGTGGACTCCTCGTCGGTTTCCTTCGGCGCTTTGCGCTTTGCTTTCTTACCCAAGTAGTCTCACATGTTTTGATCGGCAAGTGCTTAACTGTTATGAACGCTTCATGGGTAATAAAAAAATCTCAAGTGTGGTGGAGAACCGCCCCTTGCGGGAAAATTATGCGGGAAAGTTATGGCCATGCCACGCATGCAGCTTTTTTTGCGATTGCCTACAAAAATCTCATCGGGATTATCTTGATCGGCGATATTCTATCGATGTTGTCGTGCGGGTTGCGCGGGCTTGGGCGTGTCCTCGGTCGCCGTTGAATACTTGCCCGTCGCGTGATCCAAGCGTAGCGGTGTCGAACAAACCGGGCAGATCTCGTGCTCGGTTATGAATATCGTGGCGCAGAGATAGTGGGCTTCGCGATTGCAGTTTGGACAGGTGAAAAGATCCGAATCACCTTCAAAAATCGGTTTGTAGCAGACGATGCATTTGCCGCGCACGGGAACGCCCTCGTTGGCATCCGTGACCTCGATGATGGTGGGCTCGTCATCGTCCCCACCAGTGTTTTCCTTTCGCCAGAACTCGAAGGGAATGTCCTTCGTGATCTTCAACTTCACGACGCGGCTATTCTCAGGGGAATCTTCCGAGCTTGGATTGTTGTCCTGTTCCTTATTCATGGTTGTTCCTGCCTCTCGCGGGGTTCACGCGAGGTGGTCGAACAGGGTCTCTTGTTTCTGCCGCTGGGCCGTCTTTCGCAGCAATTCCACGAACACGAGGTGTCCATTCTCGAACAGCAATCGCGGGGTCAGGTCGGCGGCCATGTAGGCCCCGCTCTCGATGGACGAGCCCTTTGGAAGGGGAACGAGCTCGATCTCCTCGATCTCCGACCCCATGAACCGCTGGCGGGCGTGCTTGATCGCGTATAGGTTATTCTCGTGGATCACGGCCTCCCGCACGAAACCGTCGGGCGTCGGCACTTGGTCCAAGAGCAATGAGATTTTCTCGAGAGATAGCTTCTCGAACTTGTCGACGTCGGCTTCGGAACCGGAATATGCCGGCGCATAGACAGCCTGTCCATCTTCCACGCCATAATCTTTGGGATCTGCCATCTTAGTGAGGAATTTGAAAGGAATCGGCTCGCTCCCCTCGTCCACGGTCACGACCTTTCCGCCAAGGAGAATCTTGTCACGAAGCTTCGTGATCTCGTGCGCGGACTTGAATTTCACACTGACGCTCGTGTCCTGCCCGTGGAAGAGAAATACGATGTATTTATCGATCCAAATCAGCGCGTACGACGTTTCATGGCCTTCCGCAAGGAAGAGATCCTTGATCCCCCCTTCAGGTATGCTCTCGGGCGGGATCTCGTCGAAGGAATTAGTTTCCGTGTTGAACCGGTACAGCCGGATGGTTTCGGCATCGCTAAATTGGCTCATCATATTCCCCTGCCTGTTTCGCTTTTCATTTAAAGAAGCTGTTCGACGCGAGAACCAGCGCGACGATGGTCGAGGTAATCATGATCACGATCAACGCAAAACTCCAGTTCCTCTTGTTTTTCTGGGCTGGCGTAAGGCCTCGTTTACGGTATGTCGGCAAGATGGACACTTACTCTTTCTCGATTGGACACTTGATTCTTAATTCCACGGGGTTCCTCCTTAAACCTTTCCACGTGGCCATGCCGCTTCGACCGCTTCCCATAGCTCCGTGCAGGTCGACGCGAATACCATAAGGCGGCTGTCGGTGTCGAGCGGGAGGTCATCAAGGTCTTTCGTTGTTCCATCCTCGACGTGGTAAAAAACACCACCAGCTTCCTCCACGACGAGCCACGATGCGGCGATGTCGAGCAGGCGGAGGTTGCCCCGGATGTCCAGGAAGCAGTCGAGCCCGCCTTGGGCCACGAGGCAGGTTTCGAGGGCGTTGGACCCCAGGATGCGGACCTTTTTCGGGGCGTCCATCAAGCAGGCATATTCGGCGACCAGCTCGCTCCTGGGCTGCGATCGAGACTTGGGATTGATGTCGATGCCCATGATGGCCTCGTGCAGGTCACGGGTTACCGGTTCTATCGCCATTGGTGCATCGTTGAGCCAAGCACCCTGCCCCTTGGAGGCGGCATAAAGATCACCCGTTGAGATATTCATAACGACGCCGTCGGTGATATCGGCAACCGTGGGCCCATTGGCGATCGCGATGCTTGTTGCGACGAAGGGAAGGTTGCGGGTCGCGTTCACGCTGCCGTCGACCGGGTCGACGATGGCGTGATACTGCACGTCATTCTCATCGGAGCAATTCAACAGGACGATGCCTCGTTCTTCCGTGATGAGTTTTATAGGCAATAATGTCGCCTTGAGCGTCTTGGCGATGATGTCCTCGGCGATCGCGTCGACTTGGTTCGTGATGTCGCCACCCGCGCCCTGTCCGAGGTCGACACGCGCTGCCGCGGTCCCGAGCAAGGGCTTCACGGCGCCTGCCACCTCGCGGGCGATGGATGTGATGGTGATTAACCATTCTCCCATAATGATCACTAATTAGCGGTCGACAGCTTAAACAATTCTTCAGGGGAGACTACTTAATCTGAACTTAGGCCAACAGCAAGTTAGCACGGGCTTCATACCAATAAACTTCTTAATGCGAACTGCGATCATAACCACCGAGTTATCATGACACCGATAGTTAAGTTGGATCCGGCCACGTTGACAGAGCTGCGCATCGTTAAATTGCAGCTTGATCAACAATCTGGAAAAACGCACACGTTAGACGATGACGTTCACTGGTTAATTGAGAACGCAAAGGGTCCAAGGTTTAATGATCGTGTAAAAGCTACCTCAGATGCTTTTGGCTCGATCAAAGACCTTGGCATCACCATTGAAGATCTGCAACAAATAAGAAAAGAAAAATTTTCCCGGATAGTAGATTTTTAACCAAAATCCAATTCATCGCATTAGGGTTGTAGTCTATACAATCATTACTGATTCTAAGTAGACTTGCGGTTTCACCAATTCATCGAGATGCCTCGCGAGTTCAGATGAGCGACATCCGAGTTTAGATGATCATTTATGTGTACGTATTTTGAAACTGTTTAGAAGGCGCACAAACTAGTGATCGACTTTATGAAAGCAATGGTCCTTCAGTACTGTGATGTCGTCGAAAATGCACCATTATCCTTGGAAGACGTCCCTTCTCCCGACCCGGGAAAGGGCGAGCTGACCATCCGCGTGAACGCGTGCGGGGTGTGCCACACCGACCTGCACGAGGCCGAGGGAGACCTGCGACCGCCCAGCCTGCCACGTATTCCAGGCCACGAGATCATCGGGATAGTCGAATCGACAGGCAGTGCCAGCAGCAGGTTCGCGGAGGGGGAGCGGGTCGGCGTGACGTGGCTCCATTCGACCTGCGGCACGTGCCGCTATTGCACGAGGGGAATGGAGAACCTCTGCGACCACGCCACGTTCACCGGATATGACGTCGACGGCGGCTATGCGGAACGCGTGATCGTGCCCGAGGACTTTGCATTCCGGATACCGGACGCCTTCACCGATGCCGCAGCGGCACCGCTCATGTGCGCGGGCGTGATCGGCTACCGTGCCCTTCGTCTCTCGGGCGTGAAGCCCGGCGACAGGCTCGGCCTGTTCGGGTTCGGGGCGTCGGCGCACATCGCCATCCAAGTGGCCACGTGGTGGGGATGCGAGGTGCATGTCTTCACCCGGTCGCCACGCCACCAAGAGCACGCGAGGGTTCTCGGGGCGACATGGGCGGGCGCCTTGGGCGAAGAGCCTGGGCACGAGGTGGATTGCGGCGTCTCCTTCGCGCCGTCGGGGCAGGTCGTTCGTGACGCCCTAGATGTCATCGAAAAGGGAGGCACGCTGGCGATCAATGCGGTATCGATGACCGACATCCCGCCGATCCCGTGGAGCGCCCTCTACCACGAGCGCAGGCTCGCGAGCGTGGCGAATGTCACGCGGCTCGATGCCACCGAATTCCTCGAGCTGGCCGGAAACATTCCCGTGCAAACGACCATCACGACCTACACCCTTGACGAGGCCAATCGTGCCTTGCTGGACGTGAAAACGAGTGCCATCGACGGCGCCGCGGTGCTCGTGCTTTCCTGACCGGACCCATCTCAGCCCTTGGTCGCTCGCCTATTCAGTCTGGATCATCACCCGACCCGGGGTGGTCTTCGGAGCCAGCCTGCTCTGGCTCCCCGGCTGTACCGATGATGCGGGAGATCTTCGCGTAATGAAGGCTTAAGTCCACGGGTGCATCAAGCTTGACGCACATCTTGATCTGGGTGGAAATTTCTATGCATGTGCTCCGAAGTTGCAAGGATTCGAAGTACGTGATGACCGGGGCTATCACGGCGATCATGTACAGGCTCCTGTGCGCACGGAAGGTATCGTCCAAGTGCGAATCAAAAAACAGGTATGCAGTCTGGTCAACGTTGGCCAGCGTGAGCAGGGCGTCGTTGGCCCTCGCCGTGAAATCCTCGCCGATCAACGCGGACGAGACACCAAATAAGCGATAGCTTAACTCATTGAATGAAAACGGGGCGACCGACGAATCCGGATAGGTTTGTCTCAGCAACGGCCCCATCCGGTCGTCCCAATTGACGATCATGATGAAGACGGAATTATCATCGCCGGGCACTGGTTGATCCCCGGTTTGAATTGAGGGATTAAGCTTGTCGACGATATCGTTAATAGCTGCCACGCGAGCGAGCTTGCCACGAACGATTGCGAGCAAATCTGCCACCTCGAATGGTTTCGGAATATAATCGTCAGCACCAAGCAACTTTCCGAGCCGCACGTCTTCGACCGTTGAAAGTGCGGACAGGAATACAAAGGGTATCCTATTTAACCGTGGGTCACGCGAGATGGCTTTAAAAAAATCATACCCATTCATGCCGGGCATCAGGATGTCGCACAGAATGATATCCGGTGGTTGCCTTCTTACGCGGAGAACTTTTAATGCCTCGGACGCGGTTTTGGCAGCAAGGACCTGCAAATGCTCACCCTCAAGAATAATCTTCAGCGTGCCGACGACATCGGGATCGTCATCCACGATCAAGGCAACTTGCGTTATCTCCCACCCCCTTAGCCCTATAACAACCGTTATACAGGATCAGATATATTTAGGTCTTTCCTATTGCGGTATCCCGTGATAGCATAACCGGGCAAAAGGTGCCTTTAATCGCCCGGAACAGAAAAAGCAATCAAAATACAAGGAGAAGAGAAAGAGTTTAAATATGCAGGGGACGGGAATCGAACCCGCGAAGGCCTACGCCACTGGACCCTGAATCCAGCACCTTTGACCGCTCGGTAACCCCTGCAGGGGACGAATGCTGGGATCGCGACAACAGACCAATAAAACCTCGCTTGTAAAAAAATTTTGGTATAAAGAAGTCCTCAGGGCGAATATCCCCTTTTGTTAATCAAATTCGGAACACAACTCATGCATGATCGCTAGTTGAAAGCGATCTCGATCATTTTTCACACCGACGAGAAGCCAACGAATAATTATATCGGTTGCACTCCCCGGGAGCTTGAAATCGCCTATAACAAGAACGATTTCAGCGTCTTGAAGCACCTTGAGAATGGACACTGGCAATGACAGGTATGAGGCATCGGTCTTGTCCGCGTAAAGCGTGACGTCTCCTAGATCGACACCAAATTCATCAGAGCTTCCATATCGTTCGTGCTTTGATTCGAGCAGGTGATCAACTGCCTCCAAACAATAGTCCCACGCGTCGTCCATGATAAATAAAGCAACATCTCCTTTCCAAGAAAGGCCTTCAATAATACTCGGCGATGTATTGCTCGACATCGTCCCGCGTGCCCTTGAACGGGCCGGGGGTCTCCATCTTCAGCGACGTCAGGGCCGCCGCGTAACGCACCGCGTCCTCGGGGCTCATAGAGAGCCTGAACAGGATGTAGCTAGTGATCGCCGTGTCGCCACGGCCGGTCCGGCCCGATAGGTTGCGATTCTTGAAGGGGGCCGACCACAGGCCATCCTTGGTGACGGCCATGAGCTCCTGGTTGTGACTTTCCAGCACTTCCTTGGCGCCCCAGTCGAGGAACGTGTTGGCAGCCTCGACGCGCCCGTCGTGCTCGTCGGTGTCAGTGCCGGTCAGGAAACTCGCCTCGGCCGCGTCGCATTTAAAGTAGGAGATATAGGGAAAAAGGTCCTTGAGCCACGGGATCTCCCGCGAGTCCATGGTTTTGTCGGGTAAGACTTTGCGGACCATGCCGGCGTCGATGACGAGCTGACCCTTGCCGGCCAACCATTGGAGAAGCGGCAGGTCGACCTCGCCCTGCATGAGCGCCGAATATTGCACGAGTTTCGCCTCGAAGGGGGGAAAATCCTCCTTCTTGTAGGGATCTGCCTGCCCTTGGCTGAAGGTGTCACGACGCTCCATCGAGCTATCCTTGTAGTCGTTTAGAATGGACGTGGTGGCCTTGGATTGCACCCAGAACAGGTCCTTGGCAGGCGTGGGCAGGTCCTTCAACCATTTCTTGTCCTTCTTGGATGTCTTGGTCAGGATGCCCGCGTGGAACCCGAGCTGGTGTGACACCCACGCGGCGTGCAGGATGGCCCCGCCGAGGGCCTCGTGCTGCTCGTCAGGCGTCTTGATGATGTCAAGGCTGATGTGACCGAAGGAGAAGAGATCATAACTTGTATGAGTTGCTGGTTTCTTGGCCATGAAGGAGCATTGGACAAAGAACTAAAAAAATAGCTCGGGGTGTCTTCGACGGGGAATCTAATCCGGTTGCGCAACTAGTCGGGTTTGCCTTTTCTCCAGTTGGAGCAAGGCATTCTTGCGTGGCAGTCCCCCGCTGTATCCGGTCAGGGAACCGTCCGAGCCGATGACACGGTGGCAAGGGACCACGATTGCTATTCGGTTGCCGCCATTGGCCCGAGCAACGGCACGGACGGCTTCGGGGCGACCGATGGCCCTAGCGAGGTCGCGATAACTTCTTGTTTCGCCGAATGGTATCTCAAGCAGGCCTTTCCAGACAGCTAGCTGGAAGTCCGTTCCCTGCATCTCTAGGTCAACATCGAAACGCTCGCGCTTCCCTTCGAAATACTCGGAGAGCTGGCGCTCTAGCTCCTCGTGCACCGGCGTCCGGCCGGAGTTGGACGGAACGCCATGGATTCTTTCAAGGTCCTTGATCTCTTTTTCCAGGGCTTGGCTATCCTCGAACTCGAGCAAGCAGAGTTTCCCGAGATAGTCTCCAGCAACCATCGGTCCCAACGGAGTTTCTATTTGTGCGATCCTGATGACTTCAGCTCTTGACGCCTGGCATGGGCTTTCTAGTGATGCGAGTTTTGCTGTATCCGCGAAATTGCTCACTGGTTCATGGCCTGAGGCGAACGCAGCGTCGATACCATCGATACCATCATAGTGGGCATCAGCGTTTGATCCAGCAGTAGTTTTCATCGCAGGTTGATCCTCTTCACGTTATCAAAACTATGCCAAGATAGCAAGTCTTGTTTGGTTCCGTACCACCGTCGCATCCACGACGACGGAACGCGGGACTAACGCCAGCCCCTCTATCCCCCCGGTATACGCTTCCGGGACTGCTTTTCTACCGATGTTATACGCGGCATTGACATCGGCGTGTATCTTTTGACCGTTTGACCGCTTATAGAGATTACATCGGCATTTAACGCCACGCCTACTCACTGTTCGCAACCTTCGCCCGGTACAGTATTCCCACGCGAATTCATCGAGGTCGAGGAACGAGGCCTTGCTCGTATAAGACTCCTCGGTGAGAACTACGTCGATGCCGACCAGTTTCGCCTTGTATTCTATCTTCTTCACAAGGTCAAGGAACGGTATCGAGACGAAGTTCTGGTTGTTCCGCTTCCCGATGTTGGAATGTTGCTTCCATTCCTCGTTGTAACCGATGGCAATCGTGCCGATGTCGTGCTGGATGCAATGATCAACAATAATCCTCGATACCTTGTGAAAATAATCATAGATCTTCCAGTTCCTTTTCTCCGTCAACCGTTGCATCCGTTTTGTTTCAAAATCATATCCTTGTAGATCTTTTATGGATTGTAGCCATGTTTTCTTCTTGTTGTAGTATTGGTTGATGGACTTGACAGCACCGCCCCAGATGACGAATGGCTTGTCGCCGATGTTGTCCGCGCAGGTCACGATGTTGTTCAGTCCAAGATCAATGCTCAACAAGTTTTTCTTGTTCAATTGCAGGTCATCTTCCGGTCTTTCATAGACAATTTCGATGATGTAGGACAGGCCACGAGGTATAAGACGAACCTCGCTAATGACGACATCATCAGGAAGGCGCGTTTTCACGTCTCCCGGCTTGTTTGCCATCCTCGGCGGGAAGCGGAGCACCCCGCCCTCGATCCAGCACTGCTGGTTCGTGAACGTGGCAACGTTCTCCCCGTCCCTGTTCTTGTACTTGGGAGGACGGGGCATCCCTAGAAACTTGGACGGGTTGGCCTTCCACGCCTTCATCGCCTCGAAGAACGATGACCAGTTCTTCTCCAGCACCCGAAGGGTTTGCTGTGCCAATTGCGCTGGTAATACCTTATAGGACGGGTCGTTCTTGATCTGGAAGTACAGCAGGTCATAGTTCACGAACTGGTAGTCCAGCTCATCCCCGGCATAGAAGTAGTTCTGTCGGATCAGGTAGTTCGCCCTGTTGTACAGGTCTTTCGACTCGTGGCAGAGGTCGTGTAACTCATCCGACCACTTCACCTTGATGCGTTCCGTGACTAGCATATTCTGTCACCTATTCTTCCTCGGCATTGACCGATACCAGATCCTCCACGACCTTCCGCTTGCGACTGCTGTACATCTTCATCGCGTAGCAATGCAACAGGGACACGATCGCCTCAAAGACCTCCTGCGAGTCCAGCTTCTCGCTGCCGACCTCGGAGATCACCACGATCTTCGTGCCAAACTTCCTGAAGAGATGGAAGAACAGGTCAAACCCCACGCGACTCAGGCGATCCTTGTACGTGATGACGACGCGTTCCACTTTCTTGTCGAGGATGTCATCGAGCATCGAGAAGAACTCCTTCCGCTTCTCGAACGAGATACCAGATGCGATGTCGGCAAATATTCCGTGGATCTGGTAACCGTTCGAGAAAGACCACTGCTTCAGGCCCAAAAGGGCGTGGATTCCCGATTTGTCGACCATTGTAACCATTTCGATCCACGGTCAAGAAGACATTGCCATCCACCTGCTTTAAGTGCTGGATGACCATGAAATTTCTGATTCTTCCGGCATCGAGACTTCTCTCCCCCACCGAATTAACGGCCCGAAGGTCATTGCCTTGGAGTCGGAATCTTATTAACTCCCATCCGCCCGATTTGAATAATTAAACATTTATGAATATAATATGAAGGAATCGGCGCTTGATCGCCGTGCAAGATTGCATCTCTTTCTTGATCATGAGAATTAAAGAGGTAATAACAAGGATCGAACCTGCCGCTAAAATGATAAAGAAATCTTTGTTGAACGGGCAATCCTGCTTTGGTGCACGAGCGCAATCTTTAAGAAGATTTTTCGGCAGCGATAGGAGAAATGAACCACTTTTACGTTCGGGTCCATTTTTTGTGGTGGAAGAAAATCATGTCTAGCTTCAAACCATCGAAGTCCACCGCGAAGCCTGCAGCTGGCCAAGCGGGGAAAGCACCCGCAGCCCAAGCGAAGGGTGGTGGTTCCGTGGTCAGGATCGATCTTCCTGCAGCCGAGATCAAGAAATCGGCTTACGAGCTCTCCCAAATGAAGAAGTCCTACGATGACTGGGTCTGGCTGTGGACCGAGGCCGATCTCAAGCTCAAGAATGCCCTTGTCTCGCCGTTGGGCCCGGGCGCCACGAGCGTTCAGGTCGACAAGAAGAAGATCGTGCAGAAACCGAACGAGGAAGATGTCCGGAAGGTTGTCAAGGAAAACCACGCTAAGCGGATGAAAGTTCAAGACATCCATTGGTTCATTGCCGAGCGCAATTACATCCTTGCAAAGGCCAAGACTGTTTAAATCTGTTATTTTTATATCCTCTTTTTTCTCGAGAAAGAACCAGCCAAGATCTCGAATATATCAAGGTTTTGACCCCATGACATCTCGATTTTTTGATGGAGCAAACTTTTAATAGCAACTTGCGTGAATTGCGAGTGATGACGATATGACGATAAGTAAACATGAAATGCAGCCAGGTTCGACTTTCACAACAGTTGGCTTGGACGTCGTGCTGGGAACCGAGGGCATGGTCATTTTAAAAGCGATCAAGTGGGGTCTCACCGAACCTTTCGCCATCCACATCTTTACGAGCATCCCGGTGCCCTGCATCGAGGGGAAGCTTCGGGCGATGGTCGAGATGAAGCTCTTGATAAAGGACTTGGCAGGCTACAAAGTCGACGAAGAAAATGAACTTATCCAATGTATACCAACATCCCGCGCAACAAGCAGGGGACGGAATGCGTAGGACCCTTTCTTTCATTTTTTGGCTAAAAAAGGGGTGAAATTTAAAATGGAACATCAGTACGAAAAACAAATCAGGATTATTTGCCCCTATTGCAACAAGACGGGCTCTGTCCCGGTTGACAGAGGCGTGATCACGGAGATTATTAGCCAAAAACAGGATTACATGGTGCAACTGGCGATTTTTCCCGGTGATGTGTGCGAACACGAATTTTCTGTTAGGATAGATGCCAATTTCAAATCGAGGTAGCCATGAATCCGAGAAAGAAGCCGTGAACTTGCTTCTAATCAGCAAAGGCAGTTATGCATCACACAACGCTTCGCCAAGCGAAGCGTTATCGCGCATCCCGGAGGACATGGACAAGAAAAGATACAAGAATATTCGGTTTGACAACCTCCTGCTCAACAATTGGTTGGTTCCACCTCCAGAAGATTTGCGCCCGGAAGACCTGATCGAGGTGCCACCGGAAGTTTGTTCGAATTTTTCCAGCAAACGGTCGTTTGATGCCCTGGCCGGTTAAATTTTGAAAAAGAACAGGAATGCGGTAAAATTCTATAGATCTCAGCCCAAGATTTTCCTCATATTTATAAAGTCGACCATTTGTATCAATTCACGCGAACGCAGGAGATAGTTCTTTCGTAGGAGATCCATGAGGGTGATCTTGTTCCGCAGGAGAGGGTCCAGAACCTCCTTCGCGATGGAAAACTCCTTGTTCAATCGTTCCACGATACGGGGAATCTGATCCAGGTACTTGATGTGAATATCCGAGAACAGCAGGTCATCGGTGAGGATTCGCAGCAAGACCGGGATGTCGGTTTGCGTGGCGCTCGCTTTTTCCAGGAACTGCAGGATCAGGTTCAGCTGCTCCCGCTTCGTCAACCATTCACGGTCGTTGAATTGCTGGGCCAAGATTTCCTTGAACAGCGCGTCAAAGATTTCAAAGCCTTCCTTCTTCAGGAAATTGGCCGCAATGATCATCGAATCCAAGATCCAGAGATCATATTGCTTATCCGCCACGTTTATCGTGAGATAGCTAGGAGGGTTGGAATAGATCCGGATCACTTCTTGGTACTTCTCCATGAGAATCCTTCCCATTTCCAGTGAATTGATGACCGGTGGACGCACGACCTCCATTATCCAAGCATTTTTCGTGTTCAAGACGAACATGGTCTCGATGGCCCGGTGGTTTTCCAACGGAGGCTCTTCATCGGCGAGGACGATCAACTCCTTCTTTCCGGGAATCTCGGGTTCCTGCTCGTTTTTCGTGATCGTGATCGAGTAGACCTCGATGAGCCCGTGCAAGACGCCTTTGGAATCCACGAGGATGCTGTTGACGTGCATTTGCTCCACGGATAGGTGGGCAACCTTGAACGTGATCAGCTCCATCCCGAAAAAGGAGGATTGGTGGAGCTTTTTCTCGATATACGTGGACTCGTCATTCATGTTGAACTTGACGAGCGAGTCGCAGAGCTTACACCGGAATTCCGTCTCGAATGCCTGCCTGCCTGAAAAGAGCGACTCGAAGTTGGCCAACCTGTTATCGCCTTTCAAGACCTGTGCAGGAAGGAAGTCGGTAATCTCGTGGTCGTCTGTCACGGTATCACGAAGGGCTTTCACGATGCTCGTCGCGATCGTGTTTGGGGACGGCCCGCTCACGATGCGTTTTGATTGGAGATCGACGATAGCGCTGGTGTCATTAGTCACCATTGAATCGGCCTGATCTTGGTTCACCAAGTAGATCAGTTCGGGTGCACGTTTTTCAGAACTCGCAATCTCTGTGCCATCGATGAAATTCACAAGGCTTGCAGGATGGCCAGAGATGAATTCGAGGGTCGCTTGGAGCTTGGTAACATCATCGTGAAGCTTGGAAGTATCGGCCTGGTCCCCGATCACGAAGACTGCATTGTTGTCCAGGGTTGCCGTGAACAATTTTTCGCTATCTTCGAATCGCGCAAGCCACTTGATGTCGTGTTTCTCGTAACGGGTCAAAACCTCGTGATATTCCTTGAGCTTTTCGTTAGCAAACGCTTGAATGTCAGAAAAAGCCGCGAGATAGTGAATATCGTTTCCGAAGTATGATTTTGGAAATCGGGTCGTGAATTCATCGCTGATCTCTGACACCATCTTCTCGATCAACTTGGTCTTGTAGTTCCTTGCCGCAGGGTCGCCTGCCAAGTCCACGACAGACGTCAAAAAGAAATCGTCAATGCCGTGGACGTTAACGAAGGTCCAAAGGTGCTCGCCAATGTTCATGTTCTTGAGGACGTGGCCTTCCGTGGCCCTCGCAAACGAGTTGATAGCGCTCAAGAACCCGCTTATTATCGAGTTGTCATCGTCCGTCTCCGGATAGGCCGCTGACCAAAGGGGTAGACCATTTAACATGCATATGACTTTAAGATTCATCAAAATTCACCCGTTACCATTTTTATGTAACTCATTTACCTTTTCACCCGCGATCTTCACCCGCGGTGCAGTGCGAACGACCTTTGATATCGTATTCAGTTCTGGCATTCACATTAACCTGTAAATTTTGACACTGATCATTCGCAAAGCGCTATTAAAGGTATCTAATTATGGTTATATGCCAATATTAATTATAACGTGGTTTTAATAAGCCCCTTGTTCCTCGCCAGTGCAAATGAGCAAGGCCAATAGGTGGGCTAACGCGGCACCAGAATCTAGAAAGTCATTGAAGTATTGGGTTTGTGTTGGATATCTTGATGGGAGGTATGAACGTGGCGTTGGCGTGGGGTTGATCAACAATTCTTTACGACCAGTACTTCCATTTTATCAAATTTGACCATGTTTAAAAACGGTTAGGTTTAAACGCTAATTTGAGTGGCAACGATCCAATTAACCCAATTTGAGATGAGATGATCACATGAATGGAATTTTGGAAGCAACAAACATCGATAAATTTATCGCACTGACTCCGCTAATGCGCCTCGGAAACAACCGGAAGCGCCGCGATGAGATGATGGTTTATTTCCGACATATCGTGCTGAAGATGCTCCACGATGAAGGGATCTTGAGCACATTTGAAAAGCCGATATCAATCGAGGACGCCGCGAAGAAGTCTGGATGGGAATACCCATCGGATTATGTCGACATGTTCGTCAGCATTCTCGCGAACGACAAGGTGCTCAAAAGATCAGCAGGCGTCATGGGAAATGAATATTCCCTTTCTTCAGGCTTCAAGCTTGCCGAGAAGGATCCTGTCGTTCACCACTTCGAGGATTTCGACGTGACTTATGCGGAATATGTCAAGAACATCCCGGCAAGGCTGAAGGGCGTGTCCCAGGAGTTCACGGGAACGATTTCGCTGTTCAACTGGGACAGCGCCCTGGCAAGCCAGCTGTACCAAGCCGTGAGGGACTCGGCGTTTGCCTTCATCGACAAGAAATGGCTCCGCAACGCGAAGCTCTTGGACGCGGGCTGCGGCCCGGGCTACGAGACCGCGGATATGTGGGTCAAGTTGGCGGGCATGAACGCCGAGATCACGGCCATCGAACCTGACGAGGGGCTGATCAAGATAGCCGAAGCCGATTTCACGCGCAACGTGAAAAAAGCTGGCCTTGATATCGATCCCAACGCCAAGGACGTTAAATTGCCCACGTTTCACCAGGGAACGGTTGAAAAATTGGAATTCGACGACAATACCTTTGATGCCGTGTACTTCTCGAACATCCTGCATTGGACCCCTGATCCGCCATCCGCCATCAAGGAAATCGTGAGGGTGATAAAGCCAGGTGGAATGCTATTTGGAGCGCAGAGCGGGACAGAAACGACGAATCCGTACATGAATCTCGTCACCCGAACGATCAAGAACACGTATGGCTTCTTTTCGAGGCAAGACTTTACCAAGTGGATGATCGCGGCAGGAATCAAGTTCTTTAAAACCGCGACCATCGTAAACACGTTCAAGGGTTTCAAGCGGGGTTGAACCAAGGAAATTGCCCTTCCAAATCGGAACCCGTGGCCTCGAAACGATTGTTTTCCATTTTTTTGGTAATTTGACCGAATCACGTGAACGGCGTTGCGGATAGTCTAGCACGCGAAGGACATGGCGCGACGAATGAACCTTCAAATAGTATCGCGAAGGACATAGCGCGACGAATGAACTTTCAAAAAATATATCCCATTGTGGAGCGATTGCCATGGCCGATGAATTCGTGATTTTTGATAAAATCACCTATCCCGTGACCGATGGTATCTTGAACTTGAGCGAGAAAGGAATAAAGAGCATAGGGGAGATAAAGGGACTGAAAAGGATTGAAACCCTGCGAGAGCTGAATTTGAGCGGCAACAATATTGGAGAGATCAAGGATTTGGAAGATTTAATCGGATTGGAGAAACTATATCTCGATTTTAACCGCATAACTCACATCTCAGGCTTGGAGACGCTAGTCAATCTCAAGTATCTTGCCTTGGGGGATAATCAGATCTCCGCGCTCGGTGGCCTTGACAATCTCACCGACCTCGTCGATCTCCAATTGAACAGTAATAAAATTTCTCAGATCAACGGCCTTGATTCCGTGACGAATTTGCGAGAACTGAATTTGGCTTTCAATCACGTTATAAGCATCACTGGTCTTGAAGGCCACCCACATTTTGAGATTTTGAGTTTGAACAATAATCAATTATCCGAGATCTCCGGGTTAGAAACCTTGACCCGGTTGAGGAAACTAGAACTTGGAAGCAACAACATCAAGACCATAACGGGCCTGGACACCCTCGCAGACTTGCAATATCTTGATCTTAGTTCAAATAGCATCTCCGAAATCACTGGCTTGGAAAACTTGGTGAACGTGGCCAAGCTGCGTCTCAGGAACAATCCGATTCCGGGGGAATTCGTTGAAATGCTTGGCGGTTTGGATGGCCAGGGGTATGCCCGCAACCCGTCGGCATTCATCCGCTATTGCAAAGTGCAAAAGGAAAAGGAAGTATTGGAGGGAATGATCAGGGAGAGCAAGCACCTCCAACAGGTCGTGGCTGAAAAAATGGAACTTCAAGAGACCTTTTTTTCGGACGTGGACCGCCTGAAGGAAGAGTTAAATGAATTAAATGCCAGCTTGGTCGATGCAGAAGCAAGCAATGATCGTGCCACTGTCCAAGCATTGGATGACATCATCCGTGAATCAAGGGGTAAATTGCGCAACTTGGCGGGAAAAATGGATGAAAATCTGGCCAGCATTGCTGGAGATATCGAAAAGGTTTTCATCTTGCACGAGAATGCAGAACCCATTATTCAGCGTATGTTCGGAGCCGATTGGGAAAAACTGGGAGAGAAATGGAACGAATACAAGTCCGATGAATGCACGTTGAAGGAATTTCTTGCACTCGTCTTCAATGACGAAGATAGGAGCATGGTGAAGACTTTTTCGAAAGCCTTTGAAGGCATCGTGAACGATTTTTCCGCGAAAAAATCGTCCCCCGTGTGATGCGATTCAGGAGTCGGGCGGCCTTGCTCCGCTGGGCTCATACCTGTTGATGAACTCCCGTGCCAAACGGTCCAGCTGGGCCTGGCACTTCTCCGTGCTCGCCGTTCCATCGATATTGGCAATGAAAAACAGGTTGGTAGGACCAGAAATCTTCTTGACCAAGAACTTTTAGCTTGATAATTCAAGAATTGAAGAATCATGCTTCTCAAACGTGGACAGCATCGAGTCCAAGGCGTGAATGAACCCGCCAAAAACTTGATCGTTAATCTGAACATCGATTGCGTGCTGAAACAACAATTTGCCACTGTCGTTAACTATCCAGATATCGCGGAACGAATCGTTCAATATTGTCTGGTCCTCATCGCTTGATGCCGATATCATGATATCTAACAATCTTCCTTTTGAACTTTCCGATCATGTTTTAGATCACTACCGCTACCAGATAACAATCCTACAATATTGAGAGCAACATTGATCATTGACATTCTGGACGTAGATGAATCCTTCTTTATATCCATTTCTGCCAGAGAGACCGCACGCTCATGAAGAATCATGTTAAAGTTAAAGAACAATTGAATTCCCAAACGCTATAAGATACACTTGAGATATTCTTTCCCTATCCAACGATCCTTCTACAAAATGACTGCGATTGGTAGAAGCGCGGATTATAAAAGGAGGTTTAAACCAGAAAGGAAAACTTTATTATAGTCTGAATATCGTTATATCGTCATATCCCAGAGCTATGAAAAAACTTGGAGTTGACTCGAACCAATGAAACCTGCGGATTATATCTTCAAGATCGTCATCGGGGGTGCTGGTGGTGTGGGTAAAACGACCCTGTTGCATCGGTACATGACAGGCTTGTTTAAGGAAGACACGCAAATCACGATCGGGGTCGAATTTCACACGCAGCAGATCGAATGGGGTGGAAAAAAGGTCGCGCTATCAATGTGGGATCTTGGTGGCCAAGATCGCTTCAGATTCATCCAACCATCGTACGTCAAAGGAGCCGTGGCAGGGATCATCTTTTTTGACATGTCCAACCTATACACGATTAACCAGGTCGGTGAATGGGTCGATCTATTCCGGAACAATTCCTCGGGATCGATTAATATCCTTCTTGGTGGAACGAAAATCGATTCAATCGACGCAGCCACTGAAGAGAGTGTTATGGCACGCGCCATGGAAGTGGTAAAGCAATATAATCTCAATGGATTCGTACCGACGTCATCCAAGACAGGACAGGGCGTCACGGAAATAATACAAACTCTTGTCGGAAATTTGCTTTCACAAATCTGGAGAGAAAATGAACTGCTCGTTGTCACGGTCTCGAGCCATTAATTTTGGACTTCCCCCCTTATTTTTAAATGCTCTTTGACGCAATCAGCAAGCCATACTCGCGGGCCGCTTCCGCTGCTGGCCGGGATTAACAACAATTTCGGGTTACCAGACCCTTGATTTACAACAATCACGGGTCACCAGATGACCCGCCCTTCGGAAAAATTAGCTTGGTAAAGCCAAGATCAATCGTAATACCGCTCTTGGCCGTTCTTGTAAATGCGCGAGTAGACTTCGTCACAGACATCGCCGAGGAAGTCATCGAACTTTCGGGAATGCTTTCTCATGTACGCCGGCCGATCTCTTGCGGACTCCAGCGAGGAATCCAGTTCAGGTATTGCATTTGGTACCTCCTTTTGGATACCATTGCCATGAGGGACATACGCTTGAAAATAGGGATTCCCGAACCTGGAATCATAAATTGCTTTAATTGTAACCATCTTCTTTTCGATAGTTCGTGATATCGTTATGGACTAATACCAAGTATCTAAGTAAATCTTCCGCTTAATATCTAATTAAATCTTCCGCTTAATTTGGGAAGACAAATAAAAGCTTGATTTAAGGCGGAGTGGAAAGGTCTTGAAAAAAACCGTCAAAATGCAAATAAATCGGGAGTTCGGCACGGTCTGGTGGTTAAGCATTGACATTTTCTTCGAACCGTCTTTCTCGCCTGTAGATCTCTTCCCTGACGAAACCCGTTTGGGGATTGTCTTTGTAGGCTGATTTTCGGGACACGTTGGAGCAGGCATCGATGAACCAGAGGAGAGGATTGTAATATGAATCCGGATCTTGAAGGTTTATGAACTCGCAGTGGAAATTGGATGAAAACTTCATCTTGTCGGTTACGCTGAACATGTCCGTGATGATTTCAAGACCTTTCTCGGTCGCATCCTCCATGATCTCATTTATGCCCAGGATGAGGAATGGCTTGCCAACAGATGGCCGGATGCCGTTGATGTGGTTGATGACGTCTTCCAACTCGCGGATGGCTTTCCCATCATTGATGTCGTAGAGGAACAACCCGGCAGTTGCTTCATCGTAGTGCTGCTTGCAATTCTGGCAGACCTCACGCCCAACATACCGCTGCATACAATTGTACGTGGCGAACTTTAGCCGAGTAATTGTGAAAAGCATCATCTCTTCTTTCAATGACTTACGCTGCAAGTTCTGCAGGTTTACACGCAATTTTTCAAGCACTCCACGAATGTCGTACTTTTCAGGGCCCATGACCCAGATCTTCTCGCCCGATTCGCTTGCCAACAACTCGCGCGACTCCTCGACAAACACAGATGAATAAAAGAGATTGAGCATCTGCTTGACCTTTCCTTCAAGTGCAGGTGCGAAGAGGCCGCCATTCGAGAATTCCTTATTGCTTTTTATCGCGACCACGAGTTTCTCGAGCAAGATTTTTTGCTTTTCCAAGAAATTGATGATCCGTAACGCCAATGCTTTATCCGCAATAGAGGAAAATCGAAACACGATGGAGATCAGGACTTGTTCGGTCTTCCCACGCTTATTTTGCGAGGGTAAATTAAAGATGTAGTTGATCGAATACATGCTATCCGCGTGGTAAGAAAAAAACTGGTCGCCGTCAGAAATGTCCATAATTCTTGGAATGCTCTTCAGCAATTCCATACTCGCATCGTCTAGGGAGGGAAATGAATACTTTATCATTGGCCCGAGCCGGTCATCAAACCGTGACAGGAGCAAAGTTCTGATTATGGACGAGTTTTGCATCTTGACTATCTCCTTACCATGTTTTGAGTAATTTGCATTGAATGATCTTGTTTGGGAACAAAGCCCCCATTATTGCAGGACTCCGATCTATCGTCATATCGATGTATCTCAATATACAGCTTCTCTATATATAATCTCCCCGAATTGATTGCAAGGCAGATGCAAGGGGATCAAATCTCAGAGCCCAGAATAACAAAATAATGAGTTGGAAAGGGAGGCCAAAGCAGGGGTAAATTTTTTTGTTATACCATTTTGGTCTTCTGGAATAGTGTAAAAATGGTGGTCTTGAATATTTCGTGGTACACGTCGCCCAATATCTCGTCGATCTTGTCGACCAAGTTTTCCTTGATTGCCTCGTCGCGGAATTGAGCATTCCCGTCCAAGTTTTTGTCAAATTTGTGAAGAAATATCGAAAAAACGAAATTTTGCTTCTCTTGCTTGATGTAATTTGTGATGTCCTGCAGGTAGGCAAGCGACTCGCCATACCGTGAAACGTCCTGGACGTCAATGACATAGATAATCTTATCCACGCCTGTCAGGTGCTCTTGCATCTTCTCCAAGTATTGCGCGCGATATTCTGCTTGGCCACCAAAATCCCAGATCGAGTAAGAGTCACCCGCATCATCGAGAGTCTTGATGTCCAATCCCTGGGTCGGATGCAAGGAGCAATACGAAAGAAGATTTGCATTCTTCGACAGCATCAAGTAGATTGATGATTTGCCTGCATTGTCGAGCCCCAATAACAGGATTTTCTTGATCTTGTCCTCTTTTTTTTCCTTCTTTCCCATGAGATCAAACCTTTAACGTGTCGGAGATGGCGCTGTCGGAAATCTCTTCGACTTTTTGGTGATTTCGTTGTTCCAAATACGCGTTGATGATGGAAATGATGTTGAGGATTTCTGGATTCTTGATCCGGTACAACTTCTTGGCGCTGTCACGATCGAAGGTCAGGATATCCTCCTCGACGAGCACCTTCATGTGTTGCGAGATCGTCGATTGGCTCTTCTTGAGCGCCTCTTGTATCTCGATCGATGTCCTCTTGCCTCGGTTGATGAAATCGATGATTTTCAGGCGAGTTTCGTCGCCGAGCACCTTCAAGAAATTCTCCATTTCTTTTTCCAAGTAAATCACGATATCGTTATATCATGTTTTTTGAGCAACATGTGCATTTAAAGATTTTTAAAGTCTGCGCGTTGTTACCTTATATTTTCGACGAAATTGGTCACCTCGTTTCAAAATGGCCAATTCAACGGTTTCCTGACCCGGAAGGGACGAGCGGTACCGTGAGAAAGCAGTACCAAGCGGAATAAAACACTTAAACGAGGGGAAAGCACCGTTTAATGCCGCGATGACATCTCAATGCTTTAACACGTCAAGAATACGTTCGTGATAGCGCGTGATGTCCCATTCTGCCCCCGCTTTTATCGTGGAGGCAATTTCTTGTAAGATTTTCTTGATACTCAAGGAATCGAAGTACGATATGGAGGGGGCGATAACGCCAAGCATGAAAAACTTTATTCGGGATCGGTATGCCGCATCGTGGCTGGCATCGAAAAACACGTACGCGTTCTGGTGGACATTTCCCAAGCTGAGCAAGATACCCTTGGCCTCGTCGGTGAACTTCTGGCCGTAAATCGCGGCTGACGAGCTGAACAATTGCAACCCGAGATCGTGCAAGAACGTCTTGTCCCCTTCTTCCCGGGGATAACATTCATTCATCACCGGCCCTCTTTTGTCATCCCAGGTGGAATGTATCAAATATACCGCGGCCAGCGCGGGGACGACCTGAGCTTCGCCTTCATTGTTGAAATCCTCGTTGATCCGAGCGATTTTTCTATTTCGTTCAATCTTGCCATTGATGACGGCGAGCAGGTCAGCTTGCCTGAATGGCTTGGTAATATAATCATCAACACCGAGAATTTTGCCGAGCCGCACATCTTGGATCGAGGATCGAGCAGATAGAAAGATGAAAGGAACCTGGCAAAGCCTGAAGTCATTTGAAACGGCCTTAAACAGCTCGTATCCGTTCATTCCCGGCATCATGATATCGCTTATGATGATATCGGGATTACGGTCGAGGTTGCGCAGCATATCAAAGGCCTTTTTACCATTGTTGGCGGTGATGACCTTGAAGTTCTCATGCTCGAGAAAGATAACCAAATTGGTGAGGATATCCTCGTTATCATCGACGACAAAAACCGTGTACTGAGATTGCTCCAGGATCTATCACCAGCTGTGCTAGTCCGCTGCGAACAAGTTGTGTGACAAGCAGAGCCGTTTATCCCTGATATCCTTCGTTTAAATTAAAAACCTAGCTCCGTCCATGAATAATTGGCCCTTCAGCATCATGTTGTACCGGTGAAACGTAACCGACAATCTCGGGATCCTATTTCTGCCACAGGATTATGCGATGTAAATCATACATCTCCAAGTAAAACGCGAAAAAGATTGAGTCGAAAATCTCGACGAGACTGAATTTAGAAAAGAGAGCAGAGAAAAAATGCGATATTATTTCAGGTTCTCATACTGGTTCGCGAAGGCAACGATCAATTCTGGTGCAGGTGTCATCAGTAATCTAAAAATGACACGATGTCAGTCTTGCAAACTTGGATCATTTTGATTGCCGACTGTTACATCGGTAATGAGAAATGACACGCCCATTGTTATTCGCTTGCTTGTCTTTTTTTA
>Ga0326727_10004919_pt1 | contig 39055 bp, 37 predicted proteins | sample MB2enrmetagenome_FD_207643 | JGI IMG/M metagenome (GOLD analysis project Ga0326727, IMG submission 207643) | Lab enriched peat soil microbial communities from McLean, Ithaca, NY, United States - MB29MY | ecosystem: Environmental > Terrestrial > Soil > Wetlands > Peat | place: USA: New York...
GCTACTTTGATGGCGATGCAGCGGGAAGATGGTCGGAACGCCGCTTGCCCTGGGGGTGCTGACGGTCGAGCCCGCTGCGCGATATGTCTCCTTCCGACCCGTGCAAACCCGCCGATATCGAAGGGCCGATTTTCCGCGACAAATCGGTGCTTCGCGGCCAGGTCTTCCGAAAATTCCTTTAATTCCAGATCCATGCTATAATATCCGGTCGAATCTTCCCGGGAATCCGGCGGACGCGCGGAGTGCGGGCGCTGTGGCCGGACAGGGAAGGACTATCAAGGAGTATAAGAGATACTATGGAAATCCTGAAATTCGAGGAAATGAACCTGTCCGATTTCACGATGAAAGCCCTGCAGGATATGGGCTTTTCTGAAGCCACACCTATTCAGAGCGAAGCCATTCCCAAGGTGATGAGCGGCCGCGACATCATCGGTCAGGCGCAGACGGGAACCGGGAAGACAGCCGCCTTCGGCATTCCCATCGTCGAGAAGGTCGACGGCAAGTCCCGCGAAACGCAGGCGCTCGTTCTGTGTCCCACGCGCGAACTCGCCGTGCAGGACGCCGGAGAGATCCAGAAACTCGCCAAGCACAAGCACGGAGTGGAGGTCCAGCCGATATACGGCGGACAGAACATCGACCGGCAGATTAGGAGCCTCCAGCAGGGAGTTCAGGTGGTGATCGGCACTCCGGGGCGCATCCTCGATCACATCCACCGCGGTACTCTCGGTCTTTCTTCAGTTACCACCTGCGTTCTCGACGAAGCCGACGAAATGCTCGATATGGGTTTCTACGAAGACATCATGGCCATCCTCTCCTGTATTATGAACGAGAAGCGACAGATGTTGCTCTTTTCCGCCACGATGCCGCCCGAGATCCAGCGCCTCGCCGAGAAGTTCCTGCGCAATCCCGAAGTGGTGCGCGTGGTACACCAGGAGATGACCGTTCCCAAGGTCGCGCAGGAATACTACGAGATGTCCAGGACCGAAAAGCCCGAGGCGCTCTGCCGTCTCGTGGACTACTATAACCCCAAGCTGACGATGGTGTTCTGCAACACCAAGGTGGCCGTGGAAGAACTCAAGGAGAAAATCCATGCGGCGGGCTTCCTCGTCGAGGCCCTGCACGGCGATATGAAGCAGACCCAGCGCGAGTTCGTGATGAAGCGTTTCCGCCGCTGCGATTTCGATATCCTTATCGCCACCGACGTGGCCGCCCGCGGGTTGGACGTGGACGATGTTGACCTCGTTGTGAATTACGACCTTCCCCAGGACGACGAATACTACGTCCACCGCATCGGACGCACGGCAAGAGCCGGCCGCGAGGGCCGCGCCGTGACCTTCGTGACGATGAAGGAATTCCGCAAGATCCGCGACATCGAGCATTACGTCAAGGTCAAGATCGAGCGCAAGAAGCTCCCGTCGCTTGCCGACGTCGAAGATATGCGCAACAACGCCTTTATGGAGGATCTTCTCCAGGTGGTGGAAGAGGGCGGTCTGGACCGCTACCTTACCCTGATTGCCGAGAAGCTTGCCGAGCAGGACCCGATTGAGGTCGCGGCCGCGCTTATGAAAATGATCCTGGACCGCAAGAACTCGGACATCGGCAGCGGCGGCGCACCCGCCGACGATGAATGGGTGCGGTTTTTCGTTACCATCGGGCGGCGGGACAACGTCACCAGCCGTCAGCTTGTGGATTTCATCTACGATACCACCGGCATCTCCGGCCGCAATATCGAAGGAGTAACGATGCTGGAGAAATTCAGCTTCGTCAACATACCGGGCAATATGGCCAACGACTTCGTGGGTCTGATGTCGGCCGCCCGCTTCCAGGGCAAGAAGGTCAACGTGGAGCTCGCGAACAAGAAGTAACACACCCCTGCTCCCCTGTACTCGCGTCCGACGGATCATCGCAAAGAGGGGGTATGTGGTTGAACCTGGTTGATACTGGTAACGATTTGGAATTGTTCCGTCTCCTTCCCCTCTTGGCGTCGAGTCGGAAGGCGACGCCTTCAGCTTGTCGAGAGGGGCGGGGTTGATTTTTCGGAAACCGGACGACCAAAAAATGCCGAGAGGTGCGAATGGATCATCTTCTATGCCGCGTTGAAGCGGTGATATTCCACAAGAAAGAGAAACTCCTTCTCGCGAGGCATGAAAAGCTCGAACGCAGCTACTGGGTTCTCCCGGGCGGTTCGGTGCAGTTCGGGGAGTCGCTGGACTTCGCGCTGCGGCGCGAACTTTTCGAGGAGCTCAACTTCGATGAGGTGATCGTGAACGAACTCCTCTTCGTCGATCAGTTTATCGACCTCGATCACAAGCGGCATGTAGTGAAGATCGGCTTCACCGTCACCATCCCCGAAGACGAATTCGAGGAGCTTTCCGTTTCCGCGCAGGCCGACGTTATCAAGGATATCCGCGAGTTCACTCTGGAAGAAATCCGCGATTCGGCCGATACTTTCTATCCCTCGAAGGATTTTCTCCTGAACATGTTCGAGGCGGCGGCGGGAAACGACTGAAACCCTGCCGGAAAAACGACAGACGGAACCCCGCGGGATAAATTTCCGCGGGGTTTTTGACGGAACAGGCATGACCTGCAAGGACAACCAAGATGGACGAACTCCGCTTCCACACCGCCGGAATCCCGCTTTCAACGAAGCCGCAGAAGAACATGCTCAACGCGCTGGACCGCATCCGTGCGCTCGGTCTCGACGGGATGGAACTGGAATACACCCGGGGAATCCTGCTCGACTATCCGAAGGTCCGCGAAATCGGCGCGAAGGCGAGGGCGCTCGGCCTGACACTCACCGCCCACGCGCCGTACTATATCAACCTCTTCGCCGACGAGAAAAAGAAGGTGGATCGGTCCGTCGAGCAGATTATGGACACAGCGCGTCTTCTCGACGCTGCGGGCGGTTACAGCGTGGTCTTTCATGCAGCCTATTATATGGGGAAACAGCCGCATAAGGTCTATCCCGAAGTGCTCCGGCAGGTGGAGGCGATCGCCGCCCTCGCGAAGAAGGAGGCGCTTCGAGTCCGCATCCGTCCCGAGCTGATGGGCAAGACGACTCAGTTCGGCACGCTGGAGGAAGTGGTGAATCTGGCGGAGGACGCCGGCGGAAATATCCTTCCCTGCATCGACTTCGCCCATCTCCATGCGCGTACCGGCCGCTACAACACATACGAGGAATTCGCCTCCGCCCTGGAGTTCATCGCCAAAAGACTGGGCGACGACGCCCTGCGCGACATGCACATGCACTTCTCCGGCATCCGCTACAGCGCGAAGGGGGAACAGAAGCATCTCATCGTCCGCGAGAGCGACTTCCGCTACCGCGAGTTTCTCAAGTGTCTCAAGGACTACGATGTCTGCGGCGTCCTCGTCGTGGAAAGTCCCAACGTCGAGGGCGACGCGTTGTGGCTCAAGAAGATCTTCGGCACGATGTGACCCCTCGATAAGTCGCGGCTTTCGGCCGCGCCACTCAGGGTCCGCGCTTTTTGTTGCCGGTCCCTGAGTGTTTTGCATAGCAAAACGTATCGGGCTAAAGAAAATCCCGCATGTTCCGATATTCGTGAAGAGCCGTCTTGACGGTCGTCTCCGGCGCCCGCGCGGCGGAGATTGAGGAGGGATCTTCATGAACAAGGGCGGTATGGACATATCGACGATCGGCGGCATCGGCCTCGGCTTCGGGGCGATCCTCATCGGGTATCTTCTCGAGGGCGGAAATCCGGCCGGTCTGGTCGGTCCTTCGGCTATCATCATCATCGCCGGGGGAACGATCGGCGCCCTGATGACGAGTTTCACGATCAAGGACGTGATGTCCATTCCCAAGCTGATCGGACAGGCGACTCAGCTTTCCAAAGGACCTACGTCGGACCTGGTGGAAACCATCATCACCTTTGCCGAAAAGGCTCGCCGTGAAGGTATCCTGTCTCTCGAAGGCGACATCGACGACATCGGCAACCCGCTTCTCAAGAAGGGCGTCAAGCTCCTCGTGGACGGAACCGACCCGGAGATCGTTCGCAACATCCTGGAGAACGACATTTACATCTTCGAACTCCGGCGCAAGGAAGAAGCCGCGATATTCGACACCGCCGGCGGTTACTCGCCGACGATGGGAATCATCGGAACGGTCACGGGCCTCGTGCTGGTGCTTTCCCGTTTGGGCGGCGACGCCGCCGAACTCGGACACTCGATCGCGGTCGCCTTCATCGCGACGCTTTACGGAATCGGTCTTGCCAACCTCTTCTGGCTTCCCGTCGGCGGTAAACTGAAACTGAAGATGAAGCTGGAAAAGCTGGAGAAAGAAATGATCGTCGTCGCGGTGCTTTCGCTGATGCAGGGAGAAAACCCCTCGGTGATGCGCGACAAGCTCGATCCCTTCCTTGAGGAAGGCCATAAGGAAAAGAAGGGCGGCGGCGGCGAAGAAAAGTAGCCCTTTGGCGTTGGAATGGCGAAAGCGGTAAGGAGCGGATATGGCAGGCGGCGGCGGATCGACGAAAAGACCCCCGGAAGCGGAAAAAGAAAACCTGGAACGATGGCTTTTGACCTATTCCGACATGATCACCCTGCTCATGCTGTTTTTCGTCGTGCTCTATTCGATGTCTACGATCAACCCCAAGAAATTCGAGGATCTTTCGCAGATCCTGACCACCATCTTCGCAGGCGGCCGCATTGAAATCTTCGAATCCAAAGCCATGTCGTCCGGCGAAGGAATCCAGGATAACCCCGGTTATTTCCCGATCGCGAAGAGCAAGACGGGCAAAAAGGAAGATATTTTCAAGCAGACCGTATCGGTGCTCCGGCCGGAACTCCAGTCACGCACCGTCCGCGTGGAGCTCAACGAGGAAGGCGTGGTGATCACCCTGGCCAGCGACACCTATTTCGGTCCCGGCAGTCCCAAGATCGTCGAGGCCGCCATCCCGATTCTGAGGGACGTATCCGGCGTTCTCAAGAGCCTGTCCAATTACGTACGGGTGGAGGGACACACCGACACCCAGCCGCCCTCTCCGCAGAATGTCGAGACCAATTATCCCTATCGCTCCAACTGGGAGCTTTCCGCCCAGCGATCCATCAATGTGCTCCGCGTCCTCGAGTCTTTCGAGGTGCCTTCTCAGCGTCTGTCCGCGGTCGCTTACGGCGATGTCCGCCCCATTGAAAAGAATGATACCCCGGAAGGCCGCGCGTATAATCGCCGCGTGGATATCGTCATCGTCCAGGATTAATAATAGAACTTCGACGCCTGACCGCTTTCGGACTGTCGCAATTTTCATCATTCGGGCGAACTCTGCCCGACAATTCATCATGCCCATTGTTTTCGGGCTTCCGGTAGAATTATTTGGTGCAAACCATTGCCAAAAACGAAAAGCGGATTTATAATAAGAGAAATTCGCTTCGGTTTTGGAGGATACGCCATGGAAATCGTGCTTCTCCTTGTTCTGCTCGCATTGATCGGTGGCATCGTCGGGTTCGGTATCTGGGCCCGGAAGAACGGTGAAAAGTTTACTACCAAGGCTGCAACCGGCATCGTCAAATCGGTTGCCGCAGTCGGTTTTGTGATGCTTCTGACCATCGGTTTCTCCCTTGTCGGTCTTTCGGTCAACAAGATGTACTCCGCTGAAACCAACGCCGCCAAGGTAATGGCAGCCGACACGGCCGCCAATGCTGAAGCCAAGGTTTCCGCTCCCGTATCCGGGAAAGACCAGGGCGCTGTCGGCCTCGGGTATCTCGCGGTAGCTCTCGCGGTGGGTCTCGGCTCCCTCGGCGCCGGCGTCGCGACCGGTATGTCCGCTGCGGCCGCTATCGGAGCGATCTCCGAAGATCCGAAAGCCTTCGGTAATGCGATTATCTTCGTGGGTATGTCCGAAGGTATCGCTATCTACGGTCTGGCAATCGCTATCATGATCTATTCCCGGCTCTGACGCCGGTTTCGCCCAATGAAGACAATTGTACTCGGCGATAAAGACACGATTCTGCTTTTCGCCCTGGAGGGCGTGGAAGGAAAGGTTGTGGAATCCGCCCAGCAGGCGCAGGAGGAAATCCGGCGCGTTCGCAAGGCGAGGATCTATGGCCTTCTGGTCGTCACCGAGCAGGTGGTGGAATGGGCCGGCGACGCGATCGCGCAGCTCCGCTTTTCGCGGGAACTGCCGGTGGTTCTCGATATTCCCGACGCAAACGGACATCGCAAGGGCGTCAAGCAGTTACCGGACTACATCCGAGAGGCAGTCGGCATCCGGGTGTAACGACAACGAACGGAAGGTGACTTATGGGTTTACAGGAGATCGTCAACGAGATCCGCAAGGACTCGAGTGCCGAGAGCGAGAATGTGATCCGTCAGGCCGAGGCCGAGGCGGAGAAGATCCGTTCGGAAAAAAAGACTCAGCTCGAAGTCCGCTACAAAGCTTTACGGGAGGCCGCCGACGTCGAGTTCAAGCGGTTGCGCCAGAAGCTCATGGCCAAGGCGGAATTGGACGCACAGCGCGAAGTACAGCAATGCGAAAGCGATATGATCGAAAAGCTCATTACCGACATTCAGAAGTCCATCCTGGAAACGTTGCGGAAAGATCGCGGGCGCTATGTTCGCTATCTGGTTCGCGCCGTTAAGGATTCCGTTTCCTTCTTTGAAGGGGGGAAATCCGGGATATCCTTCTCCCGGGAAGACGAAGGTCTTTTCGAGTCCGTAAAAAACGAAAGCGGCGCCAAACTGGAGCTGCTGCCGGCATCCCGCATTTCTGCGGGCGCCGTCCTGATTTCCGGTAACACTTACATTGACCATTCCCTGGAAACCGTGTTCGAGAAGATGCGGCAGGATTTCGTCCGCATCATCGTCGAAGAAAAGGGCAAGTAGTACAGAAATCGAGGGAAGAATATGGATAGCAAAGCAGTCGGAAAGATCACGCGGGTCAACGGCCCGATCGTCCAGGCGGCCCTGACGGACATGCTGAAGATGATGGAACTCGTCGAAGTGTCGGGCTATCACCTGGTCGGAGAGGTTCTCTCCATCCGCGGGGATTCCGCCACCATCCAGGTTTACGAAGACACGAGCGGCGTCAAGCCCGGTGACCCGGTTTTCGGGACCGGCCTTCCTCTTTCCGTTGAACTCGGGCCGGGCGTCATCGGCAATGTGTTTGACGGAATCCAGCGCCCGCTGAAGGAGATCTCGCAAAAGAGCGGCATTTATATCGGACGCGGCATCAACATTCCTTCCCTTGACCGGCAGAAGAAATGGCACTTCGTTCCCACCGTCAAGGAAGGCGAAGTGTTACAAGGCGGCGCTATCATCGGCACCGTTCAGGAAACTTCGATGCTGGAACACCGTATCCTTCTCCAGCCCAATACCTCCGGAAAGCTGGTCAAACTCCTGAAGGAAGGCGACTACACGCTGGAAGAAGTGATCGGCATTCTCAAGACCGAAAGCGGTGAAGAGGTCAACGTCAAGATGTACCACCGGTGGCCGGTGAAATTCCCGCGCCCGGTGGGCAAGCGTCTCGCACCGACCATCCCCATCCTGACAGGTCAGCGCATCATCGACATCTTTTTCCCCCTCGCGAAAGGCGGGACGGCGGCGATTCCCGGCGGCTTCGGCACTGGAAAGACCGTCACCCAGCACCAGTTCGCGAAATGGGCCGACGCGCAGGTCATTGTGTACATCGGCTGCGGCGAACGCGGGAACGAGATCACCGAGGTGCTGGAGGAATTCCCGCAACTGATCGACCCCCGCAGCGGAAAAGCGCTCATGGAGCGTACCATCCTCATCGCCAATACCTCCAACATGCCGGTGACGGCACGCGAGGCATCCATTTACACGGGTATAACACTGGCCGAGTATTACCGCGATATGGGCTACGATGTGGCCATCATGGCTGATTCCAGTTCGCGCTGGGCGGAAGCTCTCCGTGAAATGTCCGGACGTCTGGAAGAAATGCCCGCCGAAGAGGGTTATCCGGCCTATCTCGGTTCCAAGCTTGCCGCTTTCTACGAACGCGCCGGTTATTGTCAGACGAAGAGCGGTCAAATGGGTTCCATTTCGGCCATCGGCGCGGTTTCGCCCGCGGGCGGCGACTTCTCCGAACCCGTGACGCAGAACACCAAACGTTTCGTGCGCTGTTTCTGGGAGTTGGACAAGAACCTCGCTTCCAGCCGGCACTTCCCTTCCATCAACTGGATGCGCAGTTACTCGCAGTATGTGGACGAGTGCCGCGAATGGTGGGAAAAGAACGTTTCCAAGCGCTACCTGGAGCTTCGCAACGACGCTTACGACCTTCTCCAGAAGGAAGACAAGCTCCAGAAGATCGTGAAGCTGATCGGTCCGGACGCACTGCCGGAATCCGAACGCCTCGTGCTGGAAATCGCCCGCGTCATCAAGCTCGGTTTCCTCCAGCAGTCGGCGTACGACGATATCGATATGTACACAACGCCCCAGAAGCAGCTCCGCATCCTGGATCTGATCATGAAGTTCTATGTTCGCGCCGCGGAACTGATCCGTTCGGGCGCCCCGATCGCCGATGTGCGCGAGATGGAGTCCATCCCCCGCATCATCCGCGTCAAGATCACCGTTCCCAACGACAAGCTCGAACAAGTCGACGAAGTCGAATCCTTCATGGCGAAGGAATTCGAGAAGCTGGAAGCGCAGTACAAAGCGTAACTGCGGTCGAATACGCTAAGGGAGAATTGCCATGCCCATGGAAATCGTGAAAGAACATATCGGCATCTCGGAGATGAGCGGACCCCTGGTGGTGGTCGAAGGCGTCGGCGACATCGGTTACGACGAACTCGTCGAGATCAAGCTGGATGACGGCACCACCCGCCACGGGAAGGTGTTGGAGTCCAGTCAGAACAAGGTGATCGTGCAGCTTTTCGAAGGCACGAGCGGCGTCAATCCCAGGAAGGCCCGGGTTCAGTTCAAGGGTAAACCCTTCGAAATCGGTCTTTCCGAGAAGATGCTCGGACGCGTGTTCAACGGCTTGGGCGCTCCCACCGACGGGCTTCCCGACATCGTGCCCGACATTATGAAAAACGTCAACGGCGAGCCCTTGAACCCCGTCGTCCGCGCATATCCGCGCGAGTACATTGAAACGGGCGTGTCGACCGTCGACCTGATGAATACGCTCGTTCGCGGTCAGAAGCTGCCGATTTTCAGTTCGGCCGGTCTGCCGCACAACGAGATTGCCGCGCAGATCGCCGCTCAGGCCAAGCTGCCGGGCGAGGAAAGCGGAAACTTCGCGGTGGTATTCGCCGCCATGGGGATCAAACATGACGACGCTTTCTTCTTCATCAACAACTTCGAGGAAACCGGCGCTCTCAAGAACGTGGCGATTTTCCTCAACCTCGCCGACGACCCTTCCATCGAGCGCATCATCACCCCGCGCGTGGCGCTGACCCTCGCGGAATATCTCGCGTACGAAAAGGGCAAGCACGTTCTCGTGATTCTCACGGATATGACAAGTTACTGCGAAGCCCTCCGCGAAATCGCGACCGCTCGCGGCGAAGTGCCCGCCAGAAAGGGCTTCCCGGGTTACATGTACAGCGACCTTTCCACCATTTACGAGCGCGCTGGCCGCGTGAAGGGGCGCACGGGCTCCATTACCCAGTTGCCCATCCTCACCATGCCTAACGACGATATCACTCACCCGGTTCCCGACCTCACGGGCTACATCACGGAAGGGCAGATCGTGCTTTCCCGCGAACTCCACAACAAAGGTATTTATCCCCCCGTGGATATTCTGCCATCGCTGTCGCGTCTGATGAAGGACTCCATCGGCAAGGGCTACACCCGCAACGATCACCCGCACCTTTTTATGCAGCTTTACGCGAGTTTCGCCCGCGTGAAGGAAGTGCGCAACATCGCCAGCATCGTGGGCGAAGAGGAACTGACCAAGGTGGATAAACTTTACCTCCAGTTCGGCAATGAATTCGAGCACAATTTCATCGGGCAGGGTTTCCATGAAGACCGCTCGATGAACGAAAGCATGGACTTGGCGTGGAAGATCCTGTCGATCCTGCCGAAGAAGGAACTCTCCGGCCTCAAGGAAGACGAGATCGCGGCGCATTATGTAGGTACCGGCGAACAGTAGCCCCGGGGCAAGGAGGAACGGATGAACCCGTCCGAAATCGCCCCGACGAAGACCAATCTCTTCGACTACAAGGGGCAGTTGTCGTTTTCCATCGACGGACACAACCTGCTGGAAGAAAAGCGGGATGTTCTGGTCATGCACCTGATGGAAACCGTCGCCCAGATGAAAGAGGTGCGCGGCAAGTTGAATCAGCTTCTGGAAGATTCCTACCGCCTTCTCGACTTCGTCCGTATGGAACTGGGCGAACATGAGATGACTCGGATCGTCCTGGGAAGCCGGGACGTCACCAAGCTGAACGTGGTGGAAAAAAGCGTGATGGGGGTTTCCATCCCTACGATCCGCTTCGCGCAGGATCCTTCCCGCGTCCCGATGATCAGCTTCCTTTCCGGCTCCGAAAGCTACGACCGGCTGGTCAACAATGTCCGCGAGATCATGCGGCTGATCGTCCAGGTTGCACAGGTGGAAGCCTCCGCATGGAGGCTGGCGTTCGAAATCAAGAAAACGCAGCGCCGCGTGAATGCGCTGGAAAACGTGTTCATCCCCGAATTCAGGGAGATCATCAAATTCATTCAGGATACGCTGGAAGAGCGCGAACGCGAAACCTTCTTCCAGATGAAACGGATCAAGAACGCAAAGGAAGGCGCTTAAGCGCCGACTGCCGGGTTCCGGAAGGGACGATGGCTGGAAATGCAGGCACGACTGAGCTTTGATACCAGGGGTGACGCATGAAGGAAATACTTGAATCCATTCTGAAGGTGGAGGAAGACTCCGCTGCACGTTCGCGGGATTCCCAGGCGAAGGCCCAGGAAATCCTTTCGGCTGCGCGCCACGATGCGGACGAAATGGAAAAACGCATGGAAACCGATTTTCAGAATGAGCGCGAAAACCGCCGGGAATCCATCCTGAAGGAAGCCGAGGCTTATACCCAGAAGCTTCAGGCGGATGCCTGCGATCATGGCGATATGAAGAAGAAGCAGCTCGAGGCCGGAGCGGAATCGATCCGCAGGAAAGCGATCGCACTCGTGCTGGGCGAATAAGCGGGAGGCACCGATGTTCGGTATGGAATACGCTCCCGTATATGCGAAAGTACGCTGCTGGAAGAAAAATATCCTGAAAGCGTCTTCCGTCGAGGATTTCTCCCGTCTGGATCTGACCCAGACGACGGAAGAGATCCGGAAAAGGATGAGCAAAGTGACGTTCAATTCCGAAACTTCCGTTCGAGATATTGAAGGGCTGCTCCGACAGGAAACGTATAATTACATCCAGAGCGGACTGCATTATCTTTCGGGCGGCGGGCGGCGTTTCGTTCAGGAATGGTGTCGTTATTACGAAATCGAGAACGTCAAATACATCGTCCGGTGCGTGTTCAACCAGAAGAAGGTGGACTATCTTTACGATCTTTCCCGCAAGAGCAAGATTCGACTGGAACTCGTGAAGGATATCCGCAGTCTGGACGAACTCCAGGATTTTCTCTCGGGAACCGATTATTACCGGCTTGCTGCGGATTCGTTTCCCCGCGTGAAAGAGGAAGGAAAGACCTTCTTCTTCGAGATGAACCTCGACAATTACTTCGCCCAGAGCCTGAAAAAAAAGGTCGCATCGCTTCCGCCCATGGAACGGAAAAGCGTGAAGGACATTGTCGCTTATTATCTCGAAATGAACCGCATTATGTGGATCTACCGGGCGCGCTACAACTTCGGAATGACGGCTTCGGAAACGATGTCCATCGTTCCGCGCGTTTTCGAATTTCTCCGCGAGAAGCAGTACGAAGAATTGATGCACGCCGAGAGCATTCAGGGTTTCATCGCGATCCTCAAACAGGTCGGTTTCATCGATGACGAGAAGACCGCGGAAGCCAATCTGGAACGCGAACTCCACCGCAAGGTGCTGTTGAAGGCCCATCGGGGATTTACCGGGATCCCGTTCAAGCTGGGCGCTCTGCTCGCTTTTTCGGTGTACCATATGGTGCATGCCCGCAACATGGTGACCATTTTGGAAGGCAGACGCCTGGGCGTTTCCTTCGATGACGTGAAGCAGTTGCTGGTCCTGGCGTAAGCAGAGGGTAGAATTATGTTTGTTTCGCAGAGGATGAAGAAAATCGACGTTCTGGTCCTGTCGAAAGACTCGACGGCTGTTTCTCGCGAGGTCGTGAAATTCGGCGATTTTCAACTGATCGAGATCGGACAGGGAAAGCTCCGCGAGCTCAAGCTCGAGAAGAGGCGCAACGACGACCATGTGAACATTTTAATGGAATATGACCGGAAGGTCTCGTTTCTCTTATCGGCGCTGGAGTCCAATACCCTTTTTTCCGAGGCCGTCCGTGAAATGGGCGAGCAAATGGAACCTGGAAAATCGGGCGAAGTCGAAATGGATTTTCGCCCGATCGGCTTCTCCGATCTCGAACGCATGACGCGGGAAATTGAAAGCGAGCTTAACCGTTACAACGTCGAGATGGAAAAGATCAAGACACGCAAGGAAGAACTGGGCGTACGCATCCAGCGCGCGATGTTCTTCTCTTCGATGGACTTGGACTGGCAGCGCTTCAAAGCTTTGCATTACACCTACCTCGGTTTCGGCACGATCCCGACCAACAGCTATGCCGGTTTCCAGGAAGCGCTGTCGCAGATTCCGCTGACGGAACACAGCGTGATCGGTAACGAGGAGAAAGACACCATTGTCTTCTTCGCAGCGTCGAAGACCGTGAAATCCGAACTCGACCAGATTCTCAAGAATGTTTACTTCCACGATTACGGTACTCCTCTCGATCTGGAGGAGAATTTCCGTTCGCGCATTCTGCGATACGGCTTTGAACTCTCCGTGGTGCACGACGAGGAACTTTTCCTGGAAAAAAAGTTCGTGAAGATATCGGGGCGCTATCTGGAAACTCTGGATAAGCTGCGCAAGAGCGTCAAGTATTACCTCAGTATGGAAAGGGTCCAGGAGGAAATGGGCGCGACGGCGAACGCCGTGGTCTTCTCGGGTTGGGTTCCCAAATCGAAGGTGAAGGAACTCGAAAATTCCCTGGAAACGATCACCGGGGAGCGTGTGGCTTACATGGAGCAGAATGCGATGGAGGCCTTTGAAACGGAGGGTCTCGTTCCGCCGACCAAACTGTCCAACCCGAAGATCCTGAAACCGTTCGAACTGCTGACGAACACCTTCGGTACCCCCGGCTACCGGGAAATCGATCCCACTCTCTTCGCCGCATTGGGGTACGTGCTGATGTTCGGCGCGATGTTCGGCGATATCGGTCACGGGCTTATCCTTGCCGCCATCGGCGCGTGGATGATGCTTTCGAAGAGCTTGAAGAACTTTTTCAGCTTCAGTGCGATCATATTCAGCGTCGGTTTGTCCGCCGCGTTCTTCGGCTTCGTCTACGGCGCGATATTCGGAAACGAGCACCTGGTTCAGGCGCTCTGGCTGCATCCCGCGGAACATATCATGACCATCCTCGGCGTCGCGGTCGCCTTCGGCGTGCTGATGCTGACCTTCGCGATGGTGCTCAATATGATCAACAGCGTGATGGAGAAAAACTGGGGCCGTTTGCTTTTCTCGTCCAACGGGGTGGCCGGTTTCGTATTCTACTGGAGCGTACTGGCGCTGGTTCTGACGTCTTTGGCGGGCATCAAACTCAATACGTGGATTTTTCTCGGTCCCATCATCGCAACGGGGCTCATCATGCTCTTCGAGAAAAAGCTGGAGCGTCTTTTCTTCCCGCACCACGGTGATCATGCACCGGCGAGCCTCCTCAACAGCTTCTTCGAACTTTTCGAGGCGCTTCTCGCCTTTTTGTCCAACACCGTTTCCTTCGTCCGTGTGGGTGCTTTCGCGCTGAACCATGGCTCGCTGATGAGTGTGGTATTTCTCATCGCCGGCGATCCGAAGACCTCGAGCCCCATTACCCACTGGATCGCGCTTTTGATCGGCAATTTGATCGTTCTCGGCCTGGAAGGTTTTATCGTGGCCATCCAGTCGCTCAGGCTCGAGTATTACGAGTTCTTCACGCGCTTCTTCCGCGCCAACGGCAAACGTTTCGAAGGCGTCGGGATCTTCCAGAAGAGCGAGTAGCGGGATTCACTGTTTGCCGCGCACCATCGAGTTAAGAGAAAACCGGCCCCGGAAGGCGAACTCGCTTTCCGGGGCTTTTTTGTGGTGCGCCATTATCCGAGCGTCCATGGAAAACCCTGCTTGATGGAAAATCCCCTTGCTTTCCCGGACGTCCGGGTGTACAATAAACCCGGAGGAGTCGTGGAGCGGCAAAAAGTCACAAAGCCCGGAAACAAATGGGCGTTCATCGTCAATCCCAGGAGCGGGAGCGGCCTCGGAGGACGAATGCTGGAGGAACTCCGCGTGCAGTTGGGCAGAAGGGGAATCGACGCGCCTGTTTTCGAGACCCGGAGTCGGGGACATGCCGTGGAACTTGCCGATAGGGCTGTACGGGAAGGCGCAGCCGCCCTGGGCATCGTGGGCGGAGACGGAACGGTCAACGAGGCGCTTCAGGCCATCCCGGAAGCTTCGCCGATCGCTTTCGGGATCGTTCCCGCCGGATCGGGGAACGACTACGCGGAAGCGGCTGCTTTTTCCCGGCGCTTCGGGAAGGATGACTGGGACCGTTTTTTCGAGAAGCGGACCGTACGGGTCGATACCGGCATCTGCAACGGAAGACGGTTTCTCAATGGCGTCGGGATGGGCTTCGATGCGAGGATCGCGGCGAAGGTTCAAAACCCCGGCTTTTTTCCCGGCCCGATCCGCTACCGGTTCCACATCCTCGCCAACCTGCTTTTCTACCGGCCGTACGCGATGACGATCGAGAACGGCGGACGGCATGATGAAAAACGGGTGCTGATGACCACCGTGGGAATCGGCAGGCGCTTTGGCGGAGGATTTTATATCACGCCCCGTGCGGAAATCGACGACGGGCTTTTCGATATTTGTCTGGTTCGCGATCTCGGGACGCTCGGACGCATCCGAAAAATGCTGGACATTATAGGGAAAAGGCATATCGGTACGCCCGGCGTGGAATACTTCCGGTCGGAAAAACTCAGGATCGAGTTTCAAGGCGAGACGGACGCGCATATCGACGGCGAGATTTTCCGTGCGAACCGATTCGATATCGAAATTCGGCCCGCTTCGCTATTGCTGATCCGGGGCGGCGCCGGTTCCGGATATTTCCGGGAATCCGACGCGGAAAATGAAGCGAACCGGAAACAGACGGTTACGCGGACGAGTGGACGGGAGGGCTTATGAATCGGGCTTATCTGCGCTTTCCTTCGGGAAGGACGTTCCTGATTTCCGAGGATATTTCCGAACTGCGGGAAGGTAAGCGTCCCATTTTCGTCTTCTGGAACGAGGAGACGCTCAAGGCGAATTTCGAGATTGCGACGCGTACCCCTCTTCCCGAGTGTTATTGCTATTTCGCTCCTCCCACCAAGCTCGGCTTGAAAAATATCACGAAGCGCGAGGGAATTTTCCGCGTCATCCTCTGCAATTCCAAAGACGCGAAGGATTGCCTCGGAAGCGGCGTCAAAGCCTGCGGAGAGGAAGCCGAAGGACGGCTCACGCACTTCATCCTTTCCGATGAGCATGCGAAGCCGGGCAGCCCGGTGGTGGAGTTCACGGACAACCTCTGTCCCCGCTTCTTCGTGAATGCACTGGACGGGGACTATCCGGTTTCCCTCTCGCCTTTCTCGTTTACGAGCGTTCCCTTCCCGCTGGCGGAAGCGGACGAAATCGGGCTTCTTTCCCTGGGCGACGAAGCGGAGTTCAGTCTCGCTTATCTCGAAAAGGGAAAGATTACCGTTTCTCCCGACTACGGCGAACTTGCCGGTTTCTACGAGATCGAAGAGATGGACCGGCTGGTCAACAGCGTGATGGGACATCTGCAGTACCGCAACGTAACGGTTCTGAGGGAATTTTCCAACTTCTCGCTGACCTCAAACTATATCCGGCGTTTCGCCCACGCGCGTACGGTGGATCATCTGCACTCGCACCTCGCGGCGGTTATGTTCGACAACGGCTTCAACGACGAAAAGGGAATCGGTATCGTCTATGACGGTGAGAGCCAGGGTGAGAACGACCTTGTTCAGGGAGGGGAGATCCTGTACGGCCGGCCCGGCGAGTTCGAAACGGTCGCTCGCTGGAGTCCGGTGCCGCTTCCGGGAGGTGAAATCGCCAACGTGGAGCCGTGGCGGATCGCGCTGGCAGTGCTCCGGGAATCCACCCGGAAGGATCTGAACGAGCTGTCGATCCCGTTGGTGGAGAAGCTGCGGGAAAAGCAGGGCGAGCGTTACGTTTTCGACGCGATCAACAACGGGGACATCAGTTATTCCCTTTCCAGTTCGATGCGCCATATCGTCGCCGCGGTGGGGGAACTGCTGGATTTCGAAGAACAGACCTGGGATTTCAACTACTTCGAGAACCAGATGGACAAGGATGTAATCGAGGACTATGCCGGGGAACACTATCCCGTATCGGTCAAAACGGAAGAGGATCTTCTCATATTGAACACCTTCGATCTCTTTCGCGGCATCGTCCAGGACCTGTTCACCCAGGCTGTTCCGGAGAACCTGGTCTACAAGACCTTTTTCGGTATCCTGTCCGCGACGGTAGCCGTGGTCGAAACCCTGTCGAAAAAATTCCGGACGAAGGACGTATTTCTCTCCGGCGAGTTTTTCCGGCATCCGCACTTCGTGGAAATATTCCACTCCGCTCTCACCGGGAAGGGATTCCGGGTGCATGTGCATCGGACCTTACCTGTCGACGACAGCGGCATTTCCGTGGGTCAGCTCATTCAATACTGGTTTATGAAGAAGCGGGAAAAGGCATCCCTACAATGACAAGTTCTAAGAGCGCACCAGCAGCTCACGGATACGCGCGCGGATGGCTTCCGCTCCGTACTTTCCGCCTTCTTCCGGCAGACGCGCCAGGTGGTAGTAAGCCGCATCCAGTTCCTTCCGCTCGATGCAGCTTACCGAAAGATTGTAGATCGCGTCGGCACGCTTCCCGAGTCTCACCGCCTCGCTCAGTTGGGTCGCCGCATGTTCCACGTCTCCCGCTTCCTGGCAGATCGTTCCCGCGTTGTACCAGGCTCTCTCGAAGAGCGGGGCGCAGCGGGCAGCCTCTTCCCACGAGATGAGGGCGCGCAGTTTCTCGCCGCGCGCGTAATGGGCGTTTCCGAGGTTGTACCGGAAAAGCGGGTGATGGCGGAACTCGAGGAGCAGACGGTGCAGGTCGCGGATAGCGCCCGCGTAGTCGCCTAGGCGGTAACGCTCCCGGGAAGAGAGGTACTTAACGCGAAGGTCCCGGTTTGCCAGGCGTTTTACGGCTTTTTCATCGAGGAGCGCCCGCGTGGCCGCGGTTTCCCCGGAGGCGCTCAGCGCCTCGAAAAGATCGACGAGGGTTTCGGAATGATTCGGATATTCGCGGAGGTTCGCCCAGGCGTATTTCGCGGCGTTCGGTGCATTTCCTTCCAGAAGAGCGAGATAGACCCCGGCGCGCTTCTCCTCGAGGTGCATTTCGAAGGTGAGTCCTCCCCGCGCGGTTTTTTCCCGAAGGGCATCCGAGGCGTCCCGGATTCCGCTTCGCTTCGACCAGCGCCAGACGCCGTAAATCCGGAGGAAATAATTGTCGCTTTCCAGCATTCCCTCCGTTGCGGCGGGAAGTGCGTCGATCTCTCCGGTCATGAAACGGAACCACCAGTCCGAGTAGCTGGTGTATCCGGTGCGGGGTTTTGTTTTCAGGGCTTCGGACAATTCCCGGTAGCGGGAACGCAGTAAAAGGGTGTACGGGAACCAGTCCGCGGATCGGCTGCATTCCTCGCGGCGCATTCCGGCGAGGAATGCCCTTGCGGCGCCTCTCGCGTCGAAACGCTCCAGACGTTCGATGCCCTTTCGGAAAAATCTTCCTTTCCGGTTCAATCCCATTTGACGTATCCCTGGATAAGCACATCCCTGCCGTATATTTCGGCGGAACTTCTCTCCAGGGTAAGAGAACGGGCGATATCGAGCGGGGCGTTTCCGTTGAAGGGCGGGATACCCCTTCCGCCGATGAGTTTGGGCGCTACGACGCACATCACCTTGTCGATGACCCGCTCCCGGAATGCGCGGGAAAGAACGCTTCCGCCTCCTTCGATCATCACGCTCGCGATCTTTTTCTCCGTTCCGAGGCGTCGGAAGAGTTCGGCGAGGCTGATGCCGGCCAGTCCGGGATTGTGCGGGAGTTCGAGGATCATCTTGTGGTGTCTTTCGCAGTTTTCCCGGAAGGAGTCGGGAACCTTTCCCTCTTCTACGACAAAAAGGGTGCGGCCGTGGTCGTTCATAACGTGATGTTCGGGCGGTGTTTCTCCACGCGGGTCGAGTACGAGCCGGAGCGGATCCTTGATGCGCTCGGGGATGCGGACATTCAACCGGGGATTGTCGTGTTTCACCGTTCCGATCCCGACGAGGATCGCGTCCACGCGGTTGCGGAGGCGGTGCGCGACTTCCAGGGTTTCATCGCCCGAAATCCACTGACTGCCTCCGTCGATGTCGGCGATATTCCCGTCCAGCGTCATCGCGTACTTCGCGTACACGAAGGGGAGGGAGGTGCGGATGAACTTGAAAAAGTCCTCGTTGAGTGCGAGGAGGGACTCTTTCCGGGACGTTTCCATGCGCACCCGGACGCCTGCCGCGCGAAGCTGCTCGATTCCGCGGCCGTTGACATTGGGGTTGGGGTCTTCGGTGCCGATCACCACCTCACGAACACCCGCCGCGATGATGGCGCCGGAACAGCCGGGCGTCCTCTTTCCCGGGAAGTCCACGCAGGGTTCGAGGGTGACGAACATGGTCGTGCCCTTCGCCTTGCGCCCCGCTTCCCGGAGCGCCATGACCTCGGCATGTTCCTTTCCGGCCTTCTGTGTTGCCCCGCGGCCGATCACGCGGTCCCCGGAAACGAGCAGGCATCCCACCGCCGGGTTGGGAGAGGTCCCTCCTTTGACGGTTTCTGCCAGACGGAAGGCCTCATCGAAAAAATGACGCGATTGCATAAAAAAATTCTCCATGGATGCCGATGATGAAATGCACAGGTTGTGCGTTGTTGTGCATAACTGAGCTTTTTCATCCGTCGGAAATCATCTGATTTGATTTTAAGGAATTAACTTTTTTTTGGCAAGCGGTTTCCGCGGGACGGATTTTTAACTCTATATGTGAGAACGAAAAGCGGCAAAAAATATTCTCGTTGGCAGGTATGGAATTAGGGGGAGGGAAATTCCCTGGGCGTGTGCGAAATCGGCTCGAAAATATCTGCCTGACAGGTATGCACATGACTCCGAGTTGAAATTTGTCATCCGCATGGGTTATAATCATGAATCAATGAATGAGAGCGGGGGGGGAGAAACGGAACGGCCGTCTTCGGGTCGTTTCGTCCTGTTTTCGTCCTGTCGAAGGGAATCTGACAAATAATCATTCCGGATCGGGAAACCGGTCCTCCATGATCGAGGTGGGGAGGTTTTTTTCATGGAACAGTGGTCATCGATTTACGAGGAGTTGTGCCGAACCCATGACGGGTCGCTCAATTCGGCAATCCTCTCGAAGATCCAGTTCCAGGAGTTGCGGAACGACGATACCATAGTTCTCGTTGCACCGGATCCTCTGACACAGGGGTGGTTCAATGAGAATTATCTGGCTTCGGCCGCCGATGCGGCACGCAGGCTCCTGGGAAGGGATTATCGCTTCGAGGTGAGGATCGCTCCGACACAGCGATCGTTCGATAAGGTGGCTGAGAAAACCGCCGAAAGAACGGCGAAAAAGATTGCCGAGAGGACGGACGCGGGTCAGCTCAACCCCCGCTACACCTTCGACCGTTTCATCGTCGGACCGAACAACGATTTCGCGCAAGCGGCCGCTTTGCAGGTAGCCACGAACCCCGGCAAGAGCTACAACCCGCTCTTCCTTTACGGGAGCGTCGCGCTCGGCAAGACGCATCTTCTGCAGGCCGTGGCGCACAAGATCCTCCAGGAGCGGCCGGAACTTTCGGTTTATTATACCTCCAGCGAGAACTTCACCAACGAGTTCGTCGAGTGCATCAAGAACCGCGAAATGCCGAAGTTCCGCAAGAAGTATCGCAGTTTCGATGTCCTTATCATCGACGACATCCAGTTCATGCAGCAGAAGGAAAGTACGGTCGAAGAGCTCTTTCACACCTTCAACGAGCTTTTCCACTCCAAGAAGCAGCTCATCTTCGCATGCGACCGCCCCGCGAAGAGCCTTTCCGCCATCGAGGACCGGCTGCGCACCCGTTTCGACTCGGGCCTCTCCATCAAGATCGAGGCGCCCAATTACGAGACGCGGAAAGCCATCCTTCTCGCGCGCGCCATCGAGGAGAAGATGTATATCCCCGATGAGGTGATCGACTACATTGCCCAGAACGTGGACGGAGACATCCGTCTGCTCGAGGGTTCCCTGACCAAGGTGCTCGCTTACGGCAGCCTCAAGAAGAAGGATGTTTCCCTGGATCTCGCCAAGGAAATCTTGCGCGACAAGATCCGCATGGAGATGCCCAAGAACATCACCATTTCGGAAATCCAGCGCGTGGTTTCCAAGTACTTCAACATTACCGTCAACGATCTCAAGAGCAAGAGACGCGTCGAGAACATCACCTATCCGCGCCAGATCGCGATGTACCTCGCCAAGGAGTACACCAACCTGTCGCTGAACGAAATCGGCAACATGTTCGGGGACAAGGCGCATACCACGGTGATGCGCTCCGCCGAAAAGGTGGAGAAGCTGGTGAAATCCAAGAAGAAGACCAAAAAGGAGATCGAGGATATCATCGCCGACTTCTATAACGTCAAAAAAGAGGTCGAAGCGCGCTGAAACGAAGGAAATATCCGGCAGGTTCGCCTGCCTGTTTTCTACAAACCGGGACGGCAAGGATGCTGTCCCGGTTTTATTTGGTGCGCCCGGTGCCGATCTGAAGGGAGGAAATCCAAATTCCTCACGGAGTGTGTGTCCTATGTGAGAAAATCGGCCTTCCGGGTCAGTCAGAGCGAATGCCTAGTATTTTACCGCCCGAAGGGCATCCAAGGCTTCCTGCGGAAGCTGGCGGAGCGTCAGGTTCGCCGCGCGGGCCTTCCACGCGATCCGAGCGGTCTTCTCCAGAACCTCGAGCTGGCAGAAGGCGGACGCGATGTCCTGTCCCCAGGTGAATGTGCCGTGGCGCTCCAGGACGATCACGTTCGTGCCTTCGCAATGACCCTCCACGAGCTTGGCGCTTTCGTCGGTGGAGGGAAGCGCGAAGGGAAGGAAGCAGACGTTGCGGACGAACATCGCCGATTCCGACAGATAGGCACCGGCGAAGGGATTCTCTCCGGCGGCCGAGAAAAGCAGGGTGTGCTCCGGGTGCGCATGCACGATGGCACGGGCGGCGGCGGTATCCCGGTACACGGCGAGATGGGTGAAACGCTCGGTGCTGGCGTTGCGTTTTCCGCCGATCTTACGGCCCTGCATATCGGTGACGACGAGGTCCGAAGGCCGCAGGAAATGCTTCACCGCCCGGGACGGCGTAATAAGCATCCGACCGCCGGGAAGGAGGCAACTGACGTTGCCTTCGCTGCCCGTCACATAGTCGCGGTCGTACATCAGGCGCGCGTAATCGCAAAGTTCTCGTCGGAGTTGAGCTTCGGTCATGGGAATCTCCTCAAAAAATAAAAAGAGACAAGGGGTTTTTACCCCTTGTCCCGTTCAAGCCTCGGTTCCTGTTGCATGGGATCGGAAAGAATGCCGATGGGTTATTTTCCGAGCCGACTATTCACTTTGCCGATGATATCGTCATCCTCGTCGTTCGTGTTGCCATTCTGGTTTTCGTCCTCGTTCATCATATCGAAGAGCCGTTTGGCGTTTTTCGCAAGCTTCACCTTGGAAAGCATCACTTTATTGTCGCTTTGCAGAATCTGCTTCATCTCCTGAAGGTCGCCCTTCGCGCGGGAAATAAGATCCTCGAGATGGCGGTTTTCGTCCATCGTGAGGGTGGCTTCCTGTCCGGCGGAAGTATCGACTTCAAGGAGCTTCTTCGTGTCCGGGTCCAGCGCGTCCACGTTGGGAATGTTGACGTTGCGGCGGACGGCTACGCGGCCTTTCACAACCTGGATGTTGAAGTTCTCGTCGTCGGCGGCGATGGCGAATTCGGTTCCGCGAACGGCGGCCACGGCTACGGAGCTTTCCACCTGGAAGCTTTCGTTGTCCTTGAGCTTCTGGTTGATGTCGAAGAGCCCCTTGCCCTTCTGGACTTTGACCTGTTCCACTCCGGCGGCGAGCTTGGAAATCAGCACCTGAGAGTTTTCCGTCACGCGGAGAGTACCGCGCTTGGGCATGGTGATGTCGCAGTAAGAGGAACTGCCGGTTTTCACCAGCATCGATTCGGTGACGGGTGTTCCCACGGAAGCATCGTTCCAGGTGCTTCCGGAGTCGGCGGATACCTGAACGCTGCCGACCAGGGTGTCGATCGTATAGGTTCTCGCGGAATTCGCAGCGAAGACGAGGGTGACGCAGAAGGCGGCGATCATGGTGACGGCAACGGCGGCGGAAATAACGGCAGTTTTATGGATTTTCATGGGCTCCTCCGTGGAAGAATTCTGTAATAGCATACACCCGGAACGGGAAATTTCCAAGAAATCGGCTGAAAAAACTCGTTTTCCCGGATCCGGTCAACCGATATCCACGAGTTCGTATTCCCGGCTGCCAAGGCCGATTTTCTCCGCGTAGGCGAGTCCCACGGTCCAGTCGGTGTTGGAGTGCGCCCGGCGGAATTTGTCGTCTCCTTCCCGTCCCGGCTCGGTGATGATGCTTCCCGGGACCGCGGCGGCCGCGTTTACTCGGTCGGCGCTCGCCTGGTCGAGTGCGACAGGATCGAAAGAGGCCATGATGCCGATATCCGGCACGATGGCCTGGTCGTTCGATCCCCAGCAGTCGCAGTCGGGCGAAATGTTCATGAGGAAATTGACGTGGAAGTTCGGCTTATCCTTCAGTACGGCCATCGTGTATTCGGCGATCTTCTCGTGAACGGTGACGCCCGACTGGTTCCAGTCCACGCCGGCGGCGTCGTAGCGGCAGACGGCGATGCACTGCCCGCAGCCCGTGCACTTCTCGTAATCGATCCGCGCGATGCGGTCCGGTCCGACATGGACGGCGTCATGCGCGCAGTTGCGCTCGCACATTCGGCACCCGGTGCATTTCGCCTGGTCGATCTGCGGTTTGGAGGCCGAGTGCATCTCGAGCTTGCCGCCCGTGGAGCCGCTTCCCATCCCGAGGTTCTTCAGCGCGCCGCCGAAACCGGTCATCTCATGCCCCTTGAAGTGGGAAAGCGAGATAACGGCATCCGCATCGGCGATGGCGGTACCTATCATGCAGGTTTTGCAGTTCTTCTGATTTACCTCGATTTCGCGGTAGTCGGTGCCCTTGAGACCGTCGGCGATGATGACCGGACAGCCCGTCGTTTCGGGGACCCAGCCGTTCTCGGCGGCGGCGCGGAGATGGTCCACGGCGTTTGCGCGCCGGCCCTTGTAGAGCGTGTTGGCGTCGGTGAGGAAGGGAAGTCCGCCATGGTCCTTGACGAGTTTCACGATCCGCGCCGCGTAGTTGGGCCGCAGATAGGCGAGGTTCCCCGGTTCTCCGAAGTGCACCTTGAGCGCGACCATCTTCCTGTCGAGGGGAAGCGAATCGAAACCGGCTTCCCGCACCAGCTTTTCGAGCTTGTCCACGAGACTCTTCCCGTGCGTGCGGAGATTGGTGAAGTAGACTTTGGACCCGGACATGGAAAGCCTCCTTCGGATTTATCCCTTGTACTCCCAACCGAGTTCGTTGAGATTTTTCACGCTGCAGAACTCGCCGCACATGCTGCAATAATCCTTTTCGGAAATCCCGCTTTCCTGACGTCTTCTTCGGGCGGTCTCCGGGTCCACCGACAGGCGGTACATCGTGTCCCAGTCGAGTTTTTTGCGGGCGCGGGACATTTCGTCGTCGAGTTTCCGGGCCTTCGCGCCGAGTTTGACCATGTCGCCCGCGTGGGCGGCGATACGGCTGGCGATCACGCCCTGTTTGACATCCTCTTCCGTGGGGAGCGAAAGGTGCTCCGCGGGGGTGACGTAGCAGAGGTAGTCCGCGCCGGCCGAAGCGGCGAGCGCCCCGCCGATGGCCGAGGTGATGTGGTCGTATCCCGGCGCGATGTCGGTGACGAGCGGCCCGAGGATATAGAAGGGAGCATCGTTGCACAGACGCTTCTCCAATTGGACGTTGGCGGTCACCTGGTCGAGCGGTACGTGTCCCGGCCCTTCGATCATCACCTGCACGCCCGCATTCCTCGCGCGCCTTCCGAGTTCCCCGAGCGTCACGAGCTCTTCAATCTGGGGGCGGTCGGTGGCGTCATGGGTGGAACCGGGGCGGAGACCGTCGCCCAGAGAGATGGTGACATCGTATTGATTGCAGATTTCCAGGATCTTGTCATAACCCGTATAGAGAGGATTTTCTGCGTTGTTCTTTTCCATCCACACGCAAAGCATCGAGCCGCCGCGGCTCACCACGTCGGTGATGCGGATGCCCGTTTTGACGAAGTCCCAGCTCCGCTTGAGCAGTCCCGCGTGGACGGTGACGAAGTCGATGCCGGCCTTCGCCTGGTCTTCCAGGCACTTCAGATAGTCCTCGATCTGCATTTCCTCCACGCGGCGCCTGGCGCGGGAGAGCTCGAAGCCCATCTGGTACATCGGTACGGTGCCGACGGGGACGGTGGATTCCGCCATCACGCGGTTACGAACCGTGTTCAATACGGCGCCCAGCGACAAGTCCATCACCGTGTCCACCCCGTACTTCTCGGCGATCTTGAGCTTGCGGATTTCTCCCTCGATGTCCATCCGCTCGGGCGAAGTGCCGATATTGGCGTTGGTTTTCGTGCGGAGTCCCTTGCCCACGCCGAGCGGCGCGATGTCGTGAAGGAGGTTCTTGAGGATGACCACCTTGCCTTCCGCGACATTTTCCAGCAATTCCTGGACGTCGACTTCCTCGGTCCGAGCGACGTGTTCAATCTCTTTGGTGACAATGCCTTTGCGGGCGGCTTCTATCTGAGTCATGAATACTCCTCAAATTGGATATACGTCAAGGTCCCTTCGCCCCTTCGACAAGCTCATGGATTAGCGCGGCGGCTGAGCCTGTCGAAGCCGCCCCGGGTCTTAAATTTACAGCTTCATTCCCGCGTGGTGGGGCAGCGGCCCTTTGCCTTTGCCGATCTTCTCGTTCGCGGAGAGTTCTATCAGACTCACCACGTAGTCGATCGCCATTTCGACCGAGGCGGCGATGTCGTTGCCTCTCGCGAGATAGGCGGTGATGGCGGAGGAGAGGGTGCATCCGGTTCCATGGGTGTTTTCGCTCCAAGACCGGCGGTGCCGGAATTCGCAGATGCGGATGCCGTCTGCCGCGCGCAGCAGGAGGGTGTCGGTTACCTGTCCGCCGGTTTCGTCGATATGGCCGCCCTTGACGAGAAGGGCCCGGAGTTTGCCGAATTCCTCCATTACGGCGCGGCCGGCTTCCAACGGGTCTTCGTACCTGCCTTCGGCGAGACGGACAAGTTCCCGGTAGTTGGGCGTCAGGATGTCCGCATTCCGGATCACCGAATCCCTGAGTGCGAGGACGGCTTCGTCATCGAGAAGGGGATACCCGTTCTTCGAGATCATCACAGGGTCGCAGATCACGAAACAGTCCTTTACGGCATCGCCGACGGCGTTTGCGATTCCGGCGTTCGCCAGCATTCCCGTTTTGACGCAGGAAATGTCGATATCGGAAAGCACTGCGTCGATCTGTGCGGCCACGAAGCGTGGCTCGAGATCGAGGCGGTCGACGACTCCCCGCGTATTCTGGACGGTGAGGCTCGTGATGACCGAAGCGCCGTAAACCCCCAGGGCCGTAAACGTCTTGAGGTCCGCCTGGATGCCCGCGCCGCCGGATGAGTCGGAACCGGCGACGGTCAGGACATTGCCGAAACTCATTCTTTCTCTTCCGCTTTACCCTTGGCTTTTTCTTCCTTGCCGCTCCAGTTGGTGCGGAAGGCGTACAAGTACAGGGTATAGGGAGCGGGTAGAATCAGAACTGTGAATATCAATAATTCGGTGATATTGTGACGCGCGGCCCGGTAGAGCAGAAAACACTGAAGCGCCAGGTAGGGAAGAATCAGGATCGCCCAGAAAAGTCTGCGCAGGAAAAGCTTGTTCCACGAGAAAGCGAAGATGCCGGCCGCCGCGCAGATATCGAAGAGGACCATCAGCGCATACATCGCCGGATTCATACCGGAGAAATTCAGCACGGCGCGGGTGACGGCGATCAGCGCGTAAACGAAGGCGTATAACTTGAAGTTTCCCATAGTTTCCTACTTGGTGAAGATCATTTCGGAATCGGGTCCGATGTTGAACTCGCGGGGTTTCTCAGCCAGAAACGCATTGTCGCCGATGAGCGAACTTTCCAGAATCGTATTTTCGACCGAGGTTTCGATTCCCAGAATGGAATTCGAGATAATGGAGTTGACGACCGTCGACCCCTCCGAAATGGAAACGTTCGGTCCGAGGATAGAATTCCTGATATCGCAGTTGTTGCCGATGAATACCGGCGGGATGACGATGCTGCCGGAAACGCGGTCGTTCGTGGCGTAGCGATCCAGCATGACGCGGTTGGTGTCCAGGAGCGAGTCCTTTTCTCCGCAGTCGTACCATTCGGGAACGTCAAAGGTCTTAAACTTCTCGCCGTTGTACATCATGTGTTTCATCGCATCGGTCAACTGGTATTCCCCGCGCGTCATGATCTTCTCGCGGATGATGTGCTCGATGGACGCGAAGAGTTTGTGCGCGCTCTGGAAGTAGTAAATGCCCGCGATGGCGATGTTGGTGGGCGGCTTTTCCGGTTTTTCCATCATATTGGTGACGATGCCGTTTTCATCGGTCATGACGATTCCGTAGCTGCGCGGGTCCGCCACCTTCATAACTCCGAGCATGTTGGTTTCCGCTTTCATAATATCATGGACGTTCATCGTGAAGATGATGTCGCCGAGAAGAATCAGTATCGGTTCATCCTTGGGGAAGGCGTCTCGGGCTTGGAAGATGGCGTGTCCGAGGCCATGGAAATCGATCTGGCGGATGAAGCGCATCGGAAACTGGTAGTTTTCGGTAAGGTAGCCCCGGATCTGGTCTCCAAGGTGGCCGATGATGAAGATAATGTCGGAAAAATTGATGCCTTGTATCTGGTCCATAATGTAGTTGATGATCGGTTTTCCGGCGACTCGGATCAGCGATTTCGGAACCACATGGGTATGGGGGCGCAACCTCGTTCCCTTGCCCGCGATCGGCATGATGATTTTCATCGAAACGACCTCCAGACCGTCCTCAGACGAATCGGCATATTATAACGGGGAACGCCGCGGAAGTAAAATGAAAAGGGGGTGTGCAAGGATTTCCCCCCGCCGGAACGGTTTTCGATTCCCGAATTTTCAACCTGGGTATTCTCGTCGGCGCCGGCAACCGCTTGCATATTCCGGGGCTTCCCGTTAAAATCCATGGAATGTGTGAGAGGGGGCGACGGCGATGAACGTTTACTTCGGCGAGGTTCGCGACCGGATCTATACCCGCCTGATCGAATTCATCCGTCTCCAGGACAGACATGGGCAGTCGTTAGGCCTCGACGGTTTCCGTCTCGTGGAACGGCTGGAAAATTTCGCCGGGTCCGGAAAGATGATACGCGGCGGACTCGTCATCGCGGCTTTTGAACTCAAGGGCGCGATATGCACGCCCTGCGTGACGGACTGCGCAGCGGCCGTCGAACTCTACCACTCCGCCTCCCTCATCCACGACGACATCATCGACCGGGACGCGATTCGCCGCGGACATCCCACGATTCATGCCCAATTTTCCGCGGAGGCCGAGATCCTCGGCGCTTCCGACCCGAAGCATTTCGGCTCCGGAATGGGAATCTGCGCCGGTGATATCGCGATCTTTCTCGCTTACCAATTGCTTTCGGAAATGGACTGCCCGCCGGAACGAAAGATACGCATTCTTTCCATGATCTCCTCGGAAGCGCGGCTGGTTGCCCTTGCGCAGATGCGCGACATTCAGCTCGGAGGATTGAAAAACCCGGAAAATCTCAACGAGTTGACGGTGATGCAGGTTTACCGTTTCAAGACGGCACGCTATACCTTCTCGGTGCCGCTTATTGTCGGCGCCATTCTCGCCGGGCTGGAGGAATCCGCGCTCCATCTTCTGGACCGCCTGGGCGAGAAGCTCGGGGTGCTTTTCCAACTGCGCGACGACGAGCTCGGGCTTTTCGGAGAAGAGGGCGAAACCGGGAAGTCGGTGGGCAGCGACATCCGCGAAGGGAAAAAGACGCTTCACTATGTGCTCGCGCGCGATCTCGCGAAGAGCGGGGAGTTTCCCGCCGAGGATTGGCAGCGTCTGCACGGCGCCTGGGGCGACCCGAAGGCCACGGCGGACGAGATCGTTTTCGTGCGTCGCGTCATGGAAGAACACGGCGTGATCCGGAACGTCCGCGTCCGTATGAGCGGGCTTGCCTGCGAGGCCAAAGAGATCCTTTCCTCGCCCGTTTTCCGGTGCCCGTCGGGCGAGGCGCTGCGCGATCTTGTGGATTACAACCTCGAAAGGAGGAAATGAGATGTCCGTATCGAAACCGGCCGCCTATGTCCAGGCGCTGCGCATGTATTCCTTCGCCGCTTCGATCATACCGGCGCTTTACTGCATCGCCGCGGCCGCGAAGGACGGTGCGCCTCTGCGCCCGTGGGAATGGCCGCTCCTCCTCCTCGCCGCTGTCTCGATCCACGCGGCGACGAATATGGTCAACGATTACTTCGATTTCCGGAACGGCGTGGACCACAGCGGAACGATCGGCAACAGCCGCGTGCTGGTGGACGGGCTGCTTACCGGACGCGAGATCCTGCTGGCCATCGCCGTCTGTTATCTTCTCGCGCTCGGGTGCGGAACGTACTTCGTCCTCGCGCGTCATTCCCTGCCCGTCCTCATCATCGGCTCGCTCGGTATTCTCGGCAGCTACGCTTACACAGGAAAGCCTTTCTCGCTGAAATACCATGCGCTGGGAGAGCCTGTCGTGTTTCTGCTGATGGGCCCGCTCTTCTTCGGCGCGATGTACATGGCGCTTTCCGGCAAGTGGTCGAACGAGGTCCTGCTCGTTTCCGTGGCCGTCGGACTCCACATCACGGCCATCCTGACGGCCAACAACACACGCGACATTGCCAACGACCGGAGCGGCGGAATCAGCACCCTGGCCACTCTCCTCGGCAAGAAGCCCGCTCTCCGGCTGCTTCTTGCGCTTCTGCTGATTCCCTACGCGCTGGCTGCATGGGCGGCTCTCGCGTTCAATCCGTGGTATTTTCTCGCGTTTTTCTCCGTGCCGATGGCGTGGAAACTTGTTTTTTCGGGCGTAATTCCCGATATGACCCGGGCGGAGGCGGACAGCGACAACCGGCTCATTATGCGCGTGGTGCTCCTGCAGACGTTTTTCGGGGCGCTTCTCCTTGCGGGAGCGGTTATGGGGGCCATCCTTCGCGTCAAATTTCCCTGGACGGCATAAAAGACCGGAATCGGTGTTACTTCCAATGCGGGTTGAACCGGAGCGAATCCTCGGAAACGGCGAATTTAGTCCAGAACTTGATACGGATGCAGATTTGATTTATCATGAGAATGAGTGAAGGGTCTAACGGGGGAGGGGAACTTGATACGGCTGGTAACCAGGGAATCGGTATTCCGCAATCCTTTCGCTGCGGCCGTGATCCGACCCAGGCAGGACGCCGTGAAGGAAGGAGGGATAGAGGACTTTGATCCTTCCACCGGCATCACGGGGCAGGAAGATCTGAGCGGCGAGTGGTGCGACTCTCCGCCCGTTCAGGAAGGACATCATTCCCTGAAGAATTCCGTGCTTTCGCTGCCCTCCGCATCGCTTGCCGAGTTCGAGAAAAACTTCCCGGATAAACTGACCGGCTTGCTGACGTCGTTGGGAATGCGGGATTTTTATCTCATGCTGGCGCTGAAAACCGACTGGTTCATTCAATTGAGCGACGTTCCTTCTGCCCGCGAAGCGCTCGGAACCCTTTCCCGTTTTACCGGCAAACAGTCTTATAACGAGGCCTATTCCTGCGGGCTGGCGAGCCTGCCGCTCCTTGCCTTGACGGCCTTCCGCCTCGGACGATACTGCGCGGCGCTCCCCGAAGCATTCTTTATCGAATCCTCCCGCGATTTTGCCTTCCGGATCTGCCGCTACGGAAATTTCCACCTCGAGATGGGCCAGACGGTCCACTCCGTCCTGACCGAATTCCTCAAGGCCGGTTTCGTCCCGATCGATAGGGAAACCGAGCGGTGGGGCTGACGGTCGAACCAGTTGCGCGCATCGTATCTCTCTCCGACCCTCGCATACTCGACATCCTGTCGAATGCGCGGGCGCGCGCCATCGTGGCGCGCCGTCTCCGAGAGACGCGATGCGCTTCGCCATTTCAGCCGTCAGTTCCCTACTTCACGGATGTTTCATCCACGGGCGTTCCCGGGGTGTACCCGGTGAGTTTACCCTGGATGACGAAATGATTTTTCTGGTATTCGATGGCGAAGGAGTTCATCAGCACAGGCAGGAAATCGAAGTCCCTGGCCAGCAGAACGGACACTCCGAATGTGCCGCTTTCCTTCGCGGTGACGGTCTTGATCTTGTTTTTCTTGTCCAGAGCGTCCACCTTGATGTCGCTTCCGCCCGCGAAAGAAAGGTTCAGAACCTTGGAATCGGTATACTGGAAGACCGTATAAGTTCCCGGCGACATGCTTTTCTGGCTTCGCAGGAAGTAGAAAAAGGCGACGGGAGCGAAAGCGCCCTTGGGTTTCTTGTACTGAATACCCTTGGGGTTGTTCTTGTCGGTGTGGGTGATCGTGTCGGACTTATTGTCGATCATCTGGGTGATGAAATTGGTGTTTTTACCTTCCCGGATGCTGAGGGTGCTTTTGTAGACCGCGTAGGTCTTGGCGTCCACCCAGGCGTCGAGAACGTCATTGATCTGAAAGACGTTCTGGATGAGCATGGTGCTCGCGATCTTGGCGATGCAGTGGTAAACGATGCGACCGTTCATCTTCGAAATATCGGCGATCTCCAGGTCGATGGAACCGAGCGTCCCTTTGATGCGCATTTCCTTGACGATCCCGTCGATGCTGTAAGAAACCTTTTCCTTGAGCTTAAAGGGCAGAGGAGCGCCGAAAGCGCAGGAAAGGGAGAAGACAGCGAGGCAGATAGCGAGGGTAATTCGGGTCATGGAACGATTCCTCCGTAGCGTATTCCGTTTTATGACGACCCGACGGTGGCGGGTCCGGATCTCAGGATTCTTCCTTCGGTCCTTTTTTCTGGTTGCTCTGAATGGTCAGCATGAAGATCAGCAGCAGGACAAATAACGGCAGATACAGCGCGAGCCGGTACAACACGAAGTAATTGAGCACGAGGAGCGCGAATGCCGGGAAAAGCGGCGTGGAAAGGATCGTCGCGAGGTCTTTACTCTTGGGACGGGACACCGCGTAAAGTCCGATCAGGATGAAATAGACGGCGCCGAATATTGCCCGCCAGGTACGATCGTTTTCCTGAATTTTCAGATACTTTCGGTATATGTCTTCCTTCAGAACCACGTAAGGATCGGTTCCTGCGCTGACGATCCGGATGACGTTGGTTTTCAGACGGAATTCGGTGATGAACTCGTTGGTGATCAAGAGGTTGGTGATTTGTGCCGGTGTCCAGATGTAACGGCAGGTCAGTCCTTCCATCCGGATCGATTTTATGGCCATTTCCGCCGGCGAATTGCCGAAGTCGATCCGTACCTGGTGAACCGTTTTTCCGCCCGGGAGAGGGAACACGACGTTCCTGAAGCCGCGGGAAGGCTCGACGGAAGCGTTGGCCGTCGCGGATTCGTAACCGGTGTCGTTGCCGAGATCGTAGGAAAGTTCGTAAATGTCGTTGGTGGAAGTGCGCATCCGAAGGGACATTCTCGGCCCCGCCTTGACGAGGAACCCGGATGCGAGAAGCCAAACCGCAAAGACGCCGATGACGATGAAAGAGAAGGTCAGGATGAGCGGCCGGTAGTGGTCCAGGGTCCGTTTCATCGTCTCCTTGTCGGGGCGCGGAACACACATAGCGCGAGTGCCGGACAGGAGATCGTGGAGCGTGCGGCGGTCTTTACGGAAAAGAGCGACCGCGTAACCCGCGCCGGCAGTCGCGACGGTGAGAAACTTGAACAGGTTGCGTAACAGTACGCGCAGGAACGTAAGTTTCCGGTCGTCCCGGCGGAAAACGCGGACGGAGAAGATCATTTTGCCGATCGTGGCGCGCAATGGGCTTGCCTCGAACAGGACGAAATACAGGAAGAGAATTGCCGCGTAGATCATCGCGTACTGGGAAATGTCGAGAATGAGATCGCTCTTGATCTTGTCGAGGAAAGCGAGGAACCGGAAATAGAGAAACACGGCAAGGCCCGATGCGGCCAGAAAATCGATCAGGAACGCGAGGCCGCGCTTGACGAGAAGAAACTTCAGCGAAGTTTCGGCGGCCGGTTTTTCCGGTTTTCGTTTCGCGAGCTTTTTCGCCTCGGCGTCGGCGCGCTTCTCCTCTTTTTTGCGGCGTTCGGCCGCGTGTTCGGATGCGGATTTCCCTTGAACCCGGGTTCCGGAGAGCACGTCATGCAAGGTCCGTCGGTCTTTGCGAAACTGGAGAACGAGAAACCCGACTCCCGCAGTCAATACCGAAAGGAGCTTGAGGAGGTTGCGGAAGAGGACTCGGAAAAACCCCGACCGGTTTCCGTCTGGGCTCTTTACGCGAAGCGTGAGGAGCAGCTTTCCGACGGTGGCTCTCCATGGCAGAATTTCCTGAAGCGCGAGGGTCAGCCAGAAGAAGACAAAAAAACCGCCGACGATCTGCGAGATATCGAAGATGAGATCGCTCTTGATCCGGTCGAGGTAGTGGAGCAAGCCGTTGTACAGCAGAACGAAAATCCCGAGGGCGAGCAGGAAATCGATCGCGAGGGCGGCGATACGCTTGACGAGAAGAAAACGCAATTCAGACGGCATTCTGTTTCCGTTGTTGCCGCTTCCGGAATCGGGATTCAGCATCGATCATACTCCCGCAAGTGTTCGGATTGGCCGCGACGTCCCGGCAGCAATATCGGCGGAGGCGGAATTACAAAGTATGCCGGATATGCGCGACCAACCGTATATTATAGCATCAAACCCGCCGGTTGGCAACAGAAATAGGGGGCTTCAATTGTCGAGCAATTCCTCGCAGGCAGTCTCTCCCCGAGTGCTCCGGGAGGCGACGAGCTCGACATTGACGAAAATGCCGCCGGGGGACAGGCGGCGGAAGATTTCGCCGTACAGCTCGTACTTCCTGCCGGGAGTCAGCAGTAATAGAGCAGATGATGTTGTTTGTATATCCGGGAACGCATCTGCAGTTCCATTGCGGCACCCTCCGCTGAATCAATCCCTCTGCGATTTTTTCCGAATTCCGGGTAAACCCGGATAAGTAAAAACTGAATTTAAACAAGCGATTAAAACGATTGACAAAATCCGTTGGGTGTGGTAAACTGTATAAAATCCGTAAGGGGAGGCTGAGAATGGGTTCCGTCGTCCGCGAAATCCTGACTAAATCCGGCAAAGTGCTTGCGGCATTCATAGCAGCGCCGGCCGTGTTGGTTTTCCTGATCGTCCTGATGCTGATGGGGGGCGTGCGCGGTCTTCCGCTGGCCGTTGTCAACCAGGACTCCGGGGTGGATATGCCCTTTATGGGCCACGTTTCAATCCCGGACCAGTTTCTGAAAAGCCTCGACGCGAAGGCCTACAAGGTCATCACCCTGTCCAACGAGGCAGAGGGCGTTGCTTTGGTGAAGAAGGGGAAAGCTTACGGCGTTCTCGTTTTTCCGCCGGACCTATCCAAGGAGATGCTTATCAAGGCTGACGATCCCTCTTACGAGGTGCAAGGCAAGATCAAGCTCCGCACCGACCAGAGCCGCACGACGGCCGCGGCGCTCCTTCAATTAGGCATCATGAACGGCTTCATGAAACTCGCGACAGCGCAGGGCGGAAAATCCCCGATGCCGCTGGACACGTCCGATCCGGTCTTCGGTAAGGATCTGCAGTTGCCGGATTTCCTCATTCCGGGCATCCTGATCCTGTTGTCTTTCCTCCTGACGCTCGTCGGAACGGCGGTGCTGGGCGGACAGGCATACCGCCAGAGTGCCGCCCGAGTCCCAGCGAAGATTTCCGGCGTGTTCACCGTGTTTCTTGCCGCTTCGGCCGTCCAGCTCGGGCTGCTTTTTGCGGCCGCCGCGCCTCTGCTCGGGCTGCACTTCCTCGGCAACGCCGGATTCGTTCTCCTCGCTCTGCTGCTTTTCCTTATCGCGGAAAGTGCCATAGGATCGCTCTTCGCCGTGATTTCGGGAGGACCGGAGTACGCGCCCCTGGCTGCCGTCATCGGCGTGCTGCCGATCTTATTCGGCAACGTACTTCTCCCGATCGAGCTGCTGCCCTACTGGCTGCGACCGTTGAAGTTCTTGATGATCCCGTACTACGGCGCCGACGCCTTCCGCAACGTCACGCTCCGGGTGCTTCCGCTGCGCGAATCCGCCGCCGATTTGATCGTACTGGCCGGGTTCGCCGTGCTCTTCCTCTCGGTCGCTTTCGCCGTGGCCGGCCGAAAGCCGAAGACCGAAAACAAGCAGTAAAAGGAGGTTTTCCATGAAAGCTTTTTCCGCCGCACTGGTTGCGATTCTCTTTCTTTCGGCCGCTTTTGCCTTTGCCGATGTTCCCTTGTTCGAGGGCGTGCTGACCGTGCACGGCCAGGGCGCGGGTATGACCAATTCCGCCACTGTCTACCTTTCCGGCAAAAAGGCCAAGATCCTGCCGAAGGAGCAGATCGGCGGCACCAACGGCTATCCGCTCGTCGATTTCGAGACTATGAAATTAACGCTCCTCGTCACGAGCGACAAGTACTATATGGAAATGCCTCTAGCTGCGATGGACCAGCAGATCGCCGCGAAGGCGCCCGGCGTCAAGGACAGCGGCAAAAAGGACAAGCTGCTCGGCCGCGTAGTTGAGGAATGGATCGTGAAGGACGGCGCCACCGGCCTGGATGTCCATCTCTGGGCGACGACGGAGATCTCCACGGGCGTCAACCTGCTCGTGGGCTTCTCGCGTGCGGGCGACGAGGGTCTGTTGATCGCGGCTGCGGCACGCGAAATTCTCGGCAAGGGCATGATGCCTCTGAAGATCACGGCCCAGAAGGGCGGAAAGGACTACTTCTTCTGGCAGATCGACTCCATTGAGCCCGGAACCGTAGAAGCATCCACTTTCGACATCCCGGCCGGGTACGTGCGCTTCTCGGACTTCATGAAGAAGTCCACCAAGACAGCCCACGGCAGATAACAATGCGCCTTCCGGTCCGGTAACGGACCGGAAGCTTTTTCCCATACATACGGGAGGAACTATGAACCGGAGTCTGATTCTCGCGCTTCTCGCCCTCGGGCCAGGTTTTGCGAGGGTCTTCTGCATGGACGCGTCCGTCAACGTCTATGCGGCGGACCGCTACTACTACCGTTTCACCAACGACGCTTCGGCTGGCCGCATCCAGTACGACGCGACCGTCTCGGGTGACGTGACGAGTAATCTCAACGTCAGCTTCACCTTCTGGGGTTCCGAGAAAATGCTTTTCCTGAGCGGCGGATTTACTGCGCCGGAAGAGGTGGACTACCAGTTGAACGCAAGCTGGAACGAGAAGACTTGGAGCACCGGTCTCATAGGTAACGTTTATACACCACGCGCCGCTTTCGGCGAGGCAGGAGCCTACTTCGACTGGCTGCCGGAGATGCCGTTGGAATTGGCGAATCTGTTAGTGGAGGCCGCCGTATACAGCGACTTCCGCGGGGTTTACGGGGAGTTCAAGGTCGCCCCGGGTGTCAGCCTTCCCCTTACCCCCATCGTTGATGTTACCCTGCCGGTCACGCTTTCCGCCTACGCGGCCGGATTCGACGGGCTGTCGGGCGGAGGACTTGCGGGCCTCCTTATCGCACCGCGCATGACGCTCGTCTTCAGCTCTGACTGGAACGCGTCGCTGACGGGAGGCTACTTCCTTTCGCTCGGCAGGGCTGGCAGTTCGTACCCGTTTGTTTCCTTCAAGCTGGGGATGAAGTTCGGGGCGACTCAGTGAAGCAGGCTTCACTGAGTCGGGACATGCCCGATTCGACGCGGGAGAAGATCCTCTCGGCTACTGTCACGATCATCGGCCGGGAAGGCCCGCAACGCGTGACCGTCCGGCGTATCGCGAAGGAAGCCGGCGTGAACATGGCGCTGGTGAACTATCACTTCCGGACGAAGGACAAGCTGGTCGCGGAAGCGATCCAATCATTCTTCGGAAGGATGCGGGAGATCTTCGAGAGGCTGGAAAAGGAAGACAAGACTCCAGAGGAGCGTCTCCACGATTTTTTTGCTGGCTTTCTCCATTATTTCATGGAATTCCCGGGCGTATTCATCACCCAGGTGCTGGAGATGGTGGAGTTCGTGGTGCTCACTCCTGCGGATGTCCCGAGGATGACGGAGAAGGAAGCCATGCCTCTTCTCTTTGGCCTGATGTCCGATGGCTCGGCTATTTTCCGTCGCATCCTTTCGGAATTTACGGGAATCAAGGACGAACAGACTTTGGCGATGCGGGTCATCCAGCTCATGTCTAACATCGCCCATCCGCTGTTGCTGACGGAGATGCCCAAGATCCTCTTCGGGCTGGATTTTCACGATCCGGCCCAGCGAGAGCGCTACGTCTCGATGGTGATCCGGAGCGCGCGGAACTTTGATTAGAGCGGCAGGGAGGATTTCTGTATCGGAGGCCTGGCCGTTATTACGCCGGAATTTACGGGCTTTGAAGCGGCAGGCATCAGGGTATCGGGACGATGAGTTATTCTGCCTGGAAATACCGGCTCTTCATACAAAAGAATATACGCATGAGCCGGATGAACCATATAATACATACCATTGCGGCCAACCGGAAAAATAATATCTCCATCCTGATTTTAATAGTTTCGTGAATACCTCAGCCCGACATACCGTTCCCGGCAACCGAGCGCCCGGTAGAACTCGCGCGCCCCGTCGTTCCAGACCATCACCTCGAGGTCAAGCGTCTTCGCGCCGAACCGATCCGCCGTCATCTCGAGCATCCGCTTTCCGAGGCCCGTCCGGCGGAAGCGTTCCTCCACGTAGAGCTGACGGAGGTAAGGCGGATTCCGGGAGGGATCGGTAAGCGTATAGCCCGCCGTTTCCCCGGCGACCGAGAAAAGAAGCCCGATATATGGGCTTGCGAGCATGGAACGCATCCGATTGAGCACTTCCGCGTCGGTCATCTCGTTGTCCATCCTCTCGTCCGCGCGCAGGTGCACGTTCATGCGCGCGAGTTCTTCCGCGTCCCCGGGGGCTGCCTCCCGCATCTCGATTTCTGTCACAAAAACCTCCGTTTCACAAGTCCTCAGTCGAGCAATTCCGCGATCCTGCCGCCCGCGTAAAGGACGCCGTCCCGGTAAAGCGCGCAGTACTGGCCGGGCGTGACGAGGTCCACGCGCTTCGGAAGCGTCACGACCGCGCCGCCGTCCGAGAGGACTACCTCGGCTTCGATGGCAGGAGAGAGGTAGCGGACCTGCGCGTCCCACTTTCCGCTCCCGAAGCGGCGCGAGAAGACATTGAGCGCGTCGAGACGGAAGCGGGACGACGAGGGCTTGTCGCCGAGAAAGACGCGGCGGGTGGCGGGGTCGAATCCCGTGACGAACACGCGCTCGCCCACGGCTACGCCGAGGCCGCGCCGCTGTCCGAAGCCCGTGAAAGCGATGCCCGGGTGTCTTCCCACCGTTCGGCCGCGGTAAACGAGGTCTCCGGGTTCTTCGGGGACGCCCCGGGCGCGGAGAAAATCGCGGTAATCGTCGGGAACAAAGCAGATGTCCTGGCTCTCCGTCGCGCGGGAGGTGATCGGCAAGCCCGCGCCGTCGATGAGCGCGCGCACCTCGTCCTTGGTGCAGGCGCCGAGGGGAAAACGCAAATAGGGAAGGCGGTCGGGCTCGACCTCGCAGAGGAAGTACGTCTGATCCTTCTTCGGGTCCGCCGCGCGCGCGAAGAGGGTTTCGCCCTCGATTTCCACCGTGCGGACGTAGTGGCCCGTGGCGGCGAAGTCGGCGCCTTCGGAGAGCGCGTATTCGAGGAGCGCGCCGAACTTGACGTAGCGGTTGCAGAGAACGCAGGGATTGGGGGTGAAACCGCGCCGGTAGCTTTCGATGAAATCGGGCACGATCTTCGCGCCGAAGAGATCCTTGGCGTCGATGACGCGGTGCGGGATGGAAAGAGCCTTGCAGACCGCGCCCGCGCGGGTGATTTCCTCGATGGAGCAGCACTTCCGGCTGCCCTCTTCCTTCCAGGCGGTGAAGGTGACTCCGACGACTTCGTGGCCTTCCCGTTTCAGGAGCCAGGCGGCGGCGGAACTGTCGAGACCGCCGGACATACCGACGCAGATGCGGGACATGGCTACATGTTCTTCAGCTTGTCTTTTTGTCTTTTCATGAAGTCGAGCTTGCCGCCCTTCTTGAATTCCGGCAGATAGGTCATGATGTCGACGAAACGGGACTGCTTCGGCTTCAGCTTTTCCTTGTTGAGTTCGATGTGGTCGATCGTTTCTTTGTTTTCGAGCTTGCCGAGCGAGGTCACTCCGTTTCCGGCGACCCCGAGGTTGAAGTACTCGCTGCCGATTTTGACGATCACCACGTATGCGCCCATTCCGATGGATTTGGTCAGCACTACTTCCACGGTGTCGTCGCTTTCGGTGAAGGGGACGCCGCTCTTCTTGATGACGTAGCGGACGACGAAGAAGGTCACCACTCCGAAAATGGCGGTGTAAAGAAGGATTTTCAGCGCCGAGAAGAGCGCATTCGGC
>Ga0326727_10004920_pt1 | contig 39045 bp, 32 predicted proteins | sample MB2enrmetagenome_FD_207643 | JGI IMG/M metagenome (GOLD analysis project Ga0326727, IMG submission 207643) | Lab enriched peat soil microbial communities from McLean, Ithaca, NY, United States - MB29MY | ecosystem: Environmental > Terrestrial > Soil > Wetlands > Peat | place: USA: New York...
CCAGCGGCTCCAGCAGGTCGGCCAAGAATTGTTCCAAGCGCTTTCGACATTTCTCGATTTCGCTCGCGGTCATGGACCGGAGCTTAGCACCTCTCCTGCGGGAGGTCAATAACTTAACGTAGTAGTATTAGTGGTTAGTGGTTAGTGGTTAGTGGTTAGTAGCTGGTGACCGGTGGTCAGCCACTTGCCACTAACCACTAGCAACTTCATTTCTTATGCCTGGCTACAACAACCCGATGGGCAATAGCCCCCTGGAAGTGAAGGTCATCAGCAAGCGCTTTGGCCTGCCCAACTCCGCTTCTTTGGACGTTTACGGGCAACACGAAGGCTACGAGGCTTTGAAAAAAGCCCTGGCCATGAAGCCCGAGGACGTCATCAACGAAGTGAAAAACTCCGGCCTGCGAGGGCGCGGGGGTGCGGGTTTCAACACCGGTATGAAATGGAGTTTTGTTCCCAAGCAGTCCGCCAAGCCCAAGTATGTGGTGTGCAACGCCGATGAGAGCGAGCCCGGCACCTGCAAAGATCGCCCGCTGATGGAGTACGACCCGCATCAGCTCATTGAAGGCATTATCATCGCCGGTTATGCCATCCAGTCTCACCAGGGATTCATCTACATCCGGGGCGAGTATCGGTACCTGCTAGACATCATCGATCGGGCGCTGACGGAAGCCTACGCGACCGGGTACTTGGGCAAAAACATTCAGGGCTCGGGCTTTGATTTCGACCTTTGCACGCACACGGGGGCGGGCGCCTATGAGTGCGGCGAAGAGACCGCGCTGCTGAATTCCCTCGAGGGCCTGCGCGGCTACCCCCGCATCAAACCACCCTTCCCCGCAGTAGTGGGATTGTATGGCGGGCCGACCGTCATCAACAACGTGGAAACGCTTTCCAATGTTCCCCACATTCTCCTGAAGGGGGCGGACTGGTACTCCAAATTGGGTTCGCCTAAGAATGGAGGCACACGCCTTTTCTGCTTGAGCGGCCACATTACCCGCCCCGGCATCTACGAATTACCCATGGGCTTTCCGCTGCGCCGGATGATTGAGGAAATCGGCGGGGGGGTGCTGGGCGGTAAGAAGCTCAAGGCGGTGATTCCCGGGGGTTCGTCGTGCCCGGTGCTGACGGCGGATGAAATCGACGTCGCCATGGATTACGACTCGGTGGCCAAGATCGGTTCCATGTTGGGTTCCGGCGGCGTCATCGTCCTGGATGAGGACGCCTGTATGGTGAAAGCCGCGGGCCGCATCATGCGCTTCTACGCGCACGAATCCTGTGGCTGGTGCATTCCCTGCCGCGAAGGGACGTCCTGGCTGAAGCACTTGTTCGACCGCTTCCATGGGGGCGGAGCGCTGCCCGACGATCCCGACACGGCGCTGGACGTTTCTTACAACATCCTGGGCAAAACGCTTTGTCCCCTCGGGGATGCCGCGGCCATGCCGACCATCAGCATCCTCAAGAAGTTCCGGGACGAGTTCGACGAGCATCTAAAACTCGGGTACTGCCCATACGAGAAAATAGCAGTGACGGTTTGAGAAAGTTTCACACAGAGTTCCCAGAGCGGCTTGTTGATGAGATTATTGGATTCGCTCGGCACAGAGAACACGGAGAAGAGCTTCACCAATAGCGAGGGCTTTCTCTGTGATCTCTGTGCGTTTCTCTCCGTGCCCTCTGTGTGAAACGCATTTCGTAAATCGCATGAAAGAGCAAACGCCCAAGTCGCCGTTCGTCATCCTGGACCTGCCCCCCAAGGAGGAAAACCTCCAAGTCCCAGGACCCTACACCCGCAGCCCGAGCCTCTCGCCGCGCGCCAATCCCGCCGCCGAGCCCGTGACCCTGAAGATTGACGGCAAAGAAGTGAAGGTGCCGCCGGGGACGCTGGTGATTGAGGCGGCAAAGCAAGCGGGCATTGAAATTCCGTCCTATTGCTATTATCCCGGCCTCACGCTTCAGGGCGCCTGCCGCATGTGCCTGGTGGGTGTTGAGAAGATGCCCAAGCTGCAAACTGCCTGCACGACGATCGCCACCAACGGCATGGTGGTTCACACCGACACCGAGGAAGTGAAGAACGCCCGCAAGGCCATGCTGGAATTCCTGCTCACCAATCACCCGCTCGACTGCCCCGTCTGCGACAAGGGCGGCGAGTGCGAATTGCAGGACGCGGTGTTCCGTTACGGCGCGGCGGAGACGCGCTTCATGGAAACCAAGCTTCACCATGATGAGCGCCAATTTTCCAATCTGGTTTATTACGACTGGCCGCGTTGCATCCTCTGTTACCGTTGCGTGCGCGTATGCGACGAGGGCCTGGACGTCAATGCTTACGGCATCGGCTTCCGGGGCGCGCACAGTGAGATCATTCCCAACCAAGGCGAGAAGTTGGAGTGCGAAGAGTGCGGCATGTGCATCGACATTTGCCCCGTCGGCGCGCTTACCAGTGGCACCTATCGTTACAAGACGCGGCCTTGGGAAATGACTTACACGGGCACCATCTGCAACCACTGCGGCGATGGGTGCAAGACCACGCTGGGGGTTCGCAACAATCAAATCATTCGCGCCAACAACCGCGACCACTCCGGCTTCAATGGGGAGTTTCTATGCGTCAAAGGCCGGTTTGGTTGGGACTTCGTAAACCATGACCAGCGCCTGACCGTGCCGCTCATGCGCAAGAATGGCAAGCAGGAAACCGGCACCTGGGAGGAAGCCTTGGTCGTGGTGGCGGAGCGCCTGACCGGCATCCTGAAGGAGCACGGGCCGGCGTCCATCGCCGTGATCGGTTCCAATCGCACCACGAACGAGGAGAATTATCTGCTCGGCCGTTTTGCGCGCACGGTGCTCGGAACGAATAACCTCGACCACCATCGCACCGCCGACTTCCCTTCCCTCGTGGGCGCCTTGACCGTCGCCCCAGCCGACGGCCGCTATGCAAGCATCGAGGACATTGCTGAGGCATCGAGCATTCTCCTGGTCGGCAACGACCCCACCCACCAGCATCCGCTGATTGCTTATCAGATTCGGCAAGGGGTCCGTCAGCATGATGCGCACCTGTACTTGTTGAACAGCCGTGAAGTCAAGTTGCAAAGGCAGGCAAAGCAAAGCGTCCGCGTTCAGGCAGGGGGAGAAGCCGAAGCCGTTCGCGTCCTGGCAGGAAAACAATCGGCGGCATCGGAAGGAGTGGCTGCCCTTGCCAGCCAGCTAGATTCTCTTCACGAAAATCTGCGGAAGGAATTCGATACCATCATCATTTTCGGGGACGAGATTCGCGGCCAAGACGTGGCGGACCTGGTGCAGTGGGGACTGACGCTTCCCGGCCGCACGCGTTTCGTGGCGCTCGGCGACTACGCCAATTCCCGCGGCGCCGCGGACATGGGGTTGTTTCCCGACGTGCTGCCCGGCTACACATGGCTTTCCGATCCCACGGCTCGCGAGCGCATGGAATCCGCCTGGCAAGCGAAAATCCCCACAGCGCCAGGCCGCAATATCCGCTCGATCCTCGAGGGCATCGAGTCCGGCGAGATCAAGGCATTGCTGGTGTTTGGCTCAAACCCCGCCAAGACCTTTCACCTCGCCAAAGAACATCTGGGCAAGCTGGCTTTCTTAATGGTTGCGGAGTTGTTCCCGACCGAAACCACCGAGGCCGCCGACGTGGTTTTGCCCGCGACCAGCTTCGCGGAAAAATCCGGCACGGTGACGAACACCTGCGGACAGGTGCAGGTCCTGAAGAAAACCATGCGCAAAGCGGGCACGCGCAGCGACCTTGAAATTCTGTTCGCGCTGGCGAGATTGCTGGGACAAACGTGGAGCTACCGCACCTCCGACGACGTGCTGAGAGAAATCATTGCGCGGGTACCCGGTTACGCCATCGCACTGCCCGGTTTGCTGGTGGGCCACGCCGCGCCCACGCAGCCGGCCGGCACGCCTCCCGAGCTTGCCCGCCGCGATTTGGTTTTTTCATCCCGAGATTCGCTCTTCACATCAGGAACCGTAAGCCGGTATAGTTGGGCGCTGAATTCAGTGGACGAAGTCAAGAAACCTCATGGGCACATTTTCTGACACGACAGTACTCGTCCTCATCGCGGTCGTAAAGATTGCGGTTGTCCTCACAGTCTTGCTGACCATCATCGCCTATACGACGTGGCTGGAGCGCAAAGTGGTGGCGCACATCCAGTCGCGGTGGGGGCCATACTTGGTGGGTCCACACGGATTATTGCAACCCGTGGCCGATGGCGCGAAGTTCATTCTCAAAGAAGAAATTGTGCCGGCGGAAGCCGATAAACCTATCTATTGGCTCGCGCCCTTGCTAGGGTTTGTCCTCGCGCTCCTCTCCATTGCCGTCATCCCCTTTGGTGAGGGTTTCACTCTCTACGGCCATCCGATCCAGTTTCAAATAACCGATCTGAACGTCGGCCTGCTCTTTGTATTTGCCGTCACCTCCCTGGGCGTGTACAGTATTGCGCTTGCCGGATGGTCCTCCAACAGCAAGTATCCGCTCCTCGGCGGGCTGCGGTCGTCCGCCCAGATGATCAGTTACGAGCTCTCCCTCGGACTGGCCGTGATCGGCGCGCTCATGATGGCTGGCACGCTCAGCCTGCGTGGTATCGTCAACGCGCAAAGCGGTTTCTGGCATATCGCCGGCGTCAATACCTGGGTGCCGCATTGGTATGTCTTTGTCCAGCCCATCGGCTTTTTCGTTTACTTCACCTCGGCAATTGCCGAAACCAATCGCGTGCCCTTTGACCTGCCGGAAGGCGAAACGGAGTTGGTGGGCGGATTCCACACCGAATACAGCAGCATGAAATTCGCCATGTTCTTCATGTCGGAGTATGCCAACATGGTGACGGTTTCCTGCCTGGCCACCCTGCTCTTCTTTGGCGGTTGGCACGGTCCCGTGTTTGGACCGAAGATTGTACAGATTATTCTTCCCCTCTTTTGGTTCTGCTTGAAGGTGTTTTGTTTTATGTTCTTCTATATCTGGATGCGTGGAACGCTCCCGCGCTTCCGGTATGATCAGCTTATGTCTCTGGGCTGGAAATTCCTGCTGCCCCTGGGCCTGCTGAACATTCTGGTGACGAGTTTCCTGATTGCCTGGCGCGGGGGAAGCTAGGAGACAGGAGTCAGGAGACAGGAGTCAGGAGACAGGAGTCAGGAGTCAGGAGACAGGAGACAGGAGTCAGGAGTCAGGAGTCAGGAGACAGGAGTCAGGAGACAGGAGTCAGGAGTCAGGAGTCAGGAGACAGGAGTCAGGAGTCAGGAGACAGGAGTCAGGAGTCAGGAGTCAGGAGTCAGGAGACAGGAGTCAGGAGTCAGGAGACAGGAGTCAGGAGTCAGGAGTCAGGAGACAGGAGTCAGGAGACAGGAGTCAGGAGACAGGAGACAGGAGTCAGGAGACAGGAGTCAGGAGACAGGAGTCAGGAGACAGGAGTCAGGAGACAGGAGTCAGGAGCAGAATGAAAGGGCAGGACACGGGAGTTGAGAGCGGGTGGTTTTATTCTGACTCCCGGCTGCTGACTCCTGACTCCTAACGAATCAGGAGTCAGAATGGACGGACTGCGAAGGTCTGCCAGGACATTTCAGGACTTGGCTGTTTGGCGCAAAGGTCATGAGTTTGTGCCGGGCGTATACGGCTTCACGACCGGCTTCCCAAAACACGAAACCTACTCGTTATGTAGTCAGATGCGGCAAGCCGCAGTTTCAGTCCCAGCGAACATCGCCGAAGGGTTTAGGAAGCACGGGAGAGCCGACAAGGTCCGATTCATGAACACGGCGGAAGGTTCCTTGGAAGAGAGCCGGTACTATCTGATTCTTGCGCAGGATTTGGGTTACGGAAATACCGAGAAGCTCATGGCGTTGCTGGAAGAAGTGAGTCGGGTTCTGAATGCGTACTCGAAGGCGATTCAGGCCGCCGTCGCTAGTCATTCTGACTCCTGACTCCTGACTCCTGGCTCCTGACTCCTTGCTTCTTGCTTCTCAAGAATATGACTATTCTCTTTTACATCTTCGCCGCCGTAACCGTTCTGGCCGCGCTGAATATGGTGCTGCAACGTACTCCCGTCTACAGTGCGCTTTCCCTGATTGTGGTGCTCTGCTCGCTGGCGGTGGTGTATTTGCTGCTCGGGGCGGAGTTCATGGCGGTCATCCAGGTCATTGTTTACGCTGGCGCCATTATGGTGTTATTTGTTTTCGTCATCATGCTTCTCAACGCCGGGCGCGAAACTCCCAGCCACCGGAGCCGTTTGGCCAAATGGCTCGGCGCGCCCCTCATCGGCGCCTTTCTGCTGGAAATGCTGATGGTGATCTGGGACCAGTTTCCACCCACACCCGCGGCTTCGCCGGCGCCCCTGGATGGGAGTCCCGTGGCGATTGGCCACTTACTTTTCCGGAATTACGTGTTGCCATTCGAGGTGACTTCCCTGTTGATTCTGGTGGCAGTGCTCGGTGCGGTGGTCTTGGCGAAGAAGGAATTCTGAAAGGAAGGAGACAGGAGTCAGGAGTCAGGAGTCAGAATAAGGGCTTCCAGCATGGGAATTGGGATAGGATTTCATCTTAGCTCCTGACTTCTGACTCCTGACTCCTGTCTCCTGGCTCCTGACTTCTGACTCCTGACTTCTGGTGTTTGAACATGGTTCCGCTCTCACATTATTTGGCGCTCAGTGTCATTCTCTTTGTCCTCGGCGCCGCCGGATTCATCTTCCGGCGCAATATCATTACCGTTTTCATGTGCATCGAATTGATGCTCAACGCGGTCAACCTGGCGTTCATGGCCTTTTCGCGATTTCTCGGGAATCTGGATGGCCAGATCTTTGTATTCATCGTCATCGTGGTGGCTGCCGCCGAGGCGGCCGTGGGACTGGCGATCATCATTGCGCTGCACAGCAATCGTGAGTCGCTGAATATCGAAGATGTAGATGCAATGAAGATGTAGGGGCGCGCCACGTGCCCATGCGTCCGGTCCAGATGGCCCGGGCGGGGCTGGCTGACGCAAAGTTTCACCTGATACTTTCATGAACCTGGAAATCCTGCTCCTCCTCATGGTGCTGCCACCGCTCGCGGGCGCGGCCCTCAATGGCATCTTGGGCCGCCGCTTTTCGCAGGCCACCGTTTCCCTCATTGGATGCGGCGGGCCGGGCCTTTCCATGGTTTTCGCACTTCTCTCGGCATGGATTTACTCGAAATCCGAAAGCCAACCAGCGCCTTTCACCTATAGTTACTTCACCTGGATCCAAGCGGGCCAGTTGCGCGCGGAATACGCGTTGTACTACGACCGGCTGACACTGATCATGACGCTCACGGTCACGGTCGTCGCTTTCCTGATTCACCTGTACTCGCGCGGGTACATGGAGCATGAAGGCGGTTATTACCGCTTCTTCACCTACATGAATCTTTTCCTCTTCATGATGCTCACGCTCGTTACGGCCGCCAACTACCCGCTGATGTTTGTGGGCTGGGAGGGCGTCGGGCTCTGCTCCTACTTGCTCATTGGTTTTTACTTTAGGAAGAAGTCCGCCTCCGATGCCGGCAAGAAAGCCTTTATCGTCACGCGCATGGGGGACGCAGGCTTCACCGTCGGCGTGGCTCTGCTGTTCTGGACTTTTCATTCGCTCGATTTTCAGACTGTCTTTCAGCGCGTCAAAGACTTGCCCCAAGGCCAGTTCGAAAGTGTACTGACGGCCGTCGGGCTCCTCCTCTTCCTGGGCGCGGCCGGCAAATCCGCCCAACTGCCCCTTTACGTGTGGCTCCCTGATGCAATGGAAGGTCCCACGCCGGTGAGCGCCCTAATCCACGCCGCCACGATGGTGACGGCGGGCGTCTACCTAGTGGCAAGGTCGAGCATCATTTTCGCACATGCTCCCTCCGCACTGGCGGTGGTGGGCGTGGTCGGTTGCCTGACGGCATTCTATGCAGGAACTATTGCGCTCACGCAGAATGACCTGAAGCGCATGCTCGCCTATTCCACCATCAGCCAGCTCGGATACATGTTCATGGGCTGCGGCGCTGGCGTATTCGCGGCAGGCATATTCCATCTGATGACCCATGCGTTTTTCAAGTCACTGCTCTTCCTGGCAGCCGGCAGCGTGATGCATGCCATGAGCGGCGAGCTCGACATGCGCAAGATGGGCGGACTCTGGCGAAAGTTGAAAACCACGCACGCGACATTTCTGATAGCGACCATAGCCATCAGCGGTGTTCCCCTTGTGGGCGCCGGTTTCTTCAGTAAGGATGAGATTCTGGCGGGGGCTTACGAAGGCCCCCTCGGCAGCCCCTTCCTGTACTGGCTGGGAACCTTCACCGCCGCCCTCACCGCTTTCTACATGTTTCGCGGCCTCTGTATGACCTTTTATGGTAAGTCCCACGTCGAGCCTGAGACCGAGCACCACCTGCACGAAAGCAGTTACAAGATGACGATTCCGCTGATGGTGCTCGCGTTCTTTTCCGTAATCGCGGGATGGGTAAGCTGGCCCAAAGCCTGGCATGGCAGCGAGGCGTTCGATCGCTACCTCGATCCGGTTTTCGGCCAAGCTACGGAGGCCCTGCGCAACGTTTCCCCCGTACATGTTGGGGACCTTGGTCCCGGGGCATTGATGGGATTCTCCATACTCGCGGCCGCCATCGGCATTGGGGTAGCACTCTGGTGGTATTTGAAGTCCACGGACATTCCGGAACAATTGGCGGAGCGATACGCCGACCTGTACAGGATCCTGGTGCACAAATACTACGTGGACGAATTTTATAACTGGCTCATCGTGCGCCCGCTGTGCATCGTTTCAGACAAGTTCCTGTGGCGCGTTGTGGACGAAGGCGCCATCGACAAGGTCATGGTGAATGGCACCGCCGAAGGCACCGCCAACGTGGGCAACGTCTTGCGGCGAATCCAATCCGGCAATATTCCCAGCTATGCCACATGGGTGCTGCTGGGCGCCGTTTTGTGGTTCTTGTATATTTTCGCGGCCCACGGATAGTCCGTTGAGGGACCTTCCCCTCTATTGGGGCCGTAAAAAGCAGCACTGATAAAAACCATCTATGTCCTGGTGTACCGCGCATTCTCTTACGATCGCAATCTTCCTCCCCCTTCTGGGCGCGGTGGCCATTACCTTTCTCGGACGCGAGCGGACATCGTCTATCCGCTGGGTTGCACTCCTTTTTTCCCTACTCACCTTCCTGATAACCGTCTGTCTCTACTTCCGATTTGACCCTCAGCGCGGGGGCATGCAATTCGAGGAAATGAGCTCGTGGATGGTTTTACCCCCCGTCAATTATCATCTGGGAGTCGACGGCCTCAGCGCCCTCATGATCCTGCTCACGGGGTTTCTGACGCCACTTTCGGTGCTGGTTTCCTGGAATAGCATCACCCGTCGAACCAAGGAGTTCTTCATCTTCCTTCTGGCGTTGGAAACAGGAATGATGGGAGTGTTCGCTTCACTCGATCTGGTCCTCTTCTTTGTGTTTTGGGAAGTGATGCTCATTCCCATGTATTTCCTGATAGGCATTTGGGGCCACGAGCGCCGCGTGTACGCCGCGATAAAGTTTGTCCTCTTCACCATGGTGGGCTCAGCTTTGATGCTCACCGGAATCATCTACCTCTACAACGTCACGGGCAGCTTTGATTTGCCGCGCGTGATGGATCACCTAGTGGCGTTTTCCGCGCTATCTCCGCAAGCAGAACGCTGGCTGTTTCTGGCCTTTTTCATCGCCTTTGCCATCAAGGTTCCCCTCTTCCCCTTCCATACATGGCTGCCCGATGCGCACGTGGAGGCGCCCACGGCGGGCTCCGTGATTCTGGCGGGAGTTCTCCTGAAAATGGGGACGTACGGCATGCTGCGCTTTTGCCTGCCGCTCTTCCCCGATGCGTCGCGCGAGTTTGCCCCCGTCATTTGCGTTCTGGCCATCGTGGGGATTATTTACGGCGCGCTCGTCGCCATGGTGCAACCCGATTTGAAGAAACTCGTGGCTTATTCCTCCGTCGCCCATTTGGGATTCTGTGTGCTGGGGATCTTCGTGTTCCGGCCGGAAGCCATCGAAGGCGCCATTTATCAAATGTTCAGCCACGGCGTTTCGACGGGAGCTCTCTTCATGCTGGTGGGGATGCTTTACGAGCGGCGCCACACGCGTCTGATCAGCGAGTTTGGAGGCTTGGCCACTTCCGTGCCCATCTATAGCACCTTCTTTCTGATTGTGGTGTTATCCTCTCTGGGCCTTCCCCTCCTGAATGGTTTCGTCGGAGAATTTCTGATTATCCTCGGTTCTTATTACCGCCACGCTGCTTACGCCGCTTTCGCCTCGGCCGGAGTGGTGTTGGCTGCCGTTTACCTGCTGTGGATGTATCAGCGCGTGTTTTACGGGGAAATTACCAACGAGAAGAACCGCACCCTACCCGATTGCGACTTTCGCGAGAAATTGATCCTAACCATCATAGTCGTCGTGATCATCGCCATGGGAGTTTATCCCCAGCCTTTCTTGCGGCGCATGGATCGGGGTGTAACCTCCATCATCCTGCGCCTTGAAAGGCACTCCCTGCTCATGACCGATCGCGCAGCCCCTCCTCTCCCCCGTGCTAACCTATTTCCCTGCCCTCCTCTGGAAACCGAGGGCAGCAATCAAAACCCCAGCCCTCTCCCTGGAGAGAGGGTGGCCGATGCCGGAGGTCGGGTGAGGGGTCACTTGGCCATCGCAACGAAAACTGTGCTCAAAAGTGGAAGTGACCCCTCACCCGCCCTCATCCCTCGGACACCCTCTCCCCAAGGGAGAGGGCTGGAAATCAAAAAACCTGACGCGCCCAACCCCGTACTGCGCACTGCCCACTGCCTACTGCCTACTGTGTTTGGGGGGGGTGGCCAATGATCACTCTCCAGCCCGTTGACATGATGCGGATTCTTCCGGAGATCATTCTCTCCGTCTTCGCGGTCCTTATCATGGTTATGGAGCCGTTTGTCGGCGCCTCCCACAAGAAACTGCTCGGCTGGATAGCGCTGCTAGGAGTTCTCGCCGCTGCTGCCGCCATCACCCGGCTTTCTCTCTACCCCTGGCCGGGAATGGGACCCGCCTTCGGCGGAGCCGTTGCCGCAGATGAATTCGGCTTCTATTTCATCTATTTGTTCCTCCTCGTGGCAGCGCTGGTAATCCTGGGTTCCATGGATTATCTGGAACGCGACCATGCCCAACACGGAGAGTTCTATGCCCTGGTGCTGATGGGAACGGTGGGGATGTCCTTTATGGCGGCCTCTACGGATCTCATCATGATTTTCCTGGGGCTGGAGATTTCCTCCATCGCCACCTACATCCTGGCAGGCTACCGGCGGGCCGACCGCCTTTCCAACGAAGCCTCGCTGAAGTATTTTCTGCTGGGATCGTTTGCGACCGCATTTTTGCTGTATGGAATCGCTTTCGTCTATGGTCTGACGGGAACCACCAACCTTCTGGGAGCAAGCGCGCGGCTCAGCCAACCCTCGCAATGGACGACGTTCGCGGAGGTGGCCTTGATCCTGATGTTTGTCGGCTTGGCCTTCAAGCTTTCCGCCGCTCCCTTCCAAATCTGGACGCCCGACGTGTATCAGGGCGCGCCGGCGCCGGTCACCGCATTCCTTTCGGTGGGCCCGAAGGCCGCCGCCTTTGCCATTCTTCTCCGAGTTTTCCTGGGAAGCTTTTCGTCGGCAAACGCCGTCAGCTTCTGGATTCTGTGGATCTCCGCAGCCCTCACCATGTGCGTGGGCAACCTGGGGGCGCTGTGGCAGACCAACGTCAAACGGCTGCTCGCTTACTCATCCATCGCTCACGCCGGTTATGTGCTGGTGGGAGTGACCGCAGGGGGCTCGCGCGGAATTTCCGGCGTCATGTATTACCTGGTGGCCTACGCGCTGATGAATGTGGGAGCTTTCCTTTTGATTGCGCATTTAGCCGGTGGAGGCGAACGTCTTGTCCAGATCGACGACTACAAAGGGCTGGCCTTCGCACGGCCCGCCGTGGCCGCCTGCCTTACTGTGTTTTTCCTATCGCTTGCGGGATTTCCCACCACCGCCGGTTTCCTGGGGAAGTTCTACATTTTCCGGGCAGCCATCCACTCGCACTTGATCGGCCTCACCATCCTGGCGCTGCTGAACAGCGTGGTCTCTGTCTATTACTATTTCAAGATCATTGTCGCGATGTATGTGCAAGAAGGGAAGACCGAAACTGCCGAAGCCATCCTGCCCTGGCCGGTGCGCGCCGCCTTGGCCGCCAGCATCCTGGGTATCTTCTATCTCGGCCTAGCGCCAAACGGCTTCGTGGGCCTCAGCACCCTCGCCGCCATGCCGCTGCTCAAGTGAACCAAGAATACAAAGGGGAGGCCGAAGCCTCCCCTGTATCTGAACTGGCGCAGATTGCGACTAGATGACTTTGATGAAGATGATGGCGAAGGTGTAAAGCGCCATCGACTCAATCAAGACCAGGGCAAGGATCAACGCGAATTGAATACCCGCCCTGGCTCCGGGATTTCGCGCCAGGCCCTCGCAAGCCGCCGATGCGGCTTTCCCTTGCGCGTAGCCACAACCGGCTGACGCAATTGCCATGGCAAAGCCGGAAGTCAGCGCCACCCAATTTACCGCGCTGCCAGCGGCGCTCGCTCCCGTGCCCTGTGCGAAGGCTGGAGCTGCCAATAGCAGCCCGCCGATCGCCAGCAACCACATGAGTACATTTCGTTTCATTCACTCCTCCTCTGGCCCTCGCCCCGCAAGGGGGTTCAGGCTGCGATGAATTCCGCCAGGAGGTGGTTTCCTGCCACCCCTCGTGCAGGCAGGACTCACACTGGCGGCCTGGCAAAGACTTCAGCAGACTCTCCGCTCGCGAGCCTGCCATCGTTATCAATGCTCTTCCGAAACTGCCATGCTGATATAAATCGCGGGTAGCAGCATGAAAATATACGCCTGCAAAACCGAAACAAAGAGGTGCAAAGCCATGAACACCGCCGGCACAGCAATCGGAATCAGGCCTGTGAACACTGCTTCCAAAATATCTCCCACAAACATGTTGGCGTAGAGACGGACGCTGAGGGAGAGCAGGCGGCCCACGTTCCCCACAACCTCAATGGGGAGCATGATAATGGCCATCCATATGATCGGCCCGCACAATTGCTTCAGATATCCCAGAATCCCGTGATGCCGGATTCCCTGAAAGTTGTAATAGAGAAATGCCGCGACCGCGCAACCTAGCGTCACTTGAATATGCCCGGTAGGTGTCTGCAAGGTCGGAATCAATCCCAGGATGTTGCAAAGGCCAATGAAAATTCCAAATGTGCCAATCATGGCCAGGTAGCGCGAAGAACCATGGCCGATGATCTCTTCACTCATGTCACGAACAAACTCCACCACGGTCTCCATCGATTGCTGGAAGGTGCCAGGATTCTCGACGGACAGGCGGCGACGGAGAAGAATCGCGCCAATCAGAATCAGTAGGGCGACCAGGATTTCCATGGCGAAATAGTTGGGGATGGGATGGGCAGCATCGGTCGCGGGAGAGCCCAAGGCGGCAAGAAGCGCGGCGACCGGGCCGCCCAGAAGTTTGTTCATGATCGCCGTGAACCAGATTTCATGTTCCATAATTGTATGATCAACCGGCCTTTGTCGTTACGCAGGATCCTTCCAACCATCGCGGAGCTGAACGAGCGCCTCAATCAGAACCCCGCCCACAGGCACGAAGAATCCCGCCAGAATCGCCGTGAAGGGCAGCCACCCGGATTTGTAGAAGAGATAGACACCCGCAAACATCAGGGGATATCGGACGAAGACCTTGGCCAGGACGGTTTTCGCCGGCCGCACCCTTCCGGCGTTCACCAACGCTTCGACGATATGATGAAGCCAAAGATAATTCAGAATGCCAAGTCCCGAACCGACCGCAAACCCTGCCCCGAAACGCACATGCGTGGACAGCAAGATGCCGAGCGTCCCCGCAACGGCCAGGGCGAGCATCCAGCGGGGCAGCCGCGCCTCAGCTTGCGCCAGATCCATCATTGGATTCGTCTGCGTCATCTTGTTTTTCTGCTCGCGTCAGGATCCGGAGGATATCTATTATTCCCGCCCCCGCACCCACCAGGCACAGGATTAGCTCGAAAAGCGGCGAGGTGTGCAGCCATCGATCCAGAAGCCAGCCCAGCCCGAGCCCGCACACTGCGCCGGCCGGCAGAATGATGCCAAGACTGGAGTAATACCCAACCTTCTCCCATAGACCCATTCGCTTCCCGGGAGTTTTGGGCAAAGTTTCCCCTCATGAGAAAAACGGCCGCACTGCTTCGCGCGCAATAACAATGATCGGCTGAGGATAAATTCCGATCAGCAAAGTCATCCCCAGCGTCACTCCTAGCGCAACTCGCAGACCCAAACCGGTGGTATAAGGGACCTCGTCCAACGGCCTCTTCATAAACATGACAACCACAATCCGGAAATAATAGTACAGCGCCACAACGGAATAGCCAACTCCCAGCAGGGCCAAATAATAATGCCCCGTTTCGATCAATGAAAGGAAGATGTAGTATTTACCGATAAAGCCCGCCGTCGGGGGGATTCCGGCCAAGGAGAGAAGGAATATGAGCATCAGCAGGGCCAACGCCGGCGCGCGCGACATCAGGCCGGCGAGATCGTCGATTTCATCGCCGATCATATCCCTTCTCCGCATCATAATGATAACAGCAAAGGCGCCGAGATTCATGAAAGCGTAAACGATCAGGTAGATGACGATAGCCCGGAGACCATCACCGCTTCCATCCGCGGCTGCCACCAACCCCAGCAGCAGGTAACCCACATGCGATATCGTGGAGTAACCAAAAAACCGTTTGATGTTGGTCTGGGTAATTGCCGCAAGATTGCCGAGCGTCATGGTGGCAATGGCGACCCCGATGGTCAAGGCCTGCCACTCCGCTCGCAGGGGCCACAGCCCCATGAACAGGATCCGAATGATAAACGCGAAGGAGGCAACCTTCGGCGCTACGGAGATAAAGGCGGTAATCGAGGTTGGCGCGCCTTCGTAAGCGTCAGGGGTCCACTGGTGGAAAGGCACCGCGGCAATCTTGAAATACATTCCCGCAAGTAAAGTAATGAGAGCAACCCAGGATAGCGGGTCGCACGCCGGGCGGTCCCGGAGTCGTTCGGCTATGATGCTCAATTTCGTCGAGCCGCCGATTCCGTAAAGCAGTGACATGCCATAAAGAAGCAGGCCGGAGGAAAACGCGCCAAGCAGAAAGAATTTCACCGCCGCTTCATTGGATCGCCGGCTACCCCTTAGGAATCCGGTCAGCACGTACTCACAAAGGGCCATGACTTCCAGGGCAATGAAGAGAACGATCAGGTCAGTGCCCGACACCATGAACATCATCCCCACGGCGGCGAAAAGCAGCAGGGCGTAATACTCTCCCAGATTCGCTTCCTCAATCTCCAGGTATTTCACAGAAAGGAGAACGACGATGGCCGTGGCCAGAACGATGATCGTTTTGGCAACAACAGCAAATGAGTCGAGGGCAAAACTGCCGTCGAATCCCGAATAGGCAGGTGCGCCGAACCGGAAATACTTAACCCAGAAGATCCCGGATTGCAGGAATGCAAAACCTAACCCGATCAGCGCCAGCACGGCGTTGAGATGCTTGTCACGCTTATCCAGCAGAAAATCAAACAGGAGGACGGCCAAGCCGAACATGGTCAGAAGGATTTCCGGCTTAATGGCCTGATAATCCACCGGACTGAAGAATGCGTTCCCCATTAGTGGCCCGCTCCTCCCGCTGTGGCAGACGCCGTAAGATTGGCTTGCACGCTCGCGGGCAAAGCCGGCGCCCTGCTCGCCGCTTGCGGCGCCTTGAAGAAATTCGGATTCAACTGCTCGACAATAGTATTGACGGGTTTATCCAACACGTTGAAAAAGGGCTTGGGGTATAACCCGATCCAAAACGCCCAAATGATCAAAGGCACCAGCGTCATGATTTCCCGCAAGCTCAAATCCTTTAAAACCTGGTTCTTGGGATTCTCGCAGGGGCCAAACATCGTCCGCTGGTAAAGCCAAAGCATATACGCAGCGCCCAGGACGATCCCCGCCACGGCCCACGCGGCCCAATGCCAATTGGCCTCGTAAGCGCCTTGCAGAATCGTGAACTCGCCGATAAAGCCGTTGAGAAGAGGCAAGCCAATCGAGGAGAGCATCACGATCATAAAGAGAGTCGCGTAGATGGGCATGACATTGGAAAGCCCGCCCAGCTCCTTGATCTCGCGCGTGTGGCGCCGCTCGTAAATCAGCCCGACGATCAAGAAGAGCGCCCCGGTAGAAATACCGTGGTTGATCTGCTGAATCACACTTCCCTGCAAGCCGTGCGGGTTCAAGGCGAAAATTCCGAGAGTGCAGAATCCCAGATGGCTCACAGAGGAGTACGCGATCAGCTTCTTCATATCCTTCTGCATCAGCGAGACCAGCGCCCCGTAAATGATGGCAATCAGCGAAAGCCATACCATAACTTTCACTACCGTCGGATTAATGCTGGCTTGCGGCAGGAGGGGTAACGAGAATCGCAGGAAACCGTACGTGCCCATCTTCAACAAAACGCCCGCCAGGATTACCGAGCCCGCGGTGGGCGCCTCGACGTGAGCATCCGGCAACCAGGTGTGGAATGGGACCATCGGCACCTTGATGGCGAAACCGATGGCGAAAGCAATGAAGACCCAAATCTGCATTTGCAGCGGCCAGGCACTCGTGTGCTTCATTAGATCAATGAGGTCGAACGTGTGCCTGCCGTCGGGCAGCGTATAGTTGAGGTAAAGCGTCAGAATTCCGAGCAGCATCAGGACCGAGCCGGCCAACGTAAAGAGAAAGAACTTGATCGCGGCATAAAGCTTGCGCGGCCCACCCCACACTCCAATGATGAAGTACATCGGAACCAGCATGACTTCCCAGAACACGTAAAAGAGGAAGAAATCGAGCGACATGAAAACGCCGAGCATCCCCGCCTGGAGCAGAAGGAACATGGCGTAGTATTCCTTCACGCGCTCCTGGATGCTTGTCCAAGACGAGAGGACGGAGAGAAAGCCCAGCACCGTGGTCAGCATGATCAGCAGAAAGCTGATGCCATCAATGCCCAGATGGTATTGCGCGCCGATGGAAGGAATCCAATCATGCCGCTCAATGAATTTGAACTGCTGCGCCGGGGTTTCACTCGAGAACCAGAAGACGAGGGGCAACGACGCGAGGAAGTCCACGAACATTACGATGTTCCCCCACCACCGAACCGCCTGCTTGTTCTCCCGGGGGATGAGGAAGAGCGGAATTATCCCCGCGACCGGGATAAATAGCATGATGCTCAGAATATGGTCATGAAAGAACGCCATCGTTGACCTCGGAAAAGCAGTTCACGTCTAAAACAACCAGGCGAAAAAAGCTCGAAAGGGAACCAAGTAGTAAACCATGAAGATCAAAACGCCCATGGTAATGAACCAGGCATAATTTTGCACCAAGCCCGTCTGCACGATCCGCGCCGGCCAACTCATGATTTTCACAACGAAGGCCAGGACATTCACCAGACCGTCGATGACCCAGGTATCCCACAAGCGCGAGAGTTCCGCGGACATGCGCGTGGTCCAGCCCACGCCGTTGACCCCTCCATCAACCACCCCCAGGTCAAAGGCGGCCAGCGCACTGCCCAGATCCTCGACGCGGTGGACGAAAAGGGCGTCATAGATTTCGTCAATATAATACTTGTGGAGGAGGAGACTGTACGCGGCGCCCGCCGCGGCCGCCACGCGCTCCGCGATCCCAGGCTGTTTCACATACCAGTAGTACGCCACGAAGAATCCCACCAAAGCTATCGCCACAGAGAGCAGCATCAGGCCGAACTCCAGGTTCCATGTATGCTCCAGTGCAGGGCGCATCGCGGGATTCTCGAAGACCGGATCGAGAAACTTCTCGAACCAATTGGGACCGCCCAATACTTTCGGCCAGCCCAGGTATCCAGCGCCGACTGCACCCACTGCCAGGCAAATCAGCGGCACGGTCATTGAAGACGGAGATTCATGGATGTGGTGCTCCACCTCATGCGGCACCCGCGAGCTTCCCGCAAAAGTCAGGAAAAAAAGCCTGAACATGTAAAAGGCGGTCATGCCTGCCGTTACTACGGCCACGGCCCAGAGCAGCTTGTTTCCGTAAGGGCTCGAGAAGGACTGCCAGAGAATTTCGTCCTTGCTGAAAAAGCCCGAAAGCAGCGGCGTGCCGGTAATGGCCAGGGTGCCAATGAGCATTGTCTTGGCAGTGGTAGGAATCTTATGCCACAGGGCTCCCATCTTGCGCATGTCCTGTTCTCCGCTCAGAGCGTGGATAACACTGCCGGAACCAAGGAACAGCAGGGCCTTGAAGAAGGCATGAGTCATCAGATGGAAAACGCCCGCGGCGAACGCGCCGACACCGCACGCCAGGAACATATAACCCAACTGGCTGACCGTCGAGTAGGCGAGCACGCGCTTGATGTCGTTCTGCACCAGGCCGATCGATGCCGCCCAGATGGCCGTCGCCGCGCCAATGGCCGCAACCAGCCCCAGCGCTGTTGGGGAGAGCACATAGAGAGCATTCGAGCGCGCCACCATGTACACGCCAGCGGTCACCATGGTAGCCGCATGAATCAAGGCGCTGACCGGTGTGGGGCCTTCCATGGCGTCGGGCAGCCAGACATAAAGAGGAATCTGCGCGGATTTTCCCGTGGCGCCGATAAAGAGCAAAATACAAATCGTCGTGATGACCCCGCCGCCGACGTGGAGGTGCGGGTTACGCGCGACTGCGGTGATGGTCTGAAAGTCCAACGTTCCAAAGGTCACCACCATCAGCATCACACCCAGCAGGAACGCGGCGTCGCCAATACGATTGACGATGAAAGCTTTTTTCCCCGCATCCGAGGCCGACTTGCGCAGGAAGTAGAATCCGATCAGCAGATATGAGCAGAGGCCCACGCCCTCCCAGCCTACAAACATCATCAGGTAGTTGTCTGCGAGGACCAGTACCAGCATGGAGAACATGAACAGGTTGAGGTAGCCGAAGAAACGGTAGTATCCACCCTCATGTGACATGTACCCAATGGAGTAAACGTGGATGAGAAAGCCCACACCGGTCACCACCAGCATCATGACGCAAGAGAGCGGGTCGAGTTGCATTCCCACATTGACGTTGAGGTTTCCCAAAGATCCGTTCGACAAATGGAATGCCCCGGCGGGCAACCAGGTGTACAAAGGCCTAAGGAAAACATGGTGGTAGGACTCCGGAAGGCCCAAGAATTGCGCAAAGCACCCCAGGGCCCAGAGGAAAGACAGGCCCGGCAATCCCACGGAAACTGCGGAGACCGCCCGGTTCGAGGATCGGCGGCCGAAGAAAAGTTGGATGGCCGCCCCCAGGAGCGGGAAAACCGGGATTAACCAAATGGTGTCAAGCATCGTTTTAATACAGTAGGGGCGGTTCGCGAACCGCCCCTACGCCTTCCTACTTACCACTTCAGCAGGTCAATTTCATCCGCATTCACCGTCTCTTTGTTGCGGAACAAGGCGATGATCAAGCCCAAACCCACCGCCGCCTCAGCGGCAGCGTCGGTGATCACGAAAATCGCAAAGACTTGGCCGTCCACGGACTTGAAATATTGCGAGAGCGCGACCAGGTTAATGTTAACGGCGTTCAGGATCAGCTCGATCGACATCAGGATAATCAGCACATTACGCCGAGTCAGCACACCGATGACGCCGATTGTGAACAATCCACTGCCGAGAAAGATGTAGTAGTCCGTGGGGATCATTCCAGTTTCCTCTTGGCCATAATCACGGCGCCCACCATCGCCACCAGCAACAACACCGAAGCGATTTCCACCGGCAACATATAATTCTGATAGAGCGCCATGCCCACCGCCTGGGTGTTTTGGGCGGGAGCACTTATCATCGGCCTTGAAGGCAAATTAAGCCCTTGCGAATGATTGTAAAGCGCAAATCCGATTATTCCGAGCAGCAAAATGGAGGTCACCAAGGCCACAGGCCATTGCCGCGCGAAGCGCGCCTGTCTTAGAGCCACATCGATATCCACGAGCATGACAACGAAGAGGAACAGTACCATGATGCCGCCGACGTACAGAATGATTTGCACCGCGAAAAGGAATTCGGCATGTTGCAACAGAAAAATCCCGCCTACGGCAAAGAGCGTCACAACCAGCCAAATCGCGCTATGCACGGCATTGCGGCGCGTGATCACAAGAATCGCCGACACCAGCGCAAGGACCGAGAGAATGATGAACGTGATGAGCTCAAGCATAGGCACCTAGAGCATCGAATTCAGGGGCCGGGACTCAGTATGAAATGACCCGAAGTTCTGAATTGCTTTCGCGTACGCGTTGAGAAGCCGACTCACTTCTTCCAGTAAAGCGTGGTGCTTCCGTTCTGACTCCTGACTTCTGGCTTCTTCCATAAACTTGGTTACCGCGTGTAGCGCGCCGGCTGAGGCCCTTCCTCCAGCGCTTGCCGGTCCCAGATCATGCCCTCGCGCGAATAGTTGGCGATCTCGAAGTCCTGCGTCAGCTCCAGCGCGTCCACCGGACAGGCGTCCTCGCACAACCCGCAGAACATGCAGCGCGAAAGGTCATAGGTAAAGGTCGTCAGGCGCTTCTTGCGGTCTTCCGTGCGCGCCCAGCCCACCACAATCAGGTTCTCCGGGCAGGCGATCGAGCACAGGTTGCAGGCGATGCACAGCGTCTCGCCCGATTCGGGATGATTGTTCAGGCGCGGCGCGCCCCGATAGCGCTCCGCCACCGGCGGCCGCTCCAGGGGATACTGCTCCGTATAGGTGGCGTCCGGGCGCTGATAGGAAAACGTCAGGCGCAGGCCTTTGATCAGATCGATCAGAAAAATCCGCCGGAGAAAATCTTTCCAGTCCATTATCACCTACCCAGCCACGCTACTGCCGCCGCGTGGTGGGACAACCAAAGATATCGGCCCACAGCCGTCACGATCAGGTTCGCCAGCGCCAAAGGAATCATCCACCGCCAACCAACGTTCATCAATTGGTCATAGCGATAACGCGGAAAAGTTGCACGATACCAGATGAAGGCGTAAAGGAATGCCAGCACTTTGGCGCTAAACCAGAAAATGCCCTGCATGGCGTTGAGCACAGGCGGATAAGCCAGGAGAATCGCGAGCACCACGAAACACGCCGTCAGGGCGATGAAGAAGTAACGGTCCAGCTTCACAGAGCTCTTCAGCCACAACCAAAGCACAAACACTCCCGCTCCCAGGGTAGCAACGATAGGTGTGTACTTGAGGAAATCGAGCGCCGTGTAACTGGCGAACGGCCGCAACCACCCTCCCAGAAAAAGGGTCACGGCAATGCACGACACCACCACCATGTTTGTGTATTCCGCCATAAAATAGAGGGCGAAACGAAAGCCGCTGTATTCCGTATGGAAACCGGCAGTCAGCTCCGATTCGGCTTCGGGCAGGTCAAAGGGGTTGCGATTGGTCTCCGCCACCGCCGCGATGACATAAATCAAAAAGGCGACCGGTTGCAAGAACACGTTCCAAACGCCCATGCTGAATTGCCGATTGACAATATCCACCATGCTGAGGGAATTGGACAATAGCAGCACTCCCACCAGCGCCATTCCCCCGGCAACTTCGTAGCTCACCAGTTGCGCGGAAGAACGCAGCGCTCCCAACAAAGGATAATGGCTGTTGGACGACCAGCCTCCCAAAATAATCCCGTAGATACCGAGGGAAGAAATCGCCAGGATAAAGAGGAGGCCGATGTTGATGTCGCTCACATAGAAATTGCCCGCGAAGGGGATGACGGCAAAAACCGTAAAGGAGGCGAAAATACTGATGGCAGGCGCCAAGAGGAAAAGCCACTCGTCCGCGCCCGCTGGAATGATGTCCTCTTTGAGCAACAACTTTATTCCATCCGCCACGGGTTGCAGTAACCCCCAGGGCCCCACGCGCATGGGTCCCAGTCGCGCCTGCATGAAAGCCAGGACCTTTCGCTCCATGTAGACCAAGTAGGCGACAATCCCCGATACGACCAGAAAAATAATGAGGATCTTGATAAAGGCAAGCAGTAGCGGGTTGGCGATAAGAGAATTGGCCGAGCTTTGAAGCATGTTCAGTCCGTGGTCCGTGGTCCGTGGTCCGTGGTCCGTGGTCCGTTGCGGTGCTACGCTCGGGCTGCGATTCACGAGCGAGAATCCGCGACAACTGACTACGGACAACTGACTACGGACGGTTTTATCTATCCACTTCTCCCAGCACGATGTCGATCGTACCGATGATCGCCACGATATCAGCGATCAAATGGCCCTTCGCCATCTTATCCAATGCCTGCAAATTGAGGAGCGACGGCGGCCGCACCCGCACGCGGTAGGGATTGACCGACCCATCGCTGACCACGTAATACCCGAGTTCGCCTTTGGGCGCCTCGATGGAATGGTAGACCTCGCCGACCGGCGGCTTGATGACTTTTCCTACTTTTCCGAATATCGGCCCGGGCGCCAGGCGATCAACGCATTGGCGGATGATGCGAACGGACTGGCGCATTTCCGCCATCCGCACGAGGTACCGGTCGTAGGTGTCGCCGTGCTCACCGATCGGGACATCGAATTCGACCTTATCATAGGCTTCGTAAGGCTGTGCTTTGCGAATATCCCACTTTACGCCCGAACCCCGCAGCACGGGACCCGTCACTCCGAGGGCGATCGCGTCTTCCCCTGAGAGGACCCCGATGTTGCGCGTCCGGTTGATCCAGATGCGATTCTTGGTGAGGAGTTGTTCGTATTCATCGATCTTGGGCAGGAAATAGTCGCAGAACTTCACCACATTCCTTTCGAACCCATCATAGAGGTCGTATTGCAGGCCGCCGATGCGGAAAGCGTGCGTGGTGAGGCGCGCCCCGCAATACTCCTCGAAGATCTTCAGGACTTCCTCGCGCTCGCGAAAAGTATAGAAAACCGGGGTCATGGCGCCGATGTCCAGCGCGTGTGTCCCGAGCCAGATCAGGTGGCTGGCGATGCGCTGCAATTCCGCCAAAATCATCCGCGTGTACTGCGCGCGGGGAGGAATTTCCACCCCCAGGAGCTTCTCCACCGCCTCCACGTATCCCATGCCATTGGTCACGGCAGCACAGTAATCCATGCGGTCGACGTAGGGGGTGAACTGGGCGTAAGTGCGGTTCTCGGCGATCTTCTCGACGCCGCGGTGGAGATACCCGATGATGCATTCCGTCCCCAGCACGCGCTCGCCGTCCAGTTTCAGCTTGACGCGCAAAACTCCGTGCGTGGCCGGATGCTGCGGCCCCATGTTAAGGATGAGCTCGTTGGCGTCGAGAAAAGTGGCTTCCGGCATGAGTTACAGTACGCTCTCAGTTCCTGGGTCTGCTTTTTCGCGTGTCACTCGTCACTTGTCATTCGTCACTGCTTGTTGCTGCCTTTTGCTGCTCTTTTGCCCGTCACTCATCACGGTTCACTGTTCGCTATTCACTGTTCACTATTCACTGTTTTTTTACTGTCCGCTCTCGATTCCCAGGTTTGCTTTTACCCAATCTTCGTCTTGCTTCAGGATGTCGTAATCCTTGCGCAGAGGGTGTCCTACCCATTCGTCGGGCATCAGAATCCGCTTGAGGTCCGGATGGCCTTCGTAGACCACACCAAACATGTCGTAAATCTCGCGCTCCAGCCAATTGGCCGTCGGCCAAACGCCCGTAACCGACGGAACCTTTTCTCCGGCGGCCACTTGCACCCGCAAACGCAAGCGGTTGTTCCGTTCAAAGGAGTACAAATGATAGACAATGTCGAATCGTTTTTCCCTCTTGGGATAATCCGCCGCGGTTTCATCCGTCAGCAAAGTGTATGCGCCGCCATCAGAGCCCTTCAGGAATTGGCAAACGGCCACCAAGTGTTCCTTCGCCACGTTCAAGGACGGCAGATTGCGGAAAATCACCGCCTCGCTGATCGCGCCCGGGAATCTTTTCTGGAGTTCATCCAGCAGCGGACTTGACCACGGGTCAGGCTTGACGGGAGCTTTCGCGGCGGGGGTAGCCGGCTTGGGTGGCGCCGCGGCCGGAGGCTTAGGTGGCGCGACCGCCGGAGGCTGGGCAGGCGCACTGGGCACACCACCCCCCGCACCCGCAGGGGCGGGCGACTTGGAGGGTGCGCCGGTGTCTGGCTTGGCTGGCGGGCTTGCCCCGCCGCCCTCCCCCGCAGGCTTTTGCGTTCCAGCCCCTTCGGCCGCCTTGGGCGGCTCCTTTTTTTCGTCGGCCATTGACCTTAGGTGGTACCCTGTGAGTCTTTGTTTCCCGCCTTAAAGCGTTGAATTCTCGCATACGCCAACCACCATGTCAATAACAGCGAACGGCGGGTAGTGGTTCAGTTGGTGTAGAGGCGGCTTTACGCCGCCAATTGGCCAGAGAAGCTCGCCGCTACAACGTCAAACTCAACCACTACCGAACCGCGAGAGTTGTCATAAGCTATTGTTCGCGGAAGAGCATCTCGAATATACTCGTGGCCTGGGTTTTCTGCTCCCAGGTGCAGTCTGTTAACCAAATGAAACCATTCGCTTCCAGGACTTTATATGCGGCCAAGGGCACATTGCGTGGCGGCGCTGGCAATTCTGCCTCCTATCCGGCCCTCCATGTCTGTCCCCCTGGTGATGAATTCAGACTTACGTATTGTTCGTAATTCACTTCGCAGCTCACTCAGTCTTTCGCCGGAATCTATGTTCAGGAGCTCTTATGCAGTTCAGCAGGAGATGTTTTCTTTCAGTTGCCGCCGGTTCTCTAATCGCGAGAATAAACCTTCCGGCTGAGACGCCCCTGTCCAGCCGCGAGCGTGTTGACCGTGCCCTCGAAGGCCGTGAAGTCGATCGCACCCCCTTCAGTTTCTGGCACCACTTCGGCCTCCAGAAAGAGCCACCGGAGCGCTTTGTCCAGGCAACTTTGGACTTCCATGCCAGGTTCAGGACCGACCTCGTCAAAGTGATGAGCGACTTCCCTTATCCCCAGCCAGCAGGCCAGTGGCATGACCTCCGGGAAGAAGCCAACCCTTTCCCCGCCCAAATCCAAGCCCTGACCACTATCGGTCAAAGTCTTGGCCGTCAGGCCTACTTCATAGAAACCATCTTCAACCCCTGGAAGATCGCCGAGAACCTGAGTTCCTCGCAGGAGGTCCTGCGGTTGAAGGAAGAGAACCCCCAGCGCCTGCTCGATGCGCTGGACGTAATTGCCAAATCTGAAGCTAACCACGCGCGACGGGCCGTGGCGGCAGGTGCCAGCGGCATTTTCCTCGCGATCGCCAACGCCCAGGATGGCATCCTTTCGCAGGACGATTATGCGAAATTCAGCGAGCCGTTTGACCGGCGGGTCCTTGAGGCAACGGCTCGGGCTCCTCTGAACACCCTGCATCTGCATGGCGACCGAGTCTACCTCGGCCGCTTTTACCAGGGGTGGGCGGCTAGCGTGATCAACTATTCCGTCCAGGGAACGCATGTGCCCACCAGTAGCGTGCGCAAACAATACAGCGGCGTACTGCTGGGGGGGCTGGATGAGGAGCGCTTCCGGTCACTCTCCACGGAGGCCTTGCGTTCGCAGTATGAGATTGCCCGGAAAGAAGCGGGTAAACGCTTCATTCTCGCGCCGGGTTGCTCCGTACCGAATGACTCCACGGACGCCGAACTTTTGCGAGTGCCCCACATCCTCGGCGCCTGAGGGAGTGAGGCCATGAACAAACATTCTCTTGCCGCCAAGAAAACGGGACCACGGTCAGAACAGGTCGCCGCGGCGACACCGTGGGCGCACGTTCGGAAGTATGGCGGGTTGGCACAGGCGGTCGGTATTTAGCGCCTGCGTCTCCCGAAGGGACTCTCCTTTGGCAGGGCATCCTCGCGGGAATGGTCCCCGGCAGCGGGCCGTTTTACAGGCTGACAGACTTGAGCCGTCAGTTCCCACAGGTCCCCTCGGGAAGGCGCAGACCCCCACCAACAGGGGTCTGCGCCCGCGACCAAAAGAGGAGCCCCGCGGCACGAGCCGGTTATCTTGATGGGGCGGCGTCATGCGTGCCGCCCCACTTGTGCGTGCACTCACCAGATCAGCTTGAGCGCGAGCTGGACGTTCAAAGGCTCGCCCGATCCGATGCCCGGGGCGCCCGTGGAGGCGGCATTGGTGCTAAGGGCGGCGCCGAACGTGGAGTCGGCAATACTGGCGTCAGGCGAAGCCAGATTCAGAATGTTGAAAATGTTAAATATTTCGAACCGCAGTTGGGCTTTAACCTTCTCGGTAATCGGTGTGGTCTTAATCACCGAAAGGTCGATGGTCCGGAAGGGCGGTCCATAAAACTCGTTCCTCGTGGTGGTGCCGAAAGTCCCCGGAGCGGCCGGCGTGAAGGCTGCCGGGTTGAAGAACTGTATGCCGCCGGAACGAGGTCCGACCTGGGTGACATTTGAGAACAGGGGTCCAACCTGGTCTGCGCGCTCGTGGTATGACCCGGTATTACTGGGGTCGTTGTAACCATCAGCCGCCGAGAAGGGGAACCCGGAAAGGAATGTGCCAAAGGCACTAATCTCCCAGCCTCTGCTGAGGCGGGGCATCGAGTGGATAAACTGAGGCAATGTATACAGCATATAGCCGCTGAAATTGTGGCGGACGTCGAAATCCGAGTTGCCATAATCGCCCTCGAAGTTGTTGTTATCGGCCGGCGCAGCGCCGCGCGGAGCCGACTGGTCGTCCAGGGCGTGGCTCAAGGTATAAGAGATTTGTCCCGTGAGCCCCCGCCAGGAAGTGTTGCGCAGCGAGACCTGAAGGGAGTTGTAGTGGGAATTGGCGGCGCTCATCAGCTCAGTGATGTCGCCATAATAGCCGGGATCGAGGTAATCGTAGGGCCGCGCGGCCTGGAAGTCCGCGTAGGGGGTCGCGCTGGGTGGGGGCTGATTCATATTCCGGGTCAGCATCAGCTTGCGACCCGCGTTTCCCACGTATCCCACCTGCAATATGGTGTGTGGGGTCAGTTGGCGCTGCACGTTCAAATTGAAGTTTTGAACGTAGGGTGAGGTCAGATTCTGGTCCACCGCAAAAGCGCCAAAGGGGGGCGTCGGCGTCGAAGCTCCGAACATGTAGACGCCCTTCTGCACCACCTCATAAGTGGTGCCAGGGATAAAGACGGTGAAGACGGGATTGGGCCCGCCCGGATTGCGCGATACCCCGCGGGATCCGTTATCAGCAATGTTATCCACAAGGAGGTTACCGTTGACAATGTCGTAGTAGAGACCCCAAGCGCCGCGAATCACGGTTTTCCCGCCGCGGACAGGTGTGAAGGCAAAGCCGAAGCGAGGGGCGAACTCGTGAGGGTCGGGCGGATAGAGCGAGCTGATCGGGCTACCGCTCTCACCCGGGAAACCCAGTCCCGGCGGATTCGTGGAAGTGAAGGTGGGCCAGAACGAGGAGATGGTGTGGGTGGGATCGTGGTATGGAGTGTTATAGTCCCAGCGCACGCCGTAGTTGACATTGAGCCGCGGCGAAACTTGCCAGTTGTCGTGCATATAGGCTGAACCCGATTCCACGTACCAATTCCGTGTGGGATTGCCGATGGCTATGTTATTGCCGTTCTGTGCTCCCGACAGGAGATAGCCGCCCAGAAAGTCCGCCAGCCCCATTTGCGCTGAGCTGAAGGTGCCGGCGGGGGCAGCTGCCCAGGGGCCCGCCGCACCGGTGAAATCAAAAGTGCCGCGAGCACCCCAAAGGTAGTGGACCCACAGCCCGGCCTTCCGGACTTCCCCGCCGAACTTAAAGGAGTGGCTGCCGCGGCTGTATTCGAGATCGTCGGTAATGTGGAAGGTGGGATCGGTGCGGCCCAGGTCCGCCGTTTCGCCCGTGGCCGCGTTCTCAAAGCCGGCAATGAGGATATTAGGGGCGCCGTAGTTCTGGTTCGTGACCCCGGTGTTGAAGCCCCAGGACGGCGGGTTTTGGTTGTGGACGGCGTCATCAAAGTTCTGCAAGAAGTAGTTGTAACCCGCCAAAATATGGTGCACGAGGTGGGGAGAAATCGTGCTGGTCCAGTCGAGCACCCAGTTCGACTGGCGGCTGGGAACGGATTGGAAGTACTCGCCGAATACGGAGCCGGTGCTACTGGGGCCAATATATGCGGTGGCGTTGCCGTTTCCCACAAGCGCTCGAAAATAGATCCGGTTCTTGTCATTAAAGTTGTAGTCAAGCCGGCCCACGTAATTGTCGCTGGCATAGTTGTTGGGGGTGGAACTGATAAAGTTGCCGCCCGTGGCAGGCGCGTTCGAAAATTGCTGGGTGGGGTAGAGGCCGCTCAAGGTGGCGAGCATCACCGGATTGGCCGAGACCCCGTAGGGGGCCATCACGGTGGTCTCGACGTTGCTCACCCAGGCCGGAGACGGGGCCGTCGCCACAATCGCGTTGCCGGCAATGAAGCGTTGCCCTTCGTAACTGAAGAACCCGAAAACCTTATCTTTCTTGATCGGGCCGCCCAGCGAGCCGCCGAAATTGTTGTTAATCAACTTGGTGGGCGAACCGGGCGTGTAAAACGGCGATAGCTCTGCCAGCGACGCGTTGCGATTAAATTCATAAGCGCTGCCGTGGACCTGGTTGGTGCCGCCCTTGATGACCACATTGACCATGGAGCCCGGATTGCGCCCATAGTCCGCGCCACCGGCGCTTTGCTGGTTAAACTCCTGGATGGAGTCGATGGGCAGCAACACGCCGGCGATCCCGGAGATGCTGCCTTGATTGAAGGCTTCCGTGTTTTGCCAGAAGTCGTTGTTATCAACGCCGTCAATCTGCCAGTTGTTCTGGTTGTCGCGATTGCCGTTGGTGGACTCGTGCTGCATGCCCGTGCCGGAGACGTATCCGGGGGTGAGCACCAACAATTGCCGGTAGTCGCGGCCATTCAAGGGGATGTCCTGCACCGCCTGGTTGGCCACGACTGAATTGAGGGCCGTCTGCTGGGTCTCGAGCTGTGCCGCCGTGGCCGAAACCTCCACGGTGTTCATTGCCTGGGCGATGGTGAGGGTAACCGAAAGACTGGTTACTCTTCCCACCTGCACGACCACGTTATCGATCTTCTGGGTCTGAAAACCCGCGTGACTTACCGTGAGCGTGTAGGCGCCGGACAGGAGATCGGGGAAAACATACTCTCCGGAACTCTGAGTCATCAAGCTGTTCGTCGCGCCCGTGTCCACCGACACCAACTGAACGCTGGCGCCCGGAATTGCTGCTCCGCTCGAGTCGTACACGCTTCCGGAGATGGAACCACGGTTTGTCTGAGCTTGCCCCGCCATCACGGACAGCAGGAACAAAGCCCCCGCTAAGCCAAGAAATCTACGCATGTAACGCATCGTGTATCTCCTTTCAGGGAATTGCTTGCCCCGGAGTCAAGTCCTTCACCCGAACCAACGCCGGGCTCGCCGCTCCGGTAACATTCGCGACAATCGTCACTGCCGCACGTGGAATCAGGGCGCCGGTTGGGTCCAATACGTTGCCTAAGCTGGAGCCGCGGAAGGTCTGGGCCCCAAGGAACCTAAGCTCCGTACACCCACCCCTGCTCGTTACGGGGAACAGCGCGCAACGCCCCTGCCTGAGAATTGAGATCCTCCGGTCTTGGGCGCTGGGAGAATTGCCGCTCCCGGGCGGCCTTTCTCCCTGGCGTTCGGTTGTGACCCGACGGAAGCTAAATTAGTTTAGTAGTAGTATCCAGAAAGACAGAGCAGAGCATAACCGAAGTTTGGCAATTCCGGCAACAAAAAATAGTTATACCAATCATAAAGGATACCAGTTGCCTGGTACTCCGCGCAGGGATCCCTCTGTGCGTTGATGAGCGCATACGCCTCTTAATCTCGGATGAGAAGGCATCCCCCGGCAAAGCGGGGGAGTCTCCTTACGGACTGGATAATCCGATTTTTTTTGGGCCGCGCCGTCAAAGCCACGGTACGGTGGAAGAGCCCTTCGTCGGCTGACGGACGGGAGACCGAGCCTTGCGCCTGCAGCCCGGTAGGCCCGCCTCGACATCATTTGTCTGGGTTACTTGTCTAGACCCTTGGATACGACTTTTTGTCTTCATCCATAAATTTTAGAATGTAGCCTCTTTTGTTGCTTGACAATGCTAGCCGTCGCGGTATACTGGAATTTGGGGCCGACGCCCGCTGGCTGACTGGAAAAACCGCAGACCTCTACAAAGGGTCGGCGCAAACCATAAGAGAGCAGTAGGCAAGTAGGCAGAAAGCAGTAGGCGGATAGCTGAACGCTGACTGACCACTAACCACTCCCCACTATCTACTGCCCCTTGGAGGTTTCCATTTCCCTGGTAAAAGGACCGCGAATGACCGAGAAGAATCTGGCCCCGAATCGGCGCAACCGGAAGCTTGCCCATGGTCCGTCGCCCTGCGAACGCGCCGGGGAAATCGCACCCACCCACCGCAGCGCGCCGTTTATGCAGAGGATGGAAGATTCCAGCCTGCGCCAACCGTGGCGGCTCACCAACACGCTGATCAAGGTCCGAAACGGGGCGCATAAAGATGTTAAAAATGAAGATCGCTCTGGATGAATTATTGAAAACAAAGGGGAAAATAAAGTGCTCTGGATGAGTTGATGGAAACAAACAAGTTACGAGAATTTCGGGATGAGTTGATGAAAGGAAAGGAGATAGGTGTTGAGCACGACGCCGTACTCGCGAAAAAAGCCGAACTAAAGCGTGTTGTAGCGCCGACCTTCAGGTCGGGACGGGTGCCGGTCGGCCCTACAAAAGGCCACGGCTTTCCACGAGAGCTATAGCCGTATCTCCATTATGTTGTTGAAAATAAATGCAAAAGGCGTTAGACGCGAGGTCGGTAAAAATCGATGATAGACGTAGGGGGCATGGGCACACACGGGAACCTGACGACGTTGTTTCGCCCGGCGAACGGCATGATGACCCGAGAATCCGAAACTGGAACTTGACTTGCATCGGGGCCAGACATAGATTTCGAACCATGCCAGAATGGATCCAGACCGAAGCAGAACTGGAAGACCGCCTCTCCACGCCCAGTGCGGAAGATGTGGCATTCTTCCGCGAACTAGAGGGCGATTTGCTGATCATCGGCGTGGCTGGCAAGATGGGCCCCAGCCTGGCGCGGCGGGCGGCGCGCGCTGCCCGAGCTGCCGGGGTGCCAAGGCGAATCATCGGCGTTTCCCGATTCTCGACTCCCTCGGCAGAACTTCTCCTCCGACAAGCCGGAGTCGAAACGCTTCGCACCGACCTGCTGGATGCGGGAGCCGTTGCAGCCTTGCCCGATGCGCGTAACGTCATTTTCATGGCGGGACGCAAATTCGGGTCGACAGGCGCGGAGAGCTTAACTTGGGCGATGAACGCGTATCTGCCGGCGCTGATTGCCGAGCACTTTTGCCACTCTCGGATCGTCGCTTTCTCGAGCGGCAATGTTTATCCCCTTGTGCCCGTGGATTCCGGCGGCGCGACGGAGGAAACACCGCCCGCGCCGCTCGGGGAGTACGCGCAGTCGGTCCTGGCACGCGAACGCATCTTCGAGCACTTTTCCCGCCGCCACGAAACTCCGGTAACTCTGCTGCGCCTGAACTACGCCATTGATCTTCGCTACGGCGTCCTGCTCGATATCGGCAGCAAGGTTTTCGAGGGCCACCGCATGGACGTTACCATGGGAGCCGTTAACGTGATCTGGCAGGGTGACGCCAATTCCGTGGCGCTGCGCAGCCTAGCCCACGGCCAATCGCCCCCTTTCATCTTGAACCTGACCGGCCCAGAGACGCTCTCAATTCGAGCGCTGGCCAATCGCTTCGGCGGAATCTTCGGCAAAGCGCCGGTCCTGGAAGGCCAGGAAGCCGCGACCGCCCTGCTCAATAATGCTAGCCGGTGTCAGCGCCTGTTTGGCTCTCCCTCCGTGACGGTTGAGCAAATGATCGAGTGGACGGCGCGCTGGATCATGTCCGAGGGCCCCATGCTCAATAAGCCCACTCATTTTGAAAGCCGGGACGGGAAATTCTAGTGACCCAACACCTTTCTGTAGGTTTTCTAGGCCTCAGCCATCTGCATCCGCGCAGCTACATGCCGCTGTTCCAAGCCGTCGGGGGGGCCACCGTAGTCGCCGCTGCCGACCCCAACCCGTCCGTGCTCGAGAGTTTTACAAAAGATTTCCCCGTGCGGGGTTACGCTGATTGGCGCCATTTGCTGGAGCACGAACCATTGGACCTGGCGGTGATCTTTCTTCCCCATGCTGATTGTCCTGACGCTGCCGTGGCCTGCGCCCAGCGCGGTGCACACGTGCTGGTGGAAAAGCCCATGGCCGCGAGCACCGAGGGGGTGCGCCGAATGATCGCCACCGCGGAGCAAGCCGGTGTGATCCTCTCGACGCCCTACGTGTGGCGTTACCATCCGGTCGCCCTCCGTATGAAGAGTCTTATTGAGCAGGGCGTAACAGGACGCATCGTGGGTTGTGAAGGCCGTTGCGCCGCCGGCCGCCTTTCACGTTACACAGAGGCCCACGCGGGGTGGATGCTCGAGAAAGCCCGGAGTGGCGGCGGCCCCATGTTCAATCTCGGCGTCCACTGGATTGACCTCTTTCGGTGGCTGCTGGCTGATGAGATAGCGGAAGTAATAGGAAAACAGGTATATGTCGACTCTAAATATGACATTGAGGATAACTCTTTCGCGTTTCTGACTTTTTCGCGCGGACCGGTCCTCGCCCTGAACATCAGTTATACAGTGCCGGAGTCGTATCCTTTCGGACGCGATCTCTACCTCGCGCTGCGAGGTGTGACGGGCGTGCTTTCCTGGAGCCCGTCATTCGAGGGCGTCAAGGAGCGCCTGTTCGTGTGCAGCGACACCGGCGAGTTCTCGCAGGCCTCTCACCAGCACCTGGAATTCCATCTCCCCCAGCAACCCGGCTACGCGGGCGTCATGGGCCATCACTTTCTCTCTGACCTCGTCGAGTCAATCCGTTCGGGCAAGCCACCCGCCATCACTGGGCACGATGGGCTGAAAGCACTCGAAGTTGTCGAAGCCATTTATCAATCAGCCGAAAGCGGGCGGAGCATCAGGCTACCAGCAAAGTAAAAGCGTGTACCGGATGCTTCCCGCCGCGGTCCTGGATGAAAACAAACAGGTTGCGTGATATTCGGGACGAAGACGGATCAAACCCCACTACTACCCTTTTCATCGCGGGTTTGACTGCTACGCTGGGTGCGCCTAAAATGAATTTCGGACGAAGCACCGATGGCTCCTGATCATTATTCCATCACTTCCGTGCCCCCGCCTGGTGACCCTCCCCGTCACGTGAGCAGCCGGAAGATCTTCGGCCAATTTGTTTTCCTGATTCTGGTCCTTTTCTCCGCGGGCGTCGGCGCGCTGGGGGGATTGGTTTTTGTTTACTCTTCCGACCTCCCCAAGGTGCGCGAATTGGAGGATTACCGCCCGGACGTGATGACGGAAATCTACGCGGACGACGGCACGGCCATCGGCAGTTTTGCCCTGGAGCACCGCGTCATCGTGACCTACAACCAGATTCCTCCCAACCTTCGCAACGCGGTGATTGCCATCGAGGACCATAACTTTGAGAGCCACTGGGGAGTGGATATTCTCGGAATCATCCGGGCCGCCTGCAAAGACCTGCTGGAATGGCGCAAGACGCAGGGCGCAAGCACTTTGACCCAGCAACTTAGCAAGATGCTTTTTCTCACGCCCGACAAGAGTTTCCGGAGAAAATTTCAGGAAATGCTGCTGGCCATCCAGATTGAGCGATACTTCACGAAGTCGCAGATTTTCACCATGTACGCAAACCAGGTGGATCTGGGGCACGGGAACTTCGGGTTTGAGGCCGCGGCGGAATTCTACTTCGGCAAGCATCTGAATGAACTGACCCTGCCGGAGGCAGCGATGCTGGCGGGGATTCCGCGCTCCCCCACAGCCTACTCACCGATTGTGCATCCCGAATCGGCACGACGGCGGCGCAACCTGGTGCTGCTCGCCATGTTCGAGAGGGGAAAAATCAATTCCACCCAGCTTCACGACGCCATGGCGACTCCCCTCAGCTTAAACATCCAGCGCTGGAATTACACGGTTGCTCCCTACTTTGTGGAAGAGGTACGGCAGTTCCTGGAGAGGAAATACGGGCCGGAAGCCGTGCGCGAAAAAGGCCTGCGCGTTTACACTTCACTCAACATCAAAACCCAGGAGGTGGCGGAGGAAACCTTAAGAAAGGGCTTGCGCAACGACGACAAGCGGCGCGGCTGGCGAGGGCCGGAAAAGAACATTCTGAAGAACCCCCTTCTGGCTCCCGACAGCAGACCCACCAGCCTCGAAACTTATGTTGACGACGACTGGAAGCAACCCCCTGCCGCCGGTGATTTGGTCAACGGCCTGGTGATGGACGTGAAAGCTGATTACGCCGAGGTGCGTTTCGGCAACGTGACGGCGCGAATCACCCCGCCTGATTTTTCCTGGACGAAAAAAACACTTGCTGCCGACTTGTTCGCTCCCGGGGATGTTGACCTTTTTCTGATCAAGGAGGTCAAGGGAACTACCGCCAAGGCCACTCTGGATCAGGAACCCGATGTGCAAGGAGCTGTGCTGGCCCTCGACAATTCCACCGGCGACATCAAGGCGATGGTGGGAGGGTACGACTGGTCGGAAAGCAAGTACAACCGCGCGTTGCAGGCGGAACGCCAGGTGGGTTCGTCCTTCAAGGTCTATGTTTACGCACAAGCGATAACGGACGGGACCTCTCCCTTTGACACGGTAGTGGATGAGCCCGTCAGCTACCGCACCTCCTCCGGAGTTTGGGCGCCTCACAATTATGACGATAAATTCGAGGGAACCATCACCGTGCTGCACGCCCTGGCGGAGTCGCGCAATGTTCCCGCGGTCCGCACCCTCGCCCGAGTCGGAGTGGACAAGGTCATCAAGCTCTGCCGCAAATTTGGGATTACCTCCCGGCTCGTCCCCAACCTGCCGCTGGCGTTGGGCGCTTCCGACCTGACACTCCTCGAGCACACGTCGGCCTTCACCACGTTCCCCAACGACGGGGTCCATATCGCCCCCCGCATGGTGACGAGGGTAACCAATTACGATGGACGGCTGATCGATGATTTTCCGCCGGAGGTGACCGACGTCATTCCCGCCTCGACGGCGCGCATCATGGTTTCAATGCTGCGCGAAGTCTTCAACTCCGGCACCGCCATTTCAGGAAGAGCTTTCGCGGCCAAGAACCCGGTGGCGGGGAAGACGGGAACCACCAATGATTTTACCGACGCCTGGTTCCTGGGGTTCACGCCCTCACTGACCTGCGGAGTCTACGTGGGCTTTGATGACCATCGCACCCTGGGGGAGAAAGAAGAAGGCGCCCGTGTGGCATTACCGATCTGGCTGGACTTCATGGGGCAAATCTTGAAGGACGCGCCGGCGGAGGATTTCCCTCACTCGCCCCTCCTAAAAACCCCCGACCAGGTAAAGGATATTCTGGCGAGCGCTGCCCCGGAACGCCTGCTGGGGCCGGCAGCGTCTCCCGCCGTCGAGCCCGCGGCGAGCCAGCCAACCCCGCAGACCACGCCTCCCGGAGGATCGTCCGAGCCTCCCAAGAAGGAAGTCGCTGCACCGAAGCCACCCGCCAATCCGCCCCCTGCCAATGTTCCTTCCAGCCCGGTGGGCAAGAGCACGGCCCCTGCCACGGATAAGCCGTAGTCTGCATCAGGGCAGTGGGCAGAAAGCGTAGGGCGCGCAGCTTACGCGAGAACTTAAAAAGTCACAACCTCTCAGGATGACAGCGAACAGGCTCAGGATGAGAGCGTAGCAGTGTTTTTCCGCAGCCTGCCCAGGGTGGGGGATCAGTCGGCCGTGAGGGGATAACGGCCGAACTTCTTCGCCGCCTCGTAGAAAGATAGAATGTTTTCCAGTGGCACTTCGCACTGGATATTATGGGCGGGGGAGATAATCAGCCCTCCGCCTTTCCCCACCGTTTGCACGCGCAGCTTGACTTCATTCGCCACGTCGTTGGCCGTGCCGAAGGGCAGAACCTCCTGAATATCCACCGTCCCCCAGAAGGTGAGCTTATCTCCGTACTCTTTCTTGAGCTTCGCCGGATCCATGGATTTTGGCTGAACCGGATTGAGGATATCGAGCCCGATTTCGATGAAATCGGGGATGATCGGGTAGATGTTGCCATCCGAATGAAAAGCGATCTTTACGGCAGGGTTGAGCGCCTTCCACTTGGCGAACAGGTACGCGTAGCGCGGCTTGAAGAACTCGCGAAAAAGCTGAGGCGAGATAATCATCCCGTGCTGCATGCCGAAATCGTCCCCGATCCAGATAATATCCACGCCCAAACCGACCATGCGGGCGCCGGCTTCGTCAATCCACTTCATCAGCCGGTCCAGATAAGCGTGCATGAAGTCTTTGTTGGTGACCATGTCCTCCAGCACTTGCTCCATGCCTCGCAAATACCACGCCAACTCGAAGAGGGTACACGCACACCCGCCCATAATGCCGAACTCTTTCCCATATTCAGAGATGAGTCTGCAAGCGCCGGTGTATCGGTCCTCGCGAGTAAAGTCAGGCATGGAGAAATCCGCCGGGTCGACGATGTCGGCGAGAGGACGCCTCACCATCTCCGTGTAGGAGCCGCTGGCGGCGAACTTGAACCATTTCCAGCCGATTCCCCATTCGTCTGTGTACTCTTCCGCGGGGTCAGCATAGTAGCCAGTACATGGCCCCACCCAGGAAATCAGAAAATCGTGATCCATCAGGATGGGGAGTGGCCCCCCCGCCGCCTTGTAGGTTTCCGTGTGCGTGGATTCCACACCGAGGTGGCGCAGCATGGCCCTTTCCGCCTCCGGGGTGTACCACGCGCAGAGTGGAATGCGGTCCGGTTCCTCGTGATTGATGGCGGTCAGCAACCGTTCTTTGTGGGTCATTCTTCCCTCCGGGAATGCGGTCCTTGCTAACTTGCCAGGCCGCTGGCCGCGCATCCTACCGCCCACAGACCAGGTAAAGCAACCCCTTTCCGCGACGGTTGTCGTACGGCTATTGTCGCTGAAGGCGATATTTATGATAGACTTCGCCTGTCTCGGATGGCCTCAGGCCATCACATCATACCTATGCAGAATCCAGGGGAGGATACCCATGAAGAGAACATCGATAGTTTTCGGATTCACCGTAATGGTTTGCCTGCTGGCGGCCTGGCCCAACACGGCGCGCGCCCAAGGCGGGTTCGAGGTGGTCACTGGCGATGCCTTCACTCGCGCTGTGCCCGCGGACTTTTACCTGGAGGGGAATCGTATCCCCGTCGAGAAACGGAACGCCGCCCTCCTGAAAAACGCCAACGGAGCGCGCGTGGTTCTGGGCCTCATCGACACCACGGGATACAGTTCGCAGATCAAGCAGAAATACACGGGCATGTTGATTACGGAAACCCAGCTCTCCGTCTGCGGAAATGCGCTTGGCGTGGGCAGCTACGGATTTGGGCTGGACCGCCCCGCCGCCACCAGCAACGCTGACGCCCCGTTCAAGATTTATAACCAAGCGGGCGAGAAGGTGGGCGAATGCGCCGCCAAGAAAGACGACAGCGTTAAACAACCCAAGCCGCTGACCGTGACGACCGCTAAAGATGGGCCGACAAAGCTCTACTTCGGCAAATACGTTATCGAAATCAAGTAGCCAGGGGTCCGCAGATTACGCAGATTGCACAGATTCAAGAGATGTAAATGGGTACCGCGAGGGATTAAGTAAGAGCGCCGGATCCCTCGCACGGCGGTCACTCGTCCCCGGCACTCGTATGAAGACAGGACCATTCACGGTTTGCTCACGCTCCCGGGCCTTGGCAGTTTTATCTGCCTGCCTCATCTGCGTAATCTGTGCAATCTGTGGATCTGCCGCGCTCTCCCCCCTCGCCGCCCAAAGGGCTCAGCACACCGGAATCAAGCTGGAAGGTTACGCCACCGTCGTCACGCCGGATAGCATCACGGTGTACGATAAGAAAAATCAGGAGATCGAAATCCATACCGACAAGGACTACACTTCCCTCGTCGGCATCGCCGTGCCGGTGACGGTCTGGTACACCACTAAAGGTGGCGTGAACCACTTGGAAGACATCGTGTATCCCCAGAACGGAACATTCGTTGCCAGGGACATGATCCGAGAAAACATCAAGCGCATCATCATCCTGCCGAGGCCGGAGGAGGTAGAAAATTCTCAAGGTTTGATCAGCGCGATTTCCCAATACCTTGCGGACAACGCGGGATGGTTTGTGGCTCCGCCCGATCTGGCGCTGGAAATCGCGAGCCGCACCACGGCTTCCACTTCGTCGCTGGACGCGGTCGACCCCAATACCGGCGAAGTCGATATGCAACGGTATTTGGAAGCCCAACGCCCGTTGATAGTGACGATCGCGGAAGAAACGCGCTCGGATGCGGTGCTGGAAGTCCGAATCATCAAAGTGAAGGCCAACGTTCGCGCCGCCATAGCCTCCTGGGATGGCATGACGGAGCCCGTGGCCTCCCGGAAATCCCGCGCCTTCTCCCCCTTCGGAGGGCTGGGAGGCAAGAGTTGGGTGTACGCCGCCACCGCCGACATGAATCTGTGGAGCCAAACCGGCAAGCTGCTTTGGAAAAAGCGGCGAGGGTTCGCCGTGCTCGGCGTCCAATCGGGAATGGGCTCCAAGTTTCGTGAGCGCCCCCTGACGGAAGTCTACGAGGACAGTGGTGCGATGCAACGCTGGCTGGAAGGGACCTTGGGCGACTTGGCGCCTCCCGTCAAGGGTACGGGAGCACCTCAGATTTCTCCCGAACTCCAGAAGCAGCTCCAAAAAGCCAAACAGGTCGGCGAAGAACCGAAGTAGGCGCGACGGGACACCTCAAGAACCTGTTGCCCCGAACCCGCTACTTCCTCTCCTCTGCCCACGGTGGACAAGTGCAGTTGCTTTTTTCCAAAACGGATGGGATCGACCTGTTGGAGTTCGCTGATTCGGGGCGGAATGTGGGGTACGAGCGTCAGGCCGTCCGCGCGATATAGATACTCGAACAATCCCCGAATGAGCGCCGCCGGTGGGC
>Ga0326727_10004921_pt1 | contig 39037 bp, 32 predicted proteins | sample MB2enrmetagenome_FD_207643 | JGI IMG/M metagenome (GOLD analysis project Ga0326727, IMG submission 207643) | Lab enriched peat soil microbial communities from McLean, Ithaca, NY, United States - MB29MY | ecosystem: Environmental > Terrestrial > Soil > Wetlands > Peat | place: USA: New York...
ACTCAAATCCCATAGCGTCGTGACGCGGCTTCGTTCAAACGGCTGTATCGAAAGCGCGCCGTCCGGGCCCTCCCGCTGCCCCACGGCTTTTTCGTCGGCGCGCTTCCGATACAGCACTAACGTTTCCCATTCCCAATCCGCCCATGTACCCACTCAGCATAGTTTCTGAGTCCGACGTCCAGGCACGATCTTCAAGGTGACAAGCCTGGTTCTCCCCGGCTTGCTGACGTCACGAATCCCTTGGCTCCAGAGAATTCAGTTACCGATCACCTTGGCGTTCCCGAGTCGCGTCGATGTGCTCGTCCCTCGCGATCTGGAGAATCGGTTCCAGGAAGCGGCCGTATTTACATAGGGTGACTTCATCGTTAGAGGCAACACCGGCGTCTCCATGCGGATCGTGCCACGCAGCCCACCTTTAAGGTTAGCGGCGCTCAAGTGCTCCACGAATCCGGGCAGATCGGTCGGCCCCGTGGAGGGCGTCCATTCCACCGCGCGACCATCCTTGCCAGCGATCGCGGTAAATGTTCCCCACTCGTGGACCGTCAGGTCAGGAGAGCCGCTCTGCTCGTCTGCGATGAGCCAGCCAGCGAGCCAGAGGGCAAACAGCCCGAACGCTACCAAATGAGGAAGCCGGGATCTCACATCCGCTCCCGAGAGAGACTTTTTTATCCGCGAGTTCATTTACTTAGCCCCCCTGCCGGCGGGGTGGTGAGCAGCTCGGAGATCGTCTGCTGATTGAAATTGGAGGCCAAGTTCTGCGCGAGAAGAGGATCGTTCTTCGCGCTTGCCATCGCCTCCCGCACATGATGTTGGTGATCCCTTTCCGGGCCTGTAAGGGTGACGAGGGCAGCCGCGAATTCCATTTCCGGATCTGGCCCGCGTAAGCTGATGGCCTTCTTGATCAAGCCATATCCGTCAAGACCTGTCGCGGGGTTGGGTTCGCCTTTTCCGATCCATTGCTTGTAGGTCTCGGTGAGATAGCCGACGTCGAACCACGACAGAGCCTCTGGGTGACCAGCGGCCTCTGAGATGGCCGCACGCGCTTGTAGTCGCGTGAGTAGTTCTTTCGCAACTTGCGGGTCCTGGCGGGCGTAAATCGTGGCGCGCCGCAGGGTTTCCATTCGCACCAACACGGGAGCGCTTGAATCGAGAATTGCCAGAGTGTCCCGAGTGAGGTTCTTCAGGTCATAGCCTGCGCTCCCTTTCCGGTTCCAATCGACCGAAGGCAGCGTCTTCGCCTGCCCGATTTCAATGCGATGACAGATAAGAGGCGGTCCCGCTTGTGCTGAGGTTGTAAGTCCAAGCAGGATTGCCACAATGCTGATCGCAACGCGCGCAAATATACGTGAATTCATGTTCTGGAGTCTCCTTTTTTCTCTGATTTCGCCCTACGTGCATAGAGACGCCAAAAGAGAGTGAACTGTTAACAAGACGTGTGAATTATCCGGGGAGAAGTGGAGGCAATGATGAGGTGCTCATGCAGGTTCAGCTTACTATTCGCGAACCGGCGTGGCCGCTCCAGACCAAGAACGCTCCCAATGGCGCCAAACCGAGATGTCGTCAAACCCGAGATCGTTCCACCACCGATCAAGCATCGGCTGATCGAGACGCAAGATTCCTTCTCGCGTGATGCCTGTGGGAGCGGGCGCAAGCTTTGTCAAGTGATCGTAGATCAGGCCTCGCTGCGACTCATCGACCCTCGCCACCAGATGCCATAGCGTGAGTGCGTCGCGTTTGCGAGCCTCGTCGAGCACGATCCCCAGATCCCCCGCGCGTTGCTGCGGTGTGCTGTCCTCAAAATCAAACCTCGCCAGAGCGGCGCGGAACTTCAAGGACGCATCTTCGAAGTACGGTGTGCCGGGGCCGACCTGCGGCCTGGTGGCGCAAGCTGCGCCGGCGGGGATGAAGGACTCATGGCCATTCAGCTTGAATCCGACCCACCCGAGCGAGGTGCGCACCAGCCCCGCGCCGGAATCATCCACCTGCAAGGTGTAGGCGCAACCCAGGTCCACCGTCACAGCCGATGGCGTGTCAACGACGAATTGGCCTGGAGTCGCCCATATATAGGTATGAATTGTTCCGCGATCAAGAGCAATCTGCTTCAGACCTGCACTCATCGTCAGCAGACGCAGACGCGTGCTCGGCTCCACCTCGATCTGGCCGATTTCGTCGGCCTGGAGGCTGGCTCGCGATTGATTGTCGGTTTCAAGTGATTGGCCCACGCCGAGACGGGTCATCCCATCTTTCCCCCTGATGGCCATTGGCCCTATTCGAGGCGTTCCCTCTACGCTGGACACATCCCATCCCGCCACCGTAGTTGAGGCCGGTTTCCATCTGTGCACTAGAATTGTCAATGCGGCGATAGCCACCACGGCAGTGGCTGTCGCGGCCAGAACGGGAAACAGTCCCATCCGCCACAGAAAGAATGTCCATCGTCGAGGGCCGACGATCTCGGGAAACATCGGGGTAGGGCGGTCGTGTCGAAACTTCTTGAGCAAAACTTCCAGCCTCTGGATTTCAGGATCGGGTTCGCCAGACCCATCCCACAAATAGTCGACTCTCCTTGCCATAGGTTCCTTTTCCGTTCGGTGATTCCCCGAATCCATGATTACGGCCTCTCCTGTTCTGGCCGATTGCTGCTTGGGTTCAGGCTTAGTTTCGCGCGGAGCTGCTGCATGCCCCGATGCAGGGTGACCCGAACCGAGCCGTGCGTCAGTCCCGTGCGCGCGGCTATCTCCGGGCCTGTCATGCCCTCCACAAGCCGGAGAATCAATGTCTCCCGATAGGTATCGGGCAAGGCCCTGATGGCGTCGAGAATTGCGGCGGCCGGGCTTGAGTGATCGGCGCTAATACTGGCGTGCTCGATATCGTCCTCAGACGCGTCATCCGCCCGTTGATCCTCGGGCACAGAACGCCGGTGATAGTCATTCGCCAGATTGCGAGTGATCGCCGCCAGCCACGCTCCAAAGCTTCCGACTTCCCGCAGTGTCGACAGCCGACGAAGCGCCAACAAAAAAACATCCTGAACGAGGTCATCCACCTCGCTTACGGGGACCTTTGCAAGCAGAACTCCGTGGACCATTCGAGCGTAGCGATCGTAGAGCCGGCCGAATGCCGCTCGGTCCCCGCTACGCGCGGCACTGACGAACATCGCGTCTTCGGAGACTTCCGGCGCGGATTGCTCTCTCACAGGCCGACGTCCCAGGCCCGCCGCGAGCAAGTCAACTCGATCTACTGACCTCGAGGCCATCCCAAGCAAATCCCCACAACATATCGGAGGGGGAGAAGTGTTAACACTAATGAGGATTGGTTCAAGGGCCAGTCTGTTCTGGAACCTCCGGGGGTGTGCGGCTCAAGAACTTCAGGGCATACCATGGGTGCCGCCTGAGAAAACGCGCGATCGGCGGGGTTTCCGGCGGATATATGTTCAGCTTCTCGCTGGAGTTCCATTCGAAAGGAAGATGCACTACGGTGCCAGGCTGGGGCACCTCTTCCAACGCCCGCAGCGCAGCCCGCAACACCGCTAGCTGACGTGCCGCATCTCCCGGCAAGCCCAGGGTCAGGCCAAAAGGATGCTCGATGGCCGCGATGCGCGGCACGCCGGCACTCGTTGTCAGTTCCGGCATCATGGAAAGCGAGATCGTGCTGAACCTGGCGGCTTCGATCTCTCGTTGAACCAGTCCCACGGACCAGCAGCACACCGGTCAAACCGGAACCAGCACCACGGCATCCACTTGTTCCTGGCGAAGCTGGCCGATGATGCGAGGCACCGTGTCTCGGAGCAGCGCTTCGGGACGTACGGTGTAGCCCATATAGGAATAATGAGAAGGAGCAGAGCGCCCGATCTCGCCCAGGGCTTCGAGTTGGCTCAACCGCTCAACCGGCATTACGCAGTTGAGATCCTGTTGAGCGAAGGATGTATTGATGTGCAGGTGGTATACGCGAGCGTCGTCCGTTGTCGTTTTTCCCGGAAGAACTCGATAGGACGGATCGGAGAACCAAGGGTCGCGCCGCTCGATCTCCTGGTCAAACGGTCGATCGGTCTTCAAGGCAACCGCTGCCGAACTCACGACCGAGACCGTGCATTGTGATATTGGTTTGGCCAGGGGAGTCCACGGGATCTGCCGCGGCGCGCCGAGCGTCGCCCAATGCTTCATCATCCGTTTGGCGATGCCATCGAGGAAGCGGTAAGAATCGACGATCTTGGCCATCAATCCTATTATCTCATCCCCCGAAACACCCAGTCACTGACTACCAGGAGAGTTCTAGGACCGAGAGCCGCACCCAAGCCGCACCCCCGGCGCTACTCTCCAGTTGTTCGCGGGCGGATCTATTCGTCGGAGGATTCCGACGGACTCGGCTCAAGGTGGTTCTAACTATATGAAAAACAATCAACTATTGTTTGATAAGGTCATGAATCCTTTTCGCGTAACTCGAATCTAACTTACTGAAAGCAATCTTGAAGAAAGGAAAAGAGAGGGCAAGGGAGAAGATGGTTACGTATCTGAGCATCGTGTTCGGCCGCTTGTTGACGTGGCTGGCGGTTGCAGCCGGAGCCCTTTATGCGGGGATGGTCCTGATGAGGTATAGTACGGACGGGCCACACTACCGCCTCAGTTTCGAATTTCGAGACCCCGCAAGGTCGGTGGTGCATCTGGTGGTCTGGCTGGGCGTGAAGGTTCTGGAGGCCTCCGTCCGGTTTGCAAGGGCTATTTTGAATATCCTTCTAGAAGCCTCTGCTGAGGTTGGGGAATGGTTTATGCGTCGCAGCCCCGCCGTGCAGGAAAGCATCCGCTCCCGCTTCCTCGTGTGACGATGTGCAGCCGGCGCCTGAATGAATCAGGGCGCCGTGAGAGGAGACAAGGAAGCGGAATCCAGTTGACGCAAAGCCAGGGTTAACCTCTTGCCTTGCCCGCTGAGCCGAAAGCCCGCAACAGCTTAACCACCTCTCGCTTCACAGCCTCCCGGGCCGCCACCAGGATATCATTCCCGCCTCCCATGCCCACGAAAGGGTGCGGGTTCATCGGTTCGCGGTACTTCCTCAGACTGACCTGAAGAGCTCGGAGATAAGCCTGCTTGAGTCCCGTCCCAAAGTTGAATTTAGCCACGCCGCAGCGCGCCGCCTGCCGAGCTTTGCTGCGGGGAAACCCTGTCCCGCCATGCACCACGAGGGGCAGCCTGACCTGTCGGTTAATGTCAGCCAGCAGCTTCAAATCGATGGCAGCCCCACCGCGAGTCATGACGTGGACGTTTCCAATCGAGACGGCTAAGGCGTCAACACCTGTCGATTGGGCAAACGCGCGCGCGGCTTGCGGATCCGTGAGAGACACGTGATGACCGCCCGCCGAGGCGTGCTCGGGCAAATGGCCAATTTGCGCTTCCACGGCTACAGCGTGGTGGTGAGCCCAGCTCACCACCTCCCGGACGAGCTCTTGATACTCGCCCGCACGCAAGCGCTCGTTTTCCACCATGACCCCGTTGAACCCAAGCTCGATGGCTTTCTTAATTTGACCGAAACTGTCGGTTTCGTTCAGCAATAAAGCAACAGGCACACTGGCCACGTGGGCCGCGGCGAGGCCGAGTCCCGCATAGTACTCGAGCGGCTCCGGGTGGGGCCGCTCCGGTCGCGAGAGAAAACCGCCTCCAAAACCAACAATCACCGGTGAGCGCGTCTCCTCCGCCGCCTCGACCACCGCCTCCAGGGATTCGAGATTCCAGGCCTCGCAATAACACACGGCGTAGTGCCCGCGGCGAGCCCTTACGAGCATATCCTTCATGGACGTCAAAGCCATTAGGGGGACCTCCGGTAAGGAAACTTCTCCTCCATTTCGAGAACCTCCTCCCAGGGCCTTATTCCGCCAGTTGTCGTCAGATCGCTCAGGTTCATAGCTCCGGCACATACAGCGAAACGCAGCGTCTTTTCGTGGCTCCATCCTCTGTGCAGCCCATAAAGCACGCCGGCGCAGAATGAGTCACCAGCGCCAGTGCTTCCCACAATATAACCCTCGGGGAGATCCAAGGAAGGCTGTAGAATCTCACCTCGGTCCTTCGCCAAAAGGTAAGCTCCTTCTGGGAAGTGGATCACCACCAGTTCATCGACCCCGAGAGCCAGAATAGCCGTGGCAATTCTTTTCAGATTACCCAGGATCAGCGCGTGGTCCTGCCGAATCGGTATGCCCGAAAGCTTTTCGGCCTCGAAGTCGTTTATGATGCAATAAGTGGTGAACTTTAACGCCGGGGGAACAATCTGCCTGTAGCGGTTGCTGTCCTCTGACACCAAATCAATGGAAGTCTTGATGTTCCTTTCCCGAACTTGGGCTAGGAATCGCGTGGCCACTGTCTCGAATTGATCATCCGCTTGATACATTGCGTCCAGCAGATTCAGATATCCTAAATGAAAAAAGTCGACCGGCAGCTCGTCCAGGTCAACATCCTCTGGACAAAAAAGGCGGTTTGCTCCCCGATAGTGGAAAAAGGTCCTGCGCCCCGTGGAAGCAACATTGAAAACGTCCGTGTAAGACGTCCCAGCCTTGCTCGTCCTCCTTAGCTGGTCGAGATGGACATGGGGATACTTGCGAAATTGATCGATCAGAAAGTCTCCGTAGGAGTCGTTTCCAATCACGCCCAAAGCATATAGCTCAAGACTGTTATCGAATATAGCGAGGTTGAGCGTCACATTGAACGAGCATCCGCCCCCACCCATAGATTCGGCCGTGATGTTGGCGATGGAACTCTCGGGGGGGTAATGGTCGATTACCTTGACGAGATCAAGAACCCAGTTTCCCGCGCACGCAATACCCTTCCGTTGCTCAGTTGTCATTACTCCATTCTCGCTTGGTGGGCTGTTACTTGACGCTTTCCGGCGCGACCAGAGAAGTCGCTCCGGGCATAACCTTTGTTCGAGATTTGTTGGACCCCAGGGTTCGTTCAGGCATGAACCAGGATCCAATAGCTGACCTTGTGGAAAATGCGCAAGAAACGGCTTCGCGCGTACTCCTTTGGAGGCGAGGGCTGTCTCGACGGAACTTGGGCGGAGTTATGCCCTGATTCCGCGCACTTCCACGCCTCGCTCCAAAACAACGCGATTGCTGGGGAGTCCTACAATCTCCGGCAGCGCTAGGCCTCGCTCGGACGCACGATCGTAGCCCGGGGTCCTTTATCCCCTCTCTCCACTTCGAGTTCGACGCTCGCCCCCTCCCTCAAAGCGTCGAAGTCAAGACCCTGAAGGCTGCTGCGGTGAAAGAACACCTCCTGGCCCTCAGCAGTGCGGATAAACCCGAACCCACGGTCACGGATAATTCGCTTGATAGTCCCTTGCATGGCCACCTCGGACAGCGTATGGGGGTCTTCGCGCCGGGTCGAAAAAGAATAAGCCAGCCTGCGCGTGAAGTAACCTCAAGTACGCATTGGCGAAACTCTACCAACACACAAGCGTCTTGTCAAAGGCCAATCGGCGGTGACCCAAGCCCCTGCCCGCAATTCCCTTACCGCTGGTAGGCAATCAGCCTTCTGCGCTCATCTCTCCCGCCACGGCAGGTCAGCTTTCCTACGGTTCAGGCGCCCCGGCCAGCCTACCGCCTTCTGACTCCTAGCTCCCGCTCGTCACTCGTCACTGCACTTCAGTCCGCTTCGCGGCCGAACGCTTGCACGGCCGATTCCAGGTTATTGTGAATCTCGAAGACGGTAACGAGATGCGTGATTTGCAGCAATTGATGCACGCCTTTGGGCAAGCGCACGAGCTTCAGATCCCCTCCCTCTTTGCGCACCGAGGTCAAGCTCGCCACCAGCGTCGAAAGGCCGATACTGTCGATGTATGTAATCTCCCCGAGATCGAGGATCAGACGCCTCTGGCCGGCATCGAGCAGTTCTCGGATCTTACGGCGAAAAGTCTCCGTCTCGCGACCCAGGGTGATTCGTCCCCGCAAATCGAGCAGGATTATTCCGCCCACCAGCTTTTCGACAATATAGAGAGGCATGAAGAACCAATACCCCACCCCCAGGCTACGGCTCGGGCGGGGGGGCAATCAGCCAACGGGTACGGCGCAGGAAATCACTCACCACGCCGATATCTCGTGCGTCGCACACCACCAAGCGGCAAAAAACCTCTGGCGTCCCCACCTTGGGCTCGAGCTTGGCAGCCTGGCGAAAAGCGGCCAGGGCATCCTTCTTGCGCTGGAGTTCCCACAGGGAGATGGACTGAAGGGCCAACATGGAGGCGGAGTCCGGCTCTGACCCAAGCGCCATGGCGGCTTCTGCAAGCGCCCCCTCGAGGTCGTGCTGCTTCCGGAGGATAAGCGCCAGCAGGCGGTGCCCCTCGGTCGCCTGAGGCTGCTCTGCAATCAGCGCATCGGCCTTGGCGCTGGCTTGCTTCAAATCCCCTCGCCGGACCAGTCCCATGACCAACTGTTCTTGTGCCGGTAGAAAATCCGGGTGCAGGCGCGTGACTTTCTCCAGCAGTTCCGTCGCGCCCCCGGCATCCCCGGTCTCATTCAGCAAAAGCGCGAGCTGATACTGGCTCTGCCAATCTTGCGGCTCCAGCGCCACAACTTTTTCCAGCATAGTTCGCGCTTCGGCGGAACGGCCCTGTTGAATGAAAATCCGCGCCATTCCCGCATACGCCGGGGCGAGGTTGGGGGAAACCTGGATGGCTTGCTGAAAATTCTCTGCCGCCTGCGCATATCGGCGCTGCGAGAATCGCATTTGGCCGAGCGCCAGATACGCTTGGCCTTCCTTTGGGTTGAGCTTCAATGCTTTTTCGCATTCTGCCTCGGCCTTGTCTTCTTCTGCACCGGCAAAGTAGACTTGGCCGAGGGCCATGTGCGCTCCGGGATTATCCGGCGCCAGTCGGACCGCCTCTTGTGCCGCAGCAAGGGCTTCCTCTTTTCGCCCCACCTCCAAGTCGATCTCGGCCAAGGTTTGCCGAACCGAGGCATCTTGTGGCCTGAGCGCGGCCAGTTTTCTATACTCCTCGGCGGCCAAGGCGCGATAGTCCTGGACCGGCGCTCCCCTGGCGCCCTGCGAAGCTGAAGACTGGCCGCCCAAGGCCCAGGCAGTCATTGCCAGCGCATAATGCACATCCGCATCCGAAGGGTCGAGGCGGGTGGCCACTTGCAGCTCGCGCAAGGCAGCTTCATCCTGGCCGCGAGCCCGCAGAGCCAGACCCAGCCCGCGGTGCGCCATCTCGAGTTCCGGTTGCAGGTCGATAGCCTGACGAAACGCGGCTTCTGCGCCTGCCGCGTCATTGCGTGCAAGCAGGTCGAAACCCTTGTTTATCGCCTCGGCGACTCCCGGCAAGGGCTGGGTGGAGGCCGGCGAGGCGGTCTGCTGCGCCTTGGCGGACGCCCATGCAGGCTGCAAACCACCTATCGAGGAGAGCCAACTGGCCAGGACCAAAATAACTCCCATACAACAATGCATAGGGCCTTTCCATCGGGAAGACTCCGGGCTTTGGGAAGCGTTACGGAGCCATTCGAATCTGCTCGGGATCACGGATAATGATTTCGGGTCTTCCCTGATACACGGTAATGGGCCCGCGGATTTCAATTTGCCTCCCTGCCAGGGATTGGAGATTTCCGAACTTGTGCTTGTCGGAGGAAAAAATCGCGCTGGTGAATGGACACTCACGATAGTCTTCGCAAAAGTCGAGAAAAGTATTGCCGCCCTGCGAGGTGAAAACCTTAAGCACGCGTCCGGAAACGCAGCCCGTATCGCCCGCGTGCGGACCGGCGTCGTGGAAGTCCACGCATCCGGCCATTTCTCCTCGGGAAGGAAAACGCGAAGCCAAGGAAGACGTCGTTGATGGAGTGCGGCCAGTGCGGCGACCCACCAAAACTCCCAGGCAGAAGACCGCCAGAAAAATCCCCGCCACGAGTTTCCACTTTCGCCTCATCTCGAGACCTTCAAAGAAGCCGCAGGCATCCGTTCAGGCGCTTTTACCTGCACAGGCTTGCCCGGGAGCTGGGGCTTTCCCGATTTGACTCGTAGCGCTGGTCCCGCAGACGCGGGGCCAGCACCTGCCGACCTAAAGGTCGGCGCTACGCGCAAAATGGGATACAACCGACCTGCCCGGGAGCACGGGCTTCCCCGCTCGAACCCAGGCAGTATACCAGAGACTGCTGACGAACGAAGCCCCGGCCTCCAGCCGCTTCTCCGCCAGCGGCCCGGCAAGCTTATAGAACATCGCATAGTACTGGGGATCGAGGTAGTTCCGGCCTGAAGCCGCAATGCGATCGGATGCGAAGATCACATTTCTGCAAGAGAAGCTTGCAATCATCTCCTGAAAGATCCGCGCCCGCAGGTCCGGCTCGAAAATCGCAGGCCGGGGCTCGAGTCGCCATCCGTCCGCGAGCGCATTCACCAGGTCGGTCTCGAAGCGGGCGTGAACCCCGCTCTGCCCCGTCAATTGGCCGTCGTAGTTCATGACCGTGTGGAGGGGCTGGGTGAGATCGGCGGCGTAATGGGCGGCGAAAACCGCGTCGTCGTCCGCATCCTGCCAACGCCGGCGCCGAAGGGAATCAGCCAGTCGCAGCGTAAAGCGCTCAATCTGCCAAATCGAGTCTCCATGCGCGAGCTGCCACCGCCTGGGCCCTGCCCCTTCCTGAACGAATTGCCGCCGCAGGTTGAGAAACGGGAAAGTGTCATCGGCGTCAAGGTCGGTGTAGTGATGAGGGCGCTCCGCGGCGTCGTCTTTCCCCAGCAGATCGGGATCGAGGGCATGTTCCACCAGGTAAGTTTTGCGCGCCCGGAAGTATGAGCGAAGCGGCTCGGGCAGATTCTCCACGGCGGCAGCATTGATCAACCTGTGCCCGCGACCGCCCCAGGCCAATCCCGGCGCCGGAAGCGTGGCAAGAGCCAGGAGCAGAATCACCGGGACCTGCAACCACCGGCAACCCCTCCGCCAGCCTTCTCCGCCGCGCAGTGTCATATGATCCCTTTCCCTTCGCTGTGGCAACCTCTTCACCGCCTGCCTTTGGGCCTTCCCTCACGCGCCCGCCAGCACGGGAGAAACAACAGTGCGTTTGCGATCGAGCCCTGAGGGTCAGGGCGACCTTGCCAGTCTCGCGTCAACCTAAGCCAGGACTGAGCCGACCGCCATTGCCCATTGTAATCTTTTCGATGTGAAGAGCATATCAACAGGCGAACATTTGGGCCTTTACCAATTGCCTCCTAATAATAGCCAAGGTAGAATACGACTCCATCCGTGGCTGGAAAAGACATGTCCAACCTCCATGGAGAGAAGTGGGGAGGATCGTCCGATGAGGACCCCCGGAAGCGTTCTGTTCAAGGCAGCTTTTCTTCTTGGAGCAGCCTCTCTCTGGGCCGTTTGCTGCGTGACGGCCGCAGCTCAGGATGTTCTTCGCGTCCCACTGCGTATTGTTCCTGTGGTGCCTTCCATTGGCTGGGAGGTGCCGTACCCGGAAGCGCCGGGCGCCTTTTCCGCTCTCGGGAACGTGAAACTGGAGTCGCTGGCTCCGGCATCATCCGGTTGCCGGTTCCGGTTGCCCAATGGCGAGGAAGTCTCGCTCCAGTTCGGCGATTGGCAAGTGCTCAACATTCGCCGTGGCGATCGCTTGCTGCCGTACGAAGCCGCTTGCGAGGAATACGAAAAGGATGGCCAAAAACACCACGCGTTTTTTTGGAAGCCGCTGTATCGCGCCGAAGGAATGCTGACCGTCGGAGACTGTAAGCGGTTGGTTGCCGTCCAAGATATGAACGGCGACGGTGTCTTCAACCGAAATGACTTATTGATGGGCACTGCGTTCGGAGTGGACATCAACGGCGACTTCCAGATTTGGGGCAAGGGTGAATGGCTTCAGAGCGGCGACGTCTTCGAGGTGTGTGGCAAACGCTGGGAGCTGGCATCCCTCTCGCCCGCGGGCGATTGGATTGAATTTCGAGAATCGAAGCTGGAAAAGGCCCGTGTTGGCGGACCGGTTCCCGCATTTACGCTACAAATGGACAATGGTGAAACCGTTGACTCGCAGAAGCTGCGCGGCCGCTGGTATCTGCTTGACTTCTGGGCCTCCTGGTGTGTGCCATGTCTTGAGAAGTTCTCTCAAATGAAGCAACTGGGGAACGATTTGGGCGACCGACTCGTCATTTACCTTGTCAATGTGGATGAACCCGAGCGTCTCCAGAAGGCGAAACAGGCGATCCTTAAGTACGATCTGTCATACGCAAAGGCGTGGCCGGGCTTGGGCCAGGCGGATCCGGTGTGGAGGATGTTCGGCGCCCTCCCGGATGACCACTTCGCCATCCCGCTGTATGTCGTGGTGGACCCGGAAAACCGCATCGCCGTGGCGACCCGTGATGTGAATGATGTACGGGCGGTGGTCCTCAAACAGCGCTGACCGTTGGGCGGGCGGGACGCTCGCTTTCAAGCATCGCGCGAACAAGGAAACAACTGTCCTCTCACCGAAAACAGCCATGGCGGAAGCGCCTGAGCGTTGGCAGCGCTGCGTTCAGCATGGTAGACTCCCAGTACTGGAGGCCAACATGTCCCTTCGACCCATTAAGCGGCTCATCAAGGCGAAGTCGACGCTCGAGGGCGCGGGCGTGCATCTGCGCCGCGCGTTCGGCTTCGGCAATACGTCCGACTTCGATCCGTTCCTTCTGCTCGACGACTTCCGCAATGAGCGGCCGGAGGATTACCTTGCCGGTTTCCCCTGGCACCCGCACCGCGGCATCGAGACCATCACTTACGTCCTGGCGGGAACTGTCGAGCACGGTGACAGCATCGGGAACCGCGGGGTGATTGGGGCCGGCGACGTCCAGTGGATGACAGCGGGGAGCGGGATCATCCACCAAGAGATGCCGAAGGGCGATGCAAGCGGCCGGATGCACGGTTTCCAGTTGTGGGGCAACCTCCCGTCGTCGCTCAAGATGACGGCGCCCCGTTACCAGGAGGTGAAGGCGGCCGGGATCCCCGTGATCACTGATGACGACGGCACCCAGGTGCGCGTTGTCTGCGGGAGTTTTTGGGGTGCGAACGGTCCCGTTGATGGGGTCGCCGCAGACCCGATTTACGTCGATGTGTCGGTTCCGCCAGGCAAGAGAAAGACCTTCGCGGTCGACACGACCCGCCACGCCTTCGCGTACGTATTCGCGGGGGCAGGGAAGTTCTGCAACGCGTCTGGTCCCCTCGCAGTGCCGACAGAATCGGCGGGATGGGCCGACACGAAGCCTCCCACCCAAGCGGACAACCGCTCGCTCGTGCTCTTTGACCGCGGCGACGAGGTCACCGTCCAGGCCGGGGACGAGGGGATCCGGTTCCTGCTGGTTTCGGGGAAGCCACTTGAGGAGCCCGTGGCGTGGTACGGCCCGATCGTGATGAACACACAGGAGGAGCTCCGGCAGGCTTTCCAGGAGCTCGAGCGCGGGACGTTCCTGAAGCATGGAACGCCGAGGTAGGAGGCGGCCAGTCGGCGGAGCATAACTTAGTTTAGTCCATTGTTGAGCCTTCAGGTGGCGGAACAAACGAGCCCAAGCAAGCGTACCTAAAAGGACATGCGAAAGATCTTCTTCAACTCTCGCGGTTTGCGTGCAGGGTGGCGACTACTCATCTTCGTGGGCATCTTTTTCGGCCTGGGATTCTTTGCCCGGTGGATCGAGCCGAAGATTTTTCATCTCGGGCAGAGGCCGTTTCTTGATCCGATAGGCTTCATCTTCGACGAACTGGAGGCGCTCGTGCAGGTGCTGGTCGCCACATGGATTATGGCGCGCATCGAGCGCCGCTCCTTCGGGGACTTTGGCATTCCGATAGGCAACGCCTTCGGACGCGATTTCTGGGGCGGACTTGCGTGGGGACTGGCATCCACTTCTTTGCTCATGGGCTTGATTGCAGCCTTCGGCGGCTATCACATCCTCGGGCTCGCCATCCATGGCCCCTTGCTCTGGCACTTCTTAGGCCTCTGGATAATTGCCAATTTGCTCATCGGGTTTGCGGAGGAGATCCAGTTCCGTGCCTACATCCTCGCCACACTCGCTGACGGCATTGGCTTTTGGGCGGCGGCCATTTTGATCTCCATTGGTTTTGGCGCGCTGCACTATTTCCTGAAGCCGCATGAGCGTTGGGAAGACTTCGCCTCCACCGCGCTAATCAGCTTATTCATGTGCCTCACGCTGCGCCGTACTGGCTCGTTGGCCTTCGCCATCGGCTTCCACGCTGCCTTTGATTTCGCCAACCTCTTCGTGTGGTCAGGGCAGAACGCCGGCGAGAACGCCGTCGGCCATCTGCTCGAAACCCGCTGGCAAGGCCCGCAATGGCTCACCGGCGGACTTCTGGGCCCGGAAGCAAGTTGGATGGTGTTTGTGGTGATCGCACTGCTGTTTGGAGTCTTTGACCGGCTTTATCGCCGCAAGAAATTCCCCCCGGAGCATTGACAGCCGTGGGTCGAGAGAGCGGGTAACCACGGTCAGTGTTGTGCGATTTGTGGGTCCGCGGCAGTCTGTTTGCCACGCTCCCGCCTTCCCACGCGCAGCACGATCGCCAGCGCCGCCAGATACATCGCGCTGCCCATGAAGAGCGTTTGCAGCAGTCCCAGGTAGATAGCACACAGCAAGGCTCCCACCGAACCAAGCACGCTGGATGCAGCGTTCAGCGACCACGCCCAGCGAACAGACGGTTTATGCCATTCTTCCAGCCGCGTCAGCCCGGTGGGAAACGGCATACCCATGACAAATCCGGCGGGGGAGATCATCAGAACCGTAAGGGCGATCTTAAGCCAGAGCGGCAGTCCCACTGCCATGGGTACCAGAGACCAAGCGAGGATCCCCAGCAGCGCAACCAGAATCACGATCGCTCCCAAGGCCTTCATCCAGCGCGCCTGAATGCCGTTCAGAGTCCGCCTGCTGAAGTAGCTGCCCAGGCCGCTTGAAACCAGCATCGAGAAGATCACTACGGTGAGCGCATAGGTCGGGTGACCGAGGAACAGAACGAACCTCTGGATGAGCGCGACCTCGATCAGGATATAGCCGGCGCCGATGAACATAAAATACAGCAGGAACGTCAGCAAGCCTTTCTGGCGAGGCAGCCGCGTACCCAGCAGCATCGGCGGCAGCAGCAGAATGACGAGCGTCGCCATGATGCTGATCCCCATCAGTCCGAACAGCAGCGGCACAGCCTGGTTGACTTTGTAGTCTATCGCAGCGCCCGCCGCGGCAGTCAGGAACAACCACATATCGCGCGGCTGCACCGTGTAGAAGAAGAACGGCCGGTTGTCAGTTACCGGCGTGATATCGAACCGGTAGCTGCGCTGGTAATCCAGCGGATGGGGGCTGCGCAGCAGTTCGGTAAACTCGGAGCCGCGTCCGTGCCCCATGTCGCCAGGCACGTAAACCGGCTGCATCTTACCCCCAGTCAGGGCCGCGCGGGCGCGCGCCAGGTCGGCATCGGAGAACGGCCGGCGCGAGATCAGCACTGTGTCTGTTTCCCCTTCGCGCCCCACGATGACGTGCCGCCACGGGTCCCGCTCGCCCATCTGGGTCAGCGCCTCGATGCCCAACGACACCAGCCGCAAGGATTCGCGCGGCGGATCGAACGTCCAGCGCGTGAAAGCCACCAGTCCGTCGTCGGTGAGGTGGCCCAGGTAGTCGCGAAACGCATCGACGGTGTAGAGATTGTTTTCCGCCAGCGCGAAAGCGCCGGCCGCCGTCGATGCCCATGTGTCCACCAGCGTCGCCTGCAAGACCTGGTACTTCTCATGGCTGCGCCGCACGAAGCTGCGCCCGTCTTCCACCACGATGTGGACTTCCGGCCGGAAGTAAATCCTCTGGCTCAGCTCCGGGAACCTCTCCCGCATGATCGTGGTGGCGATGATGGGATTGATCTCGACGCCGGTGACGTCATGGCTGCCGGATGCCAGACAGCGCGCCACGTCGTATCCGCCGCCCGGCCCGATGATCAGCGTCTTCGCTCCGGGCCGTAGCACATAGGGCAGTCCCGGGCCCGGCTTCAGCAAATTGTATCGGTCGCGGGCGGTAAGATTCTCGAAATCGAAACTGGCGATCCAGGTGTCGGCATCGGCATCGATGACTATCTCACCCCCGAATGGCTTCATTGGCCTCAGCGCCACGCGCGAAAAGCTGTTCCACTTTACGAAGCTTTCGTTTTCGAGCTTATGGCGTTTGGCGTACTTGACGTCGATCAGGTGATAGGTGGCGTTGTAGAAAAGAAACCCGATCAGCATGAGCGTCAGCGCCAGACAGCCCGCGCGCCCCAATTTTGAGCCCGCCATGTTGTGCCAAACGGCTGCCGCCGCCGCAAACAGCACCGCCACCGCGATGACGGTGCCCGGCCCGCCCAGGTGGTTGAGCAGCGGGACGAGCACCAGGCATCCACCCGCCGCGCCCATCAGATCGAAAAAGTAAACCCGATCCACTTGCTGGATGGTCTCGGAAATGGCCAGGGAGACGATCGTCCCGGCCACAAAGAAGGGCAGGGCAGCGACGCAGTAGATCAGGACCAGTTCCCAGTTGGTCAGGCGCCCGGCCAGGACCAACGCCAGCACCACTATCACCAGCAGGCTGTTGAGGGCGCTGAGCCACCCCAGCCGGATAAACAGGTGGCCTCTCCATCCAGCTACCACATAGGAAAACACGCCGCCCGCTCCCAGCCCGAAAAGGGCGATCGAGATCGCCAGAAACGCGAAGTGGTAAAAGAAAACCACCGAAAAAATGCGTGTGAACGACAACTCCAGCAGAAGTGTGCCGAGCGTGGTCAAGGCTACCGACAAGTAGATCAAAGGCCAGCGCAGCGGGGGCTGTTTTACGGAACTGCCTCTGGGTGACGCCATTTCGGCCAGCGACATCATGGTCCTTTCAGTTGTTCGTGGCCAGCGTCGCTCCCTGCAGGGAGAAGCCCAACGGAGCGAGTAGCGCCGACCTCCGGTTTTGAGGCCCGCGCCTCTTGTCTGGTGATCGCGTTCCCCGTGCTGTATTCTAGCACCGTGTCGTCCCGCGTTGCGGGATCGCCCGTTTAGGGAGCGGGGGACAGACGCGCTCCATTCTGATTTCTGACCCCTGACTTTATGTCTCTTGACAGGCGAATTCGGATAGGCTAGGATAGTAAGCGGATGAGCAGGTATCAGGTGCCGGGTGTCAGGGGACAGGGGCAAAGAATAGTGAATGGTGAATAGTGAATTAGTCCGGTCCATCTTTCGCCGCTTGGTTGAATCCTTTACAAGCCTTGGGGATCCGTCAGCCGACGGATCATTCCGAGCCCTTCGCTGTCATTCTGATCCCGCAGTCGCGGGAGAGGAATCTCGCCCTGCCCGTTCAGGGTGAACTCCGTGGGGAATCTCGGTCTGGAATCCAAGGACTTGCGAGATTCCCCGTTGTCCACCAATAAGAATGGCGGACTCTTCGGAATGACAGGCTGGTCGGGTTTCTCAGCGCCCGCTGGTTCGTAGTCCATGCGGGGGGAACCGGAGCTGGCAGGACCTTTGGCTGGCACAACAGGCAGAGATAAAATGTCGCTTGGGACAGACAAAGAGCGAACGTAGTGACTTAAAATTGAACGAACGAAGCTGGAATGTCTATGAAAACAAAAGGCCGCTGTAGAAAACTTGGGAAGGAAGCTGGAATGTCATAGAAAACAAAGGCACTTACGGGTTTAATCGGGTTATGTTGTTGAAAGCAAATGAGTTATAACGTGAAATCGCAAGCTCAACTTGGGGTGTGTTGCGGGAAGAATCGCTGCTCTTGCCTTAAAGAGGATTGACCGACATAAACCTGGGCGGCGCGGGGAGACCGCCTAGGCCCAGCCCGGGAGGCTAAACCTCCCCGGCATCCGCACCGCGCGGATGGTCAACATTTAGGATGCTGCGGGCGTTAAGGCGTCCGGGGCGACGAGAGAGTGTAATACTCGTACGAGGTTTTCCAAGTGAATTCGCTGCCTGGATCGATCTTCATGGCGATGAACGGTTCCATCGCGAGCACCCTACGGATCGACCAAAAGTTCTCGGACGAAAGCGGGCGGTCCCCGCGGATTCTCATGCCGGCGCCCACTTTGCGGTTCTCGATGCGGATATCATTGTCTTTGGGAGTTGCGCCGAAACCCTGCAAGGGGGTGAACACCACATCCTCATTCTCCAGCGGCTTCGAGAAAACGATGTGGTTCTCCTGAATTTGGGCAAAGTCCTTGTTGGGCGGGTGGGGTGAGTAAATCTGGAAGGGCACCGTGATGGAGAAGTCCGGCCCGGTGGGCTGCTCGTCGAGTACAAGGAAATTGTGATTGTACACGGTGCTCTGGATGGTGCGGCGGCCGGTGTTTTTCAGACTGTGTTCCAACACCATCTCCGGCTTGCCTTCTCTCAGCCACACGGTCTTCCTGTAGGTATAACCATAGCCTGAGGACGGGTTGGTGAGTTCCTGGGTGAACTCGACGGAATCGGGATTCTGCTTGACTGTCCATCTCCCCGCGTCAACGATCTCATACAGCCTAAAAGTATCATAGTTCCTGGCGTCTTTTCGAAGCACCCCCACCCCGATTTTGATAAAGGTCCCGCCGGGCTTGGCGTCGTCCCATCCTAAGGTTGTTCCATTAGCCTGGAACTCCTCAACGGGACCAGAGATCGCAGTACACGGCCCGGCGACAACCTCCGCCCCCACGTAAACATAATCGTGGACCCGCGGGTCCACCCTGTCAAACCACGGTCCGTAAAAGTCGTGGCCCTTATAGTCGAGGCTGGCAATGACTCCTGACCAATCAAACCGGGTGCCGCGATAATACCCGTTCTTAGCATCGGGCAGATATAACTTCACGCGGATCTGGCCGTTTGAAATCTCGGCCTGCGGAAAATCCGCCGCCAAGAGCCTCCCGTCGAACCCAAAAGCACACACCGTGGCCCACGCCAGCACTGCGGCCAATCTCATTGCAGAAGGTGAGTTCATCATCTTCGTATTTGGCCTTTCCTCTCCATGGGATTCATCCGTCAGTCGAGGGACCGCTCGAAGGGCTCCCTTTATGACGCGCGAAGCCGCCCGCTCACAGCCCCGGGCCGATGGCGGGGGCGAGCGGCGGAATCAGCGAAATCCGGGGACGGGTCAAATACTCGCGCTGGTAGCGCCGGTAATCGTCGCCGGAAGGCGCGGGGTCTTGCGCCGCGGGCGGGTAGTTTGCCATTTTGCGGAAGGGCAAGGGCTGGACGGTTGAGGCAAAAGCTGTGTTCGGCTCGCCGTCCTTTGCCCAGCCGTAGGTGTAAAGGAAGAGATCCCGTTTCCATCCGGATTTGAGCGGCGGGAGCCATCGGGCGTCGAACCTCACCGTGATTTCGTCACCCGGAGCCATCACCACCAACTGATCGTCAGCGCGGGCGAGCAATTTGCCCACCGGCCCATAGCGTGTGTACTTGCCCTGCATGGGGTTCCAGGGGGCGTCGGCAAGCACGTTCTCATAATCGAACGAATCGGGACGAAGGTGTTGAGGGTCGCTGACGGGGGTCGAGAATCCGCGATAATGAAGGTCTGCGGAGAGCAGCGGGAGTTCGGTTGGCGTGGGGGCCGTGGCATCGTCGAGGGAGAAAAAGATCTGGTCCCAGTAGACGCACAGGTTGGTTACGATGCGCAGATGATGGTCGGAGGTGAGAAACTTGCCGGTCAACTCCACTCGCATGGTGCGGCGGGTGCCGCTCGGCAAGCCCATATCCGGAATCACGGTTTGCCATTCTCCTTGCGCATTGCGGACTTGCAGATAAGGAGAAATCATTTCGAGTTGCTTATTGGACATCAACGCGCGCGAGCCGTTCGAATCCGTCCAGAACACCCAACCGTTCAGCCACAGTGAGACATGGGCGGATGCCGGCAGGTCTCCCAAATCCAGGGTGAGCGAGTGAAGCTCAGCGAGGCCGAGGATGCGGTGGCGAGCGAAGTCGGCGGGATACCGGCCGTCCTGCTTCAGGAGCGAGGGCAGGACGTCGTGGCCCCGGTCGTCCACGGCCGAAACGGGGAAGCGCTTTTGGCGCAGGGAATAAAGGGCTGGAGGCTGAGGCGAAGAAGAATAGATTTCGTTGGAGTAAATCTCCTGGTCGGCCGGGTGGTCCACCGCCAGAAGCCGAAGCTGGTCAAAGAAATCGACTTCTCTCAATTCATCGGTGAGCTGGAAAACATACTGGCCGTCTTGGGCCTGGAGGTCACCCGGGAGGCGCACAAACTCTTCGGGGAATGGCTTGGTTCGAGTCCCGTCCGGGGCCAGCTCTCCCAGTGGGGCCATGCCCAGGACATCCGTCACGAAAACGTAGCGCTGGCCGTTCCAGGCATAAAGAAGCGGGCAGGAGGTTGCCAGCCGTTCGGATTCGCGGACGTCAATCGCCTTGTCGGTGGCGACGTCGATCCAGTTCTGGATCACCGCGTTGGGCCAAGTGACGCGCACCACGTCAACCTTGGAGAGGTTTCCGGCAAAAACCCGGATGGGGCTTCCTGTTACCACCACCTTGTTGTAATAATTCCCCGCTTTAACCTCCACCAGGCTGCCGATCCCCTCATTGTTGCTCTTGTAGCCTATCAGCTTCACTTCCAGCCAGTGTGGGGAGGGGCCTTCCTTCTCATAGGCCAGCAATTGGCCGGTCGCGGTGAGTCCTACCAGGTCTAGTTTGCCGGGATTGCTCAACCAGGTGGGGCTGAGCGTGGCGACGCCGGTTGCCGGACTGGCAGGGATGCTGATACTTCCTTCCCGGAACTTGCCGGATTGATTAACGATCAGCCGCCACTTGCCGCCGGCATCGCGAGTCAGCAGGTCCGCAAAGCTGTCGCCGTTCGCATCCGCAACCGTGCCGCGAAAAGCAAAGAAACCCGTTGGGGCGGAAACGGGCGGGAGGGGAGCAAGGGGGGCGAATTTCCAACCACCCCTGTTCATCAGGACTTGGTAGCCTTTGGGCCCCCACAGCGCCAGGTCGAAGCGGCCGTCGTGGTTGAAATCCGCCGCCTGTAATCCATAGGCTACCGACTTGGCAAACGCCGCTCCCGCCTCGGTGGTCCGGCTGACGAACTTGTCCTCACCCAAGTTGGCGTAAAGCAAGGGAGAGCCGTCGTCGCGGAACAAGCAGAGGTCGGTGTAGCCGTCATTATCGAAGTCGGCGAAGACGGCGCCGCGCATGCGTCCCTTGGCCGAAGCTAGCCCTGAGGAGGGTGTGATCTCGGTGAACGTGCCGTCGCCGTTGTTGCGGTAGAAGTGCGTTGCGGCGCCCGCGAAGTCGTTGGGGAAGAGGAAAGAGTCTTTCTTGGGCGGATCGTTCAAATTGGTGTACGCCGTGACCACCAGGTCGAGAAAGCCATCGACGTCCGCATCAAACAGCACGGCTTGAGTGTCGAGCTCACCGGGAATCGGATGCAGGCCGGCTTTCTCCGTCTCATCCTGGAAAATTCCATCGCCTAGATTGCGGTAGAGCCGGACTCCGTCCAGGCCGGCCACAAAAAGGCTGGGTCTGCCGCTGTTGTTGTAGTCGGCAAAGGTGGCGGAGACAGCGGCGCCAGCCCCGGCCAGGCCTGCCTTGTCCGTCACATCGGTGAAAGTCCCGTCCCCATTGTTGCGCAGGAGATGGTTGGCGCCGGCGGGGTTGACGACGTAGATGTCCGTGCGGCCGTCACTATTGTAATCGCCGAAGGCAAGTGAAGGCCCAAAGAGCGGAACCAAGTTCCGCCGCGCGTAATCCAGCGAATAATCCGCTGCTTTGATCGGGCTTTGGGAGTCCGCCGGAGGACTTAGCTGGGGCGGCAACGTCAGGCCCAGGCGCCCGGAGACATCGGCAAATGTCACTTTTTCGAGGCCCGAGTTCTGGCCGAGTTCCGAAGGGGGCGCGGAGGGGACAAGGATGGCGCCGTTTTTTCCTCCTTCGAGAGCCGGGTTCTGGAGCGAAATCCCGGGGACCTTGTCTCTCATCTTTTCGTGAATCTTCAGGGCCTTCTGCGCGTCCTCGTCACGCTTGAGGCGCACGTAGATGGTGAAAGTGTGGAAAAGCGAGGCCACGTAAAAATTCTGCCCCTTGCCGAAACCCATATTGACCACGTGCTGATGCGCCGTCAGCGCGTCCTCCAGTCGCTTCTCGGCGAAGTAAACGGTTCCGAGGTTGAACCATGCGGCAGGGTCCTCCGGATCGGCAGCAATCACCCGCTTCAGCGCTGCCTCGGCGTTGGGATAGCGAAGCTCGCGCTTGTAGAGGACGCCCAGGTTGTAATCGGCCGCAACGAGGTTGGGGTCCATCTGCTTGGCGGTGGTCAGTTCGCCCAGAGCATCATCCAGCTTGTTGGCCTGCATCAAGGCAAGTCCAAGGTCAAAGTGGTCGGTTGCCAGAGCCTTCCCGGAAGCCACGACCTTCTGGAACTCCTCGATCGCCTCAGTGTATTTGCCCTGCTCGTAGTATGCCTTGCCAATGTTCCGCAGGGATTGGATTGCCGCCGATCCCGCCAGGGAAGTCTTGCCGGCAGCCTTCGACGCAGCGGACTTCACTGTTTGCGGACTTTCCAAGCCCGGGCGGGCAGCCGTGAGGCAGGAAGCGAGAATCAAGGCGATCGTCACGCAAAGGCGCATGACACTAGAAAGGTTTCGGTTCATGAGTCTCCTCGCAAAACGGCTATTATACAACGCGCGCCCCGCGCACAAGGCTCTTCTTGTATTCGGAGGAGAAGTCAGGTCAGAATTCAGAATTCACAACTGCTCCAGCTTTGAACGCCGGTTTTCAATGACTCAAGGAATCAGCCGCTGAATGCCTTTGTGCCCCAGCCCCTTTCCTGCATGGCCTGCCGTGCGTCACCATCTTGCGGGCCGGTCCACGACCAAATCCGGGTGCTCGCGCCTGAAAGTTTCAGCGATGTGGCAGGACCAGCAAACGGGCGAGTGAGTTTGAAACACTTCCGGCAATCTCTCCGGCGCGATCTTGTCCCAGTAAACGGTTTTCTTTTCTGGGTTCAGCAGGGCCGGCACGTGTCCGACCCTTTCCTCAGTTACATCCACGGGCTTGCCACAAATGACGCAGGTCTTGCCCGCATACCAGTTGGCAACGATGCGGCGAACCAGGCAACCTTCCGGAGCCGCTTCGATCTGTTTCAAACACTCCTGCCCGCACCCCTGCCGTTCCGGCCAGCGGGAACACTCGCTCAGGCGAAGGTGCGGTGTGCCAAAGGCCGCATCTCTCGCCAGATGTATGGCATCCAAAGCGACTGCGGCAGGCTTCTGAGTTTCAGGGCAAGTGACCAGCCTCTTTCCGCGCAGTTTGAAGTAGGAACGCAGGCCTCGAAACAGCAAATACCCGACCCCGAGCGCCAAAAGCGCGACTATGACCCATACAAGCCCAGGATTCATAAGTGCCTCCTCTCTTCCCCCAATTATAGATTGGCAGAGCACGTTTCTCCCCAAAACATCGGGTGACGGCGATCACTTAGGAAGAGACCTCATCGAGGAAGTCAGTTCGCCTGACCGATTGTACAAGAGGATTGGGTGTGGAAATTTTGCCTTCTCAGGGTAGAATATGACGTGTTGAGCGCATACGTTCAGAATTCAGGAACGCTACTCAACCCTTTGAAAGAATTCAGCATCCCATTACGGGCTACAAGGTCCACTACTCAGGAGGATGACCCAATGAGATACCTTATGGTTGCTACCCTGATGTTCAGCTTGCCGGTCGAATTTCTTCAGGCTAAGCAAGGCAAGGTAGCTGACCGGCTCCAGAGCGCAGCCGTGGTGATGTACGAAATCATGAACACGCCTGAAAATTCGATCCCGAAAGACCTGCTGGACAGGTCGGTCTGTGTGGGCATAGTCCCCGGGCAGAAGAAACTGGCTTTCGTTTTTGGGGCGAGCTACGGGCGTGGCGCGCTGGTGTGCAGGCGAGGCGGCAATGGCCCCTGGGGCGCACCTTCGATGATTGCCGTGCACAGTGGTAGCTATGGGTTTCAGTTGGGAGGATCGGAGACCGACCTGGTTTTTGTGGTGATGAACCCCGGCGGGATTCGCAGGCTGCTCAAGAGTAGGGGAGAACTTGGCGCGGATGCCTCAGCGGCGGCCGGGCCGGTGGGACGGACGGCTTCTGCCTCCACGGATCTGATGGTGACCGCTGAAATTCTGACTTATTCCCGGTCCCGGGGCTTGTTTGCCGGCGTCTCTCTCAAAGGAGCTGCCATTACCCAGGATGGGGAGGCCAACGCGCGTTTGTACGGCCACGTGGTGGACCCCCAGGAACTTCTCATCGAAGGCAAGGGCGATGTTCCGGCCCCGGCAAAATCACTCGTCACCGAACTCGAGAAGTATTCACCTCGAGGTGGGGAAGCGTTTGCCCCTACCCAAGCTCCGAAACAAGAGACCGCTCCCGCTCCGAAACAGGAGGGCCCTCCTGCGCCGAAGCAGGAGGGCGGTCCTGTGGAGTGAGGCGGTGTAGGCAACATCACGGAGCTGGGCATGTAGCGCCCACTTTCGCCTTTCGGAATTGACGCCTACCTCGTACCTTTTCTTAAACTTTTTTGCAATGGCCAAACCCGAATAAGAGTCAACGTGGTCTCCCCCACTCCGGGTGGACTAGTTTTGGTTAGCGAAGCCGGTATCCTCTCCGACCCCTTCCAGGAGGGATAGCGGTGCTCAAGCGCATCCTCAGTCCTTGTTTTCGTAGGACTTGACGCGGATACCAAATTGGTAATCCCCCACTTCATGGGTAAGCGTGACGGAACATCAGCCTATTACTTCATGCGCGATCTTCAAGAACGGTTGGCCAACCGTGTCCAAACAACCACCGATGGATCCAAGCCTTACGTCAACGCCGTAGAATGTGCGTATGAATTTTTTCGAATTAGGACACTACCGGTATCTTGGTATCGTTGAAGTGGCGCAAAAGGTTGTGCTAGGATGAGGGTTTGCTTCGCGACCGGCAAGGCACACCTAGCGCCGGTCCCAAAGTCCTAAGGAGCTCCGGGTGAGAATCTACGACGGCCAAGACATTCGCAACGTTGCACTGGTGGGTCACGGCGATACCGGCAAGACCCAGCTTGTTTCCGCGCTGCTTTATGCGGCGGGCATGGTGAACCGCCTCGGAAAAGTGGACGACGGAACCTCGATCACGGACTTCGACGAGGAGGAGATCCAGCGCAAGTTTTCCATCACCGCCGGGCTCGCCTATGCGGAATGGGGCAAGACCAAGATCAATTTTATTGACACGCCCGGATACAACATCTTCATGCACGAAACGGAGGGGGCGCTTTTGGCGGCCGATTCCGCTCTGCTGCTCATTCATGCTGTGGCGGGAATCGAAGTACAAACGGAGAAATCCTGGGGTTTTTGCGAGAAATACAGCTTGCCGCGCGCGCTGGTCATCAATCAGATGGACCGCGACCGCGCCAGCTTTGAGCGGACGCTGGAAGCCCTGCACGGGGCTTTCGGGCGGAACGCAGTTCCCGTCCAGTTCCCCATCGGGGAAGAGAAGAATTTCCACGGCGTCATCGACCTGGTTCGAGTGAAGGCCTGCCTCTACGACTCCAACGGATCCGGGAAGGCGAAGGAAGCCGAGATTCCTGCCGACCTGAAGGATGCAGCGCGCAAGGCTCACGAGGCCTTGGTGGAAATGGTGGCCGAGGGTAACGACAAGTTGATGGAAGAGTTCTTTGAAAAGGGCACCCTTCCGGAGGAGCAATTGGTCCCTGGTCTGAGGGCCGCTGTCTGCGAAAAGCGCATTTACCCTGTGGTGATCGCGGCCGGGCTTCCCAACATTGGCAGCGAGAACTTGCTGAACTTGATGGTGGATTACCTTCCTTCGCCCCTGGAACGGAGGGAGGTGGAAGGTCTGGAACACGAGGGCGGCCAGCCTGTAAAGCGCAAGATTGCTGACGACCAGCCGGTTTCCGCCTTCATTTTCAAGACCGTGGCGGACCCCTTTGCCGGGCGCGTGAGCTACTTCAAGGTGATGTCGGGAGTGGTGAAGAACGAGGCCAACCTTGCCAACTTCAACCGAGGAACCAGCGAGCGCCTCTCGCACATTGGAATAGTTCAGGGCAAGACGCAGACGCCCGTGGCCGAGCTCCATGCGGGGGACATTGGAGCAGTGGCCAAGCTGAAAGATACCCTGACCGGCGACACGCTGGGCGATAAGGGCGCGCCGATTGTTTTCCCCGCGCTGAAGCTGGCGGAACCCGCCATTTCCTTCGCCATCGAACCCAAATCGCGCGGCGACGAGGACAAGCTCTCCACCGCCATCCATCGCATGCTCGAAGAAGATCTACTCTTGCGCTTCTCACGTGACCCGCAGACCAAGGAGTTCCTGCTTTCCGGCGCGGGCCAGCAGCATGTGGAAGTGGCCGTCTCCAAGCTCAAGCGGCGATTCAACATCGAGGTCACACTCAAAGCGCCCAAGATCCCTTACCGCGAAACCATTCGCGCCAAGGCCGAAGCGCAGGGCAAGCACAAGAAGCAGACCGGCGGTCACGGCCAATACGGCGACTGTTGGATCAACGTGGAACCGCTGACACGTGGGGCCGGCTTCGAGTTCGTGAACGACATCTTCGGTGGCGCGATCCCCAAGAACTACATCCCCGCCGTCGAAAAGGGCATCGTCGAGGCGGCCTCGAAAGGGTATCTCGCGGGCTATCCCGTAGTGGATTTCCGAGTGACCCTCTTCGATGGCTCCTATCACGAGGTAGACTCCTCTGAAATTGCCTTTAAGCTTGCCGGCTCGAAAGGGTTCAAGAAATGTATGGAACAGGCCAAGCCCTGCTTGCTCGAGCCGATTATGAATGTCGAAATCACGGTGCCCGAGAATAACGCCGGCGACATCATGGGCAATCTGAATGGGCGGCGCGGCCGCGTGCAGGGTATGGATCCCAAAGGCGGATCCACCGTCATCAAAGCCCAGGTGCCACTCGCCGAGATGCTGAGTTACGCCTCCGACCTCACCTCCATGACCCAGGGACGAGGGACCTACTCGATGGAGTACTCACACTACGAAATCGTGCCGCAGCCGATCGCCGATAAGATCGTCGCCGCGCATAAGCCCTCCGCGGAGGAAGAGGAAGAGTAACCAAGGCAGAAGTCAGAAAGTAGAAAGCAGAAGGCAGTAAGCGGAAAGCAATTTTAGATATTGGATTCTGGATTCACTGCCAAGCGCCCGCCTTGGAATGCTGCCTTCCGCCCACTGCCTACTGCCTGCCGCCCACTGCCCACTGCCACTGTCTACTGCCTACTGCCTACTGCCTTCTTCTTGACGGGGGCGGAGGAGAACCAGGATGCAGGCGGTGGCAATTAATGGAATAGTGGCGGCAACGAAGAAAGCCGGATAATACGAGAATCGGTCCACGAGCTTTCCGACTACCACAGTGAAGAATGCCCCCATGAGGCCGGCCCCAAGGCCGCTCAGTCCCGTCACCGAAGCCACCACGTCTTGCGGGAACAAGTCGCAGGGAAAAGTGAGACCCATGGTGGACCAACTGGCGTAGCCCCAGACCGCGAAGGCGATTAGAGCTAAGGCTCCATAGGCGTTGTGGGTCCTGGCCGCCGGAATCCCGGCAATAATCGGCAGACAACTGACTACGCACACCCACTTCCGGGCCTGAAGAGTGGGCATCCCACGCTTAATCAGGAATCCGGAGGCGAACCCGCCCGTGAAGTTACCAATATCTGCTGCGACAAACGGGATCCAGGCGAAAGCGGCAATCTGTTTCAGGCTGAAGCCGCGGGCGTCGCTCAGGTATTGAGGAAGCCAAAAGACGTAGAACCACCAGATGGGGTCGGTGAGCGAGCGCCCCAGGACGATGCCCCAAGTGTTTCTGTTCCTAAGAAGGCTGAACCACCGGCCCGCACCCGATCGCGCAGACACCGTGGCAGTGTCCCGACCCGATTCAATCAGAGCCTTCTCCTCTTTTGTAAGGCTGGGATGCCGGCTCAAGGGATAATAAACGCGTAACCACAAGGCCAGCCAGAGAAAGCCGAGGACTCCGGATACAGCAAACGCGTATCGCCAACCTAGTGCAATGGCCACCCAGGGCACCACGACGGCGGCCAAGGCGCCGCCGACGCTCGAGCCGCTATCAAAGATGGCAACCGCAACCCCCCGCTCCTTCGCGGGGAACCATTCGGCAACAGCCTTGTTGGCGCCCGGCCAGTTGCACCCTTCTCCTACTCCGAGAAGGAATCGGAACAGAGCGAACTGAGACAGCGAATTAGCAAACCCCGTCAGAACGCTGACGATCGACCACCAGACAACCGCAAGGGCTAATCCGAGGCGGGTTCCTATAATGTCGAGCAGTACGCCACCGACCAGCCACATCCCCGCGTAGGATATTTGAAAAGCGGAAAAAACCCACGACAGCTCGGTGTGGCTGAGATGAAAATGTTGGCTGATGACTGGCGCCAAGACCGAAAACGTCTGACGATTAAAATAGTTGATGGCCGTCGAAAGGAACAGGGTCCACGCAATCCACCATCGAAGGCGCTTGTGGGGGTTCACAGTTTGTGGTTTCCTACCGGAAGTCTGTGTCCGCAATCCAGAGTGATTCTAACACGATGCAGAGAACCCTTCGCCACTCTTCGTGTGCGTAGTTTCTCCGTGTCCTCCGTGGTCGGAAGAGCTTCAACACAGAGGTCACTGAGAGGCTCAGTGTGCTCCGTGTTAAAGCTTGAGATGCACGGAGGACGCAGAGAGCCTCGTTTTGGTTGCGGCCACCAGCCGCGCTGTGCTTCTGTGGTTAATGCAATCTCCCTTCACTTGCATGTCAGAGCAGCGGGCGCTCGTAGCCGCCCAGAGCCTTCTCGATCTTCGCGGCTACGGCCAGAGCAACGTCCTCGCGCCACGGACGCGCCACAATCTGCACGCCAATTGGCATGCCTTCCCGGGAACTCCCTGCCCGAACAACGGCTGCGGGCCAGCCTGTCAGGTTATACGTCATGGTGTAACTGAAGGCTGACAGGCGGTCGTAAGTCGAGCCGTGGGCCATGCCGGGGAATGAGCAAACCGGGCACACGATAACGTCGAATTCCTCCATGAAGGAAAGGAGGGACCGGCGAAACCCGTCCCATTGGCCCAGCAGAGTACCAAACTCAGCCACCGACTTGGCGTGGGAGCGTTGGAGGTCCAGGACGCGCTGCATGAGGGGATGCACCTTTTTCGTTCCGGCCATCTCGAGCAGTTCTTCGAGCCCCGCACCCCCGTCGGCGGTGAACAGGCCGAGATAGATTTCGTAGGTTCGGTCGATACCGGGCGGGCGAGCTTCCTCCACGGCGGACATACTTGCTTCGAGCGCTCTTGCTGCGTTCTCCACGGTTTCGATGGTTTCTCGAGTGGGTTTCTCGATTCCGTTGTCAGTGTGAAACGCCACGCGCAGGGCCCTGAGATCAACCTTTGCCGTGTCGCCCAAGGGCATGGGGACGATGGCTGGGTCGCGCCAGTCAACCCCGGCGATGATGGGCAGCACCGCGTTGAGGTCTCCTACTGATCGCGCCAGAGGGCCGATCTGCCAGAGCGCATCGAGCGTTCCACCGGGGCCAGGAAAGTGGCCGGTGCGCGGAATGCGCCCGGAAGTCGGCTTGATTGCTGTGATGCCCGTGCAGTGGGCGGGGAAGCGCACGCTCCCTCCCGCGTCGCTGCCCAAGCCGAGCGGCGATCCTCCTGCCGCGATGATGGCGGATTCGCCGCCGCTGCTCCCCCCCGGCGAGAGCGACAGGTCATAAGGGTTATTCGTCCTGCCATATATGAGGTTGTCGCTTTCCCAGGCCCAGCCGAATTCGGGGCAGTTCGTCTTGCCAAGCAGAACGCCTCCGGCGGCGCGCAGGCGCTTCACCACCGTGGCGTCCTCCTTGGGCACATAGGAGGCGCGGCCCAGGGTTCCTCCCGTGCAGATCACTCCCTCAGTTTCGATGGCGTCCTTCAAGGTAAACGGAACGCCGTGTAACGGCCCTTTGATTTCCCCCTTGGCGAGAGCCTTATCCGCCTCGCGGGCTTGTGCCAGCGCAGTTGCAGCGGAAAGTTGTACGACGGCGTTCAGCTTGGGGTTGACCTCATCGATTCGCTTGAGACACGCTCGCACCAACTCTTCCGACGAGATTTGCTTTTCACGGATAGCTTTGGCTTGCTCGCTCGCTGAAGCAAGAATCAGTTCCATAGTGGTCCGCCTCGAGTCGTTGTGAAAAGGTCCTGCGCTCACTTGCAGTAAGCGTCTTGCATCGAGTCACCTCGAATTTCATTGTATGTCGTGAAGCGGCAAAAAAGTAGGGTGGTGTCCCAATTGAGTGTAGGGCCGCCCGTTAGGGCGACCCCCTGGAGTTTCTACATTTTCGTTGGAGAGGGTCTGTGACGCGCGGCCCTGCCGCCTGACTTGTGGGAAGGCTTTGCCTTTCCGCAAGGCCCCAACACTACTCTTATTTCTCCTATTATCTCTTAGCTGAGGCTATGCCTCGGCGAAGCTTTCGCCATGGCCCCAATCAACACTTGCGTTACCTCAACGGGATTCTCAGCCACCGCGCGGGCGGGTTTTTGAAGGAAGGCGGGTTCTCGATCTCACTGGAGAAACTGCGGGGTGCTCCGAAAGGCCGCGGGGCACGCGCATTCTCTGGTGGACCATCACTCCAACGCGTTGCCGGTGTTCAGCGAAGGGTTCTTCATACAGAAGGTGATTATATTTACCCAAACCCCGTCCGGATAGGGCTGGTGTCGCGGGCGGAAGAGTATCGGTGGTCAAGCGCGGGGCAGTGGTTGGGGCAGGTGGCAGGGGACGAACCTCTGCGATTGGACTTGGAGAAACTTGACAGGCGCAGGCCACCATAGTCTGGAAGGTGCGGGAAGGCCCAGCCTTCCCTATGAACAGAAATGGAAAAGGCCGGCCTGCGGAAAGGCGAAGCCTTTCCGCAAGTCGGGCGGCAGAGCCGGCGCGATCGAGGGTCATAGCAGTCTCCTCCACAGCGAAGACCCCCAGCACGGACAGCGATTCGGCGCCCCTCAGGGGTGTGCGGGGAAGACCTGCCGCGCCGTCTCTGCAAATGTTCGTGCACGGTAGCATGCCCGGCCTGCCCCGACGTATCGGGCCCCGAGAAGGACTGAGTGCTGCCGTGTTTTCAAGACCGCTTGGCGTAGTTGGCCATACCGGAGATGTCGATTGCGACCACAGGTTCATTTCCCACGACCCACGCGTCGTGTCCCGGAGCAATGACGCCGACATCGCCCGGGCCGAAATCGATTTCGGCGCCGTCATCCATCTTGACGCGCATGTGGCCCGAGATCATGTGTAGGGTGTGTGCACCTTCGCAACTTTTAGTCTTGGCAATCGGCTTGAGATGTTCTGACCATTTCCAGCCGGGGTCAAACGTAGCGCGTCCAAACGTCACGCCGCCTACCGTGGCCGTCTCAACCTTGCCCTTGGGGAAAGTGCGGGTTTCATCGGGTGAATTCAGACTCTTCCTCTCTGTTGGCTTCATTTCCTGCCTCCTCAGGGATAGTTTAGCCCGTGGCTTCCATTCCGGAATCCGTCGGTGCCTTTGGGTTTATAACCCAGCAATTTGTAGTGAAAGCCCAGCACTTGAATTCTATATCAAAATAGTTTTTTGGTGGGATAGATTTTTTGGTCTAGAGAATGACCCTAGATCCTGCCCTTTGTGTCTGGAGGGACTCCCATTTCAACTCGGCGCCTTCCCCTCACATCTGGGCTACGCATCTGGACACATTTTCCCTTGACAAGATTCGGTCCTTGTGATAGCCTATGAATGTGAGATTCCGACACATTTCGGAATGGGACCCCTTACCTGCCCCTGATGGGGAGGTATGGGGCATGATCCCGCGCCCGGAAAGCCCATTCGATCGCGCGCTCAACCGGAAGGTGAGGATATTGCTGAGCCGGCGAAACGACTTCCCCGCCGGGAACCTCACAGCCGTTGTTTCTCGGCGGGACGATGACGCGGACTTGGAGAACCTCCACCCGATCCCGGCAATCGACATTCCGTCCGGGGATGCCAGGGTTGCGGAAGTGTAGTGAGTTTAAAAAGTGAAGGAACGAAGCGGGAATGTCATTGAAAACAAAGGGCAGTTGTGGAAAAACCCGGAACGAAGCAGGAATGTGCTTGAAAACAAATGAGTTGCTCGTTAAGAGCGGGAATGTTGTTGAAAAGAAAGGGTGTTATGGGAAAGGCAGCAAGCAGAATTTAGAGGCAGAAAGAGAAGCCCCTGGCCCACGGCAAGCGCGGCGCAGGTCCCGCCCTCTGGACCTGCGGTTCTTCTGAGCAGTGACAGGTGACGAGCAGAGAGCAGGTGACGGTAGTCAACGAGCGTAGCCCCAGACCCCTCTCCTGCTGCGCCGTGGGTGTCGGGGCGGCCCTCAAAAACGAGTAGGCAGTCGGCAGAAAGCAGTCGGCAGCGGGAACAGGGGAGTTCAGAATTCATAATTGCCCCGAGCCACCTTCTTTCACCAGACCGCCGACCTGACCGCTCACAACAGACCCACTGCCCCATTCGGCTCCCGCTTTACGAAATCGCGGCGCCGAGATACCATCTTGTGGTGAGAAAGAATTTGATTGATTTCGATCAAGATTGTCATATAATCAATCAGAATTAAGCATTGCGACCGAGGCACAATGCAGAGATGCTTCTCCCGCAGAGCGGGATCAGCATGACAAGAACCGTGGTTATGGTGAAAGATTGAAATCCGGAAAGCCAAGAGAACTCGCCCCGAAACGCCTCGAGCGGCTGCGACAAATCCTGAGGATAGACCACGTAGTTAGTGTCGAGGAGCTATCCGGCCAACTCAAGGTCTCTTCTGCCACAGTGCGCCGTGACCTGGCCCAACTGGAGAGCCTGGGTGAGGTGCGGCGCGTTCACGGCGGGGCGGTGGGGACCGAAAGCCGACTGGAAGAGCCTCTCTTCGACGACAAGACTTCAATTGCCGCAAGGGAAAAGCAACACATCGCGCAGGCAGCCCTCAAATTCATCAAGCCGAACGATACGATATTTCTCGACGGCGGCAGCACGGTCCTGGAATTGGCGCGGTTGGTGCGCGAGCGCTCGAACCTCACCGTGGTTACCAATTCCCTGCGCGCCGCCATTGAACTGGCGGCCCAAGGACCTCGGGTGATATTGATCGGCGGCGAATTCCGCCGGCTCAGCCAAACCCTGGTCGGTCCTCTCACTCGTCTTACCCTGGATGAGGTGCACGTGGATAAGGCTTTCATTGGGACGATCGGGCTGACTGTCGAAGAAGGGCTTACCACCACCGATCCGAGCGAAGCCTATACCAAGGAACTTGTGATGCAACATGCCCGGCAGGTCTTTCTCTTGGCTGACCATAGCAAGGTAGGCAAGGTCTCATTCGCTTGCGCGGGGCAATTGGGAAAAGTTCAAGTCCTGATAACGGATAAACAAATCGACCGTAAGTTTGCCAGCCAACTTCGCAAGAATGGCATTGAGGTGGTGCGGACTTAGAACAGGTTAAGGGTCGAGAGTCAAGGGTCGAAGGGCAATTGCGTTTGCACTTTCGACCTTTGACTCTCGACTGTCGCTGCGCAAAAGGAGGCGGCATTGGGGAGTGCAAAAATGAGTGTAGGTTACCTGAGCGATTTAAGACCTGATTTCAGGCCATTCGAAGTGGACTGCGGCAAGATCCTGGGTTACCGGTTCAGGGGAAATTTGCGAACCGAACTCGAGGCAGCCCGAATTGAGGCGAAGACAGCCATCGATCTCCTTGAAGACATGCTGATGACCCGCGAGATGGAAGAGATGATCGTGAAGCTCCGGTCCGGCGCGTACGAGCCCATCAAGGATTTCAATTACCGGGGGCCGACGCACGTATCGATCGGCCAGGAAGGCGCTTCCGTGGGAGCGTGCAGCGCCTTGAACCTGAAGGACTACATCACCAGCACGCACCGTGGCCATGGCGACAGTCTGGCGCGCGGCTGTCAGGCCATCCGGGCCATGAATGACGAGCGGCTTCGCAAGCGCGTTCCCGACTCGAAAGCGGCCTCCCACGCGGAACTCCTTGAGGATGCTCTCGAGGAGCATGTCTACCGCACTCTCGCCGAACTTTTCGGGAAGGAAGACGGGTACTGCAAAGGGCGCGGCGGCAGTATGCACATCGCCGACTTCACGGTCGGCCACCTGGGAGCGAACGCCATCGTGGGCGGCAGCGTCCCCATCGCGACCGGGGCGGCGGTGGGAAGCCGGTATCTGCGCAACGGCGCCGTGGTCTGCTGCTTCGCGGGCGACGGGGCCTACGCGAACGGCGTGGTGCTCGAATCGCTGAATTTCGCCGCGCAAGTTCAGTTCACCAACCAACTTGCCGGCGATCACCGCTTCGGTGTGCCCATCGTCTTTTTCGTGCTCAACAACCACTATGGCATGACGGGCCGCGCTGACAACGAAGTGATGGGGGTGGCGCACCTGGCCCGGCGGGCGGCGGGCTTTTCCGACGGCAACATGCACGCCGAGGTTGTGAACGGCATGGACGTCCTGGCGGTTCGCGACGCCATGCTGCGGGCCACCGAAATGTGTCGCAGTGGAAAAGGCCCGGTTTTCCTCGACGTGAATACCTACCGCTATTACGGTCACTCCCTCAGTGACCCACGCAACGAGTATCGGACGCGCGAGGAAGAAGCGGCCTGGAAGGCGGTTGATCCCATCACCACCTTCGAGAAGCAGCTCCAGGAGTGTTGCGTCCTGGACGAAGCGGGCGTGGCCGCCGTCGAGGCGAGGGTTCGCGAGCGCAATGCGCGCGCCGCCCAACGCGCCGCAGCATCCGCTGACCCCGATCCCAAGGATGTGATCAAGTACATGTACACCGACACGTGCGTGGAGGTGGTCCCGCCCCAATATCGAAAAGTGGAGATCATCGAAGCGCCCGCCCCGATCAAAAGGGCCAATGGCGAGATTACTTATCGTGATGCCATCAAAGAAGCCTTGATCGAGGAGATGAAACGCGATTCGCGCGTCATCTTCTATGGCGAAGACGTGGCTGAATATGGAGGAGCGTTCAAGCTCAGCAAAGGGCTGCTCGAGACTTTTGGCCGCGAGCGCGTCTTCAACACCCCTATCTCCGAAGCGGCAATTTGCGGCACCGCGGTGGGCGCCGCCATGATCGGCTTGCGGCCCGTGGCCGAGCTCATGTATATGGACTTCCTGCTGATGGCCGGCGATCAGGTTTGCAACCAGGCGGCCAAGTGGCATTACATGTCGGGCGCGCAGGTTGAAGTTCCACTGGTCATACGCGCTTCCATTGGAGGCGGAAAAGGATACGGCGGCCAGCATTCTCAGACCCTGGAATCGAGCGTGGCGAATATTCCGGGCTTGTATGTGGTTTATCCGGCCACACCTTACGATGCGAAGGGTATGATGAAGTCGGCCATTCGCGACAATAACCCGGTATTGTTCCTTGAATCTCAACTCCTGTACGGCGTTAAGGGCGTGGTGCCGGAAGAAGAGTATCTGGTCCCGCTGGGCGCCGCGGACGTCAAGCGCGCGGGGAACGACATCACCCTGGTGGGCTGGGGGCCGGCGGTTCAGGACGCCCTCAAAGCTGCCGAAAGGCTGAAGGCGGAATTGGGCGTGAGCGCCGAGGTTGTGGATATTCGCAGCCTTATCCCGCTCGATAAGGAGACGATCCTCGCTTCCGTGCAGAAGACGGGGCGTTGCGTGGTGGCGAGCCAATCGGTGACCATCGGCAGTTTCATGGGCGAAATCATTTCCACGATTCAGGAGAACGTCTTCGATTATCTGGATGCTCCCATCATGCGAGTGGGAGCCAAGGACGGCATTGCCCCGCAATCGCACCTCCTCGAGGCCGTTTTCCTTCCTAATGCCAATGACATCTTCCAGGCCGCCAGGGCCATTCTGTAGAAGGGATCACGACCATGGTTCGACCGATCACCATGCCCAAGCTGGGGCAATCTGAGGAAGTGGGCACGCTTGTCCGTTGGCGGAAGCGAGCGGGAGACACCGTCGCCAAGGGTGACATCCTCTTTGAGATCGAGACGGACAAGGCCGTACTCGAGGTCGAGAGCTTCTTCGAGGGCACGCTGCTGAAGGTCGTAGTCCAGGAAGGGACCACAGTCCCCATTAACACCACGGTCGGTTTCGTGGGTGATCCCGGAGAGGCAATTCCGGAAGTGATAGCCCCAACACCGGAGGCACGAAAGCCGGAGTCGCCGAGCGTCTCGCGAGAAGCCCCGCGGCCACCGGCGCTGTCACCCGCGCGAGGAATGCCCGAACCGCGTTTCGAGCGGCCCGTGGCGGCCGGAGAGCTCCGGGTTGTAGAAAGGCTAACTCCCGCGCCCAGCGTGGTGGCGGCCCCGGAAGTGTTCCGAATCAGCCCGCGCGCCGCCAAGCTAGCCAGGGAGTTAGCCATCAACTCCTCGCCCATCGTCGGCACGGGCCCCAACGGCAGGATTGTGGAGCGCGACGTAAAGAGTTATCTCGAGTCCAAGGGTTACTACCAGCTCCGCATCACTCCGGCGGCCAAAAGACTTGCCGCCAAGGAGAACATCGACATCCTCACCCTGGACAGCAAGAACGCTCCGGGACGCATCACCGTGGCGGTGGTCGAAAGAGCCATCGCTGAAAAGCCGCAACCGATGAGCAGAATGCGGCAGGTGATTGCGGCGCGGCTGACCGAGAGTTTTACCACCACTCCACACTTCTTTGTCACCGTGGCGGTGGATATGACCGAGCTGGTCAACTTCCGCTCCGAACTGAAAGCCCAGAGCGCGACTTACACCGTGACCGATTTCATTGTGAAAGCCGTGGCGCTCAGTCTGGTCGAGTTCCCAATCGTGAACAGCACCACGGACGGCAAGAACGTTCGCTGGCACAGCAAGGTCCACCTGGGCCTGGCCGTGAGCCTCGAGCAAGGACTGGTGGTGCCGGTGATCCGCGACGCAGATGAGTTGAGCCTGGCGGAACTGCACGACTGCGCCACCGAGCTGGTGGCCAAGGCGCGCGCCGGCAAGCTTACACCCGATGAAATGGGCGGAAGCACCTTCACCATCTCCAATATGGGAATGCTGGATATCGAGAACTTCACCGCTATCATCAATCCGGGTGAAAGTGCCATCCTCGCGGTGTCGAGCACACTCAAGCAACCTGTGGTCAAGGATGGTCAGATCGTTGTCCGGGACATCATGAAAATGACGCTGTCTTCCGATCACCGTATTATCGACGGCGCTACGGCCGCCAGATTCGCGAACGCAATCAAACAAAAACTTGAGGAGATATCACTGTGGAAACGTTTGGCGTAGTGGTAATCGGCGCGGGGCCGGGAGGCTACCCGGCCGCCATTCGAGCCGCGCAATTGGGAGCTTCCGTGGCCCTGGTGGAGCGGGAGTATTTGGGCGGCACTTGCCTGAACTGGGGCTGCATTCCCTCCAAGGCATTCATCCACACTTCCGACCTTTACGCGCAAATGAGGTCCGCGGGGAGTTTGGGTCTCAAAACCGAAAAAACCTCTTTCGATTACGCCGCTATGGCCGAGCGCAAGGACCAAGTGGTCCGCACCCTGCGCAATGGCGTAAAACAGTTGCTGGCAGCGAATGCCGTGAAAGTCTTCGAGGGAACCGCGTCTTTCGAGAGCCGCAAGAGGGTTGTGGTGAATTCGAAGTCGGGTAACACGGTCCTCGGAGCCGAAAAGACCATCATCGCCACCGGCGCGGCGTCATCCATGCCCGGTTTTCTGCCGCGGCATGAGCGGGTGGTGGAGAGCCGCGCTTTCCTGGACCTAAAATCCGCCCCGAGGCGCGTGCTGGTTCTGGGCGGCGGAGTCATCGGCTGCGAATTCGCCTGCATGCTGGCCCAATTGGGCGTTCAGGTCACCATCGTGGAGATCCTCGAGGATATCGTGGCATTGTTGGACGCCGACGTCAGGCGCGAACTGCGTCGCCAGATGGAGAAGACTTTGGGCATTCGTATCCTTACCGGCACAAGTCTCGAGAACATCACGGCAGACGAGCACGCTGTACGGGGAACCGCCGGGGGAGAAGAAGTCGAGGCAGATTTGCTGCTGGCGGCCTTGGGGCGCAAGCCGGTGACACGAGAACTACGGCTCGAGAACGCCGGGTTGAAGACCAATCAGCAAGGTTTCATCAAGGTTGATGATTACGGTATAACTGAAGTGTCAACCATTTATGCTATTGGTGATGTCACTGGAGGGCCGCAGTTGGCCCACGCGGCCACCTCGCAGGGGCTCGTGGCAGCGGAGAATGCCTGCACGCGGCAGCGGCGCAAGAACGAGAAGTGCGTTCCCTATTGCATCTTCACCTCACCGGAGGTGGGGGCGGTGGGGCTAACGGAGCAGGAAGCCCGGCAGCAGGGCAGGGAAGTGAAGACCGGCAAATTCAATTTTGGGGCGCTGGGGAAGAGCTTGGCCATCGGCCACCCGAGCGGCTTCGTGAAGTGGGTCGGGGATGCCCAGACCGAGCAATTGCTGGGCGCCCAGGTGGTCGGCGTCCACGCCACGGAGCTCATCGCGGAGGCCACCACCGCCATTCGCGCCGAGCTAACCGCCACCGAACTCGCCCAAACCATCCACTCCCACCCTACCCTCGCCGAGGCATGGATGGAGGCCGCAGACGTGTTGCTCGGCGAACCCATCCACACCATCGCCAAACGCCCAAGGTAGCAGGCTTTGGAGTGCGGCCCGCCGCGGCGGGCCGCACTCCAAAGCGCTTCGCGGCAGCCGTGGGTTACCGAACCTCCCACACTCCTTTCCCCTCTCCCGGTCGCGGCGGCGAGTCGTGAGTTGCAAACGGGCGGGCGCAGGCTCGCGACCCCCTCACCCGGCCCCGTCGGCTGACGGGCTGAAGAAAACGCCGGCGGCGGTCCCCTCTCCCCCAAGGGGGAGCGGGCCGGAAGTTGCGCAAGGCTCGCTTTCCGGCCTTGCGGTTCTTCTACCGCAAGGCGCTCTTGGCGGCACGGAATTTGAGAGATTGGGGCACCTTGTCCGGGGCGCCGGCCTTAGAGCTTGCCCCGCCTTCGCGGATCGCAGAGCTTCGCTCTGATTCCATAATGTCGTCGGCTCCTTAGGTCCGGTAAGCTTGGTAGGTGTGAACGACCAAGGCTGGCCGGGAAAGGAGCCGAACATGGTGATTATAGGCTGTGATTTGCATTCGCGG
>Ga0326727_10004922_pt1 | contig 39037 bp, 38 predicted proteins | sample MB2enrmetagenome_FD_207643 | JGI IMG/M metagenome (GOLD analysis project Ga0326727, IMG submission 207643) | Lab enriched peat soil microbial communities from McLean, Ithaca, NY, United States - MB29MY | ecosystem: Environmental > Terrestrial > Soil > Wetlands > Peat | place: USA: New York...
TCCATCCACCCCCGATGGCGGCGATGGCGGTGTCGGCCGCCCTCATCAAGAGACGCCAACCCCTCGGGGGCCTGGCAATGCCGGCGACGACGCCGGCGGCTTGAGGAAAACGAAGGAAGCATGATCTATTCCGATGTAGTTTCGATATAACGAAATTGCATCGAAACAGAGTCGGAGTCAAGCGTCTTCGTTGCCGGCTCCACCAGGTCCCGACAGGCCTGCGGAAGAGGACGTTGACGGCGCAGACACCCTCGAAATCCAGGGTCGGCGACGTGCGGCAGGACGGCAAGCACACCACGGCCGCGCGGAAAGCGGCAGCCTCATCGTTGAAAACCTCACCAACGTGACTCATCTCCAGGCAGCGACGGCGCGACGCGTCCCGCCTCGCGTGACCTGGATGGCCCAGGGCCGCCGTGCACGACGCCTGATCGCCCCGGGGACACCGGAGAACGGAGGACCCAGTCATGGACCTGCACCCTGCCAAGGACGGCGACGTTGCCCCCGGTTGGCGTTACTGGCGGCCACAGCCTGGGCATCCCTTCGAATTTTCTCTGTGGCAAGGCGACGCGGAGCCAGGCCTGGCTCCGCACTTCCATGAACAAACCCAGCTGGTCTTCGTGCTGTCGGGCGGACGTTCGTTCTGGATTGGTGGACAACCGGTGACGGTGACCGCCGGCCAAAGCTTGCGGATTCCCGCCGGCGTTCTGCATATCCCCCTGGGCTGCCGTCCCGGCACCACCTGTCTTAACGCCTATCTGTCGACCGGCGACAGCGACCTTGCGCCGGATGCAGGCCGCCTGCGTCGTCTGCTGGCCGAGAGCGACGCCAGCGTCGGCGCACTGGCCGGCGATCTGGGCGAAAGCCGCGAAGGCTTCAGTCGCCGGGTGGTCCGCACTCTTGGCCTGCCGCCGCAGGCCTTCCGTCGGTTGAGCCGGCTAAACCGGGCACGCCAGCTGTTACGCGACGGCCTGCCGGTGGCGGCAGCGGCCGCCGATGCCGGCTTTGCCGATCAAAGCCACCTGGGCCGATTGTTTCGTGCCACCTTCGGCACGACGCCGGCGGCCTATCGCCAAGGCTGAGCGGTCACAACCGTTCCAGACGGACCACGACCGCCCGTCCTATCCTGGCCCCATCGCAACGACGGAGGCGGGATATGCAGAGCGGCGAGGTCGTTCTCTTGTTGTCGGCGGGCGTGGCCGGCGGAATCGTCAATGCCCTGGCCGGCGGTGCCACCCTCATCACCTTCCCGGCGATGCTGGCGGCCGGGCTGCCGGCGGTGACCGCCAACGCCTCCAACGCCGTGGCGATCTCACCGGGGCATCTTCTGGCCGCCCTGGCCGACCGCCAAAAGTTGCCAAGCCCGGACCGGCGAGTGGTGATCTATGTCCTGGTCGCCCTGCTGGGCGGCCTGGCCGGCGCGCTGGTCCTGCTCTGGCTGCCCGAGCGCCTGTTCATCCGGCCGGTTCCCGTTCTGATCGGCTTTGCCACCCTGCTGTTCGCCCTGGCCCCCAGGTTGCAAAGGCATCGCCGCGAGACCAATGCGGTGGCCCCGCTGGGCCCCAGCGCCATGGCCGTCGCCGCAGCCTGCCTGTATGGCGGATTCTTCGGTGCCGGATTGGGGGTCATCCTGACGGCGGCCCTGTCGATCACCGAAGACGGCGACATCCGCACCGTCAAGGCCCTGAAGAACCTGTTGGGCACGTGCGTGGCGGCGGCCGCCACCGCGACCTTCACTTGCCAGGGCGCCGTCCGCTGGCCGGAGACGGCGACCATGCTGGCCGGCGCGATGGCCGGCGGATATCTGGGCGGACATCTGATCCGGGTGCTGCCCGCCACCGTGGTGCGATCCATCGTGGTGGCGGGCGGGATCGTCCTGACCGTCCTGTACGCCGACCGATTCTGGTTTTCGGCGGCGGGACCGGCAGGTCAATAGCCGACAGTGAACCGCTTGCGGATATGGCGCGGCGTCTCCAGTTCATCGACCAGGGCGACGGCAAAGTCCTCGAACGAAATGCTGCTGGCGCCGTCGGCGGTGGTCAGAAGCTGATCGGTCCCCAAGCGAAACCGTCCCGTGCGCTCGCCGGCAACGAACAGGGCCGACGGCGACAGGAAGGTCCAGGCCAGGTCCGGCTCGGCCCGCAGCATGTCCAGGAAGGCGGCCCCTGCCTGGGCCTCTGAAAGGCCTGGAACGGGACGGCTTGGTGCACCGCCAAGCCATCGCCACCGTCCCGGTGACGGTGGTCTATTCGATTACGCCCCTGGGGGGCACCCTGGCGACGGCGGTGGACGGGCTGCGGGTGTGGGCCGAAACCCATCTCGATGGCATCCTGGCGGCGCAGCAGGCCTTCGACGAGAGCCGCGAGGCCTGCCGAGCCGGGCAATGAAGGGGCGCGTCAGGGTGGTGGCATTGCCGCCGCCATCACCTCATCAATGGAGCTTTCCAACACCTCAAGGATGTCCCTCTCCAACCGCCCGGCCGTGGCCAGTTCCCGTAGGACCGACACGACGGCGTCCGGCTCCATGCCGTGGCGATAGGGCCGATCCTGGACCAGTGCCTGGAAGATATCCGCGGCGCGCAGGATGCGGCATTCCAGCGGCAGGGTTTCTGCGCGAAGGTGGAAGGGATAGCCGTTACCGCCCGGCTCCTCATGGTGGTACGAGGCCCAAAGGGTGATGTTTTCGAACCCTTTGATATGGCGAAGAATCTGATAGGTCTCGAAGGCGTGCGCGTTGATGATCTTGCGTTCGTCGGGGTCCAGTTTGCCAGGTTTGTCGAGAATCTCGTCGGGGATGCGCAGTTTCCCAAGGTCGTGAAGAAGGCCCGCGATCTCAAGCTTGTCGCAGTCCTCCGCGCAGACGCCCATCTTGCCGGCCAACAAACGCGCCAGGGATGCCACTCCCGTCGAATGCCGCGCCGTAAAGACGCTCTTGGCATCAACGATGCGGGAGAAGATCTGCGCCAACTGCCTGAGCTGTGCCATGTTGGCCTGGTACGGCATGGTCTCGGATAGACGGTCCTGGAGATAGGCCTGGATGGAACGCGGCTCAAGGCACAGCCAGAACGCCTCCGCCTGCGACGTCGCCAGGAACTGGTCGACAAGATCCGCCGAAAAATAATCTCCCCGGCGGGCGTCGATCGCGTCACGAATTTCCGCGACATGCAACAGCAGGGAATTGTTGCTGTAAAAGGGAGCGGCCAGGGTATCGACCCGGTCCACCAGAAAGGTCAGATTGGCTTGGCGCGCCACCTCCGGAGCCAGGTCGGCGGTCGCCAATGCCGTCCATCGGGTATGGTGATAACGGATGGGCAGCGCCAGATCGGCAAGCGGCGCGAAGTTTCGCAGCAACTCGTAGCCAGCCAGGCAATGCGCTTGCGACCCCTCCCAATCGAATTCGGCAAGCAGACTTTTGTGGGTGGAGGTCGACGACACACCGATATCATGCAGCATGCCCAGGTCGAACAGGCGGCCCGCATCCCTGTCGGTCATCCCGGCAGCCTTGCCGCATTCGGCGGCCATGATGCCAACCCGCTTTCCATGAAAAACGTCATCGACGCCTACCAGGTCGAGCGCATCCGAAAGGGCATATATAACCCTTCTAAATTCCACTTTTACGGTCATTCCCCGATAGTATCATGTCCGCCGAACAAAGCCATGGCCTGGTGCATCAGGCCGACTTGCTAGTGCCCGGGCGGCAGGTCTGGACAAGTTTTGCCAGGGTATTGGATCTTGATCTCTGAGGCTCGGGTCGATGACAACGTTCACACGGGGAGGCGAACGACGAATTAAACAGTAAATGCATGTTGTTTACTCCGTGAAACTATACTGGTTTTATATTATTGACAAGCTTACCCGGGTGGCAGGACTATACCGGTGGTCGGAAGGCAGCCCTCGGCAGCGGCCCCGCTTCAGGGGCCGCGTCCAAGCCAGGGTGCCACTTCCGCAGGCGTCACGCCCAGCGGGTTCCGTGCCAAATTTCCATCGTTGTTTCTTGGTTGGGATCTGACGACGGGAGGCACCAGGATGGAATTTTTCGCCCGAAAGGAAGGGACCTCCGCTCTCGATTGGATCGCCGGCAAGGCGCCGAGGCTCTCCAGTTTCTTGGAAAATGGCCTCGAGCGCATCTATCGCTATGCCTGCGGCCTGGAAACTCTGCAGCCCACCGATGACATCGTCCTCTTTGGCTGGATCATTACCTTTCGCAGCGATGGCACCGCCCTGGCGGAGAATGACCTGACCGGGGAAATCATCGAACTGGATGCCCAGCAGGGTGACGAAGTGAGGGGTGCGGCCCTGCCGCCGGCAAGGCTGCCCAACTGACCATATCTTTCCTCAGGGCGCTGACGGCGGCTCCCCCACCCTCGCCGCTATCCGGCAGATCCGCGGTCGCCGGAGGACCGAACACCCTGGTCCCTTCGGCGGACACGATGATCGTGTCTGAACAGCCCCTTCGATCGCGCGCCGCTCAGCACCGGGCCGACGCATTGGCCCAATCCGAAAGCCGTCGTCAAGGTTAAGGTGCGGTCGGGAGACAGGCCCGAGGACGCACGATCGATGCCGCCGGTCCTCACCCAAGGACGTACCGCGAAAAAACCAAGGCTTGTCGTGCGGCCTCGTCCATCTGCGCCTCATTGGCATTGTCGCTGAGATCGCGCCAGACCTTGATGTCTCTGCCGACACCACCACCCATCTTGACGAAGGGCTCCATGACAATCGCACCGCCGTACCCGATCTCCCGCAGCGCCGTCCCGATTTCATGCCAGGGCAACCGACCCTTGCCAGGAACGCGACGGTTGTTTTCGCCAGTGTGAAAATGCCCCAGCAGCGGGCCCGCGGTGCGGATTGCCTGGCTGAAACTGTCTTCCTCGATGTTCATATGGAACGTATCCAGCATCACCTTGACGTTGGGCTTGCCGACCTCGCGAACGAAGGCAACCCCTTCCTCAGCGGTGTTCAAGACGTGATTCTCAAATCGGTTGAGGACTTCCAGGCAGAGGTCGATCCCGAGGTTGGCCGCGAAGTCGGCGAGTTTGGAAATGCCCTCCAAGCCTCGCGCACGGTCTCCCACCTTATCAACCGGCTTGGAATAATCGACCGGCCAGTAGGAATGGAGAGCGCCGCCGAGCACGCGAATTTGAAGTTTGGCGAGGTTCGTGAGTGTTGCCTCGAAGAACGCCCGCCCTGCCTTCCTGATCGCCAGGTCTGCCGAAGACAGGTTCTTCTGGGGGGATGGCCCCAAACCTGCGGTGATTGTTATGCCGTTATCCTTCGCGGCACGACCCACCTCCGCGATATGCTCCGGGCTATAGCCGTTCAGGTGATGAGCGGCGATTTCGATGACGTCGAAGCCCAGTTTCGCCACCTTTTCCACGTATTTCAGGCAGTCGGCGCCCCACTCCTGCTCCCAATATGAGTAATAAATGCCGAACTTCATGTGCGTCTCCTGTCTGACGGAAGGGTGATGGTTGCTTGCGACCACAAGGCCGGCGGCTTGGCTATTCCGCCCCCAAAACAAAGTCCGCAGGTTTGCTGTTCAACATGACGTTACGACCATTGGGAAGATCGTTGCCTTCGACTTTCGCTTCGATCTCTGCCGGCGTGAATCCGTAACCCCGCCAACGCTCAACAAGCCTTTGCCGCAGGATGTCCTCGGGCGCATCGACCATAACCGTGACGTCGAACATGGCATCCAGACGGGACCAAGGCTGCCGGTCCAGCAACAGGTAATTGCCTTCTACGATCAGCACGCGAACGGCGCTTGCGATCAATCGCGCGCCCGCGCGCGCTATCTCAAGGTCGCGATCGAACACGGGGACCACAATCTCATCCTCTTGATTGCGTTTGAGGCGCTCAAGCATGTGGAGCAAGCCGAAAACGTCAAAGGTCTCGGGAGCACCCTTGCGCGCCCGCAAGCCGCGCGCGATCAAGAGTCCGTCGTCGTAGTGATAACCGTCCATTGGCAGAAGTGCGGCGCACCCCTCGGCGGCCTCGTTCAGACGTGAGACCAACCGCTCCGCCAAGGTCGACTTTCCCGAAGCCGGAGCGCCGGCTATTCCAACAATGACCCGTCGCGATGGGTCCAGTTCGGCAATCAACCGCACGAGGTCATCGAAGGTTATGTTTCGCTGCATTGCTGAGGAACTCATGGATGGAACCACTCCGTTCGGGCTTCCGCGTCGGCTTTGCCCGGTAAGGTCTGCTGCGCTCCCGCACGGACGCAACGTCGCATGGGACTACTTCCCGACGCCGACGAACAGCCGTCGCAGCCTCGGCGCCGCAAATCGAAAGACCATCACGACGATCAGGAACAGGCCCCAGACGGCGGTGGAGAGATGCTGGTTGGCACCGACCAAATTGAGACCCGACGACAGCGTCTGTAGGATGAGCAGCGACACGAATACCGGCGCCACGCGGCCGAATCCGCCGAACGGATCGACACCACCGAGGAAGCACGCGAGCACGGTCACCAGCAGCAGCGATTCACCGTGTCCGACGCGCACCGAATTGAAGCGCGTCAGCATCAGGATGCCGGCGAGCGCGCACATCACACCGGAAAGGGCGTAGACCAAGGTGAGCGAGCGCCTGACCGGGATTCCCGCATATTCGCTCGCCCGCGGGTTGGAGCCGACCATCGCCACCGAGAAGCCGTGACGCGTGCGTGCCAGCAGCACGTGCCAAAGGATTGCCGCCACAGCGAACAGGAGCATCGGCACGGGGATACCAAAGATCACGCCGTGGCCGATCTCGCCGAGGAAAGCCGGAAAGCCGGAGATATCCCCGCCTCGCGTCAGAAATTCACCCAACCCTTTTAGAAAGATCATCATCGCGAGCGACGCGAGGATCGGATGAGCGCCGAAATAGGCGATGACCACGCCCATGGCTGCGCCCGACGCGCCGCCGACGGCAAGGGCCGCTCCGACGCCAAAGACGAAAGCCAAGACGCCCGCGTGCGGTCCGCCGTTGATGTTGAGGATCCAGGCCAGGGTCAGACCGCTGAGGTTCGCGGTGGCGATGACCGCCAGGTTGATTCCGTTGGCCATGATCGGCGCAAGCATTGCCAGAGTGAGAAGACCCAGGTCGGGCAACTGAAAGGCGATCGAATCAAAATTCGCGACGCTTAAGAACTGCGGCGACGCCAGGCCGAAGGTGGCAACGGTGACCGCGAGCAGCCCGAGGAGCCCCGTCACCTCTCGTCCGAACATGCGCCCCGCCCGCTCAGTTAAGATCGACATGACCGCGCCTCCTCGACCCGCCCGCCAGGAGCGCGCCCAAATCAAAATTCGAGAGTGAGATGGCTGCGAGGATCGTCAGCCCGATCAGCATCTTGAAGGCGTAGGGCGAGACGCCCAGCAGATTGAGCCCGTTTTGCACCACCGCCACCAACAACACGCCGAGAAAGCAGCCGAATACCGATCCACGGCCGCCGCCGAGCCGCGCACCGCCAAGCACGACGGCCGCCAGGACGTCGAGTTCGCGACCGATCAGAGCGTTCGGAACAACCTCTTGAGCGAGATTGACCTGCATCAGTCCACCAATGCCCGCCATCAATCCCAACCACCCGTAGGCAATGAATTGGATCGTCACCGTCGCGACTCCGGCGCGCCGTGCGCCTTCGGGATTGTCTCCGAACGCATACAACTGCCGACCGGTTGTTGTGCGCGAGATCAAGAACCAAGTCGCTACCATGGCCGCGACCATGCCAGCCGCGGGCAGCATGAGCGCGCCACCCGTGCCGAGAGAAACAACCGCGACGCGATCGGTCCACCAATCGGGCAAATCGTAGATCGATTTCCCGGATGTCGTGAACATCAGCAGGCCGAACAGCGCGTTGAAGGTTGCGATGGTGACGACGATCGAGACGATGCGGAAACCTGCGATCAGGGCCGCGTTGACGCAACCGATGGCGATTCCGAAGGCACCGGCGAAGAGAAGGCCGACAATCCAGTTGCCTCCGCCGACGGCGTTCAGCGCCAGCGCGGTAAGGTACTGGGCGACCGACGCCCCGACGGCGAAGGAAATGTCGATGCCGCCGGCGATCAGGACCACCAGCAGTCCGACCGCCCAAATGACGTTGACGGCGTTGTTGTTGAGGAGCGACGCCAAATTTCCGGCGCTGAGGAAGGTCGGTGAGGCAAAACCCAGAGACAGGGTCAAGGCCGCAAGGACGATGAACAGGCGCACCTCGCCTTCGTGGGTCCGCAAGTAGTCACGCATAGACCGCGCGCTCCAAATCGCCGATTGAGATGCGTCGCGGGTCATATTCCGCGATGATGCGACCACCCGCCATGTGCAGGATGCGGTCAGAATTGAAGTAGGCTTCGTGGACCTCGTCTGAAATCATCAGAATGGCGATGCCGCGCTCGGCGAGCCCTCTGACGATTTTGTAAATTCCGTCGCGTGCGCCGACATCGACGCCGACCGTCGGGCAGTCGAGGATCAAGAGCTTCGGCGCAATGGCGAGCCACTTGGCGAGCACGACGCGCTGCTGATTGCCACCCGACAGCGTCGATACGGCGTCTTCCGACTGGCCGATCTTGATGGCGAACTCGCTGATGCCCTTGGCGACGGCCGCAGATTTTTTCGCCTCGCAAATCAAACCGCCGGCACCCGAGATCTCTTTCAGGGTCGTGATCACGATGTTGTCGGCGATCGACTGCGGCTGCACCAGACCCAGGGCGAGGCGATCCTCGGAGACGTAGCCGATTCCGGCGGCGATGGCTTCGCGATTGCTCGCAAAGGTGACGGCCGAACCGGACAGGCGGACCGAACCGGAGTCGGCGCGCGACATGCCGAACAGCGTATGCGCGAGTTCGGTGCGGCCGGCGCCGATCAAGCCGATGAGGCTGACGACCTCGCCAGCGCGCACAGTCAGAGTGACATCCGCGTACTCGCCTTGGCGGGTCAGGCCAGCGGTTTCGATGACAATCGGCGCGTCATCGACGTCGCGGGCGGTAACGGCGTGGTCGAACCGCTTGCCCGTCATCAACTCTGTCAACCGCGACTGCGTCATGCCCGCGGCGTCGAATACGCCCACCAGTCGTCCGTCGCGCAGAACGGTGACTCGGTTCGACACCTCGAGCACCTCGGCCAGCCGATGGCTTACAAAAACGACAGCGACGCCGGACGCAGACAGCGTGCGCACGACGGCGAGCAAGCGGTCCGTCTCGGTTTGTGTCAGCGAGGCGGTGGGCTCGTCCATGAAGACGATCTTTGCCTCGCTGGCCAGCGCCCGTGCGATTGCCACCAATTGTCTTCCCGAAATCGGCAACTTTTTCAGCGGCGCGCTAAGGTCGAGTTCCACTCCAAGCTTGGCGAGCGCAGCGCGCGCGGTCTGGCGCATGGCGCGGTAGTTCACCAGCCGCGGCGCCCCGACAAGGCCGTCAAACGCGATGTTCTCGGCGACCGTCATTTCCGGAAACAGTGCCAGATCCTGCCAAATCACCGCCACGCCCTTGCGGCGGGCAAGTTGCGGCGTCGGCGTCGCGACGCTCTCGTCGAAATAGTCGGTGCGTGCGCCGGGCTGCGCTTGGAAGACACCGGCGATGACCTTGATGAGGGTACTCTTGCCGCTGCCGTTCTCGCCGGCGAGGCAATGAACCTCTCCGCGCCCAACCGAGAACGACACGTCGTCGAGGGCGCGCACGCCGCCGAAGCGGACCGATACATGCTCCAAGCGGATCGCCTCGGAGCCGTGAATGGCAGGTTTTGGCGCTGGTGCCGTCATGGTCATCACCGCGATTTGCGGACTATCGTCGACAGCCCGCACCCCTGGGCGAGCCTCTCCCACGTATGCGGGAGAGGCCGGATCGGTCAAAGTCCGAGATCGGCGAGCTTGTCGACGGTATCCTTGTCGATCTGCAGGAGGTTGTCGGTGATGATGTTGTGAGTCTTCGGATCGGGATGGACGACGCCCAGTCCCTCGATCATCATACCGTCCTTGATCTCTTCGCCAGCGGCCAACAATTTGCCAACGCGGACGAATACGCGGCCCGCCTCGGCCGGATTCCACATGAACCCGCCCAGGATTGCGCCTTCCTTGATGAGCTTGCGTCCCTGGCCAGGCGAGAACGGCCCGACCACGAACACTTTGCCCACGTCGCCCTTCTCCTCGATCGCGCGGCCGGCGCCAATGGGACCCTGACTGCCGAACGCCAGGAAGCCCTTCAAGTCGGGATGCGCCGAGATCAGGTCGAGTGCGGTCTTCCGGCTGTCGTCGACGTTTTCAGCGACGCCATACCGGTCGCCGACCGGCTTCATGTTGGGATAATTGGCCTTGAGATAGGCAACCGCCGCGTCCGCCCAGGCGTTATGCAGGGGAACCGTAAGGGAGCCGACGTACACCGCATATTCGCCTTTGCCACCGACCGTTTTGGCCAGCAGCTCGGCGTGCGCCTCGCCGAACCCCTTGGCCGAGGCGAGCTCGAAATCCCAGTCCTTGTTCTGGATGCCGGGACCCTCGTGCGCGACAACCTTGATACCGGCCTCCCGCGCTTTTTGCAGCACGGGCTCCAACGCCTTCTCGTCGTTCGGGACAACGCCGATGACGGTGACCTTCTTGGCGATCAGATCTTCGATCGCGCGGACTTGAAGCGACGGGTCGGCGCTGGTCGGGCCGATCATCGTGGCGTCAACGCCGTCCTTGGCCCCCGTTTCCTTGATGCCCGCCTCCATGGCGTTGAACCACGGGATGCCGCCGATCTTCACCACAATGCCCATCGTAGGCTTGTCCGCCGCAAAGGCACCCGTGGCGAGTATGGCGGCAAAAGCGACGCCCACGAGCAGGGCGCGTCGGGCTGCAGAAATTTTCATCATGGCCTTACTTACCTCCCCTAGATGCGTCTCCGCGCATTGCGGATCACAAGATCCGGCTGTTCTGGACCGAACGACGACCCAGAATTTCGAAGATTTCGATGCAGGTCATCCCGGACGGGACGGAACTGCTTTCGCCGTGGGCGTGCCGGCGAGCCGGGTTTTGCGCGGCGCAGCCGTCGAGTCGCGAAGCTTGAGTTCACACGGCAGAAGAATATGTTTGGCGGGCGAGTCGTCTCCCTTGATGCGGGCACTCAGTCGGTCCCAGAGCGCGCGGCCCATTTCCCGCACGGGCTGCGCGATCGCGGTCAACGGCGTCACGCGCGCGCGCATCCAGGTGTAGTCGTCGAATCCGATCAGCGAGATGTCTCTCGGCATGCGAAGGCCGCGCTCGGCAAGGGTCGCCAACACCGTCAGCGTGGTGAAATTCGTCAGCGCCAGGATCGCTGTTGGCGGCGCGTTGCGCTCGAACCAGTCCGCGAGTTTTTGCGACACCGTTTGGATGTCGAACCCCAGCTCGACGATCATCGGATCGGACAGCCCGCGCGAGCGGAAAGCCTCGCTGGCGCCGCTGCACCGTTGGCGAATATTGGCCAGGCCGAGCGATGTGGCGGCGATCAGAACGTTTCTGTGGCCGAGGTCGATCAAGTGTCGAGCGGCAAGGCGGCCCGCCTCTTCGTTGTCAAGCGATACCGTGTCGGCGTTCAGATTGCCCGTCACGCGGTCGGCGATGACGTAAGGGGTCTTCGATATCTCGATGGGTTCCCGGCTTGCAAACTCGTCGGAACAGGGAATCACGATCAGCCCCGCCGGACGCCAGGCGAGGATGGCCTTCAGCTTAGAGCGCTCGATCGCTTCATTGTCGTGAGAGCTGGCGACAATGACCTCGTAAGAGTCCTTGCCCAGGCACTGCTCGACCGCGGACACGATGGATGTGAAGAATGGGTTGTCGAGATCGGGCACCAGGATGGCAACGATTTTGGCGTCACCCGAGCGCAACATCGAAGCGAGCGGATCGGCCCGATAATCGAGCGCCTTGACCGCGGCCTCGACTTTCTTGGCGAGCTTCGGGCTGACCGGTTTGCGGCCGGTCAGCACGTTCGAAACAGTCGCCGGAGAGACGCCGGCCAGCTTCGCCACATCATTGATCGAGCTTGTTTTATCGACCATCGGTGCCAGGCTTCCATCCGCTGTAAATCGTTTTACCGAAAAACGTTTTACAGCGCCCTGGGGGCAATGGCAAGGAACAAACCGTCGCGCCTGGAAAAAAGTGCGCGACCCTTGCACAATCCCACGCAACGATCCCGTCCGCGCGGCTGACCGACATCATTCTCGCCACCCCCGACACGGTCTTCCTGCACAAGCCGCATTTTCAATTCGGCATCGTGCCCGAGTGCCCGGCGACGGCACAGCCGCGGCTCCGGTCACTCAAGCCTGGCTGACGGCTGGAAGAGCCCCGTGTCAAATGGCCCCGGGTCGATCACGCGGATGCGCCCTTGGCGACTTGAGCCCGCAGCGCGATGTTCTCACTTTCCAGCGCCGAGAGCCGATCGTGGAGCGGCGCAACGGCACAGGCGATGTCTGCTTCAGTGAAGCGCGGCGTGATGTGTTGCGGGCAGTTCCAATCAAACGCCACGAGGTGGAAAAGCATCGTTCGCTCCACCTTCGCCTTGTCGCCTGGCACCGCGAGCGCCTCGGCCAGCTCGAGATTTCCCGCCAGATCTTTGAGCTCCACATGGGCGAAGATCTTCATCCGGCGCCGGGCCGGATAGTCCATCAGGAACAGTGCCACCCGGTCATTGCCGACCGTGTTTCCAACCGTCAGGTATTGACGGTTGCCACTGAAGTCGGCGAAGCCGATCGTCCGATCGTCAAGCACGCGAAGAAATCCGATGGGTCCGCCGCGATGCTGCACATAAGGCCAGCCCGTCTCGGACACGGTGGCCATGTAGAAGCTGTCACGCCTCGCGATGAACGCCGCCTCCGCGTTCCCGAAGCGATCGAAGGCCCGGTCGCCCTTGAAGCCTTCCCAGAAATCCAAGCTGCCATTCGCCGCCTGAGCGGCTTTCACCGCCGGTGTCGCGGCGATGTCGAGGAAACCGTAAGTCATGGCTCGTGCCTTCTGAAAGGACTGGGCACCCGGCGGCATGAGTCACCGCCGAGTGGGATGGATCACGGCTTTGGCAGAGTGCGACCGAGAAAGTCGCGGATCAGCGGGATGATTTCGTAACCGCGGTCCTCCAGCGCGAAGTGGCCGGAATCGATCAGATGCAGCTCGGCCTGGGGATTGTCGCGCAAGTAGGCCGTGGCGCCGGCAGCCGGGAAAATCTCGTCATTGGCGCCCCACACGATGAGCGTCGGCGGCTTGCGCGTCCGGAAGAAGTTTTGGAAATCCGGATAGAGCGTGACGTTGGTGCGGTAGTCATAGAACAGGTCAAGCTGGATCTCATCGTTGCCCGGACGATCAAGCAACGTCTGGTCATGCAGCCACGTGTCGGGATCGACACGGCTGGGGTCCTTGACGCCGTTCACATACTGCCATTTGGTCAGCTCGGGCGTCAGCACCTTGCGCAAGGCATTTCGATTGGCCGCTGTGGGGTCGGCCCAAAGATCCTCGACGGGCTTCCAGAAGGCCTGGATGCCGTCCTTGTAGGCGTTGCCGTTCTGGACGATGAGGCCGGTGATGCGGTCAGGGTGACGCAGCGCCAGGCGAAGGCCGACCGGGGCGCCATAGTCCTGAATATAAATGGTGTAGCTGGTCACGCCGAGCTGATCGAGCAAAGTCTCGGTGACATCGGTCAGGTGGGCGAAGGTGTAGGCAAATTTGGTGTGATCGGGAGCGCTGGAACCGCCAAAGCCCGGATAATCGGGCGCGATGACGTGGTAACGATCGGCAAGCGCCGGAATCAGGTTGCGATATTGGAAGGACGAGCTGGGGAAGCCGTGCAGCAGCAGCACGGTCGGCGCATCCTTGGGACCGGCTTCACGGTAGAAGATGTCGAGGCCTTCGACCTTGGCGGTGCGATAATGAACGACCGAGGCGGCGGGCTGGGCGGCGACCTGACCGGCCGACGTGGCCAGTGCGATGTTTTTCATCATGATCTGCTCCGTTGCGTGAGTGGCTTCGATGCCCTTTTATTGCTCATGACAGAACAAACGATAATCGGATGAGATCGCACTTTATTATTGCGCCAGGCGATGATAATCACCGGGCGCTGACGAGGAGCGCTCATGGATCGCCTACGAACCCTGCGGACCTTCATCAGCGTGGCTGAACATGCCAGCTTCGCGGAAGCCGGACGGCGCCTGAACATGTCGCCGACAACCGTGACCCGCACGGTCGCGGCACTGGAAGCAAGCCTTGGCGCCCCGCTTCTGATGCGCACCACTCGGAGCGTTCGGCTGACGGAAGACGGCGCGGTTTTCCTGGAACGGGCACGCGCCGGGATTGCCGAGATCGACGGAGCGTTCGAAACAGTTCGGGGCCGCAAGCAGGCGCCGAGGGGCACCCTGACGGTGACCGCACCGGTGATGTTCGGACGGCTTCACGTCCTGCCCGTGGTCGCGGACATGCTTCGTCTCTATCCTGACCTGCAGGTACGACTGCTGCTCCTCGACCGCGTCGTGCGCTTGGTCGAGGAAGGGATCGACGTCGCGGTTCGTATTGCTGATCTGCCGGACAGCGCCCTATCCATGCTGCGCATCGGAGAGGTACGGCGGGTCCTAAGCGCGAGCCCGGCCTACTTGCAGGAGCGAGGCGAGCCGACCACGCTGGCCGACCTGCGCCACCACGACCTGATCGCAATCGAAGACGAAGTCGGGCCGCATCGTGGATGGGGCGTGGAGGCCGGCCAGCGGGGACGACCGCCGCGCCTGTCGGTCAACAGTGTGGATGCGGCCATTGTCGCCGCGGTTTCCGGCCTTGGAATCGTCAGGACACTATCCTACCAAGTGGCTGCACACATCGCGGCAGGAAGGCTGCGGCCGGTGCTTGCCGGCGACCAGGCACCGGCCGTTCCCGTGTCGCTGCTGTTCCAGAGCCGTCGCAAGGATTCGCCGAACATTCGCGCATTCAGTGAAGCTGCCCGGCGGCGACTGAGCGAAACGCCCCTGTAGCCGAAAGCCGTCGCAACAGTTGGCTGCGATCGATTGCTGGGCACCCGATTGACGTGGTCCCGGTGCTGGGCGCCCATTTTGCCGCCGAGCACCGGGAGTTCTTTGGTTATGGTTCAAGCCAGTGGCGGGGCTGCCGGAAAATCGACGGGGACTTTAGTCATCGAGTGCAAATAATTGCTGGTCACCTTGTCGCCGATGATGACAATCGCATCGACCAAATTTTCCTTGGTCCAACCAGCCGCAAAGAACGAGTCAACAACGCTCTGCTCAGCGCGTCCACGATGTTCCGCAACGCTTTTGGTCAGGCGGGCCAAGCTGTCGAATTTCACATCCCAACTGGCATGGCCGTGGCGCAATTCCATGATTTGTTCGTCCGTAAACCCGACCATTTTGCCAAGTGCCGTGTGGGCTGCCAGGCAATATTCACAGTCGTTGACTTGGCTCACGACGAGATTGACGACTTCGCGGGACTTGCCCATCAAGCTGCTCTTGGCATTCTGCAACGCCAGGTACGTGCCGAGAGCCGTCTCGGAATGGGCGAAGGTGGCGTAAAGATTCGGCACCATTCCCAGAGCTTTCTTCAGATTATCGAAGATCGCCTGGTTCTGGCTGCTGACCTCGTCACGGGTGGGAACATCGAATGTGGTCATGATGATCTCCTTGATCGTCTCATAAAATGAAGGAAAATCGGCATTGCTGGACCGTATGGCCCCCGTCGATAGCGACGGATTTTTCCGTCACGTCGCCAGCTCGGTTTCCTTGATGTTGGCGACAGGACTGAGGATCGCCGGGTCAAAGTCGTTAAGGATGCCGCGATCGGACAGACGCTTCGGCAAGTCGGGATTGGCCAGGGCTCCACGGCCGATGGTGATGACGTCGGCGCCGTCGTCCAGCGCCGCCACCGCCTGCTCGACATTGTGCAGGCTGCCATTGGCAAAGATCACGGCTTTGGGTGCGTAGCGCTTGGCGAGGTGCATCAAGGATGGACCTCCCGGCGTAAATGCCGGCTTCCACGCCTCAAATTCGGTCACATGGATGAAGTCTGCACCGGCGTCGGCAAGGCTGCCAAAGAGGATTTCTGCGTCGCGCTCCGCATCGGCCCACTTATGATGGTAGTCGTTCACCTTCCCTTGGGAGATGCGGACGCCGACCGGCACCTTGATATCGAGCTTCGCACGCACCGCCTTGAAGGTTTCAAGGATCAATCGCACGCGGTTCTCGGTGGCGCCGCCCCATCGATCCACTCTGTTGTTGGTGTAGTCGGTCAAAAACTGGTCGAGAAGATATCCATTGGCGCCATGGATTTCGATTGCGTCAAACCCGGCAACCTCGATTGCCCGCCCGGCCGACTCAGCAATGCCGTTGATGGCGTCGGCGATCTGCGCCTCCGTCATCGCAGCCGGCAGACCGTAGCGGCCTTTGCCGTGATAGAACCTCATCTGTTCGCCCTTCGGCTGGACGGAAGACGGCCCCACCGTGGTGTCACGAAAGCGATTGCCCTGGCTGATTGCGCCGGCATGCAGCATCTGGGCGATGGCGAGGGCGCCGTGCGCCTTGATGCCGCTGACCACCGGCTGCCAGGCTTTGGCCTGCGCTTCGTCAGTCATGCCGGGCTGATCGACGTAGCCCTGCGAGAAGGCCTGATCGGTGTAAATGCCTTCCGTGATCACCATCCCGAAGCCACCCCGTGCGAAACGCTCGTAGTAGCGGGTCATCGTCTCGGTCGCCCGGCCATCCCGGGTCGCCGAAATGCGGGTCATCGGCGCGACAGCAAGGCGGTTCTTCGCGGTATGGGCGTTTATAACGATCGGTGCGAAAAGCGGGCTCGTGTCAATGTCCATTGTCCAGGCCTCCAGAAGCGTGAGATCGGGCACATTCAGCTCAAAAGCGAAGCATTGCCCTGCTGTTGGCCCTAAATTTAGCCGTTGCGGGTGAGTCGGAGAAGACGGGGTAGACGATAAGCAATATATCGCTTAGCGTTAAAATATGGATCTCGCAGATGTGTCTCTGTTTCGCACCATTGCGTCCGTCGGCAGTCTGTCTGCTGCGGCTCGTCAGATGGGCACGACGCCGATGTCGGTCAGCCGTAGGTTGGCGGGCCTCGAAGCCGAGTTGGGCGCGCGCTTGTTCCACCGCACGACGCGGTCCCTGTCACTGACTCCCGAGGGAGAGGCCTTTTTGCCTCACGCAGTCGCCCTCATCGAAGCTCGCGATTCGGCGCTCGACTCGGTCTCGTCCAGTGGCTCCGGCCTCTCAGGCGTCTTGAAGATGACGGCGCCGAACGTCATCGGCCACTCCGTCGTCGTCCCTGTCGTGGCCAAGTTGATCGCCGACAATCCCGCGCTCCGCGTCGATTTGACGTTGAGCGACGGCGTCATCGACATTGCGACGGCAGGACTGGATGTGGCCGTTCGCGTGGCGGAGATGAAGCCTTCGGACCTGATCGCAACGAGGGTGGCCGACAATCCATTTACCCTGATCGCATCGCCGGGCTACGTTGCACGCTGCGGCAAACCCACCACGACAGAGGACCTGGTGGGCCACCCATGCATTAAGCTCCATGCAATGGACAGTTGGCCATTCCTGCGTGGCGGCGAAATGCACCGCGTTCGGATTGGCGGGCCCCTGTCGGCCAACACCGTCGACGCGGTGCGGGCAGCCTGCATCGCCGGCATCGGCATTGCCATGTTGACCTACTGGGACGTGCACGAGCATATCGAGCGCGGAGAGCTGAAGCGTATCGTCCTCGCTGACGTCAAACCGCTGGAAGTTGGGATATGGGCCGTTTTCCCGACCCGTACGCACATGCCTGCCCGGGTGCGGGCATTTATCGACGCTTTGCGAGATCGGCTGCTTGCCGCCACGGATGCAGTGCCAAATGTGACGCGCCCGGCAGCCCCAGCAGAAGATGGCGGTTTTGTTGGAACCTCTTAGAATCGCTCTGTCCATGGTCGAAGATCGATTTCGTGCGACCAGGCACTTCTCGGCTGGGTGAGGACGTCGATATAGGTCTGGGCAATTGCGTCAGGATCGAGCGTGCTGTCAGGCTGATCGCTCGGGTCCGGTCGGCGCGGTGAGCGGACGCCTCCGTCGATGTTGAAGTGCGCGACGTGTATCCCCTTCGGGCCCAGCTCTCTGGCGGCACTCTGGGCGAGCCCGCGCAGTCCGAATTTGCCCATCGCGAAAGCCGCCGATTGGGCGAAACCCTTCATGCCAGCGCTCGCGCCGGTGAAGAAGATCGCTCCACGCCCTTTTGGCTCCATGCGCTTGGCGGCCTGCTGGGCGGCCAAAAACGCGCCGAACGTGGTTATCGCAATTGCTTTCTCGACCGCGGCGGGATCGACACTCGAGAGAGGGCCCGCGACGCGTGAGCTGGCGTTGTAGATCACGATGTCAGGCTCTGCGGCCTGGCGTTCCATGTCGAGGAAAAGCTTCGCCACTTGCTCGGGCTGGGAGGCGTCGACCGCGAAGACGGCGGCCGAAGTTTCCTCCGCAAGCGGTCTCAGCTTTTCGACATCACGAGCGGCGAGACCGACTTGCAAGCCGATTTTGGACAAGCGCCGCGCCAGCGAAGCGCTGATGCCCGGTCCGGCTCCGATGATTAAGGCGCAGCGATAGGGGAAGTCGGCCATTGAGTCCTCACAGTTGATTTGAATCTACGGAGCCGGGTTGGTGGAATCATGCACGACTGAACAGATGGCGAACTCTCCGCCGCGCCGCTCGATCCCACCTCATATAGCGGCTTTTCCGATGGAGCCGCCGCCGTCGACGAACAGGGTCTGCCCGGTGATATAGCTGGCATCCTCCGAGAGCAGGAAGGCGACCGCCGCAGCGATCTCCTCTGGCTGCCCCAGACGCCGCATCGGGATGTTTGCGAGAAAGATGCGCTCGGCCTCGCTGCCACGGGGCGTGTTGCGGCGGAACAATTCCGTCTCGATGGGTCCTGGTGCGACCGAGTTGACTGTGATGCCTGTCTCTGCCAGCTCTAACGCCCATGTCCGCGTGAAGCTTCCCAGCGCCGCCTTGCTGGCCGCATAGGCCGTCCGGTTCACCATTCCGAGGATCACCACGCTGGTGACGTTGACGATGCGGCCCCATCCCTTCTGCCGTAGCGTCGGCAGGACCGCTTGGACGGCGTTGATTGGCGCATGCAAGTTGAAGTGCATGAGTTCGTCGACGACTGCGAGATCGACCTCGCCCAGGCGCTGCAGTCTCCCGACGCCGGCATTGTTGACCACGCCGTCGAATGAATGGCGCTGGGCAAGTTCGACAAAGGCCTCAGCTGAGGCTCTGTCATCGCTGAGGTCTACCGAGACGAGTGTTCCGGGAAATGAAGGAAGCGGCTCGCGGGCGATGCCGATGACATCGTGCCCTGCGCTGGCGAGGCGTTTTGAAATCGCGAGACCGATACCCTTCGAGGCGCCGGTCACAAGGAAAGTGCGCTGAACCATGATCGATTGATCCTGCGTTGGGGTTGGCAGACCACGTCGGCGTCGAACTGCGGGCCTACATGGTATGTTTGCCTGACGACTGCGGCGTCCAAGACCGTGTTCAGGTCTGTGACCAACCGCCATCGACCGGAAGCTCGGCTCCGGTCGTATAGGTCGCGTCGAACGCGAGGAAGAGGACGGCCTTGGCAATTTCGTCCGACGTCCCCAAGCGCTTCATCGGGTTCATACCGATCATCTGCTCCCTAAGATGGGCGGCCGCATCTTTATCGGGGAACGCCTTGTCGATGATCGGCGTGTCGATGGGACCGGGCGTCACCGCGTTGACGCGGATCCCCCGAGGAAGAAGCTCAGCGGCGAGCACCCGAGCGAATGAGCGCAGCGCAGCCTTGGCGGCTCCGTATGCGGCTAGGCCGGGCATTCCCTTGACGTTCGCGATCGAAGTCGTGAGGACGACAGCGCCTCCCCGATTGATCAGCGGCGCGAGCTTCTGGACCGCGAAAAAAGGGCCCTTGGCGTTCAGGTTGAACATCTCATCGTAGATGCTCTCGGTCGTGCTTTCGAAAGGAGCGAAGGTACCGAACCCGGCGTTGACGAAAAGCAGGTCGAAGGTGTCGAACTCGGCCTTGACGCGAATGGCGAGGGCGTCGATGTCCGTCAATGATCGCGCGTCGCTCGAGACCACGATGGCGTCAGCCCCAAGCTCTTGCTGCGCCGATTCCAAGCCGGTCTGCGAGCGCCCCGTCACCAGGACCCGCGCGCCCCCATCGAGGAGCATCTTGGCCGTCGCAAGCCCCATGCCGCTGGTGCCACCGATGATCACCACTCGCTTCGCTTCATACCGTTCCATGCCTAGGCTCCTCGCTTTTTGAACTGTTTGGTACGATAACCTGCGCGATTGGTGCGGCCAATGGGTTCAGAACTAAATGTTTCAGAAATCCAGTGCCCTGTGGACGATCGCGCAGCTCACCATTCACCGGCCGATCGCAACAATCAGACGGCCATTTCGCCGCGAGCTGCGCTCGTTCAGGACACCGCGCTTAAGGATGCTCGATTAGACAGGTCGACGCCGGAAACCTTGACGACGGCCTGCCACGCGGCTTCCTGGCTGGCGCGATCGAGGAGGTGTGGGTGGCGCTGTACCTCAATTGGGCCTGAGAACTTCCCTTGTGCCGAGGCGAAAAATTGCCCTGAGACGTCGGTCTCAAATTCCGATGCCTGGAGGTAGCGACGGGCCGCGGTCTCCGGCGTCTGATTCATGCCGGGAATGAGGTTCACGATTGGGATAAACAGATACTTCAACACCGGGCCAGCGCTTCGCACCACCTTGGTGTCGGTCGCGCCACCGGGCGACACGGCGTACACGGCCATGCCGGAGGGCAGCCGGCGCGCCAGCGCTGCGACCCACCAAGCGATGATGAGCTTGGCATCGGCATACGCATTGTTGGGCACGTACTTCACGTTCGGCCCGTTGCGTATCAAGGCTTCAACAGCGGCGGTTCGGTCACCGTGGTGGTGTTTGGCCGCGAAGGCCGGCAGGTCGGTGTATTTGAACATGGGTACGCCCCCTCGGGCAGGTTCTGCACCTGCGATAACGATCCGCGCGTCGGGACTCAGCAAATTGGCATTGAGCAACCCAACAGTCAGTTGATGATGCCCGATGAGGGGAGCCTGAGAAGACTCGACACCCGCCGCGGTGAGCGCGCGTTGCTTAAAGGGAACCAACCCTGCATTGAGCAGTAGGAAATCGATTGGCCGATTTCGCTTGACCAGTTCGGCGAGGGCAGACTGAACGCTGGACAGCTTGTCCAGATCCAGCTCCAACGGCGTGAAGACTTGTTTCTTGGTCTCCGCCGCGAGCTGTGCGGCCGCTTCCTTGACGCGAGTCAGGCTGCGGCCCGTGACGATGACCTCCCGGCAGCCCTCGGCGGCAAGCAGGATGGCGGCGGCATAACCGAGCCCGGAGGTGGCGCCGGTGACAAGAGCGATCGAATGTTTCATGGCGGCTCCGTGGCGAAGGGGTAACGTCGAAGGAGCCCCGCGAAATTAGGAGCCGCCTTGTCATTTTCGAACCATTCAGTTATATATTTTCGCAAAGGTAGCGGTCAAGGAGTTTCGAACTAGATGTTTCAGAATGCCGCTAAGCCGAGGGGACGTCCGCGAAGCTTCGACGAGAGTGAAGCGCTGAAAAAGGCGACTCAGGTCTTCCGGTCGAAGGGCTACGACGGTGTGACGATTGACGATCTCGTCACAAGCATGGGTGTGGGACGGCCAAGCCTGTATTCCGTCTTCGGGGACAAGCGGACGATATTCCTGCGCGTCCTTCGGGCGTACGCAGAGAAAAAGGGTGCGCGAGCTGCGAAGGCGCTCTTCTCGCCGCCGACGCTTCGCGACTCGCTGGCCAGCTTTCTGAGGCACGCCGTTGAAGCTGCGACCGAGGAAGGATCGGCCCCGGGATGTCTCTTGGTGTGCGTCGCGCCCTTGGTAGACGACCCCGAGGTCAGGCAGTTCCTGAAGGACGCCATGGCAGCCGGCCTGGCGCTCGTGGAACGCCGTTTCTGCGACGGGATCAGCGCGGGCGAGCTCTCGTCTGATTTTCCCGTAACCGTGCGCGCAGGCCAGGTCATGGACCTTGCTCGCGGTCTGACCATGCGCGCGCAGATGGGCACGCCGCGCAAGACGCTCCTCAGAGATGCAGAGGAAGCGGCCGATTTGGTGCTCCTGCCGCGGCGTGGAAATGCGACGCCAGAAGGTTGATGCTGGATGGCGTGGACGTCGAACCGACCGCTAGCGGCGTCAGGCGCGTGAGAGGATCGGTCGACGAATCAGCGAAGTCGCCAGGGATCAGGACAGGCTCGCCTTCGCGCTTCACGACTGTCCTCCTCCAAGCTTGTCCTGCGTCTTGGTGGCGAAGTCGGCGGCGTCGTGGCGCTCGTGCAACTGTCTCGACGGCTCGCCGGAGATGCGGTTGACCATGCGGCCTCGTTGCACCGCCGGCCGTTCGAGCAGCAGATCGGCCCAGCGCTGGACGTTCTTGTAGTCCTGCACGCCGAGGAACTCGGCCGCGTCGTAAAGCCAGCCCTTCGCCAGGCCGCCGTACCACGGGAAGATCGCCATGTCGGCGATGGTGTAGGCGTCGCCCGCGATATAGTCGTTCTCGGCCAAGCGGCGGTCGAGCACGTCGAGCTGGCGCTTCGTTTCCATGGCGAATCGGTCGATGGCGTATTCGATCTTGGTCGGCGCATAGGCGTAGAAATGGCCGAAGCCGCCGCCGAGATAGGGGGCGCTGCCCATCTGCCAAAATAGCCACGACAGGCATTCGGCGCGGCCCGCGGCTTCGACGGGCAGGAAGGCGCCGAATTTCTCCGCCAGATAGAGCAGGATCGAGCCCGATTCGAAAACGCGGACCGGCGTCGGGCCGCTGCGGTCCAACAGCGCCGGGATCTTGGAATTGGGGTTCACCGCCACGAAGCCGCTGCCGAACTGATCGCCCTCGTTGATCCGGATCAGCCAGGCGTCGTACTCGGCGCCGGCGTGGCCGAGCGCCAGCAGTTCCTCGAGCAGGATGGTGACCTTCTGGCCGTTCGGCGTGGCGAGCGAATAGAGTTGCAGCGGATGCCGGCCGACCGGCAGCTCCCGATCGTGCGTCGGCCCGGAGATGGGGCGGTTGATGGTGGCGAACTTGCCGCCGCTGGGCTTGTTCCAGGTCCAAACCTTCGGCGGGGTGTACTCGGACGAATCGGTCATTTCCGAACTCCTGGAATAGGGGAGAACCTGGTCTAAACGGCCGGCGGGTAGTTCGACGGATAAAGAGCGCGCTTCGTTTCCTCATCGCTGACGCTCTTGAAGGTGTGATCCGTTCCGACGGCGCGGGCTCGGGTGGCGGCTGGCCGGGCGTCCGCCGTCTCGAACAGGCGCTTCAGATGGGGATAGGGGCCAAGCGGATCATCCGCGCCCTTGCGCACGCGCGAGGCGCGGACGAGCCAGCCCCAGGCCGACATGTCGGCAATCGTATAGGTCTCGCCGACGATGAAGGCGCGGCCGGCCAGATGATCGTTCAGCACCTGATAGTGCCGTTCGGCTTCGCGCCGGTAGCGGTTCACCGCATAGTCGAGTCCCTCGGGCGCCGCGAACTGGAAATGCACCGCCTGGCCGGAGAACGGGCCAAGGCCCGAGGCGATGAACAACAGCCAGGACAGCAGTTCCGGTCGATCCTCGGGCCGGCCCAGGAATTTTCCCGTCTTCTCGGCGAGATAGATCAGGATCGCCGTCGAGTCGAAGACGCGCGTCGGCTTACCACCCGGCCCCTCGGTATCGACGATGGCCGGTACCTTGCCGTTGGGATTGATGGCGCGAAAAGCCGGCAGATGCTGCTCGCCCTTGGCCGTGTCGACGGGAACGACCTCGTAGGGCAGGCCCGTCTCTTCCAGGAAAAGCGCGATCTTCGCGGGGTTGGGCGTGGGATGGAAATAGAAACGGATCATGGCGTCTCCTTCGGATCGGCGGCCGGCAATCTGCGCCTTGCATTCTAGTACGCGCATTATAAAATGCGGCAGGACGATGAGAATGGCAAGATGCCCGGTGATGACGGGTGAATGACACGATGGCGAGACCGAGAGAATTCGATGAGGGCGCCGTGCTGGACGCGGCGGTCCTGTGTTTCTGGGCGCAAGGATACGAGGCGACGTCGGTCAAGACCCTGGTGGAGCGCACCGGCATCACCGCCGCCAGCCTCTATAACGCCTTCGGCGACAAGCGCGCGATTTACCAACGGGCGCTGGACCATTACGTCGAAGCCGGCATCGCCGACCGGATCCGCCGCTGCGCCGAACTGCCGCCACGCCGGGCGATTGAGATGTTCTTCGAGGAAATCCTGGCGCGCTCGCTGGCCGATCCCGAGCGTAAGGGGTGCCTGCTGGTGAACACGGCGCTCGACGTGGCCCCGCACGATCCCGCGTGCCGGCAGGCGGTGGCCGAGGTTCTCACCCGCATTGAGGCTTTTTTTCTGAAATGCGCCGCCGCTGGCCAGGCCGATGGCACGATCCCGCGGTCGCTGCCGGCGGAGACCCTGGCGTGTCACCTCCTCGGCGTGCTCATGGGCGTCCGCGTGCTGGCCCGTGTCCGTCCCGAACGGGCGCTGCTCGAAGGGGTCGTTGCCCCTGCTCTCGCCCAGCTTCGTTCCGAAAGTGCCATGACCGAGACATGAGCCACCCTCGCGCGCACTGTCCGGCAGGCTCCCGAGCAAGCCGGTCGGCATCCTGTCGCAGGCCGGCATGACACCGGGCGAGTTGAGGCTCCAGTATGAACAGGCCGTGTTCGGCCTAAGGACCCGCGTCGCGGCGATGCGAAGCGAAGGTGCGCCATCGGAGGATATCGCCCGCGCGGTTCACGCCGAACGCCGACGCTTGGCGGCGACCTTCAAAGAATTGACACTGGAGCCGCTGCGCTCGCGCCTCTATGATCGGACATGTGTCGTCTATGGGGACCCGTTAGGTCCGACCATCGAGCGCCTTAGGGCACAGGGCAAGAGCTGGGACGACATCATCGACAGCGCGACCCGGCCCGGAAAGGCTGTCGGCTGATTCCGATACGATTCCTGTTTGAAGCTGCGAGGTGGGCCCGGCGCATCCTTTCGGGTGGGCCGCGTGCCCCTGCAATTGAAAGGGGGGCACGTCCACAGCGCCGGGGAACAGACCTCACCGCATGCCGGCCAAAAAGGCCACGGGTGGGACCCCATCCTGTAGCCTGTGTAAGCGGCCGACAACGACAGTGTAAGCAGGGGGAGGACCAACGAGCCGTCCGCACCCACGCCGGAGCACGCTCGAATCGCACCAGGCTTTCGCTGGGCTGCTTACATAGTGCTTACATTTTTCGGCTTATGCCCGTGTAAGCAGCGAAACGGCCCCGAAGGGCCGTTCTAACGCTCTGACTTCCTTGAAGGAAATTTGGAGCGGGCGAAGGGATTCGAACCCTCGACCCCAACCTTGGCAAGGTGCCCCAGCAGTCTACGCCGCAATATCCGGCCCTTCTCCAAGGTACGAAAATTCGCTATAAAACAATGAATTAATGCGTGATGAAACCGCCACCCCTATCCCAGACCAATCCTGCGGCTTTCTTCCAAATGCTTGGAATTCGCTCCGACAAGGGGTATGATAGCCTCTTTCTAAGCAAAATTCCATCAGGTATTTGATATGGCTGGGGAAAAGCTCACAAAGCGTTTTATCGACGCCCTGAAAGCTCCGGAACCTTCGAAGGTTGGGGTCAAGGTTCGGGAGAGTTTCGTGTGGGATCGCGAGCTGCGCGGCTTCGGCGTGCAGGTGATGCCGTCCGGCCTCAAGAGCTTCGTCATCCAGTACCGTACCCCGGAGGGCCGCAACCGGCGGGCGGTCATTGGTCGCTATGGGCTGATGACCGTGGAAAAGGCCCGCGTCCTCGCCCATGAGAAGCTCGTCGCCGTGTCGAAGGGCATCGATCCGATCGCCGAAGAGGCGAAGGCCGCCGGTTTGATGACCGTCGCCGAGATCTGCGACTGGTACATCGCCGAAGCGAAAGCGGGCCGTATCCTGGGCCGGCGACGACGGCCGATCAAGGCATCCACCCTGACGATGGACAAGAGCCGGATCGAATCCCACATCAAGCCCCTGCTCGGCCGACGCCAGGTCGGCTCGCTCAAGCTCGGCGACATCGAAGGCGCGCAGGCGGATATCGCCGCCGGCAAGACATCAAAGGCGCGCGTCGGCAGCCGTGGCGGCGCCACCACGGGCGGTGAAGGAGTCGCCGCCCGCACCATTTCGACGCTGCATTCCATTTTCGAACACGCCGTGCGCCTGGGACAGATCGAAGCCAATCCGGCGAAGGGAGTCCGCAAGCTGGCCGCCGCACCGCGCGAGCGACGGCTCAGTCGCAGCGAAATCGAACGGCTGGGCAAAACGCTTCGAACGACGGCCGAGGAAGGCGAACACCCGACGGGGCTTGCGGCCATCCGCTTCCTTCTGCTCACCGGCTTCCGGCGCATGGAAGCGCTGGGACTGGAGCGCGCCTGGCTTAACGAGGAAGAAAAAGCCATCCGCTTTCCCGACACCAAGAGCGGCGCCCAAACACGCGTGATCGGGCAGGCCGCCGTCGATTTGCTGCTCGATCAGCCGACGACAAAATCACCGTTCTTCTTCCCGGCCGATTGGGGCGAGGGTCATTTCGTCGGCGTGGTGCGCGTGCTGGACCGCGTTTGTGGAAAGGCAGGGCTGGCCGACGTCACGCCACACACCTTGCGTCACACCTTCGCCAGCCTAGCCGGCGATCTCGGTTTTTCCGAACTGACGATCGCAGCACTTCTTGGACATGCCACTCGGGGAGTTACCCAGCGCTATATCCATATCGACGAGGCGCTGAGGATGACGGCGGATCGCGTAGCGGCGGAGATGGCCGACCTGCTGGATGGTCGAGCACCTTCGCCGCGCGTTCGTGTCCGCCGCGATAACGATTCCGAACGAGCTGTGGATGCCGTAGGTTCGGAGTCATGATGTTCCAGAAAGGAAACCCCACCGCCTTGGTGACCGAGAACCATGGATATTGAGCCGATCGAGCCTCCGAGAAGTTACCCTGCCCTTCTCGCTGAACTGAAACAGCGGATTGGCGGCGCGCGGCTTCGGGCCGCACTGGCGGTCAATCGTGAACTCGTGCTGCTCTATTGGAGCATCGGCCGGGACATTCTGACCCGTCAGAACAGCGAGGGATGGGGAACGAAGGTCATCGATCGCCTGGCTGCCGACCTCCATCAGGCTTTCCCGGAAATGACCGGACTGTCGGCACGGAATCTGAAATATATGCGGGCCTTTGCGGAGGCTTGGCCCGACCAGGAGATTGTGCAACAGGTTGCTGCACAATTGCCCTGGGGCCATAACATCCGCCTTCTCGATGCCGTCAAATCGCAGGAGCAGCGTCAATGGTACGCTCGCCAAGCGATCGAGAGCGGCTGGAGCCGCAATGTCCTTGCTCATCAGATTGAGAGCAATCTGTTCGCCCGGCAAGGGAATGCCCTCACCAATTTCTCCCGGACGCTGCCGGCCGAACAATCCGAGCTTGCCCAGCAGATCATCAAGGATCCTTACAGCTTCGACTTTCTCTCGCTCGGCCCGGACATGCTGGAGCGGGATCTGGAGCGGGGACTCCTTGAGCACCTTCGCTCCCTGATTCTCGAATTGGGCAAGGGATTCGCCTTTGTCGGCAGTCAGTACCATCTCGAAGTCGGCGACCAGGATTACTACCTCGATCTTCTCTTCTATCATTTGCGGCTGCGATGCTTTGTCGTCATCGAACTCAAGATCGAGGACTTCAAACCGGAATTTGCCGGCAAGATGAATTTCTACCTGTCGGCCATCGACGACCAGCTTCGTCACCCGGACGACCAACCGTCCATTGGCATCATTCTCTGCAAGGGGCACAATGAGGTGGTCGTCGAATACACCCTTCGCGACACCAGCAAGCCGATGGGAGTGGCCCAATATCACCTTTCCCCGGCGCTGTCCGATCAGTTGAAGCGCGATCTGCCGACGATCGAGGATCTCGCCCGCGAATTTCCCGCCCTGTCCGTCGTCAAACTGCGGATCGAGATTGAACGTGCATTGCGGGATTTTGCCGCGAATCGCGGCTTTCCGTCCGACCGTTCCATGGGAATCGGCGCGACATTGCGCGACCTTAAGCAGCGTGGGATTGCGCCCCCGAGCACGGATGGTTTGTTGGAGGCGCTCCGCGTCATGAACGAAGCCGCCCATGGCTTCGATGTCGACCCGGCCGCGGCGGAACATGCCGTTAGCATCGGCACCGAGTTTCTGGCCGAACTGTCTGTTTCATCTCCGTAACCGGCATTAACCACTGCGCCACCAGTGTAAATCAGGCATCATAACGGGCCCTCGACGCCTACAAGAGATACAGGGGGAAAATCGCGAATTGCGCAATATACCGCAGCCTTGATCTGCTCCTTGCCTCCCGTCACTGCTGTTTTGCGCCCGTGATGACCGTTCCGGAGCGGATCACATTGCGAAGATCGGTTAGCCGGGCCCATCGCTGGCGGCCGCCAAAAGCGGCACGACCAGATCGCTGATCGGCGTAGGAATGCCATGAGATCGGCCATATCGCTGCACGACCCCGTTGCGGATGTCCCATTCGAGAGAATGCCCAGCCTGTCGGTCGGCGAGGATGGAGGTGCCCATGTCGGCCGGGAAAGCCTGGAATTTATCGACGATTTCCTGTGGCACCGCGTCTCCCAGAACCGCCCCCTCCGCACGGGCGACCGCGAGACATTCCCGCAGATAGGCGAGGGCCAGCCCGGCGATGTCGGTTCGGGAGAACATGCCGGCACGACGGCCGGTCAGGACCATCAAACCCGCGACCGCGTTCTGCAGAAGCTTGCGCCACGCAATGGAGGTAAAATCCGCGGCGACATCGACCGAACACCGCGTCCCTTGCAATGCCGCCAGCACCACGCCGGTCGTCGGCGTGTCCGGCACGGTGAGGCGCGCTTTTCCGCGCAGCCAGACCGACGCATCCGGTTCGCGTTGAGCGGGGAACCACACGACCGAGGGCAGGACGGGGCTGCCGGGCACATAGGGCGCTACGAGCGTTTTCTGCTCGACGCCGTTTTGCAGCACGCAAACAACCGTCTGCGGGCTGCACAATGCGGACAGCCACGGCGCCGCCGCCTCGATCTGCGTCGACTTCACCGCGACGAACACCAGGTCGAACCTGTTTCGAATCCCGGCCGGATCCGTTCTCACGGGGCCGGGGACGACGATGGCGCCGTCGTCGAAGCGCAGAGTGAGCTGTTCGTGCGCTGAACGGCCACAAATCGTCGGGGTGCGCCCGATTTCATGCAGCGCGGCCGCGATGGTGGTGCCGATGGCCCCCGGACCGACGAGGGCGATAGTGGGATGATCAGACATCGTCATGATCCTTTCGTCTTGATTTCATGGAGTGCCCGGTGGCTGCGCAGATGGGGCCGCAGCCCCAGCACAAGCGGCACGATCAGGGCGGCGGTCGCCGCCGAGACCAGCACGCCGATCGTCGGGTTGCTGTGGTCGGCGACTGCCCCGTAGAGGATCGGCGCGATCCCGCCCGAGCCGATGACGCAGGTGTAAAAGAGTGCGAAAGCCTGGCCCGTGTCGCCCCTGGCAAGCTCGGGCACGGTGCCATAAAGCACCGAGGAGGTGCCGTTGAGCACGATGCCGAGCAGCGGCAGCAGGACGAGCGTCGGCGTCAGCGGCGTGACCAGCGTCGCCGCGATCAGCAGCGCCGTTGCGGCTTCGGTTAGCATGACGCTGCCCGCCACCCCCAACCGCTCGCCGAGCCATGCGCAAGCCGCCTTGCCGAAGGCGCCGCCGATGAACAGCAGGGCGAGGGCGAGCCCAACCACTGGCGTGTCCCCGCCTCGTTCCTGGATGAGGAAGGGCAGAAACAGCAGATAGCCCATGCGGGTCGCCGTATCGAGCGCGCCGATCGTCGCGAGCATGGGAAAGCCGCCGCGGCCACCACCGGAAGCCGTTCCCTTCGCGGCTGTCCTGGTGCCGGGAGCCGCCAGTGCCAAAATCCTCAGGACGACCGCCAGGGCCAGCCCCAGGGCCGCCATCAGGCCCAGCACCGATTGCCAGGCGAGGATCGGCAGCAGCAGCGCAATGAGCGCCGGCAACACGGCTTTCCCGAGATCCCCGGAAAAATTGTAGATGCCGAGTGGACGCCGCGACGCCTCGCCGTAACTGTCGGCCACCAGCAATGAACCGCGCGGGTGCTGGATACTCGAACCGACGCCGGCCACGACCAAGCCGACGCAAAGCCCCGCGAAGCCGAACGGCAGCGCCGTGATCAGCAGGCCGGCGGCGGCGAGGACGGTCGACAGCACCAGTGCCGCCCGCGGCGACAGGCGGCGAAGGGCGCGGTCGGACGGGATCTGCAGGCCGCCCATGGTCCCGTAATAGAGGGCGCGAACGATGGCGAGCGCCGCATAGGAGAGGCCGAACTGCGCCTGCCAGACCGGCAGGAAAGCGTAGAGCCCGTCGGTATAGCCGTCATGCAGGGCGTGGGTGAGGCAGGCGGCCAGAAGGCTGCGCTTTTGCGGGGGCCATGGATGTGTCGGTTTCACATTGGGTAGGTCTGTCGGGGGCGCCATTTGCATTGTTCGGTCCGGCTTGTTACCAAGGGCACGGTATACGTGTGAGATTCTATCGACTAGTCTGTTTTACATCACGGATAGCGTTCATTTTTCTCACGGATTGGCTGGATGCGTCGCCTCCCCCCCTTGAATACCCTGCGTATCTTCGAGGTCGCCGCCCGGACCGGCAGTTATGCCGAGGCCGGTGTCGAACTCGGCCTCACCCATGGGGCGGTGAGCCGCCAGATCGCCGCACTCGAAAGCTGGCTGGGGCAAAGGCTTTTTACCAAGGACGGCCGCCGCATGGTGGCAACGCCGATGGCGAAAATCTTCGCCGCCGAGGTCGGCCTTTCGTTCGATCGCCTTGCCGTCGCGGCGGAAGCGTGCGGCAGGCCCGCCGCGCGCCGCATCCTGCGGGTGAGCGCCCCGACCAGTTTGGCGATGCGCTGGCTGATTCCCCGGCTCGATCGCTACCACGCCGATCATCCGCAGGTCGAAGTCGTGGTCACGACGGTTTCGTGTGTGATGGAGGATTTGCGGGGTGGCGTCGATGTGTCGATCCGGCGCGGCGTCGCCCGGGAGGATCTCTGGCCGCAGCATCGCGTCGTTCCGGTGCTGGAGGACGTGGACACGCTGATCATGAGCCCGGCGCTGTTCGCGCGCCGGCCGGTCCTGACGCCGGCCGACATCGAGGGACATACGCTGCTGGCCAGCGAAACCCGCTCCGGCGATTGGGCGAACTGGCTCGACGCGGCCGGGCTTCAACACCTTGCCGGGCTTCCCCGCCAGACATTCGACCACTTCTTCGTCGCACGCCAGGCGGTGGAAGATGGGCTGGGCCTCGGGATCGGCCCGCTGCCGATGCTGGAGATCGACGTTGCCAATGGACAGTTGATGACGCCGCTGCCGGACATCCGGGTTCCGCGGACGGGCTATGTCGCGATCACCCCACGTCACGCCGACGCCGGAAACCTGCTCGCCGGCTTCGTCGACTGGCTTGTCGAAGAGGCGCGCGGCTCGGTTGGTGGAGTTCAACAGGAGCCTTGAGCGCAAGTGGGGCCGACCGCGACGGGTTTGCGCCCATCACCGCCGTTCCAGGGCTTGATGCTGATTCCAGGTAACGGACCTTCCGCAGGCCACTTGCTCCGGCAAGGTTGGGCCATAACCGCCCGTTCCCGCCTGCGCTCCACCAAAGCAAGGGTATATTGAAATCGGGGGGCTGTTTCGGGCCCGTTATGCTTGGACCAGTCTCCTTGACGTCCCCCCCCAACAAGACGACGCGCTGAAACGGCGGATTCGCGGGGCTTCACGCCTACTAGGAAACCAGTGCCGTTGCTACTTGCCCCCTAGGGCGTGTCGTCAGTTAGGTTCGGCGGCGCCAATGTGTTGGAAGAAAGTTGGATCATTGATCCGGCTTTGCGTCGTATTGCTCGCCCAGAAGCAAGCTGGTCCGCATGTCGGTCACCGAATCAAACGATCGGGTGGGCGAATACGTGAGCAGTGTGGAGAAATCTGCGTAGCCCCACGCCACAGCCCCGGCGGCAATATTGGTTGCCCGTGCCGCTTGAAGGTCGCGGATTTCGTCGCCGATAGCGATGGCGCACTGTGGCGCGACGCCGCTTTTGCTCAAGATGGTCTTGAACTTGGAGGCCTTGCCGAATACGGAGAACCCGCAACCGAAATGATTGATCACGGCGGAGGTTTCCGCACCGAGCGCACGAACTACGTTGGCTTTGCTATTGGTGCTGACAATGGCCAGCGTAATCCCCGCAGCCGCTAGCTCGCGCAAGGTTTTATCAATGCCGGGAAACAGCGGAATGGTGTTGATGGCGTTCGCCTGCAACCGCCGCAAATAAAGATTGATCAGCGGCAACTTCCATTTCGATATGCCTAAATGACGCAGAATCTGTTGATAATTATAGCGGCGCACCGTCTCGATTTCGTCCAGTGCAACCTCTCGGAAATCAAATTTTTTGGCCGCCTTGTTCAGAGCTCCGACAAACCAAGCAAAGGAATCAGCAATGGTTCCGCCAAAGTCGAAAATGATCAGGCCGTAAGGTGGCATCGTAGAGTCTAGTCCGAGGTGGCTGTTTCAGTAATATATACAGCGCTCCCGTTGGTTGTGCTAGATGGCGCCGTAGGCGGTTCCGTCGAGACCAAGACCGCGCGTTCTATGGCTGAGTTGGGTCAGCTTGAGACGAAACCGTGTCCGACGGCAGTGTCTGCTTACCCATTTCCTTGTCGGACAGCGCCCATCCCTTTCCGGCCCATCACGGCTGTTTCACGCCCATCGTTGTCGCAGGTAGTGAGCGGAGGCGGTCGGATCAGTCACCCCCACAACAACGCCCCCAAGAGTAAGAGTCTGGCCGGGTTTTCCGCGACGGGTTGCAGGTCGCGAGAGAGGCTCGCGGCGCCCGTCGCGGAGACCCGCGATGTCACATTCTGCCGCTCGCGCTCGTTCCGGCCAGGACCGGACGAGCCTCTATTCCGAAATCACCGACATGATCATTGCCGATCTGGAAGCTGGCCGCGCGCCCTGGGTTCAGCCCTGGGGGACGGCGGCGGCAAAAGCGCCGCTCGCCATGCCGAAGAATGCCGCCACCGGCCGCCGTTACTCCGGAATCAATGTCCTGATCCTCTGGGGCGCCGTCATCGAATGCGGCTTCGTCGGCCAGAGTTGGCTGACCTTCCGTCAGGCTCTGGCCCTCGGTGGCAATGTTCGGAAGGGCGAGCACGGTACGACCGTCGTCTACGCCGACCGCTTCACCCCGGATGACGAACGCCGCCGTGCCGAGCTGAACGGCGATGAGCCAAACGCCATTCCCTTCCTCAAACGTTTTACCGTGTTCAATACCGATCAGTGCGATGGTCTACCGGACGATCTGACAACGGCACCGCCAGCGCCCGACGTTTCATCCATTCTGCCGCAGGCCGAGGCTCTTATCGTCGCGACCAGAGCCGATTTCCACATCCGCGGAGAACACGCCTTCTACAGCCCGTCCGGCGATTTCGTGCAGGTGCCGCCGCCAGCCGCCTATTTCGAACCGATCAACTGGCACCGGACCGCCTTCCACGAACTGTCGCATTGGAGCGGAGCGGCGTCCAGGCTTGGCCGGGATCTTTCCGGTTCCTTCGGCTCGAAGCTTTACGCGAAGGAGGAACTGGTCGCCGAGATGGCCGGCGCCTTTGTCTGCGCCTCCCTCGGCATCGTGCCGACCGTGAGGCATGCCGATTATATTGGCTCTTGGCTGGACGTGCTCCGGGAGGACAACCGCGCCATCGTCCGCGCCGCGAGTGCTGCCACGAAGGCGGCGGACTATCTGCTGGCGTTTTCGGCGAATGCGCCCGTGACCGTAGTTCCGACAGCGGAGGCAATGAACGGATAAACGAAAATCCGGCTCTCCAGATCGAAGGCCCGCGAAACCCATCGCCAGCGCGTTCTCGCCACTGGGCAAATCCCCCTCGACACGAAGCCCCCCGTATCCGCGTCTGGCGAGACGCTTCCCACCCCGGCACCAGCAACACCCCTGAACCGGACGGGCTTGGCGCACATCCGGTGCCGCCGTCGGCCGCCGGCAAGCTGCCAAAGCCGTTTCCACGCGCAGAGCCTCGGCTTTTCGCCTGCCTGCGGCCTCGTCCGGCGGCGATTCGATGCGCATCCCGCCCGCTTCAGGGAGTCGCACCCAGGGCCGGTCGGATCTCAGCGCTCCCCAGCGCTCCGATCGGGCGAACTTCTCGGAGGGGACCACCGGCGAAATGCCGGTCTCGCCGGAACAGGGCCTTGGCGGGCGGGATGCCGGAAATGCGCGTTTCCGCGTTTCCGGCTCTACGCTTCCACGGCTTTCCGGGCCGAGAGCGAGAGGGCTGCGCCGGGTTTGGTGACGAGGTGAAGGTCGAGAGAGAGGCTCCCGGCCGCCCGTCACGGAGTAACCGACATGGCCAAGACCGTTCAGAAGATCACCCTTAGCGCCTCGCGTGACATTCCTTTCAATCAGCTCGTTCTGTCCCAATCGAATGTTCGCCGCGTGAAGGCCGGCGTCTCGATCGAGGAGTTGGCCGACGACATTGCCCGGCGCACCCTGCTGCAGAGCATCACCGTGCGGGCGGTACGCGACGCCGACGGAGCCGAGACCGGCATGTTCGAGATTCCCGCCGGCGGCCGCCGCTATCGGGCGCTGGAACTGCTGGTCAAGCAAAAGCGGCTCGCCCGCACCGCGCCGGTCCCTTGCGTAGTGCGCACCGACGGTATCGCCGAAGAGGACAGCCTCGCCGAAAACATCCAGCGGGCACCGCTGCATCCCCTCGATCAGTTTCGGGCCTTCCTCGCGCTCCGCGAAAAAGGCCAAAGCGAGGAGGAAATCGCCGCCGCCTTTTTCGTCAGCGTCGCCGTGGTCAAGCAGCGGCTCCGGCTCGCCTCGGTGTCGGCGAAGCTGCTCGACATCTATGCCGAGGACGGCATGACTCTCGACCAGCTCATGGCTTTCTCGGTCGGCCCCGACCACGAGCGCCAGGAACAGGTTTGGGAGGCGATCCAACGGTCCCACAACAAGGAGCCCTATCAGATCCGGCGGCTGCTGACCGAGGGCGCGGTGCGCGCTTCCGACAAGCGGGCGCAATATGCCGGCGACGACTATCTGGCCGCCGGCGGTCCCCTCATGCGCGACTTGTTCCTGCATGACGATGGCGGCTGGCTGCAGGATATCGGCCTGCTCGAACGGCTGGTCGGGGAAAAACTCGAACGCGATGCCGAAGCCGTGCGGGCCGAAGGCTGGAAGTGGGTCGAAGTGGCAACCGACTTCCCCTATGGCCACACCTACGGTCTTCGCCTGATCACCGGTGCTCAGTCGCCGCTGACTGATGAGGAGGATGCAACGGTGGCGGCATTGCGGGCGGAAGCCGAACGGATCGAGGAGACCTATGCTGAGATGGAGGAACTCCCCGAGGAGGCCGACTTGCGCTTGGGCGAGATCGAGACCGCTCTTGCCGCCATCGAGGACCGTCCGACGGTTTACGATCCGGCGGACATCGCGCGGGCTGGCGCCTTCGTCAGCATCGACGGCTCGGGCCTATTGCGGATCGAGCGCGGTTATGTCCGTCCCGAGGACGAGACGCCCGTTGCCGAACCCGAGACGGTTGACCAAGATGGCGACAACGGCCCGATAGACACACCGCACATCGAGTCCGCCATGTCACCGAGCGGCAGCATTACGGTCCAGTCCGAACCGGCCGAGGACGATGAAGGCATCCGGCCCCTTCCAGACAAGCTGCTGACCGAACTCACCGCCTATCGCACGCTCGCCCTGCGCGACGCCGTCGGCAACGATCCGTCGATCGCCTTCCTCGCCGTGCTGCACGTTCTTTGCCTAAAACTGTTCTCCCGCTACGGCTTCGATTCTTGCCTGGAGATCGAACCGAAGAGCGTGATCTTCGGCAGCCTGGCACCCGGCCTCGCCGACACGCCACTGGCAGCCCGGGTCGATGCGCGACACCGCGATTGGGCCGAGAAGCTTCCCACCGAGCCGAGTGCGCTGTGGGACACGCTGGCGGAATTCGACGGCAACACCCAAGCCGCTTTGTTCGCCCATTGCGTCTCACTGACCGTCAACGCGGTTCATGAGGCGTGGAATCGACGGCCGAAGGCGATCGCCCATGCCGACCGTTTGGCCGAGGCCGTCTCGCTCGACCTGGTAACGGCCGGCTGGTCCCCGACGGTCGACAACTTCCTCGGTCGGGTGACCAAGGCCCGCATTCTCGACGCGGTGCGGGAGGCCAAGGGCGAGGCCCAGGCGCAGCGCATCGATCATCTGAAGAAAGACGACATGGCGGCCGAAGCCGAGCAGCTCCTCGCCGGATCAGGCTGGTTGCCCGAGCCCTTGCGGACGCCGAACCGCACCCCGTCAACCAACGGCATCGAACAGACCGGCGAGGATCCCGAGGCAACGGTCGCGAAATCGGCGGCGATCGGCGGCGAAACGGCTATCGACCCGACGACAGACGAGGTCGACACTACCGATCAGCCGGCGGACCCCCATACCATCGCCGCCGAGTAAACCCCAGCTCTCAGACCGACCATGGAGGGACTCGTCGACACCGGCGGGTCCCTCCTGTTGCGGAGGGCCAGACCATGGCGAATTCGGCTTCAGAATTGGCGCATTGCCTTGCCCGCGAGGCGGAGACGGTGTGCCGCCATTACCTGTCCAACGGGCATCGCGAAGGCCGCTATTGGCTGGTCGGCGATGCCGCCAACACGCCCGGCCGCAGTCTGTTCGTCCGTCTGAGCGGTCCGGTCAGCGGCAAGGGCGCCGCTGGAAAATGGACCGATACGGCCACCGGAGACCATGGCGATCTCCTCGACCTTATCGCCCTGAATCGCGGTCTCGATCATTTTCACGACGTACTCGACGAGGCGCGAGCCTTCCTCAGCCTGCCGCACCCCGATCCTGTGCCAGCCGTTCCTGCACGAACGCCATCTCCAGGGGGATCACCGGACTCGGCCCGGCGCCTGTTCGCCATGGCCCAGCCGCTTTCGGGCACAATCGCCGAAGCGTATTTACGGACACGCGGCGTTACGGCTTTGCACGGAACCGGAGCGCTCCGCTTCCATCCCCGTTGCTACTATCGCCCCGATGCCGACTCTCCGACAGAGACCCGGCCGGCCCTGATCGCCGCAGTCACCGATCTCGGCGGCAAAATCACCGGCGCGCATCGCACCTGGCTTGATCCCTCGGGCGAGGACAAGGCTCCCGTCGGCACGCCACGGCGGGCGATGGGCCACCTCCTCGGGCACGGAGTCCGCTTCGGCATGGCGACCGATGTCATGGCGGCCGGCGAAGGTATCGAAACCATGCTGTCGCTGCGCCGCGTTCTGCCGAGCCTGCCCATGGTTGCCGCGCTCTCCGCCAATCACCTCGCCGCTCTCTTGTTCCCAGCCACATTGCGACGCCTCTATGTCGCCCACGACAGAGACCCCGCCGGCGACGCTGCGCTGGCGATCTTGATAGAACGGACACAGGTGGCCGGGATCGAGGCCCTCCCGCTCTCGCCGACGCTCGGCGATTTCAACGAAGACCTTCAGCGCCTCGGTGTAGATGATCTCCGGATGGCCTTGCGAGTGCAGCTCGCTCCGGAGGATGTGCCGCGATTCATGCAGGCGATGGACGATGCCGCGACGGGACGATGAGGGCGACGCCGGCTCTCCGTGCGGTGACCGCATCGGATCGAGACAATCCCTCTTCATGCCGGAAAGGTGCCGCATCCACGGCCTTCTAGAGGACGATCGGACGACAAGCGGTCCGGGTCGGCAACGGCGGGCAACGGCTATTTTCCGCCGCGCCCGGAGAGGGGCGCTTTGCATCGCCAGCCAAAATAGCCGCCGCCCGCCGTCCTCCGCTTCGCTCCGGCCGCTGTCGCTTAAGCTCGGCGGTGCAGGCCCGGTCCTCCCGCCGTCTGGTGATCGCCACGAAGGCCGCGATGGGCGCGGCCAATCCGACGAAAGGCATCATCATGGCGACCGACCGCGACACCTCAGACTTTGAGCCACCGCACAGTTCATCGCCCACCGACCACGTTCTCACCGAGTTGCAGCTCTACGGCCATCGCCCCTTCCAGGACGACCCCGACCCGAGGCCCCTTCCCGAAACCGACGCCATCGGCGGTGCCGTAGCCGATATCTTCGACGCCTTGATCGTCACCCTCGAAGACACGCGTCTCGAACCCGACCTCGACGATCTGCTGTGGTCCACCGTCAATCTCTTCCACCGCGCCGCCGACCGGGTGCAATGGGCGCTCGACGACAACGAGGACGCCCAAAAGCGCAGCCAGAAGGAACAGGACGGTTCGGAGATCCGCTCGGTCGAATTGGAGCGCCTGCTGGCCGAGGGGATCACCCTCATCGAACGCCGCAACAGCATGGAATTCTTCCGCGATCAGGCCGCCGACCTGTTCGAACGCCACACCGGCTCATCCTGGCGGCCGCGCGCCGGATCGATGGTCAATCGCCGCACCCTCACCGCGGCGATGATCGACAGCCGGGATTTTCTCGCCGCCAAACGCCGCACTGAGGCCGAAGTGCTGCTCCCTGCCGGACCCAAAATCGCCCTTACCGGAGGCCTCGACTTCAACGATCATCGCGCGGTCTGGGATCGTCTCGACAAGGTTCACGCCAAACACCCCGATATGGTGCTGTTGCATGGTGGCAGCCCGAAAGGCGCCGAGCGCATCGCCGCCTGCTGGGCTGACCACCGCAAGGTGCCGCAGATCGTTTTCAAGCCCGACTGGACCCGCCACGCCAAGGCCGCACCGTTCAAGCGTAACGACCAGATGCTCGACGCACTGCCGATCGGGGTGATCGTCTTCCGGGGCTCGGGTATCTCGGCGAACCTCGCCGACAAGGCGAAGGCACTTGGCATCCCGGTGTGGAAATTCGGCCAGGGCGGCGCGTAAGCGCCGCCATCGATCGGTCGGATGTTCGGCATACGCCCGCGCACCGTCACTTAAGGGACGATATCGGCATTCTATCCAGCTTC